>Ga0335070_10001999_pt1 | contig 23720 bp, 23 predicted proteins | sample Lox_Sample_13_FD_206722 | JGI IMG/M metagenome (GOLD analysis project Ga0335070, IMG submission 206722) | Soil microbial communities from Loxahatchee National Wildlife Refuge, Florida, United States - Lox_Sample_1.3 | ecosystem: Environmental > Terrestrial > Soil > Wetlands | place: USA...
CGGGCGCGAACGCCTGCACCTACGCCATCACCGTCGCGAAGCCCTCGGAGGGGCAGGCATGACGTCGATCGAGTCCCAGGTCCTGCAGCCGTACAAGTACGGCTTCGTCACCGACATCGACGCGGACACCGTGCCGCCCGGGCTGAACGAGGACATCATCCGCCTCATCTCGGCCAAGAAGGGCGAGCCGGAGTTCATGCTCCAGTGGCGGCTCAAGGCGTACCGCCACTGGCTGACCATGAAGGAGCCGCGCTGGGCGAACGTCACCTACGGCGCCATCGACTACCAGGCGATCCGCTACTACGCCGCCCCGAAGCAGCAGAAGAAGTGGGACAGTCTCGAGCAGGTGGACCCGAAGCTGCTCGAGACCTTCGACAAGCTCGGCATCCCGCTGGCGGAGCAGAAGCGGCTCACCGGCGTCGCGGTGGACGCGGTGTTCGACAGCGTGTCGGTGGCCACGACCTTCAAGGAGACGCTCGCGAAGGAAGGCATCATCTTCTGCGCCTTCTCGGAGGCGGTGCGCGAGCACCCGGACCTCGTCGAGAGGTACCTCGGCTCCGTGGTCCCGGCGACCGACAACTTCTTCGCGGCGCTGAACTCCGCCGTCTTCAGCGACGGCTCCTTCGCCTACATCCCCAAGGGCGTGCGCTGCCCGCTCGAGCTGTCGACCTACTTCCGCATCAACGCGTCGTCCACCGGCCAATTCGAGCGGACGCTGATCGTGGCGGAGGAGGGGAGTTACGTCAGCTACCTCGAGGGGTGCTCGGCGCCGATGCGCGACGAGAACCAGCTGCACGCCGCGGTGGTCGAGCTGGTGGCGCTCGACCGCGCGGAGATCAAGTACTCGACGGTGCAGAACTGGTACCCCGGGGACGCTGCGGGGAAGGGCGGCATCTACAACTTCGTCACCAAGCGCGGCAAGTGCGCGGGTCGCGCCTCGAAGATCTCCTGGACCCAGGTGGAGACCGGGTCCGCCATCACGTGGAAGTACCCGGGGTGCATCCTGCAGGGCGACGACTCGATCGGCGAGTTCTACTCGGTCGCGGTGACGGCGGGCCGGCAGCAGGCGGACACCGGCACCAAGATGATCCACATCGGGAAGAACACCCGCAGCACCATCGTCTCGAAGGGCATCTCGGCCGGGCACGGGCAGAACACCTACCGCGGCCAGGTGAAGATCCTGAAGGGGGCGACCGGCGCGCGGAACTACTCGCAGTGCGACTCGATGCTCATCGGCGAGCAGTGCGGGGCGCACACCTTCCCGTACATCGACGTGCGGAACAGCACGGCCACGATGGAGCACGAGGCGTCCACGTCGAAGATCGGCGAGGACCAGATCTTCTACTGCAAGCAGCGCGGCCTCTCGGCCGAGGACGCGGTGTCGATGATCGTCAACGGCTTCTGCAAGGAAGTCTTCCGCGAGCTGCCGATGGAGTTCGCCGTGGAGGCGCAGAACCTCCTCGGCATCAGTCTCGAAGGCAGCGTGGGCTGACCATGAGCGAGCGAGCGAACCGGACGATGCTGGAGATTCGGGGATTGCGGGCGGCGGTCCAGGGGACGGAGATCCTCCACGGCGTGGACCTGACCATCCGCGCCGGCGAAGTGCACGCCATCATGGGGCCGAACGGCTCGGGGAAGAGCACGCTGGCGCAGGTGCTGGCGGGGCACCCGGCCTACGCGGTGACGGGCGGGACGGTGCGCTACGAGGGGAAGGACCTGCTCGAGCTCGACCCGGAGGAGCGGGCCCGCGAAGGGGTGTTCCTCGCCTTCCAGTACCCGGTCGAGATCAAGGGCATCACCAACGCCTACTTCCTGCGCTCGGCGCTGAACGCGATCCGGAAGCACCGCGGCCTGGAGGAGCTCGATCCGATCGACTTCCTGGCGGTCCTGGAGGAGAAGGCGAAGATCGTGGAGCTCGACGAGGAGATGGTGAACCGTCCGGTGAACGACGGCTTCTCGGGGGGCGAGAAGAAGCGGAACGAGATCCTCCAGATGGCGGTGCTGGAGCCGCGCCTGGCGATCCTCGACGAGACCGACTCGGGGCTCGACATCGACGCGCTGAGGATCGTGGCGAGCGCGGTGAACAGGCTGCGCCGGCCCGACAACGCGACGCTCGTCGTGACGCACTACCAGCGGCTGCTCAACTACATCACGCCGGACTTCGTGCACGTGCTGGCCGACGGCCGGATCGTGAAGTCGGGCGGCGCCGACCTCGCGCACGAACTGGAGGCGCGCGGCTACGACTGGCTGCGCGCGGAAGCGGCGGCGGTCTGAGGTGGGCGCTCCGGTGGTGACGGACGCGGTCCGCGCGGTCGAGCGCTACGTCGCGGCGCAGCGGGCCTTCGCCGGCAACGGCGCGGGCGCGGCACCGTCGTGGCTGCGCGCGCTGCGGGAGCGCGGCCTGGAGCGGTTCGCGGCGAGCGGGCTCCCGACGACGCACCAGGAGGAGTGGCGGTTCACCAGCGTCGAGCCGATTGCCGCGACACCCTTCGCGCTCGCGGGCGCGCCGGCGCGCGCGCCCGGGGCGGACGCCGTGGCGGCGCACCTGCTGCCGGGGACGATCACGCCCCGGCTGGTGTTCGTGAACGGGCGGTTCGCACCGGACCTCTCGGCCGTCGCGGGACTGCCGGCCGGCGTGATGGTCATGAGCCTCGCCGAGGCGGCGGCGCGGGACGTCGGACACGTGAGCGAGTTCCTGGGCGGCTCGGGCGCCGACGGTCTGGGACCGTTCGCGGCGCTGAACACGGCGTTCCTCGCCGACGGGGCGTTCGTCCGGGTCGCCGCGGGGACGGAGGTGGCGGAGCCGCTGCAGCTGCTGTTCCTCGCGACCGCGGAGGCGGCGCCCCAGATGGCGCACCCCCGCGTCCTCGTCGTCGCGGACCGGCTGGCGCGCGTGACGGTCGTCGAGACGTACGCCGGGCCCGAGGGCGCGGTGTACTGGACCAACGCGGTCACCGAGGTGGTCGCGGGCGAGGGCGCGCGGGTCGAAGTGTGCCGCGTGCAGCGGGAGAGCACGTCGGCGGTGCACGTCGCCACGACGCACATGCAGCAGGGGCGCGACAGCGTGGTGCGGGTGCACCCGATCGTCCTCGGCGCCGCGCTGACGCGCCACGACCTGACGGCGGTGCTCGCGGGCGAGGGCGCCTCGTGCCTGCTGAACGGCCTGTACCTCGTGGCCGGGACGCAGCACGTGGACCACCACACGGTGATCGACCATGCGAGCCCGCACGCCGAGAGCCACGAGTACTTCAACGGCGTCCTGGACGAGCGGTCGCACGGCGTCTTCAACGGGCGGATCGTGGTGCGGCCGGGCGCGCAGCGCACCGACTCGAAGCAGACCAACAACAACCTGCTCCTCTCGGAGGAGGCGCGGGCCGACAGCCAGCCGCAGCTCGAGATCTACGCCGACGACGTGAAGTGCACCCACGGCGCGACGCTCGGCCCGATCGACGAAAGGGCCCTCTTCTATCTGGAGAGCCGCGGGCTGTCGCGGGCGGCGGCGCGCGCGATGCTGACCTACGGCTTCGGGGCGGAGATCCTGGACCGGATGGGGGTGCCGGCCCTGCGGACGCACCTCGACCTTCTGGTGCGCGAGCGGCTGCTCGGCGCGGGCGGGACGGCGGCGTGAGCATCGTGGCGCCGGTCGGTCGCGAATCCGCCGCGTCGGCGGGCTTCGACGTCGGGCGGGTGCGCGCCGACTTCCCCCTGCTGCGGCAGACCCTCCCCGACGGCCGGCCGCTCGTCTACCTCGACAACGCCGCCACGACGCAGAAGCCGCGGCGGGTGATCGAGGCGATGAGCCGGTTCTACGCCGAGGACAACGCCAACATCCACCGCGGCGTCTACGACCTGTGCGAGCGGGCGACGCGGCTCTACGAGGGCGCGCGGATCCGGATCGCGCGGTACGTGAACGCGCAGGACGACCGCGAGATCGTGTTCGTGCGCGGCACCACCGAGGGCGTGAACCTCGTGGCGCAGGCGTTTTGCCGCCCGCGCCTTTCGGCCGGGGACGAGGTGGTCGTCTCGGCGCTCGAGCACCACTCGAACATCGTGCCGTGGCAGCTGGTGTGCGAGGAGCGGGGGGCGCGCCTGCGGGTCATCCCGATGAACGAGCGGGGCGAGCTGGTCCTGGACGACCTCGAGGCGCTGCTGGGGCCGCGCACCCGGATGCTCGCCGTGGGGCACGTCTCGAACGCGCTCGGCACCGTGAACCCGGTGAAGGCGATCGTGGCCCGCGCGCACGCGCGGGGGGTGCCGGTGCTGGTGGACGGCGCGCAGGCGCTGCCGCACCTCGCGGTGGACGTGCGCGAGATCGGCTGCGACTTCTACGCCGCCTCGGGCCATAAGGTCTTCGGCCCGACGGGCATCGGGTTCCTGTACGGCCGCCTCGCGCACCTCGAGGCGATGCCGCCGTACCAGGGCGGCGGCGACATGATCCGCTCGGTGAGCTTCAGCGGCACGACGTTCGCGCCGCCGCCGGCGCGGTTCGAGGCGGGCACGCCGAACATCGCCGGGGCGATCGGCCTGGCGGAGGCGCTGGACTACGTGGCGGCGCTCGACCGCGAGGCGATGCAGGCGCACGAGGCGGCGCTCCTCGCCCACGCCACGCAGGCGCTCGCCGCGGTGCCGGGGCTGCGGATCATCGGCACGGCGGCGGAGAAGGTGGGGGTGGTCTCGTTCGTGATGGAGGGCGCGCACGCGCACGACATCGGGACGATCGTGGACCAGGACGGGATCGCGGTGCGCACCGGCCATCACTGCGCGCAGCCGGTCATGGACGCGTTCGGCGTCCCGGCGACGGCGCGCGCCTCGTTCGCGCTCTACAACACCCACGCGGAGGTCGACGCCCTCGCCCGGGCGGTCGCGCGCGTGCGGGAGGTCCTCGGCTGATGGCGGAGCTCCGCGACCTCTACCAGCAGGTCATCGTCGACCACAACAAGCACCCGCGTCATCGCGGGAGGCCGGCGCACCACAACTACGAGGCGGCGGGGAACAACCCGCTGTGCGGGGACCACATCGCCGTCTACGTGCAGGTGGAGGACGGGGTGATCCGCGACATCGGCTTCGAGGGTGCGGGGTGCGCGATCTCCACCGCGTCGGCGTCGCTGATGACCAGCGCCGTGATCGGCAAGCCGGTGGAGGAGGCGGAGCGGCTGTTCGCCGCGTTCCACGACATGGTGGTGAGTCCCGAGGCCCCGGTCGATCCGCAGGCGCTCGGCAAGCTGGCGGCCTTCGCCGGGGTGCGGGGGTTCCCCGCCCGGGTGAAGTGCGCGAACCTCGCCTGGCACACGCTGCACGCGGCGCTGCGGGCGAGCGGGGAGCCGGTCTCCACCGAGTGAGGGCGCGCCGCCGCTTGCCCGCGGCGGCCCCACACCCCACCATTCACGGATGTCGCCCGCGCGGCGCCGTCCGACACATCCCCTGCCCTCCCGTCGCTCGCGGCGCGCGCCGCGAAACCGCACGGTGGCGGCGCGCGTAGGGCGCACGGCCTTCATCGCGATCCCATGACCAACGACTCCGTCGTCGACATCGAGCGGATCACCAAGCGCTTCGCGGGCCACGTCGCGGTCGCGGAGCTGTCGCTGTCGGTGCCGCGCGGTGCCGTGTACGGCCTGCTCGGGCCGAACGGCGCCGGCAAGACCACCACGATCCGGATGACGATGAACATCATCATCCCGGACGAGGGGAGCGTGCGCCTGTTCGGCGACGACCTCGGCGGCCGCCATCACAGCGCGCGCATCGGGTACCTCCCCGAGGAGCGCGGCCTCTACAAGAAGATGAAGGTGCGCGACGCGCTGATCTTCCTCGCGGAGACCAAGGGCGTGGCGCGTGTCGCGGCGGGGCGGAAGGCCGACCGGTGGCTGGAGCGGCTCGACCTCGGCGCGTGGCGGCTGCGCAAGATCGAGGAGCTCTCGAAGGGGATGCAGCAGAAGGTGCAGTTCATCTCCACGATGCTGCACGAACCCGAGCTGCTGATCCTCGACGAGCCGTTCTCGGGGCTCGACCCGATCAACCAGCAGGAGCTCAAGGACATCATCGTCGAGCTCTCGCGGACGGGGACGACCATCATCTTCTCCACCCATCAGATGGACGTGGCGGAAAAGATTTGTGATCACGTCTGCATCATCGCGCGGGGACGGAAGGTGCTCGACGGCCGTCTCGCGGAGGTGAAGAGGGAGCACGGCGGGGTCCACGTCGCGGTGGCGTTCGAGGAGGGGGACGAGAAGGCGGTGCCGGTCCTGGCGGACCGCGCGCTGGTGGCCAAGCTGGACGACTCCGGCCAGTACGCGGAGGTGGCGATGGCGGACGGGGCCGACCCGCAGCGCCTGCTCGAGCGGTTGGTGGCGTCCGGGGCGCGGCTGCGGCGGTTCGAGCACATCGAGCCGTCGCTGCACCGCATCTTCCTCGACAAGGTGGGCGCCGAGGAGGCGGAGCCGGCGCGGGAGGCGGTCCATGGACGTGCGTAAGGTGGCGGCGGTGGTGCGGCGCGAGTTCGTCGAGCGCGTGCGGACGAAGTGGTTCATCATCTCGACGGTCCTGGGGCCGATCTTCCTCATCGGGATCACGATCCTGCCGGCGGTGCTGGCCACGCGCGGCGGCGGCGCGCGGGTCGCGCTGGTGGACGAAGGGAGCGGCGGGTTCGCGAACCGGCTGCTCGCGCAGCTGCAGTCGGACGGCCGGTTCGCGGCCTCGGTGGTCGCTTCGGCGTCGGCGCCGGCGGCGCTCACCGACTCGCTCACCCGCGAGGTGCAGGCCAAGCGGCTCGACGGCTTCCTCGAGGTGACCCCGGCGGCGCTGGAGTCGGGGCGGTTCGAGTACCGCGGCCGGAACGTCGCGTCGATCCGCGACATGGAGCTGCTGAAGGCGGCGGTGCGCCAGGCGGTCACGGTCGAGCGGCTCACCCGCCGCGGCATCGATCCCGGGGTCGTGCAGGAGGCGCAGCAGCGGATCGACCTCGCGACGCTGCGGATCACGCGGCAGGGCGCGACCGGCGAGAGCGGCGAGGCGACGTTCTTCCTCGCCTACATCGTCGGCTTCATCCTCTACATGGCCATCTTCCTGTACGGCGTGAACGTGATGCGGAGCGTCATCGAGGAAAAGCAGACCCGCATCATCGAGGTGCTGGTCTCGAGCCTGCGGCCCTTCGAGCTCATGCTCGGCAAGGTGATCGGTGTGGGCGGCGTGGGCCTGTTCCAGATGGCGATCTGGGGGGTGACGGCCGCGGTGCTGGCCTCCTACGCGCAGGCGCTGTTCGGCGTCCTGCACGTGACGCCGGAGCAGGCGGCGCAGGTGCAGATGCCGGCCATCGGCCTCGGCTTGGTGGCGCTCGTGCTCGCCTACTTCCTCCTCGGCTACCTCATCTACTCGGCGCTGTTCGCGGTGGTGGGCGCGTCGGTGAACACCGAGTCGGAGGCCCAGCAGGCCCAGATGCCGGTGACGATGCTCCTGGTCGTCGCCATCGTCCTGTTCCCGATGGTCCTCAACGACCCCGGCGGGAGGATGGCGGTGGCGATGGGGATCGTGCCGTTCTTCTCCCCCATCATCATGCCGATCCGCTACACCGCCTCGGAGGTCCCGACGGGGGAGGTGGCGGTCTCGCTCGCCGTGCTCGCCGTCTCGACCGTCGTGGTGGTCTGGGTCGCCGCCCGCATCTACCGCGTCGGGATCCTCATGTACGGCAAGCGGCCGAACGTGAAGGAGCTGCTGCGCTGGGCGCGCGAGTCGTGAGCGGCTGACCGGCCGGGGCATCGAAGCGCCGGGGACGGAGGGGGTGTTGCACGTGCAACGCCCCCTTGCCGTCGCCGGCCACGGGCGCGCCCATCCTGTTGCACGTGCAACACTTCCCTTGTAGCCCCCCGGGGCGGCGCGTAGATTCCCGCGACCTATGGCCCGGGTCATCGCTATCGCGAACCAGAAGGGCGGCGTCGGGAAGACGACGACCGCGGTCAACCTCGCCGCCTCCCTCGCCGCCGCCGAGCAGCACACCCTCCTCGTCGACGCCGACCCCCAGGCCAACGCCACCAGCGGCATCGGGCTCGAGCGCGAGGGGCTGCACCTCACCGTCTACGAGGTCCTGCTCGACAACCGCCCCCTCGCCGATGTCATCCGGCGCGGCGTGCACTTCCCCCGCCTCGACGTCGCCCCCGCCTCGCGCGACCTCGTCGGCGCGGAGGTGGAGTTGATCTCCCGCTCGCACCGCGAGTCGATCATGCGCCGCGCCCTCGAGGCGGTGCGCAACAGCTACGACTTCGTCCTCATCGACTGCCCGCCCTCGCTCGGCCTGCTCACCCTCAACATGCTCACGGCCGCCGACGGGGTGCTGGTGCCGATCCAGTGCGAGTACTACGCCCTCGAGGGACTCTCCCAGCTGCTGAACACCGTGCGAGTGGTGCAGCGGAGCTTCAACCCGCGCCTCGCCATCGACGGCGTGCTGCTCACGATGTTCGACGCCCGGCTCAACCTCTCCCGCCAGGTCGCCGAGGAGGCGAAGGAGTACTTCGGGCCGCGGATGTTCAGCACCGCCGTCCCGCGGAACGTCCGCCTGGCGGAGGCACCGAGCTTCGGGAAGCCGATCCTGCTGTACGACATCGGCTCCGTCGGCGCCCAGAGTTATCTCAATGTCGCCGAGGAGCTTATCAAGCGCACGCCCGCCAAGGCCCGGGCCCAGCGGGACGACCTGCCGGCGCACGCCCCCGGGGGCCGCCGATGAGCGCTGAGGCGACGGGCAAGCAGCGCCGGCTGGGCCGCGGGCTCGAGGCCCTGCTCGGGGTCTCGTCGGTCGAGGAAGCGGCCCGCGACGGCGAGCTGCGGCAGCTCGCCGTCGCGGAGATCACCCCGAACCCGTTCCAGCCCCGCCGCGCCATCGACCCCGCCACCCTCGAGGACCTCAAGAAGTCCCTCGCCTCGGCTGGGCTGCTCCAGCCGGTGGTGGTGCGGGAGACCGACGCGGGCTACCAGCTGGTGGCCGGGGAGCGGCGCTGGCGGGCCGCGAAGGACCTCGGGTGGCGCCGCATCCCGGCGGTGGTCCGCGACGTCGACGACCGCACGCTCCTCACTCTCGCGCTGGTCGAGAACCTGCAGCGCGCGTCCCTCTCGCCGATCGACGAGGCCGAGGGGTACGACCGCCTGGCGCGCGAGTTCGGTCTCGCGCAGGCGGAGATCGCCGAGCGCGTGGGGCGCGACCGCTCTACCGTGGCGAACGCCATCCGGCTCCTCAAGCTGCCGAAGAGCGTCCAGGCGCTCCTCGACTCGGGCGCCCTGTCCGCTGGTCACGCCCGGGCGCTCCTCAGTCTCCCCTCCGACCGCGACATCGTGCGGCTGGCGCGCGAGGCGGTGGCGAAGGACTGGTCGGTACGGGAGCTGGAGGGGCAGGCGCGCGGGCCGAAGCCGGCGGCGCAAGGGCGCCCGGCTGCGGGGAAGGCCGCGCGGCGCACCGCCCCTCCGGAGACACGCCGCATCGAAGAGGCGCTGCGCAAGCGCCTGGGCACGGACGCGAAGGTGGTGCTGACAGGGAAAGGGAAGGGCCACCTCTCACTGCGGTTCTACTCCTCCGACGACCTCGCGCGGCTGCTCGAGCTCATCCTCGGACGGCGGTGGGACGGGTAGTGGCCCGGCCGGGCTTCACCGTGATGATCCACCGCGACGGGTCGGTCACCTCGCGGCAGTTCCGGGTTCCCCTCTGGCTGGCGCGGACGGCCGCGGTGACCGGGCTGGTGCTGCTGGTGGCCGTGGTGCTGATCGTCGCCGCCTACGGGCCGATCGTCGCGGCGGCGGCCCGCGAGCCGTTACTCGCGCACCAAGTGGCGCGTCTTACGGTGGAGAACCGGCGCGTCGCGGAGTTGGCGCGGCTGCTCGACGAGGCGGAGGCGCGCTACGCGCAGCTGCGCGGGATGCTCGGGGCCGAGATGGGCCAGCCCCCCGCCGACAGTGCCGGCTCGAACCTCCCCGGCGAGCGGCTCTACGTCGCGCCGCCGCTGCTGGCGCGGACGCCCGCGGACTCGGCCGCGGTCTCGCCCGAGGCGGGCCCGTCGCTGCCGAGCCTCTGGCCGCTGACCGTGCCCTCATACCGCACCCGCGGCATGGTGAGGAACGATTCGGCGCAGGAGACGCACCCCGGGATCGATCTCGCGGTGCCGGTGGGTTCCGAGGTGCGCGCCAGCGGGGGCGGCGTGGTCCGGGAGGCCGGACAGGACAGCGCCTACGGCTTGTACGTCCTGATCCAGCACCCGCAGGCGTACCAGTCGATGTACGGCCACCTCTCCCGGCTCCTCGTGTCGCGCAACGACGAGGTGCGGGCGGGGCAGGTCATCGGCCTCTCGGGGAACACCGGCCGCTCCACGGCGCCGCACCTGCACTTCGAGATCCGCCGCGCCGGCCGATCGGTCGATCCACTCACCATGGTGCGGGAAGGACGGTAGCGATGGCGCTCTTCGGCGGCGAGAAGCAGAAGTCCGCGGCCACTCCGGCCGCCGCGCGGGGTTCCCAGTCCGGGACTCCGGGGTTGTCGATCATCGGCGCGGGGATGACGATCCAGGGCGACGTCGATTCGAGCGGGGTGGTGAAGATCGAGGGAACGGTCAACGGTCACGTCACGGCCACCCATCAAGTGCTGGTCGCCAAGGGTGGTCGCATCGAGGGTGACGTCGTCACCGGCGAGGCGATGATCGCAGGGGTGGTCCACGGCGCCGTCCGCGCCCTGCAGCGCGTCGAGATCCAGACCGGCGCCGTCGTCGAAGGGGACGTGACGACCGGGCGCATCCTGGTCGCCGAGGGCGCCCTCCTCAACGGCACCGTGCGGACGGGAGAGGAGTCGCCAGCTTCACCGGGCGGAGCTTCGGCCAGCGGGACGGCAACGGACCCACCTGCCTGAGGAACCACACGCCGTCAAGAAATCGTGCACCACGCAGGAGGATGCGTGTGGGTGCGCACGAGGAAGGCCCGACAGGACAATCGGTTGATATGTTGAAGCCGTGAATCGACATATCAACACAGTGTCGCATCTCTGTATCGTCGCCATCTTGTCACTGATTCATATGTCGTGCTCGCCTTCCGGTTCGGCGCCCCGTCCTCACGCGTGAGGGTCACCATGCACCAAAGCGGCCCGGTTTCAGATGCGAGTTGGGGCGCGTGCCCCTGCGAGGCGCTCCGTCGAGTCCGGGCGCTCACGTCGGTTCCGCGCCACCCCGTCATCGCGGACGCGTCCCCGCCGGAGAGCGCGGAGTCCGGGCCCGATGCCGCGCCTCTTATCGCGAGGGGGTAGCCGATGCGCCTCGACGAGCTGGTCCGCTACCTTGACGACTACCTCCGCGTGCGGGAAGTGGCCGACGACCGCAACGCGCTCAACGGCCTGCAAGTGGAGAACGCCGGGGAGGTGCGCCACCTCGCGGCGGCGGTGGACGCGTGCCAGGCTACGATCGCGATGGCGGCCGAGCGGGGCGCGGACCTCCTGCTGGTGCACCACGGACTCTTCTGGGCGGGACTGGAGCCGCTCACGGGGCGGACCTACCGCCGGGTCACGGCGCTCGTGCGGCAGGGCATCGCGCTCTACGCCGCGCACCTGCCGCTCGACCGGCATCCGGAGGTCGGGAACAACGTCCTCCTGCTCCGGGAGCTGGGGATGGAGCCGCGCGGCGAGTTCGGCGAGCACCTCGGCGCGCCGCTCGGCGTGTGGGGTGAAGGAGACGCGGATCGGGAGGCGCTTGCCGCGCGGCTGCGCGAGGGCCTCGGGGCGGAGGTGAAGGTCATCCCCGGCGGCCCGGCGCAGTGCCGTCGCGTCGGCGTCATCACGGGCGCGGCCGGGGGCTTCGTGCGCGCCGCGAAGGAGGTGGGCCTCGACACCTTCGTCACCGGCGAGGCGCACCACTGGACGTACTTCGACGCCGAAGAGTACGGGGTGAACGTGCTGCTGGCCGGGCACTACGCCACCGAGACGCTCGGCGTCCGCGCCCTCGCCGCGCACGTCTCTGAGCGGTTCCACCTCCCGTGGTCGTTCCTGGACCATCCGACCGGCCTGTGAGCGGAGGCTGCCGTACCGCCTGTCGCGGCGCGGGGCCCGGGGACAGCCGTGATCCGTGATGGGTGATAGGTGATGGGTATGAGGGGTCCCGGACGGCGGCGGGACCCCTTCGTGTGACCGCCCCCCTTGACAGCCGGCCGGGGTGTGTACTACTGTATCGGTACAGCGATACACTGGCGCGAACCCTGGCGGCCCGATGTTCCGGCACATAGATCCTGGCAGTCCGATCCCGCTGTACGTGCAGATCGCCAACCGGCTCCGGGTGGCGGTGGCGACGGGGGAGATCCCCCCCTCGGCGCCGCTCCCCTCGGTGCGGCAACTGGCGGCGGAGATCCGGGTGAACCCCGCGACGGTGGTGCAGGCGTACCGCGAGCTGGAGCACGAGGGGATCGTCGAGAGCCGGCAGGGCGCCGGCACATTCGCGCGGGAGGTGTCAGACTCGAAGAAGGGCGCCGAGCGGCATCGGGAGGCCCGGCGTCTGGTGCGCGGGCTCGTGACGCAGGCGTCCGTCCTGGGGCTGACGCGCGAGGACCTCGAGCACGCGTGGAAGAGTGAGATCGGGGGGCGGTCGTGACCACGCACGCCATCGAGACGCGCGATCTGTGTTACCGGCCGGGGCCGGGGTTCGAGATCCGCGACCTGAGCATCAAGGTCCGGCAGGGCGCCATCTACGGTTTCCTCGGGCCCAACGGCGCGGGGAAGACGACCACCATCCAGCTCCTGCTCGGGCTGCGCCGGGCGAGGAGCGGGAGCATCAGCATCCTGGGGCTCGACGCGCCGCGCGAGCTGCCGCGCATCCTCGGGTCCACGGGCTACGTGCCGGAGCGCCCGCACCTCTATCCCTACCTCTCGGTGGCGGAGGCCATCCGCTACCACGGCGCCTTCTACCCCGGCTTCGATTGGTCCTACGCCGAGCAGCTGCGGAAGGCCTTCGACCTGCGCGAGGGGGCGAAGCTGTCCCGCGTCTCCAAGGGGGAGATGGGGAAGCTGATGATTCTCCTCGTGCTCGCGCAGCGTCCCGACCTTCTGGTGCTGGACGAGCCGACCGACGGGCTCGACCCGGTGGTGCGCCGCGACGTGCTCTCGGCGCTGCTCGACTTCTGCTCGCAGGGCGCCGCGACGGTGTTCATCTCGAGTCACCTGGTGCACGAGTTGGAGCGGATCTGCGACTGGGTGGGGGTGCTCGACCGAGGGCGGCTCGCGGCGGAGCTGCCGATGAACGCCTTCAAGAACGGCATCAAGCGCATCCGGCTCGGCCGCGCGCCGAGCCTGGTGGGCGACACGCCGTTCGTCGTCATCTCGCAGGAGCGGTCGGCGCTGGAGCAGGTGTGGGTCGTGCGCGGCTGGCAGCCGACGATGGTGCAGTGGTTCGACGGGGTGGGGGCCGAGGTGAAGGAGATCGTGGACCTCGACCTCGAGGACGGCTTCGTCGAGCTGCTGCGCGGCGCGCGCGCGCCGCAGGAGGGTTGAGGATGCGGGACGCCGCGGTGTTCCGGCAGGTGCTCCTCGCCCAGTGGCGCTGGGCGCGGCTCGCGCTGGTGGTGCTGGCGGTCGTGGGGTTCGCCATCCCCCTCGCGTCGGTGTTCTACGGTGCCGACCTCGCCGGCGCGGGGCGGTCGCGCGTCGGGGACTGGCTGGTGGCGGCGGACCGGGTGGCGAGCGTGCTCCCCTATTTCGCGCTGCTGACCGGCGTGCTGGTGGGGGTGATGGCGTGGACGCCCGACATCGCGGGGCGGCACGTGTACGCGCTGACCCTGCCGGTGTCGCGGGCGTACTTCGTCACCCTCCGGTTCGTCGCGGGGGCGCTGTTGACACTGGTGCCGGCCGGCGCGTTCGCCGTCGGGGCGGTGATCGCGAGCGTGTCCGTGTCGCTGCCGCCGGGGGTGCACGCCCACCCGGCCGACGTCGCCGCGAGGTTCTGGCTCGCGACCCTGACGGTGTACGCGATCATCTTCGCCATCTCGAGCGCCTCGCGGCGCGGCCAGATCGCGATCATCAGCATCATCGGCGGCGCGGTGCTGGTGGACCTCCTGCTGCTGACGCTGTCCGCGGACTTCTCCATCACCGCGGAGGCGTTCGCGCTGCTGACCAACTGGCCGGGGCCGCTCGCCATCCTCACGGGCCGCTGGGCGCTGTTCGATGTCTGAGATCCGGCGCGCCGCGGCCGCCGCGGTGACGATGCTGCTCGGAGCGGGGGCGCTGGTCGCCCAAGCGCCGCCTGGGGCGACGCCGCCGGAGCGGGCGCTCCTCGCCCGGGCCGACTCGCTCTATCGGCAACTCGAGACGCGCCGGGATCAGCAGCGCCGGGAGCACCGGGAGAGTGCGCGCGGGCGCCTGGTCGAATCGGGCGGACTCGCGGCGGTGGTGCCGGGACAGGCGACGGCGAATCAGGTCCAACACAGTCTCGATACCGCCGCGCTCCTGCTCCGGGACCTCGGCGGGGTGCCCCAAGTGTTCGCACGGTCGGTGGTCGTGGTGCTCGCGAACGCGGCGGACACGGCGGTGGCCCTGTCGACGCCGGTGGTCCGCGACCGGCGGCGCCTCCGGCTCGGCGGCATTCAGTGGACCGAAGTGGGCGGGGGCCGCAGCGCACTCATCGTGCCGGCGCAGAGCCTGGCCGGTGCGATCGCGTCGGGGTACCGGGATACCCGGGACGCCGACTGGCGGGCGTGGCTTCCCGCCGATCTCGGCGTCGGGCCGTGGACCCGCGGTGCCGCATGGGGTGCGTTCGACGTCCTGACGCGGAGCACGTGGGCGGCGGGCTCGCGCTGCCTTTCGGGCGACACGGAGGGTTGCCGGCTGTGGCTCGGAGTGGACCGTGATTCGTCTCCCTACCAGACGCGGTACGAGGCGGACGAACTCCGCACGTACGTGGATGAGCACTGGAAGTGGTACGCGGAGCGGTCGCCCAAGGGACGGGAGTGTCTTGGCGGCGATGCCAGCGCCTGCGTCGAGTACGTCCGCGAGCAGCATCACATCCTGCCCGCGATCCCGTCTGACGAGGGCAGTCGGCGGAGCCTGGTCCGCGCCCTGCGCGTGCTGCACGGCGCCGCGGCCGTCGAGCGCGCGTTCGCGGACACGACGGGGAGCGTGGGTCAGCGTTTCGCGCGTGCGGCCGGCATCGGCGAGGATTCCCTGATGCGGGAGTGGCGCTACTGGGTGCTCACCCGCGGCGGCCGGCCGCAGGACCGCACTCTCTTCGCCGACGCGGCGCCGGCGGTGCTGCTGGCAGGCCTGCTCGTCCTGGTCGCGAGGCGGAGCCGCGGATGACGCTCCGGTCGCTCCGATGGGTGTTGCTGCCGCTGCTGGCGGCGGCGGTCCTGGCGGTCCTGACCCTCCCACCCAGACCGATGCCGGAGACCGGGACGCTGGTCCCCGCCTTTCTCGGCATCGGCGGCGGGGCGTCGCATGGGAATATCGAACAAGAGCACGACTGGGCCGTCGAGAAGGCGCGCAGTCGTCTCCGGGAGACCGTCGCCGCGCGCGTGCATGCGGAGGCCGACCTGCTCGCCGCCCGATCCGCCGGGGCGCTGCGGTCCCGCGGCGGCGCGGCGCTCGTGCTGGTGCGGGACCGGGACGTGCCGGAGACCGCCGCGCGGGCCTGGCTGAGCGGGGCCGAGGAGGATGCGGCGGCTCTTCCGGGGGCGGTCGACGCCGGCGCGACGGTGGTCGTCGCCCTGCACACCCGGGATCCGCGCCCGGACACGGAGGGCTACGAGACGCGGGAGCCGGCGATCTACCGCTACGCATTCGAGGGGCGATCGGGCCGCGCGTGCATCGTGGACGTCGTGCTCCCCGCGAAAGCGGCAGAGGGACGGACTCGCTTCGACGTGCCGGGTTGGGCGAAGCGGGGCCTGCTCGGTCGGTGCGTCTTCTACGCAACGTGGGGATTCCCCGGTCGTGAAGTGGGGACGTGGGTGGGCCTCGAGCCGCGTTGGAGCAGGGAATGGTCGTGGTGGTTCGGCGGAGCGTGGTTGTTCGTCCGGCACCAGGCGCCTCGCGACTCCATCGCCTGGCGAGGCTACTACTGGGGCGGTGTGCCGTGGGCCGAACTCGCGTGCATGCGTGGAGTGGATGTCTACTGCCGCGCGCTCGCGAGGCTCGGCAGCACCGTGGCGCTGGGGCGATCGCCGTCGGTCTATTCCTATTATGACGAGTGGCGGTACGGATCGGGGGGCGATCGCCTCGTCGCCGACGTCATCGCGCGACGGGGTTCGGAGCGGTTCGCGGCCTTCTGGAAGTCCCCCCTCGCGCCGGACTCGGCTTTCGCGCTCGCGTACGGTGTGTCTGCGGGCGTCCTCGTGCGGGAGATGTGGTGGCGCCACTACGTCCCGGAGCCGCTGGCCGAGATGGGCGCCGGCAAGCTGCTCATCGCCGCCGGCTGGGTGATTGTACTGGGCCTGCTGGCGACGGGGCTCTCGTGGCGGCGGGAGATGGACCTGTAGCGGCGCCCAGGCACACCCGGCACCGCGCTGCCGTGGGACCGCGTCACGCCGCGGGGGATGACCTCCCGCGGCGCTCGTTCTCCAGCACCACCACCGCGTTCCGCGCCAGCCCCGCCCGGCCGGAGCGCTCGAGCGCGGTCCCGCCGAACGCCTCCTCGTGCTCCCGCTCGTTCATCCGCACGATCTCCGTCAGCGTCGGCCACTCCTCGGGGCGCCGGGCGCGGTAGCGCGGCTCCGCCGTCTCCCGCGCGAACCGCACGTTCCAGGGGCAGACCTCCTGGCAGACGTCGCACCCGAACAGCCGGTCGCCCAGCTGCGGCGCCAGCGCCTCCGGCACCGGACTCCGCGCCTCGATGGTGAGGTACGAGATGCAGCGCGTGGCGTCGAGCACGCGCGGCTCGGGGAACGCGGCCGTCGGGCACGCGTCGAGGCAGCGCCGGCAGGAGCCGCACCGGTCGGCCTCAAAGGGCTCGTCGGGCGCGAGCACGAGGTCGGTGAGGACGACGCCGATGAACGTGAACGACCCCACCCGCGGGTGGATCAGCATCGTGTTCTTGCCGAACCAGCCGAGCCCCGCGCGCCGCGCCAGCTCCCGCTCGGGCAGGGGCCCGGCGTCCACGTAGACGCGGCAGCGCCCGCCGCCCGCCGTCTCCACCAGGCGCTCGCCGAGCGCGGCGAGCTTCGCCCGCATCACGTCGTGGTAGTCCTCGCCGAGGGCGTAGCGGGCGATGCGTCCCCGCCCCGGCGCCGGCTCGGCGTCCCCCTGATAGTGGTCGTGCAGCACCACCACGGCCGAGCGCGCCTCCGTCCACGCGCCCGCAGGCTCGCGCCGCACGGACGCCTGGCGGTCCATGTAGCGCATCTCCCCGTGGCGGCCCGCCGCGAGCCAGCGGTCCAGGGCGGCGGCGGCCCCGGGCGAGGAGCCGGGCGAGGTGATGCCGCACGCCTCGAAGCCCAACGCACGGGCGGCGGCCCTGGCGGCCGCCGCGAGCGCCTGCGGGCTCAGGTACGGAGCAGGTCGCGTCGCCATCGCGCGTAGCGGAGCACCTCCCGCACCGTGGGGAGGGCCTCCTCGTCGCCGTAGGCGGTGAGCATGCGCCACCGCAGGTACTCGGGGGGTGGCAGCGGCAGGAACGGCGGCGTCTTCCACCAGCCGCGCATCCGCATCGACCACGCGAGGCTGAGGAGGTCGCGCGCCACGCGCGGATTGACCGCGGCACGCCACGCCAGGCCGAGGAAGAGTGCCGCCCGCCGTTGCACGGATTCCTTTATATTCCGACCTCCGTAGCATCACAAGGGGAGCGGATGGACGACGCCGAAGGCGCACGGAGTTCCGGGCCGCGCCGGCCGGGCGCCACCGAGGACGAGCGCCTCTTCAGCCTGCCGCTCGCCCCGCCGCACGCACCGCCCACCCCCACGCCCGACACCTGGCGCGTCCTGCGCATCCTCGGCGAGTTCGTGGAGGGGTTCGATACGCTGGCCGACCTGCCGCCCGGCGTGACGGTGTTCGGCTCGGCGCGCACCCGCGCGGAGGAGGCCACCTTCGCCGCCGCGACGCAGACGGCGCGGCTCCTCGTGCGGGCGGGCTTCGCGGTGATCACCGGCGGGGGCCCGGGCATCATGGAGGCCGCCAACAAGGGGGCGCAGGAGGAGGACGGCGAGTCCGTCGGCCTCAACATCGAGCTGCCGTTCGAGCAGGGCACCAATCCCTACGTCGACACCGCGATGCACTTCCGGTACTTCTTCGTCCGCAAGACGATGTTCGTGAAGTACTCGGTCGGCTTCATCGTGTTCCCCGGCGGGTACGGCACGCTCGACGAGCTGTTCGAGGCGCTGACGCTCATCCAGACGGGGAAGATCAAGCACTTCCCGGTGGTCCTGTTCGGCACGGCGTACTGGCGCGGCCTGGTCTCGTGGCTGCGCGAGACCGCCGCCGCGCAGCACAAGATCGACGCCAAGGACCTGGACATCTTCACCCTCACCGACGACCCGGCCGAGGCGGTCGCGTGCGTCACCCGCGCCCGGGAGACGCTCCGCGCCATCGCCGAAAAGAACGGGAAGACGAGGTCCGGTCATGGCCTCTGGTAGCGCGGACTACCTGCGCGGACAGGCGATCAGCCCGGCCGCGCTCCGCGGCGGCCTGGCGGTCGCCGACCTGGTCGACGACACCTTCCTCGCGTACAACGCCGGCCGGCTGCGCGACGCCTGCCAGCTGTACACGCGGAAGATGCTGGAGCCCGGCTGCACCGTCGGGATGAGCCTCACCGGCGCGCTGACGCCGGCGGGGCTCGGCATGTCCACCGTGATCCCGCTGATGGAGGCGGGGTTCGTGGACTGGATCGTGTCGACCGGCGCGAACCTGTACCACGACGCGCACTTCGGCCTGGGGCTGGCGATGCACCGCGGCACGCCGTTCGCCGACGACGTGGAGCTGCGCGAGCGCGGCGTGGTCCGCATCTACGACATCTTCTTCGACTACCACGTCCTCCTCGACACCGACGCCTTCTTCCGCCGGGTGAGCGCCCTCCCGGAGTTCCAGCGCCCGATGTCCACGGCGGAGTACCACTACCGCATCGGGGCGTACGTCCTCGAGCGCGAGAAGGCGCTGGGGCTGGAGCGGAAGTCCATCCTGGGGGTGGCGCACCGCTGCGGCGTGCCGCTGTACACCTCCTCGCCGGGGGACTCGTCCATCGGGATGAACGTGGCGGCGCTCGCGCTCGAGGGCTCGGCGCTGCGGTTCGACGTCACCGCGGACGTCAACGAGACCGCCGCGATCGTCCTCGGCGCCAAGCGGAGCGGCGGGCAGTCGGCGGTGCTCATCGCGGGGGGCGGGAGCCCGAAGAACTTCCTGCTGCAGACCGAGCCGCAGATCCAGGAGGTACTGGGCATCGACGAGCGGGGGCACGACTACTTCCTCCAGATCACCGATGCGCGGGCCGACACCGGCGGCCTCTCCGGCGCCACGCCCGCCGAAGCGGTGTCGTGGGGGAAGGTGGACCCCGACAAGCTGCCCGACGCGGTGGTCTGCTATCTGGACAGCACGGTCGGCCTGCCGATCCTCGCGGCGTACGCCCTGAGCCGGCACGCGCCGCGGCCCCTGCGGCGGCTGTACGACCGGCGGGCGGAGCTGATGGAGAAGCTGCGGGCCGAGCACGCGGCGGCGAAGAGCGCGTCAGTGCCGGCGTGAAGCGGCGTGACGGGCCCGGCGGCGTCACCGGGGCGTACGTCTGGTACGCCCTGACGCTGCTGTCGCTCGGCAACCTCCTCAACTACCTCGACCGCAGCGTCATCTTCGCGCTGTTCGAGCCCATCAAGCACGATCTCCGCATCACCGACACGCAGCTCGGCTGGCTGGGGGCGGTCTTCGCCATCGTCTTCGCGCTCGGGTCGCTGGTCGCCGGGGTGGTGTCGGACCTCCTGCCGCGCCGCCTCGTCATCGCGTTCGGGCTGGCGGCGTGGAGCGGGTTCACGGGCCTGGGCGGCCTCGCCCGCTCCTACTGGCAGCTGTTCGCCTCGCGGGCCGTGGTCGGGGTGACGCAGTCCTCCTACCTCCCCGCCGCGCAAGCGCTCCTGGCCGACTACTTCCCCCAGAAGGGCCGCGCCCAGGCGATGGGGATCTTCTGGTCGGGGCTGGTCCTGGGGGGCGTGCTCGCCGTCTGGATCGGCGGCGTGCTGGCGAGCGCGTTCGGCTGGCGGAGCGCGCTGGTGCTCATCGGGCTGCCCGGGGTGCTGTTCGCCGGGCTGCTCGCGCGCCTGCGGGACCCGTGGGCGCGCGTCCCCGTCGCGAAGCCGCGGCCCCCGTTCCGGAAGTTCGAGCTGTCGGTGCGGCACGCGCTGCGGGCGGTGGCGCCGCTCCTGTGGTCGGTGGGCATCGCGACGCTGGTGGGAGCCGTCCTCGCCCTGTTCGAGGGCGTGCCCGCGGCCGTCGACACCGCGGCGTTCCTCGTCATCACCGGCGTCGGTGTCGTCTGGACGGTGTGGAAGTGGGTGCGGGTGGTCCTGCGGCGGGTGGCCGAGCTGCCGGCCGGGGCGCCGGCGGACATCGTGGACGAGATGCTCGACGCCGCGGCGCTGGTGCTCCGGACGCCGACGCTGGTCTGGATGTTCGTGGGCGGGGCGCTCACCTCCGCGAGCATGAACTCGCTGGTGGCCTGGTCGCTCAGCTTCGTGCAGCGCGAGCTGGGGATGGACCTCGCCCGCGCGGCCCGGCAGATCGGCCTGGTGGGACTGCTGGGCGGCGTCCTCGGCTCGTGGGTCGGCGGGCGGCTCGGTGACGGCCTGATGGAGCGCTTCCCCAGCGGCCGGGTGGTCGCCAGCGCGGCGGGGTTCGTGATCGGTGCGCCGCTGTGCGTCGCGCTCCTGCTGACGCGTGACCTCGCGCTCTTCACGGCGCTGTTCTTCGCGGTGGTGTTCCTGTTCACCTGGTACAACGGGCCGATCGCGGCGGTGCTGTTCGACGTGGTGCCGCGCGGTGTTTCGGCGACGGTGATGGGGGCCTACGTCTTCTTCATCCACATCGCGGGCGACGCCGTCGCGCTGCCGGTGGTGGGGTTCCTCTCCGACCGCTACGGGCTGCAGGCCGCGATGCTGACCCTCCCCGCGATCGGGCTGCTCGGCGCGCTGGTCCTGCTGGTCTCGGTGCGCACCGTGCGCCGCGACATGGACCGCGTCAGGCAGGCGGTTCCGGCGTGATGGCCTGACGCATCCGGGCGGCCAGGTCGCGGTAGGCCCGGGCCCGGCGCGCGGTTTCCCCCTCGTCCCAGCCCAGCTCCGCGCCCAGCAGCCGCGCCACCGGCTCGGCGGCCTCGACCGCCTGCGCGGGGTGCGCGTGGAAGAGGTGGGTGCGCCGCACCAGCACGTCGTCCACGGTGAGGGCCATCTCCCGCCGCGCCTGGTGCAGCACCTCCGCGGCGACCACGGCGTGCCCCGGCGCGAGCGGCGCGCCGAGGGCCGGGTCGCGACGGATCAGGTTCGCGACCGCCGCCCCCTCGCTCCCGTAGCGCGCCACGAGGGCCCGCGCGAGGGCGGCGTCGAGCCCCTCGTCCGTGAGGTCGCGCACCAGGAGATCGAGGTCGGCCACCTCGCCGCCCGGCAGCGCCTCGGCGTCGGTTCCGGCGCGGCGCGGCCGCGCGCGCCCGTCGAGCCGCCGCAGCCGGCGCACCACCCGGTCCACCACCTCCGCGGCCATCGAGCGGAAGGTGGTGAGCTTGCCGCCGGCGATGGTGAGCAGGCCGCTCGGGTCCTCGACGATGCGGTGCTCACGGGGGACGGCGGCGGTGGACGCGGCGCCCGGCACGTCGAGGAGCGGGCGCAGCCCCGCCCACGCGGCCACCACGTCGCCCGTGTGGAGGCGCGCGTTCGGGAAGTACGCGTTCGCGGAGCGCAGCAGGTAGGTGACGTCCGCCGCGTCGGCGAGCGGGTCGTCGGCCACGTCGGCCACGTCGGTGTCGGTCGTGCCGATGATCGAGAGGTCGCCCCACGGCAGCACGAACATCACCCGGCCGTCGAGGGGCGAGGTGAGGGTGAACGCCTCCGTGTGGCCGATGCGGCTCCGCGGGACGACGACGTGCGCGCCCTTGGTCGGCCGCAGCAGCGCCGCCGCGTCCGGCTGGTCGAGCCGGCGGACCCGGTCGGTCCACGGCCCGGTCGCGTTCACGACCACGTGCGCGTGCAGGATCCTGGGCGCGCCGCCCCCGAGGCGGTCCTCGACGTGCACGCCGCGGATCCGCCCGGCGGCCCGCTCGAACCCCGTGACGGCCGCGTAGCTGGCCACGCGGGCGCCGTGCCGGTGCGCGGAGCGGATGGTGGCCAGCGTGAGGCGCGCGTCGTCGCACTGCGCGTCCCAGTAGACGGCGCCGCCCACGAGGTCCTGGTCGCGCAGGGTGGGCTCGAGACGCTGCACACCGCGGCGGCTGTAGCTGCGGTGCGGGTGGACGTTCCGGAACAGCGCCAGCGCGTCGTACAGCCACAGCCCGGCGGCGAGCGTGAAGCGCCCCACGCGGCCGGCGCGGTGCACGGGGAAGAGGAACGGCGCCGGCCGCACCAGGTGCGGCGCGATGCGCAGCAGCACCGCCCGCTCGCGGCTGGACTCGAAGACCAGACGGAGCCAGCCGTGCTCGAGGTAGCGCAGGCCGCCGTGCACCAGGCGCGAGGAGCGCGAGGAGGTGCCGTGCGCGAAGTCGCCCGCGTCCACCAGCCCCACCGAGAGGCCGCGCATCGCCGCGTCGCGGGCGATGCCTGCGCCCGTGATGCCGCCGCCGACCACGAGCAGGTCGGTGGTCTGCGCCCCGAGGGCGTCGAGGTCGGCGCGGCGCGTGCCCGCGGAGAAGAGGTGGTCCATGCCAGGGTTCCCCGAGGGGACAAGATGCAGCGGGAAGCCGCGTCGCGCATCCCGCCGCGCCCGTGGCCCGGGCCGGTGACCCTTGGGTAGCTTTGCGGAACGGGCCGCGCCCCGAGCCGCGCGGCCCCGTGGAGCGCCGGGCATGAGCGAGCGGAACGGACGGCGGGTGGCCATCATCGGTGGGTGCCGGACCCCCTTCGCCAAGGCGGGGACGGTGTTCCGCGACCTCACGGCCGTGGACCTCGCGCAGCTCGCCACCCGGGAGTTGCTGGCCCGCGCCGAGGTCGCCCCCGCGTCGGTGGACCAGGTGATCTTCGGGCAGGTGCTCCCCTCGCCGCTCGCCCCGAACGTGGCGCGCGAGGTGAGCTTGCTGCCGCACTTCCCGCGCACCGTCCCCGCCTTCACCCTCAATCGCGCCTGCGCTTCCTCGGGCCAGGCCGTCGCGGACGCCGCCGACCAGATCGCCCTTGGCCATGCCGACGTCGTCGTCGCCGGCGGCACCGAATCGCTCTCCGACATCCCGATCCTCCATTCCCGGCGCTTCAGCGCGCTCCTCGTCGAGGCCTCCAAGGCGCGGACGCTCGGCGCCCGGCTCGCGGTGCTCTCGCGCGTGCGCCCCCGCGACCTCGTGCCCGTCACGCCCGCCATCGCGGAGCCCTCGACCGGCCTCACCATGGGCCAGTCGGCCGAGAAGATGGCGAAGGAGAACGGCATCAGCCGGGAGGCACAGGACCGTTTCGCCCTCCGTTCCCACCAGCTCGCCGCCGCGGGCACCGCCGACGGGCGTCTCCTGGCCGAGATCGCCCCCGTGTTCGTACCGCCGCGGTTCGACCCCGTGGTGACCTCCGACAACGGCGTCCGCTCCGACACCGGCCTCGAGCAGCTCGCGGCGCTCCGGCCGGTGTTCGACCGGCGCTAC
>Ga0335070_10002000_pt1 | contig 23715 bp, 19 predicted proteins | sample Lox_Sample_13_FD_206722 | JGI IMG/M metagenome (GOLD analysis project Ga0335070, IMG submission 206722) | Soil microbial communities from Loxahatchee National Wildlife Refuge, Florida, United States - Lox_Sample_1.3 | ecosystem: Environmental > Terrestrial > Soil > Wetlands | place: USA...
TTCCGGCCGGTACCACTGCGCCACTGTTGACGCCCGGCGCCTGCGTGCCCGACAGGCGCTGCACGTCCTGCTCGAGCACGACGCTCTGCGCGCCGTTGCCCTTCGGATTCACCAGCACGATCGCATTGTCGAAATCACGCCGGTAGACGCCCTTCGACCAGGCCGAGGTCGGCGGCGCGGACACCGCCTGGCCGAGCTTCGCATCGAACTCGTCGAACCACACCAGTTGGCTGTACGAATTGTTGTTCGAGAAATAGTAGTAGGCATCGTCCATCAGGCAGGACGTGAAGCCGTAGCGGAAGCCCTGGTAGTCGGTCGAACTGCCGTTCTGGTGGAAGATGGCCAGCTTGGGCGAAGCCAGCGCCGCCATGATGACGCGGTACTCGCGCATCATCTCCTTCCAGCCGCCCCAGCTCTCCGGGGCCCATGAATATCCGATCATGCCTTCCAGCACGCCACCATTGAGCTGCTGGTCGTACTGGCCGATGGTGCTGCCCGACAAGGCCCAGTCCGCCACGTTGCCGGTCTGCAGCTTGCCCGGCATCTGCGCGCGCAGCGCGTTGATGAAGGCGACGTAGCCGTCGCGGTACCACGACTGCACGGTGCCCGAGGACTGGCTGTCGGACGTGCCGTCGAGGTTCCAGTCGCCGTCCACGCGCGGCTTCGCGAACACATTGTCCGTGTAGAACCCGTCGATCGAAGGCGACGGCGTGTAGAACTGCGTCACCGCGAACTTGGCGTACCAGTCGAGGAAGTTGAGGCCATCGCCGTCCTTCGGCGTGAACACCGTCGTATTGATCTCGTTGTAGTTGCTGCCATACGAGGATTTCACCGGCGTGCCGCCGCCGCCCGTCGGATACAGCCACCAGCTCATCTGGTTGAGCTTGTCCTGGACCCCGTTCCAGGCGCTGCTCGCCGGGCTCTGCAATTCGTTGATGTCGAGGTACAGGAACACGCGCTCGCCGGGATTCATGCCCTTGATGTTGCTGACCACCTGCTGCATCGACATCGAGCGGCCGTTCGACCAGCCCGGCCAGACGTTCAGCACGACCAGATCGAGCTTCGCCAGGTTCTTCTGCACCGTCGAGTTGTCGTAGTTCTGCGGGCCGCCGATGTCATAGGCCCCCAGTCGCGGGAAGCTGCCGTCGGTCGCCGCCTGGGCGCTGAGCCCCAGGCCGGCCGCGATACACATCAAGGCAATGTAGATTTGGCGCATGCTCGTTGCTCTCCAGCCGTTGCAGCCACTCTTGAGCGGCGATGACCGATCCTGGCCGAGACGTTAACGAGTCGGTGTCGCTGCCGCAAATGTCGAAAAACGCAGACAGACGTGCCGCTAGCGGCTCCAGCCGTAGGCATCGCGGCGCGGCAATTCCGCGGCGGCGGGCAGCGTGTCGGCCGCGGCCACGGCGGCCGGCGCCGACTGTCGCTTTTTGATGACTTCGATCGCGATGCGCAGCGCAAGGCCCACGTAGGCCCACACGTAGGCCCACGCCTGGAACAGGTTCACGAAACAGATGGCGATCGCCAATCCCATGATGCCGAAACCGAAGGCGATCAGCTGCGGCCGCCACCGTTCCTCGGCCACGGCGACCGCCTGCAGCGCATAGCGCACCGAGCGCACGAAAATGAATATGTAACTCCCGATGCCGATCAGTCCCAGCTCGAACCACTCGCCCAGGTAGTGGTTGTGGCTGATGTAGGGGCGGCCGAGGTAGATGTAGACGTCCCAGCCAAAGCCCGTGATGAAGGTGATCGGCTGCGAAGCCATGTCCTGGAGGATGCGCATCCAGGTTTCGGTGCGGCCCGAGGAGGCGTCGAAGCTGTTGCCGGAGAAGCTCTGGCGCAGCACGCGCTCGTACAGCAGCTCGCCGTATTGCGTCGAGGCGATGACGGCCACGACGAGCAGCAGCACCGCGAAGCCGCCGATGATCGGCCCGATGCGCAGGCGCGGCAGATACTGCCGGAACAGGTACAGGCCCAGCAGCGTCGAGACGATCGTCGCCACGAAGCCGCCGCGCGAGACCGTCAGCAGCAGGTCGGCGGCCGACAGCAGCACCCAGCCCCACCACACGTTGCGCCGCCATCCGGTCGACATCCTCGCCATCGCAACCAGCGCGGGATTGAACAGCGCCAGGAACGCGGCGTACTGGTTCTGCTCGCCGATCGCTCCCTGCGCGCGGCCGTCCTCGCCGATTTCGACCACGCCGATCGACGCCACGCCGCTGGTGTCGATCAGCGTGACCACATTGGCGACCACGACGACCACGAGGAGCGAGCGCAGCACCTGCCACGCATCGTCCGCATCCTTCGCCCCGTAGAAGAACACCAGGAAGAACATCACGTGCTCGATCAGGTTGGTCTTCAGCGTGATGCCCGACTGCACCACATCGTAGTGCGGGAACGGCAGGACGAAGGAACGTACCAGGTAGGTGACGATGCCGTAGCCGACCAGCAGCATGAAGGCCACCTGGATGCCGCCCAGGTCGAGGAACCCGCGGCGATCGACGACGTTGCGCACGATCAGCGAGATGCTGACCAGATAGAGCACCAGGTTCTTGAGGCTGAAGCCGACCAGCCCGAAGTTCGGCGGCAATCCGAAGATGAAGACCACCATCAGGGTCATCACCATCGTGATCAACAGCCACTTGATCATGGTTGCGCCGGCCGCCTCGTCAACCGGGACCTGATGGCCGCCGCGACCTGGCGTGTTTCCGGGATATGGCAATAATGCACGGCGATGGCATAGCACGCGACGAAGCAGGCACTGCCCAGAATGGCGCCCAGGATACCGGGCCGCTCCGTCCAGTAGGAAGGCAGCACGACCAGCGTCGCAAGCAGCGTGGCCAGCGAGATCTTGCCGGCGTCCTTCCAGCGCACGAGTTCGAACGGCGCGCAGCCGATGAACCGCACCACCAGGCGGTAATACCACAGGAAGGCCACCAGGCGCGTCAGCAATAGCGAAGCAACGGCACCGACCAGGCCGAACCACAGCGTCATGAAGGCCAGCGTCGCGAGGTTCACGACCATGGTCACGACACCGACGACGATGAACACGCGCGTGCGGTTGATGGCGCGCAGGAACACCGGGAAGTCGAAGCACGCGAAGACCAGCGTGAGCGCGTAGGCCTGGAACACGGGCACGGCGGAATGGTACTTCGGCGAGAAGACGAAACTGATCAACGGGTCGGCGAAGCGGATCATCAGCGCGATGCATGGCAGCAGCAACAGCGTGAACACCACGGTCGCCGCCTTCCACATGCCGAGCATGCGCTCCGGCAGCTGTTCGGCGGCCATGGCCGGCAGCAGCACGTCGGAGACCGAGTTGCGCACGGTCGAGATGACCAGCTGCGCATAGCCACCGATCGCGTACTGGGCGAGCGCCGCGGCACCCAGTATCTTCACGATGAACACGCCACCGACCTGGTCGTTCACCGTCGCGATCACGGCGCCCACCGCGACCGGCAGCGCCCAGTGGAGCTGCTCGCGCCATTCATGCGGCGGGAGCGGCACCACCTGTCCACGCGACAGGCGGCGCCATGCCAGTGCCGCGATGGCAACACGCAGCGCCTCCATGACGATCAGGGAGGCCAGGATCACGCCGACATCGTGGCTGATCGCCGCGGCCGCGATCACCACCAACAGGCGAACGATCAGGCGGCTGCTGGTGTAGGCGAACACCGCGCTGGTGCGGCGTTGCGCCAGCCACAGCGATTCCCAGAAATCGATATTGGTCAGCAGCAGCAGATACAGGACCAGCTGCCAGAAGTACTCGGCGATGAACGTCCAGTGCGACACCGCCTGCAGCACGATCATGCCGGCCACCACGATACCCGAGCTGCAGGCCACCATGATCGCGCTGAGCCGGACCAGGCTCCAGGTGCGGCTCGGGTCGCGCGGCACGAAATAGATCAGGCTGTTCGTGATCGAAAGCGTGCAGATCGGCGCCAGCAATGTGACGTACAGCAGGAATTCGCGGTATTGGCCGAACTGCGTAACGGTCAGCAGCCGCACCAGGATCACGGGGCTGAGGATCTGCAGCCCCTGGTTGACCATGCGTGAAATGCTCAGCACCAGGGCCTGCGCCGCGATTCCCTTCTTCATGTGGCGGCGCGCGCGAGCACGAATCGCATTCTTAGGGTTCCTGAGGTCCTTGCGGGGCCCTGCGGGGCGGGCTTCCTGGCGTCCCCAAGGGGATTCGAACCCCTGTTACCGCCGTGAAAGGGCGATGTCCTAGGCCTCTAGACGATGGGGACGCGGTCGAAAGCATTGGTGGAGCCAGGCGGGATCGAACCGCCGACCTCTTGCATGCCATGCAAGCGCTCTCCCAGCTGAGCTATGGCCCCACGAAGGGTCGCGAAGCTACGCAACCCGCGCACCCCTGTCAAGAATCCGCAAAAAAGTGGCCCGCTGCGTTGGCCTGACGGGTTGGCCGCGGAACTTCAAGTGCTTTGCGAAGTGCGCATGCGCACCGCTCAAAGTGTGCGCCGGGTCTCGCTGTCGCATCGCGCCGACGTTGCGCGAAGCTTCGCGTCGTGATGCGCCGACACGTTGTCGAAGTGCTTCGCGGATGTTGAACTGATGCCGTCACGATTGAAACCACTGTCGTGGAGCGCGACCAGCCATGAAGCAAACACCGGTTTCCAAGCTCAGTTCCTGCGCGGCCATGCTCGCGCTGTCGTTCACTCTTTTCCTGGCTGGATGCAACCAGGACAACACACCGACCAACTCCGGCAACCCGTCGGTCGGCTCGGGCGGAACGGGCACTGGAACAGGAACAGGAACAGGAACAGGATCGGGCACCGGCACTGGCAACGGATCAGGATCAGGATCGGGCGGATCGGGCGGATCGGGCTCGGGTAGCGGATCCGGATCAGGCTCGGGTAGCGGATCCGGATCAGGCTCGGGTAGCGGATCCGGGTCAGGCTCGGGCTCGGGCTCTGGCAGCGGATCGGGTTCGGGAGGCAGTGGCAGCGGCAGCGGCAGCGGCAGCGGCAGTGGCGGCGGCACCGTCACCGGCAGCGCGACGCTGCACTGGGTGGCGCCGACGACCAATGTCGACGGCAGCGCCCTGACCGACCTCGCCGGCTACGACATCTACTACGGCACGGACCAGAACAACCTGACCCAGGTCATTCGCATCTCGGACCCGACGACCCTCAGCTACAAGATCAGCAACCTGAGCTCGGGCACCTATTACTTCGGTGTTGCGAGCTATACGACCGCCGGCATCGAAGGGATCCTGTCGGCCCTGGTCAGCAAGACGATCTAGGGCGGCGGCTCAGGCGAGGCGCTGGATGTAGGCAAGCGCCCGCTCGAGCCTCGCCAGGGCGCGCTCCCGCCCGAGCAGCACCACGGTCAGGTCGATGGGCGGCGAGACACTGCCGCCCGACATCGCGACGCGCAGCGGTTGCGCGACCTTCCCCAACCCGAGGCCGGCACGTTCGGCCACCGCCGCGATCACCTCATGCACCGCGGCGGCGTTCCAGTCGACGACCGCGGCCAGTCCGGCCGCGAGCTGCCGCAGCACCGGCGCGCTGTCCGCATTGAGGTGCTTCTGCGCCGCCTTCTCGTCGTAGGCGCCCACGTCGCCGAAGAAGTAGCGGCTGTTCTGCGCCATCTCCTTCAGCGTCTTGCTGCGCTCGCGCTGCGCGTTGGCCACGCCCTCCAGCAGGGTCGTGTCGTCGGTGTGGATGCCCAGCAGCGCCAGCTGCTCGCGCAAGGCGGCGCCGAGCACCGCCAGCGGGGCCTTCATCATGTGCTGCTGGTTGAGCCACAAGAGCTTCTCGGCGTTGAAGGCCGCCGCGGCCTTGTTGACGTCGCGGATGTCGAAATGCGCGATCATCTCCTCGCGCGTGAACACTTCCTGGTCGCCATGCGACCAGCCGAGCCGCACCAGGTAGTTGAGCAGCGCGTCGGGCAGGTAGCCCTCTTCCCGGTACTGCAGCACGCTGACCGCGCCGTGGCGCTTCGACAGCTTGGCGCCGTCGGCGCCGAGGATCATCGGCACGTGCGCGTAGACCGGTGGCTGCGCGCCCAGTGCGCGCAGCATGTTCATCTGCCGCGGCGTGTTGTTCAGGTGATCGTCGCCGCGGATCACGTGGGTCACGCCCATGTCCATGTCGTCGACGACGACGCAGAAGTTGTAGGTCGGATTGCCGTCGGAGCGCGCGATGATCAGGTCGTCGAGCTCGGCGTTCTGGAACACGACGCGGCCATGCACCAGGTCGTCGACGACCACTTCGCCATCGAGCGGATTGCGGAAGCGGATCACCGGCTCGACGCCGGCACGCGGCTCGGTGCGGTCGCGGCAGCGTCCGTCGTAGCGCGGCTTCTGCCTGGCCGCGAGCTGCTGCGCGCGCCGCTCCTCGAGCTCCTCGCGCGTGCAGTAGCAGCGGTAGGCCGTGCCCGCCGAAAGCATCCCGGCCAGCACCGCGCCATAGCGGTCGTAGCGGCGCGTCTGGTAGTACGGCCCCTCGTCGGCCGCCAGGCCGAGCCATTGCATGCCATCGAGGATGACCTGCACCGCCGCCTCGGTGGACCGCTCGCGGTCGGTGTCCTCGACGCGCAGGATGAACTTGCCGCCGTGATGGCGCGCGTGCAGCCATGAGAACAGCGCCGTGCGCACCCCGCCGATGTGCAGGAGCCCGGTGGGACTCGGGGCAAAGCGGGTGACGACCTGCGCAGCGGACACTGGCGGACCTGCCTCTGGCGAACGGGAAAGGACGCGCATGGTAGCCGGGTTGCCCGGCCCACGCCAACGCCGTTTGCTTCGTCGCGCGTCGGACCTTAAACTTCCGCACCCCGCGCAGCGGCGGGCAGCCGGCGGACGGTTAGCTCAGCGGTAGAGCACTGCTTTCACACGGCAGGGGTCACTGGTTCAATCCCAGTACCGTCCACCATCTACTTCGTCGCGTTCGCCAGCGCGGCGGCCACGAACTCCAGGTGCGAATCGCTCAGGTCGGCGCTCATCGGCAGGCTGATGACGCGGCTCGCGAGCATGTCGCTGACCGGCATCGGCGCCGCCTCGCACAGCTTCTCGTAGGCCGGCTGCCGGTGCAGCGGGCGCGGATAGTGCACCGCCGTCGGGATGCCGGCCTGCTTGAGCCGCTGCTGCACCTCGTCGCGATTCTCGACCAGCACGGTGTACTGCGCCCACACGCTGGTGCGACCCGGCCGCACCGTCAACAGCTCGGCGCGCGCGCCGCTGGCGCGGATCGCCTCGGCGTAGCGCTCGCCGATCTCGATGCGCCGCGCCACTTCCCAGTCGAAGCGCCCGAGCTTGGCCAGCAGGATCGCGCACTGGAGCGTGTCCATGCGGCCGGCGATGCCGATGCGCGTGTGGTGGTAGCGCGCGCTCTGGCCGTGCACGCGGATCTCGGTGAAGGCCTGCGCCAGCGCCGCATCGTCGGTGAACAGCGCGCCGCCGTCGCCGTAGCAGCCGAGCGGCTTGCTCGGGAAGAAACTGGTGCAGCCGATCGCGGACAGCGCACCGCTCCGGCGCCCGTGGTACGTGGCACCAAAGCTCTGCGCCGCGTCCTCGATGACGGCGATGTTGCCGCGGCGCGCGGCGATCGCGCTGATCTCGTCCATGTCGGCCGGCTGCCCGTACAGGCTGACCGGGATGATCGCCCTGGTGCGCGGGGTGATGGCGGCATCCAGCAGCGTCGCGTCGAGGTTCGCGGTGTCGGCCTCGACGTCGACGAACACGGGCTTCGCGCCGACCAGCGCGATGACCTCCGCGGTGGCGACGAAGGTGAACGGCGAGGTGATCACCTCGTCGCCCGGGCCGATGCCGAGCGCCATCAGCGCGATCAGCAGCGCGTCGGTGCCGCTGGCGACGCTGACGCAGTGGCCGCTGTTCACGTAGGCGGCCAGGCGCTGTTCGAACTCGGCCACCTCGGGCCCGAGGATGTACTGGCCGTGGTCGAGCACCGCCTGGATGCGGGCATTGATGTCACCGCGCAGCGCGCGGTACTGGGTCTTGAGGTCGATGAAATCCATGGATGGCCGTCAATCCTTGAGCGCCTGGCCGCGCGTTTCGATGATCAGGGGCACCAGCAGCAGCGCCAGCAGTGGCGCGAAGCCGACGTAGAAGATCGACTGCATCGCCGCGCCGCCGTGCGCGGCAGCGACGACCAGCGGCGGGCCGGCCGCGGCCAGCACCCGTCCGATGTTGTAGCAGAAGCCCGCGCCGGTCGCACGCAGCCGGGTCGGGTACAGTTCGGGCAGGTAGAACGGGAACGCGCCGAACACGCCGAACACGGGGATGCCGATCAGGAAGAACATGTACAGCCGCGTCTGCGCAGGCAAGTCGAGCCCGAAGGTCGCGAAGATCGCGGCGGCCGAAGCGGCGAAATACCAGCCGAACATGGGCCGGCGCCCCAGTCCCTTGGCCAGCGGAATCGCCGCGAGCGTGCCGATCAGCCCGCCGAGGTTGAACGCCACCGTCGCGGTGAGCTTCCAGTCCTCGATCAGCTTCTGCGTGGCGGTGGCCGCGAGCCCCGCGGCCGTGGCGGCATCGCGCGCCAGTCCCGAGGCGATGACCGGGATGAACGCGCTGCAGCTCCACCACGAAATCAGCGCGACGACGGTCGTGAAGGTGCCCAGCAGCGTACGGCGGCGCAGTTCGGGCGTGAAGATCTGCGCCAGGCTGGCGCGCTTGCGTTCGGCCTGCGCCTGCCAGCGCTCCGGCTCGCGCACGAACCAGCGCACCGCGAATGCCGCCGCGGCCGGCAGCAAGCCGAACAGGAACACGTAGCGCCACGACTGCTGCGGGACGTCGACGAACCAGACGCGCGCGACCTGGTAGTTGACCAGTGTCGCGAGGAACAATCCGAACGGACCCGCGGTGTACAACAGCGCCCCGCCCTCGACGCGGCGCTTCTCGGGCATCACCTCGGCGACCATCGCCGCCCCGGCGGCCCATTCGCCGCCGATGCCGAGGCTCGCGACCAGCCGGAACAGCGCCAGCTCCCACACGTTGGTGGACGCCGCGCAGGCCGCCGTGCCGGCCGCGAACATCACCATGGTCAGCAGCAGCGTGCGCATGCGGCCGAAGCGGTCGCAGATGTAGCCGAACAGCATGCCGCCAGCCGCCCAGCCCAGCAGCAGGAGCGAGGTCAGCGCTGCGGTCCAATATTGCGTCTGCCTGAGCGCTTCGGGCGAGCCGGGCGGCAGGTGCAGCAGCGTCGGGATGCAGTTCGGCGCGACGTAATTGAACAGCAGGCCGTCGAAGACGTCGAAGCCCCATCCCAGCCAGGCCGCGAACAACACCAGCCACTGGTAACGCGTAATGCCCCACATGGGGGCGCAGCCTACTGGAGCGCCGCTCAGCCGTCGAGCGGCGGCCGGGCCGCTTCCGCGACGCGCATGCGGATCAGCGCGCTCACCAGCAGCAGCGAAAGGGCCGCGCCGCCGAGGCCGACCTTCGCCAGGTGCGTCAGCACATCGCCCAGCGTGTACCAGCCGTGGTGGTGACGGTGGCCGAGCAGCATCGAGGCCGCGAGCACCAGCGCCGGCACCGCCGCGTAGGCCCACAGCCAGCGATGGCGCTCGACCGCGGTGAGCGCGGCGCCCTCGACGCGCGAGCCGTCCGTGGCGGGCGGTGGCATCGTCCGGCCATCGTGCGCCCAGCGCCACGCTGCGTACATCACGACCAGCAGGCCGACGACGCTGCTGCCGTGCTGCAGCCAGCGGTACAGGCGCAGCGGATGCCCGACGAGGTCTGGACCGTAGACGTCATCGAGGAAGGGCAGCATCTGCACGCCGGGTGCGCCTTCGTGCGTGAAGGCGTCCCAGCCGAGGTGCGTCGCGGCGCCGAACAGGATCGCCGCGCACACGCCAAGCCACGCGCGCCAATCGGCGTAGCCCACGGCGGCGTCGGCATCGTGCGGGCGCAGGCGCCAGCCGCCGGGCAGCACCTCGGCCCAGGCCGGCCGGATCAGCGACTCGTACAGCAGCCAGGAGATGATCCCGACCGGCAGGCAGAAAGTCACCAGCGCGTGGAGGCTGTGCGTGGCTTCACGCTCGAACGGGAAGGGCAGCAACAGGCCGAAGTCGGGCACCATGCTGCCGATGACGGCGGCCGAGAACAGGCCGCCGCGCCGCAGCCAGCGGCGCGTCGGCAGCACGGCGGCAACATGCGAGACCGTGAACGGCACCGGCGCTAGAACTCGCTGACAAACGCGGCCTGCGACGGACGCTCGGGCGCGGCCGGCGCCACGGCGCCGATCGTGCCGGCATAGATGAATCCGATCAGCTGTTCATCGCCCGCCAGCCCGAGGCTGGCGGCCACGGCCGGGTCGTAGGCGCTCGGGCCGGTCAGCCAGATGGCGCCGAAACCCTGCACGTGCAGCGCATTGAGCAGGTTCATCGCGGCCGCGCCGGCGCTGAGCAGCTGCTCGATGCGCGGCACCTTGGGATTGTCGCGCACCCGGGCGCTGACCGCGATCACCAGCGGCACCTGCAGGGGTCGCGCGCGCAGCTTCTCCAGCTGCGCCGCCGGCAGCCCCGGCTCGCGCACCTTCGCCGCCGCCACCAGCGCGGCGGAGAAGCGCGCTCGTGCCTCGCCGCGTATGAGGCGGAAGCGCCAGGGCTGCATGCGGCCATGGTCGGGCGCGCGCAGCGCGGCATCGATGGCGGTGGCCAGCTGCGAGGCGTCGGGGCCGGGACCGGCAAGGCATTGCGCCGGCACCGAACGCCGGTCGAGCAGCAGCGCCAGCGCCGCGGCACGGGCGTCGCCGGGCTTCATGTACCCGCCATCAGGCGCAGCACTTCCGCGGTCTTCTCGCGCATCAGCGCTTCGCTCCCGCGCGATTCGACGTTCAGGCGCACCAGCGGTTCGGTGTTCGAGCCGCGCAGGTTCAACCGCCACTGCGGGAATTCCATCGACAGCCCGTCGGTGAAATCGACCGCCACGGCCGATCCCGCATAGTGCTGCTGCACGCGCGCGATGACCGCCTTCGCGTCCGCGATCTCGCGGTTGATCTCGCCGCTGGCCGGAAACAGGCGCTGGCGTTCGCCGACCAGTTCGCCGAGCGACTTGCCGGTCTCGCAGATCACCGCCAGCACCAGCAGCCACGGAATCATGCCGCTGTCGCAGTACGCGAAGTCGCGGAAATAGTGGTGCGCGCTCATCTCGCCGCCGTAGACCGCGTCGACCTCGCGCATGCGCTGCTTGATGAAGGCGTGGCCCGAACGGCACATGACCGCCTCGCCGCCGAACCTGCGCACGATGTCGATCGTGTTCCACGTCAGGCGCGGGTCATGCACGATGCGCGAACCGGGGTAGCGCTTCAGGAACGCCTCGGCCAGCAGCCCCACGAGATAGTAGCCCTCGACGAAACCGCCGTGCTCGTCGAAGAAGAAGCAACGGTCGAAATCGCCGTCCCAGGCGAGCCCGATGTCGGCGCCGCTCCTGCGCATGGCCTCGATCGTGCTGTGGCGGTTCGCCTCGATCATGGGATTCGGCACGCCGTTCGGAAAGCTGCTGTCGGGCTCATGGTGCACCTTGATGAACTCGAACGGCAGGTGCGGCTCGAGCCGGTCGACCACCAGCCCCGCCCCGCCGTTGCCGGCATTGCACACCACCTTGAGCCGACGGAGTTTCGCACCCTTGATGTAGCCGAGCAGGTGCTCGAGGTACTTCGGATTCATGTCGAGCGCCCGGGTCGTGCCGGGACGCGCGGCGCGCGGCGGGAGCTTGCCGCCTTCGATCAACGCACGCATGTCCATGAGCCCCGTGTCGGCGCTGATCGGGCGGCTCTGTTCGCGCACGAACTTCATGCCGTTGTAGTCCGGCGGATTATGGCTCGCGGTGACCATGATGCCGCCGTCGAGCTGTTCGGCGAAGGTGGCGAAGTACACGCCTTCGGTGCCGCACAGGCCGATGTCGGTGACGTCGACGCCCGAATCGTTGAGTCCACTGATCAGCGCGGCCGACAGCGTCTGGCTGGTGGCGCGGATGTCGCGCCCGACCGCCACGTTCTTCGGTTGGACGAAGGCCGCGTAGGCTTGCCCGATCTGGTAGGCCAGCGCTTCGTTCAGTTCGGTCGGGATGCGCCCGCGGATGTCGTAGGCCTTGAAGCAGCTCAGCGTGCTCATTTCGTCGTCCCCTGCCGCCCGTACTGGTCCTCGAAGCGGACGATATCATCCTCGCCGAGGTAGCCGCCCGACTGCACCTCGATGATGTGCAGCGGCACCTTGCCCGGGTTCTCGATGCGGTGGCGCACGCCGATCGGGATGTAGGTCGACTGGTTCTCCTCCAGCAGGAACACCTCGTCGCCGCGCGTGATGCGCGCGGTGCCGGAGACCACCACCCAATGCTCCGCGCGATGGTGGTGCAGCTGCAGCGAGAGCACGCCGCCGGGCCGCACGGTCAGGCGCTTGACCTGGAAGCGGTCGCCGCTGTCGAGGCTGTCGTAGCTGCCCCAGGGCCGGAACACCTCGCGGTGCAGCAGGTGTTCGCTGCGCCCTCTTTCCTTGATACGCGCCACCAGCGCCTTGACGTCCTGCACGCGATCGCGCGGCGCGACCAGCACCGCATCCTTCGTCTCGACGACGACGTGGTCATTGAGGCCGACGACGGCGACCAGCCGGCTCTCGGCATGCAGGTAGCTGCCGTGCGTGTCCTCGGCCAGCACGTCGCCGCGGATCACGTTGTTGTTCGCGTCGGCCTGGCAGGCCGCGTGGAGCGAGGACCACGAGCCCACGTCGCTCCAGCCTGCATCCAGCGGCACGACGACGGCGCTGGCGGTGCGCTCCATGACCGCGTAGTCGATCGATTCGGCGCGGCAGGCGCCGAACGCCGCCGCGTCGATGCGCGTGAAGTCGAGGTCGCGTTGCGCGCTCGCATAGGCCTGTTCGCAGGCCGCCGCGATGTCGGGCGCCAGCCGGCGCAGCTCGTCGAGGTAGGCGCGGGCGCCGAACACGAACATGCCGCTGTTCCAGTAGTAGCCGCCGCGCGCGAGGAATTCCTCGGCCCTGGCGCGCTCGGGCTTCTCGACGAAGCGGGCGATGCTCCAGGCGCCGCCGGCCAGCGCCTGGCCGCGCTCGATGTAGCCGTAGCCGGTCTCGGGCGATTGCGGCACCACGCCGAAGGTCACCAGCCTGCCGCCGCGCGCGGCAGCCGCCGCGACCTGCACCGCGGCGCGAAACGCCGCGGCGTCGCGGATCACGTGGTCGGCCGGCAGCACCAGCAGCAGCGCGTCGCCGCCGCCGCTGGCGATCGCCGCCAGCGCCGCCAGCGCGATCGCCGGCGCCGTGTTGCGACCCACCGGCTCGAGCACGATCGCGCGGGCCGGCGCGTTGATCGCGCGCAGTTGCTCGGCCACGATGAAGCGGTGCGCGTCGTTGCAGACCACGACCGGCGCGGCCACCGGGAGCCCGCCGAGCCTGAGCACGGTGTCCTGCAGCATCGTGTGCTCGCCGACCAGCGGCAGCAGCTGCTTCGGGTACAGTTCGCGCGACAGCGGCCACAACCGCGTGCCCGCACCGCCGGACAGCACGACCGGCGTCAGTTCGATGGCCCCGTCACTCATCGGCTCGAGCTCTCCCCGGCGCGCAGCCCGCGGCCGATGGCGTAGTAATCGAATCCCAGCCGCGCCAGCAACGCGGGATCGTACAGGTTCCGTCCGTCGAAGATGCGCGGGCTGGCGAGCAGCGTGCGCAGCCGCTCGAAGTCGGGACTGCGGAACTCCTGCCACTCGGTCGCGATCAGCAGCGCGGCGGCGCCGGCGGCCGCGCCGTACGCATCGGCGCTGAAGCTCAGCTGCGCCTGGCCCGCGTACAGGCGGCGGGCCTCGTCCATCGCGATCGGGTCGTACGCGCATACGCTCGCCCCGGCGGCCACGAGCGCGTCGATGATGACGCGGCTCGGCGCCTCGCGCATGTCGTCGGTGTTGGGCTTGAAGGCGAGCCCCCACAGCGCGATCTTCGCGCCACGCAGCGCGCCGCCCAGCACCGCGGAGAGCTTGCGCACCAGGATCGACTTCTGCCGCTGGTTGACGGCCTCGACGGCGTGCAGCACCTCGGGTTCGATGCCGGCCTCCTGCGCCGAGCGGATCAGCGCCTTGACGTCCTTCGGGAAGCAGGAGCCGCCGTAGCCGGTGCCGGGGTAGATGAAGCCGTAGCCGATGCGCGGATCGGAGCCGATGCCGATGCGCACGCGCTCGATATCGGCGCCGACGCGCTCGGCGATGTTCGCCAGCTCGTTCATGAAGCTGATCTTCGTGGCCAGCATCGTGTTGGCGGCATACTTGGTCAGCTCCGCCGACCGGATGTCCATGACGATCAGGCGGTCGTGGTTGCGCGTGAACGGTTCGTACAGCGCGCGCATCAGCTCGGTCGAGCGCGTGCCGTCGGTGCCGATGACCACGCGGTCGGGCTTCATGAAATCCTGGATCGCCGCGCCTTCCTTGAGGAATTCGGGGTTTGCGACGATGTCGTAGTCGACCTGCGCGCCGCGCGCCGCCAGCGCCGCGTCGATGGTCGCGCGCACCTGGTCGGCCGTGCCCACCGGCACGGTCGATTTCGTGACCACGACGGCGTGGCGCTGCAGTCGCGCGCCGATCGTGCGCGCCACCTCGAGCACATGGCTCAGGTCGGCCGAGCCGTCCTCGCCCGGCGGCGTGCCGACGGCAATCAGCTGGAACAGCCCGTGCTCGACGCCCCGGGCCGCGTCGGTCGTGAACTGCAGGCGTCCGCCGGCATGGTTGCGGCGGATCAGGGCATCGAGCCCGGGCTCGTGGATCGGCACGTCGCCCTGGTTCAGGCGCGCCACCTTGCCGGCATCGACATCCACGCAGACGACGTGGTTGCCGGCTTCGGCCAGGCAGGCGCCCGTGACCAGGCCGACGTAGCCGGATCCGAAAATCGTCACTTTCATGGACGCGGCGTCTCTGGGTCGGGTGGCAAGGTGCGCAAGCCTAAGTGAAGCCCGTCATGAAGACAAAGGCGTGATGATCAGTTCCAGCCGGCGGTTCAGGTCGCGCCCCTCGGGCGTATCGGGCGCCGGCAGCTGCGCGGCCTCGCCGACGCCGCGCGCGACGAGCCGCTCCGGCGCGACGCCGTGGATCTGCAGGTAGGCCGCGACGACGCCGGCGCGACCCTGCGACTGCTGCTGGTTGAACTCGGCGGTGCCGATCGTGTCGGTGTACACGGCGACGACGACCTGCGTGCGTTTGTAGTCGCGCAGCGAGCGCGCCAGCGCATCGAGCATCGCGGTGCCGGCCGGCAGCAGCTCGGCGCGGTCGGCGGCGAACACCAGCCGTACCGGGCAGCGCACGGTCAACTGCCGCTCAGTGTGCTCGATCACGGCGGCGGTGGGCGCCAGCGCCGCGCGCAGCTCGGCTTCCACGTTGGCGAACCAGGCCGGCTCGGTTGGCTCACTGGCGGATGCCGCGGCCACGCACGACAATGCCAGCGCCAGCCATCGCAAGACCCCGACCCACGCCGCTCCGTGCACCCCTTGGACCATGGTTTCGCCTCGGCACCCATGCAGAATCGCGATATTGTGCCGCCAAACCGGACCGCCGGGTTGGAACTCGACGTAAAATCCCCGCCCAGGCGCGCAAACCCGAGGAGCGGACTTGAGCAAGACTGCACTGATCACCGGCATCACCGGCCAGGACGGTGCCTACCTGGCCGAGTTCCTGCTCGGCAAGGGCTACGAGGTGCACGGCATCAAGCGGCGCGCCTCCAGCTTCAACACCGACCGCATCGATCACCTGTACCAGGATCCGCACGAGCGCAACGTGCGGCTGCGCCTGCACTACGGCGACCTGACGGATGCGACCAACCTGATCCGCATCGTGCAGCAGGTGCAGCCGGACGAGATCTACAACCTGGCCGCGCAGAGCCACGTGGCCGTGTCGTTCGAGACGCCCGAGTACACCGCGAATGCCGATGCGCTCGGCGCGCTGCGGCTGCTCGAGGCGGTGCGCATCCTCGGGCTCGGCGGCAAGACGCGCTTCTACCAGGCCTCGACCTCGGAGATGTTCGGCAAGGTGCAGGAGACGCCGCAGCGCGAGACCACGCCGTTCTATCCGCGCTCGCCCTATGGCGCCGCCAAGGTCTACGCCTACTGGATCACCGTCAACTATCGCGAGGCCTACGGCCTGTACGCCTGCAACGGCATCCTGTTCAACCATGAGTCGCCGGTCCGCGGCGAGACCTTCGTCACGCGCAAGATCACGCGCGCGCTGGCACGCATTTCGCTCGGTTCGCAGGACTGCCTGTACCTGGGCAACCTCGACTCGCTGCGCGACTGGGGCCACGCCCAGGATTTCGTCGTCGCGCAGTGGCTGATGCTGCAGCAGGAAAGGCCCGAGGACTACGTCATCGCGACCGGCAGCCAGCACTCGGTGCGCGAGTTCGTCACGCTGGCGGGCGCGGAGCTGGGCATGAAGATCGAATGGCGCGGCAGCGGGCTCGACGAACAGGGGATCGACGCCAGCAGTGGCAGGAAGGTGGTCGCAGTGGATCCGCGCTATTTCCGGCCGACCGAGGTCGACACGCTGCTTGGCGATGCCTCGAAGGCGCGGCGCCAGCTCGGCTGGAGCGCGCAGATCGGCTTCGAGCAGCTGGTGCGCGAGATGGTGCAGGCCGACCTGGAGCTCGCCCGGCGCGATGCGCTGATGGCACGCGAAGGGTTCAAGACCTTCCAGCGCCACGAATGACGCGGGCACCGGGCCGCGGGGCGCTCAGGCATGGATAGGCACGCGCGCATCTTCGTCGCCGGCCACCGCGGGCTGGTCGGCTCGGCCGTCGTGCGGCGCCTCGAGGCCCTGGGCTACGACAACCTGCTGCGGGCCTCGCGTGCCGAGCTCGACCTCAGGCGCCAGGCCGCGGTCGAGCAGTGGTTCGCCGCGCACCGTCCCGAGGTCGTGATCCTGGCGGCGGCGCATGTCGGCGGCATCCACGCCAACGACACCTACCCGGCGGAGTTCATCCGCGACAACCTCGAGATGCAGTGCAATGTCATCGATGCGGCGTACCGGCATGGCGCGCGCAAGCTCACCTTCCTCGGTTCGAGCTGCATCTACCCGAAGCTCGCGCCGCAGCCGCTCAGCGAAGACAGCCTGCTGACCGGGCCGCTCGAACCGACGAACGAGTGGTACGCGATCGCCAAGATCGCCGGCATCAAGATGTGCCAGGCCTATCGCCGCCAGTACGGGTTCGACGCGATCTCGGTGATGCCGACGAACCTGTACGGGCCGGGCGACAATTTCAGCCTGGAGAATTCACACGTGTTGCCGGCGCTGATGGCGAAATTCCACGCGGCGCACCGCGCCGGGGAGCCGACCGTCACGGTGTGGGGCACGGGTACGCCGCGCCGGGAATTCCTGTATGTCGACGATCTCGCCGACGCCGTGGTCTTCCTGACGTGCCACTACGCGGAAGCCGCGCCGATCAACGTCGGCACCGGCTCCGACCTGACGATCCGCGAACTGGCCATGCGCATCGCCGAGGTGGTCGGCTTCCGGGGCGAGCTGGCGTTCGATACCGGCAGGCCCGACGGCACGCCGCGCAAGCTGCTGGATGTGCGCCGTCTGCACGCGCTGGGCTGGCGCGCCAGCACGGACCTCGACACCGGCCTGCGCAAGACTTACGAGTGGTTCTGCGCGCACGAGAGGCAGCTGCGCCGCTAGGGCCTGTTCAAGTCTCAGGGCACCAGGATCGTCGAGCCGGAGGTGCGGCGCGCCTCGAGCGCGGCGTGCGCCTGCGCGGCCTCGTGCAGCGCGAAGCGCTGACCGATCAGCACGCGGATGCGGCCGCGCCGGATGAGCGCGAACAGCTCGCGGGCGGCCAGCTGCCGCAGGCGGGGCGTGTTGACGTAGTGGGCCACCGTCGGGCGCGTCAGGAACAGCGAGCCGCGCCGCAGCAGTTCCAGCGGCGCGATCGGCGGCACGGCGCCCGAGGCGTTGCCGAAGCTGACCATCAGGCGGCAGGGCTTGAGGCTGTCGAGCCCGGCCATGAAGGTGTCCTTGCCGACGCCGTCGTACACGACATCGACGCCTTGCCCCTTCGTGTGCGCGCGCACCCTGGCCGCGAGCCCCTCGTAGCCGACGATCACGTGGCGGCAACCGTTGCGCTTGGCGAGCGCCACCTTGGCCTCGCTCCCGACGACGCCGATGACCGTGGCGCCGAGCGCGCGCGCCCACTGGCACAGGATCAGCCCGACGCCGCCTGCGGCCGCGGTCACCAGCAGCACATCGCCGCGCTTGACCCGGTACACGCGCCGCAGCAGCGCCCACGTCGTCAGGCCCTTGAGGGTGACGGCCGCGGCCTGCTCGTCCGGGATGTCACGCGGGATCCTGATCAGTTCATCGGCCCCGAGCACGCGCTGCTCGGCGTACGAGCCATTGCTCCCGCCCGAATAACAGACGCGGTCGCCGACCTTCAAGCCGCGCACGCCCTTGCCGAGCGCCTCGATGACACCGGCGCCTTCGGTGCCGAGCCCGGTGGGCAGCGCGCTCGGATACAGCCCGGTGCGGATGTAGACGTCGAAGTAATTGACGCCGATGGCGGTGTGCCGCAGCAGCACCTCGCCCGCACCCGGCGCCGGCACCGGATGTTCTTCCCACCTGAGCCTGTCCGCGCCGCCGAATTCATGGAGCCGGATCGCCTTCGACATGGGCCTGTCCCCCTACTCGAACCCGCGCACGCGCTTGCTGCGCAGGCTGTCCTTCGCGCGCTGCAGGCGCAGCAGCAGTTCCGGGCCCTGCCGCAGCGCCACGCCGACCACCAGCGTATCGACGACCGTCAGCTGCGCCAGCCGCGTCGTCATCGGCGTATAGATATCCGTATCCTCGTCGACGAGCAACTCGAGCGCGACCGAGCAGCGCGCGGCCAGCGGCGCACCGAGCGCCGTGATGCCGATGACGTCGGCCCCGGATTCGCGCGCCAGGTCGACGCTCGAGATCAGGTCGGTGGTGCGGCCACTGGCCGAGAACGCCAGCACCACGTCGCCGGCCTTGAGCATCGTCGCCGCCATGCCGTGCACGTGCGCGTCGGAATAGGCGACCGACTGGAACCCGAGCCGGAACAGCTTGTGCTGCGCATCGGCGGCCACGATGCCGGAGCTGCCGAGCCCGTAGCATTCGACGCGCCGCGCCGCGCACAGCAGCGAAATCGCGCTCTCGAGCCGGGCCGGATCGAGCTGGCTGCGCACCTGCAGCAGCGTGCGCGCCGCCTTGCCGAAGACCTTGGCGGCCATTTCGGCGACGGAATCGCCCGGCGCGACGTCGGCGTGCATGAACAGCTGCCCGCTCGCCAGGCTCTGCGCCATGCGCATCTTGAAGTCGGCGAAGCCGTGGCAGCCGAGCGAGCGGCAGCAGCGGATCACGGTCGGCTCGCTGACCTGCGCCTGGCTGGCGACGGCCGCGAGCGACAGCTGCAGCAGTTCATGCGGCCGCTCGAGCACCAGGTCGGCGACACGCCGCTCCGCGGCCGGCAAGCGCTCGCGCGCGCCCATCAGGAACTTGAGCCAGCCGCCCTCGCTGGTCCCCGTCGCGACGGTTCGTCCCGGGCTGTTCATGGTGCAGCCGCGGGCGCATCGGGGCACCAGTACACGTCGACTGGAACGGCGCGCTGGTGCAGGACCGCGCGCACCGGCAGTTCATCGGCCGGGCCCGGCTGCAGCGCCTGCTGGTAGACCGCCCACTTGCGCGCGCCGCTGATCTGGAGGCAGATGCGCCGGGAGCGCAGCAGTGCCGCGAGGTTCAACGACAGGCGCGGGTGCGGCGCCGCCGGCGGCCGCACGCCCACGCAGGCCGGCGCGGCCGCGGCATCGAGCGCGGCGGCGAGTCCGGCGCTGCCCGGGAACAGCGAGGCCGTATGGCCGTCATCGCCCATGCCCAGCACGACGACATCAAACGGTTGCGGCATGGCATTGACCGCGCGCCAGGCCGCCGCAGCGCCCTCCTGCGGCGTCGGCGCGTCGTTCTTCATGCCGATGAACCGCGCGGCGGCCGCGCGCTCGCGCAAAAGCGCCGCGCGCACCAGCGCCTCGTTGCTGGCCGGATCGGAGGCATCGACCCAGCGCTCGTCGGCGAGCGTGACCTGCACGCGCGCCCACTCGAGCTCGTGGCGCGCGAGTTCGCCGAACATCGCCTCGGGCGTGCGCCCGCCGGAGACGACGAGGCTCGCCCCCGCGCGCCGCCGCAGCGCCGCGGCCAGCTCCGCGGCGATCGCGTCGGCCAGTGCCTGCGCCTGCGCCGCACGGTCGGCGCTGCGCAGCAGGCGGGGTTCAGGTCTCGTCGCGCCAGGCATAGCCGTCGCGGCCGATCAGCGCCGTGGCCGCGGCCGGGCCCCACGAGCCCGCGGTATAGGTCTTGGGCTGGTTGCCGGTGCTGGCCCAGCCGGCGCGGATCGGATCGATCCAGCTCCAGGCCGTGTCGAGTTCGTCGCGGCGCATGAACAGCGTCAGGTTGCCCTTCACCACGTCCATGAGCAGCCGCTCGTAGGCCGACAGCGGACGCTCCTTGAAGCTCTCGCCGAGGTCGAGCGCGAGGTTCACGGGGCGCAGGCGCATCGCATCGCCCGGCGCCTTGGCGAGGATCGTCAGCGTGATGCTCTCATCGGGCTGCAGGCGGATGACGAGCTGGTTGGGCGCATCCTGCGCGCGGTTCTGGAAGATCGACAGCGGCACGTCGTCGAAGGTGATCGCGATCTCGGCCAGCGACTGCTGCAGTCGCTTGCCGGTGCGCAGGTAGAACGGCACGCCCGCCCAGCGCCAGTTGTCGATCTCGGCCTTGATGGCCACGAAGGTCTCGGTCTGGCTGCCGGAGGGCACGCCCGGCTCATCGGCATATCCCGGCACGGCCTCGCCGGCGATGTTGCCGGCCTTGTACTGCCCGCGCACCGTCTTGATCTCGACCGTCTCCTCGTCGATCGGGCGCAGAGCCCGCAGCACCTTGAGCTTCTCGTCGCGCACGGTGTCGGCGTCGGAATTGGCGGGCGGCTCCATCGCCAGGATGCACAGCAGCTGCAGCATGTGGTTCTGAACCATGTCGCGCAGCGCGCCGGTCTCGTCGTAGAACTTCGCGCGCCCTTCGACGCCGAGCTGCTCGGCCACGGTGATCTGCACGTGCCGGATGCGGCCGCGCCGCCACAGCGGCTCGAAGAAGGCATTGCCGAAACGGAGCGCCAGCAGGTTCTGCACCGGCTCCTTGCCGAGGTAATGATCGATGCGGTAGATCTGGTTCTCGGCAAAGCTCCGCGCCACCTCGGCATTGATGCGCGCCGCCGACGCCCGGTCGGTGCCGAGCGGCTTCTCGAGCACGACGCGCGCCTTCGGCGTCACGACGCCGGCGGCCGCCATGTTCGCGGCCGTGGCGATGTACAGGCTCGGCGATGTCGACAGGAACCACACGCGCGCCTGGTCGTCACGCGCCGCGATGCGCGCCTTGAGCGCCTTGTAGTCGTCGACGCGCGTGGCATCGACCTGCTGGTAGTCGAGGCAGGCGGCAAACTCGGACCAGCGCGCCTCGCTGAAGTCGGCGGCCGGCACGTGCTCGCGGCAGTGCTCGAGCGCCCGTTCGACATAAGCCTCGCGCGTCAGGGCGCTGCTGGCGGCCGCCAGGATGTGCGCCTTCGAGTCGATCTGCCCGGCCACGTAACGCTGGAAAAGCGCCGGTATGAGCTTACGCATCGCCAGGTCGCCGGTGCCGCCGAACAGCACGATTTCGAATGGATCCAGGGTCTGCACCGACCACCTCCCGCCGGTTGGCGGTCAATGTATGTAGTTAAACTACTATATATCCCGTAGTCCGGCCTTGCAAAGGGATTTTTAATTGTCAATTTAGGTCCTTATGCGCTATTTTGGCTTAGGTTAAAGACCTCTTGCCAAAGCACCTTGATGGAGTTTTACTACTTCCAGTGAAGCCATCGGCCCCAGTCCACGAGGCGGTCCGCGACGCAACGGACCGAATCCGCTCCCGCAGCCTCGACAGCCGGCGCGAGTACCTCGAGCGCATGCGCGCCGCCGGCGATGCCGACAGCGCCCGCGCGCGCCTGAGCTGCACGAACCTCGCGCACGGCTTCGCCGCCGCGCCACCGGGCGACAAGCAGGCGCTGCGGCAGATGAAATGGCCGAACATCGCCATCGTCACGGCCTACAACGACATGCTCTCGGCGCACCAACCCTTCGAGCGCTACCCCGCGATCATCCGCGCGGCGGCGCGCGAGGCCGGCGCCACGGCGCAGGTCGCCGGCGGCGTGCCGGCGATGTGCGACGGCATCACGCAGGGCCAGGCCGGCATGGAACTGTCGCTGTTCAGCCGCGACGTGATCGCGCTGTCGACGGCGGTGGCGCTCTCGCACGCGATGTTCGATGCGACGCTGTGCCTCGGCGTGTGCGACAAGATCGTGCCCGGGCTCCTGATCGGCGCGCTGAGCTTCGGTGCGCTGCCGACGATCTTCGTGCCCGCCGGCCCCATGACCTCGGGCCTGCCCAACCAGGAGAAGGCGCGCATCCGCCAGGCGTACGCCGAGGGCAAGCTCGATCGCGCGGCGCTGCTCGAATCCGAGGCGCAGAGCTACCACGACGCCGGCACCTGCACGTTCTACGGCACCGCCAACAGCAACCAGATGCTGATGGAGGTCATGGGCCTGCACCTGCCGGGCAGCGCCTTCGTGAACCCGGGAACGCCGCTGCGCGAGGTGCTGACGCGGGCCGCGGCGCAGCGCGTCGCGCGGCTGTGGATCCACGGGAACGATTACCGCCCGCTCGCGCAGATCGTCGATGAGCGCGCGATCGTCAACGCGATCGTGGGCCTGCTGGCCACCGGCGGTTCGACCAACCACACGATCCACCTGGTCGCGATGGCGCGCGCCGCCGGCATCATCATCGACTGGGACGATTTCAGCGCACTGTCGGCGGTCGTGCCGCTGATCGCGCGCATCTATCCCAACGGCGCGGCCGACGTGAATCATTTCCACGCCGCCGGCGGCATGGCCTTCGTGATCCGCGAACTGCTGGGCGCGGGGCTCCTCCACGGCGACGTGCGCACCGTGGCGGGCGATGGGCTGCAGGCCTATACGCAGGAACCCTGGCTCGATGCGGGCCAGCTGGCCTGGCGCGATGGCGCGAAGAACAGTGGCGATCCCAACGTGCTGCGCCCGGCCAGCGATCCGTTCAGCGCCGACGGGGGTTTGAAGCTCCTCAAGGGGAACCTGGGCCGCGCGGTGATCAAGGTGTCGGCGGTCAAGCCCGATCGCCGCGTCGTGGAAGCGCCGGCGCGCATCTTCGACACGCAGGAAGCGGTCGGTGCGGCCTTCAAGGCCGGCGAACTGGACCGGGATGTCGTGGTGGTCGTGGGCGGGCCGGGGGCCCGCGCGCACCGCCAGCCCCCAAAGCCCAAACACACCCCCCCCCCCGCGGCGCGGCAAAAGAAGGGGGTGAGGGGCGCGCGCGGGACCCCCAGGCGCCAGTACGGCGCGTCGGGCTCGGTGCCGGCGGCGATCCATGTTTCGCCCGAAGTGCATTGTGGCGGGCCGCTCGGCAAGCTGCGCGACGGCGATGTCGTGCGGCTCGACAGCAACACCGGCACGCTCGATGCGCTCGTCGGCGCCGAGGCCTGGGACCCGAGAAGCGTCGTCATCCCGCCCAGTCCTGGCCGCAGCGGAACAGGCCGCGAACTGTTCGAGGTGTTCCGCTCGCAGGCCGCCAGCGCCGAACGCGGCGGTGGCATCGTCACGCCGGCGGCCTGAACG
>Ga0335070_10002001_pt1 | contig 23713 bp, 18 predicted proteins | sample Lox_Sample_13_FD_206722 | JGI IMG/M metagenome (GOLD analysis project Ga0335070, IMG submission 206722) | Soil microbial communities from Loxahatchee National Wildlife Refuge, Florida, United States - Lox_Sample_1.3 | ecosystem: Environmental > Terrestrial > Soil > Wetlands | place: USA...
GAGCCCGTGGTGTAAGTAGCTGATTTCCTGCACGGCCACCGGCGTGTTCGGTTCGACTGCGTATCGAGTCTTTTCGCACGGCAGCTTGAAATTGGTGGCCGCCACAGGCGATTCTGATCTTTCTGCCGCTCGTGCACGAAACAAACCAGTAAAACGAACACACCACCGCAGTTTCTCCACTCTCGCGGCGTTCCCGCCCCCAGCAACTGGCGGAGGATCAAGCTCAGGTTGAAGGCTCCCACGTGGATCAACTGCCGCTTCAGAATGTTCTTATGGCCCCGCAAATGGGTGCGTCGCATCCCGCCGGTGTCGTAGCAGTGCGCAAAGCTGCGTTCCACCAGTTCGCCCCGTCGCCGCAGTAGACTCTTGCCGTACTCGCCTCGAACCCGTCGCCGATTCTGGTATACCGCCTGTTGTTCCTCGGCTTGGCCCTGCCAGTGGCGGCGGCCTTTCTGTTTCTTCTCTGGAATATAGCTTCGTACCTCGTAGCTTTTGACCCGCTTGACCACTGTGCCGCTGTGGTAGCCCTTGTCGGCGACTACCTCTTCGATCCCGTTGAGGTTCACCTTCGGTGGCTCGTCCGGCCGTTGTTCCGCCTCGCGTCCGACCAGCTCCGCGATTGCCATTCCGGCTTCGCTCAGCGTCTGATCCAGCGTCGTCGTATCGCCTTCGTCCGCGCCCTGCAACGTGACCGCTACCACCGCGCCTGTATCCAGATCGACCGCGTGCTCTGCCTTGTGCGCTAGATGAGTGCGCCCGTCCTTCATCTTGGCGATCCGCGCATCCCCATCGGAAGGACTCTTCCACTCCTTGTTGGGCATCCGTTTCTTGCGCTTCCGATCCATTCGCGCCAACTGCTCACGCGTCGGCGTCGCGATTCCCGAAGCCTTGGCCAACCCCACCAAGAACTCCTCATAGCTTTCGCCCGTGTCGCGCCGCACAATCGAACGCATCGCCGCGTTCGCCTCCAGCGTCGTCGCGTCGACAGCGATCCGCTTGCCCTTCAACAGTCCGCGATCCGCCAGCACCGCCAGTGCCCACGCGAACACCTCGCGATGCGTTTCCAAATCAATCAGCCGCCGCGTGCGCGAGATCGTGGAGTGATCCGGCGTTTTCTCATCCAGCCCAATCCCCACAAAGCGCCGCAGGGCCAGCGAGTCCGCCATACGCCACGCGATCCCGCGCTCGCTGTCGATTCCCTCGAAATAACCGACCAGCAGCGAGCGGAAGTAGATGCCCGGTGTCAATGACGGCCGTCCAAATCTGGCAGCATAGAATTTCCTGCACCGCCCCTCGACAAACTCGTCGAAATGCTCCGCCTCCAGCAACTCATTCAACCGCTCGTAAAACGGATGCCCCGGAGCCGACGCCAGCTCCGCGTGCGCAATCCAGATATCGTCTTGTTTCTCCCGCTGCTTGCGTGTGCCCATGGCCATGCGCGGATTCTACGAACAAAGCCTGTGGATACGTCAGCATTTTTCGGCTTACGCATCAGGACTTAAACCACAGGCTGCTAGCACCGTCCAGAAACGAGCTGTCGGCTTGTTGCTTTTCATTTTTCGCATTGCAGACCTCGAACCCAGCCGGCCAGAAGCTTACCGTGGTTCTACGCTCTGTCAGTGCAATCGGCCTACCACTACACTCGTTGCTAAGTGCCAGTTCAGCCGCAACTACTGGCACACTCCGCAGGTTACGCGGTGCCCTTTCTGGGGCACTGCCCAAATGTGGGCGCCGATGCTGGACCAGACACCATCAGGCTATTGGCAAGTCACGAGTTACGGCAACTCATATCGGCTATGTGAATGCGAGGACACATTGCGGAAACATACGCCCGGCATACGGCCCTGACGTTCGGAACCGTGCACGCGTCGAACGCATGTGCGGCTGGAGGGACCGATGCGATACCCAAAGGCGTCAAGAACAGACCTGGGCGCTGACAGGTGAATTCCGGGTCGTTGCGGTCGTTGTCCACGCGGATTCCGCGGATCCTTACATTCTTGGCGACTTTGGCTCGCTTGCCGCGGCAGAAGAAGCTGCCATGCAAAGAGCGGGCACCGGGAGTCCTGTATACGTTTATGACCACAAGGGAAGTTAATTGTACAATATGCAAGTTAGCACTAAATGGAGGCAGTCATGAGAACGGCAGTGATACTGCTGTTGTCCGCGATGCTGGTGCCGCTATGTTTGGGCCAGTCGTCTACAGAAAAATGGAAAGTAGCGACCATTACTGGGGTAAAAGTGCATGAGCCAGCGGCGGGAAACGACTCATCTGCCGCTCAATATGAGGTTACGTCGAGGATCGAAAACACAGAATACGTAGTGCTGTACGTTGCGCCACGTGGCAGCGTTCCGGATATTGTGCGGTATCGCCTCGGGCAGGAGGTTCCCGTGCTGGTTGGGACCGACACCATAAAATACAACGACATCACCGGAACGACTCGTGAGGTTCGGATTCTTAGTCGTCGAAACCTTCCCACCAGCACCCCGGCGAAGGAGGACAAACACTAGGCTGGTTTTGTCGCTGGTGTTTCTCCGAGGTCTCGCGCAGCTCGAGATGGATTTTCTCGACCGCCACATGTTGAACTGGGTCTTCAAGGCCGCTGCCAAGCTGAATGGCGTATCGCTTGGAGGCTTGCGCCGACCGTGTCTTCGGCCCCGGCTTCATCTTTCCCGCCGCCCAGCGCTGCTTCCAACAGCCTCTGTGGCTTTCGCCCGATTCCTGAGAGAAATGCCCCTCTGCATCTGCGGAAAATCCCGCCGCGGTGGGCAGGACCGTTAGTGGCATCCGACCTAACCCCTTGTGGGAGCAACTGACAACGACCGTGCTTGCGATTCCCAATTTGGAACGGCAAGTGCCCCTCTATTCAGATGGCCGGTTTCTGTCTTCGCCGAGGCATCCGATGCCGTCCCCCTACGGGATAGAGCTTATCGAGAGGTGCGTCGAATGTAAGTTGCGGGAGCGCAACGTTTTCTGCAACCTGCCACCCAAGGTCGTGCAGGCAATTGAGGGAATCAAGTACACGACCTCGTATCCTCAGGCAGCCGTCCTGTTTGTCGAAGGCCAGGCGCCAAGGGGATTTTTCATCATATGTAAAGGGCGAGTGAAGCTCTACATCTCCGGCAGTGATGGCAAAACCTTGATTCTAAGGGTCGCCGAGACCGGAGAGGTGCTCGGCCTGAGCGCTGCAGTTTCCGGCCAACCCTATGCATTGACTGCCGAAACCCTGGATCCCTCGCAGGTGACCTTTGTTCGGCGGGATGACCTCTCGCGTCTGATGCACGAATATCCCGAAGTCGCCCTCCGCGTGGCCCAGCACTTGGCGGAACGGTACAGCGATACCTGCCACGAAATGCGCTCCCTGATGCTGACCCATTCGGCCGCCTCAAAACTCGCAACCCTGATCCTCGAGTGGGTGGCGAGAACCGCCAGCGCGCGACAGCCCCTATCTCTGAAGCTGGCCCTGACTCATGAAGAAATCGCGCAGATCATCGGCACTTCGCGCGAAACCGTCACCCGGGTATTTGCGGAATTCAGGAAGAGGCAGTGGATCAACACGCGGGGGTCCACGCTGGTGATCCGCAATAAAGCCGCCCTTGAGACCTTGGCGGGTAACTAAACTCCGCGTGGATTGCTCCGAGCTGTTGCAACGTGGCTCTCAAATCCCTCCGCCGGCCGTCTGCCAGGCGGTGTCCAGCACGGTCCCATCCACCCACTTGACCACGGCGACCGGCTTCTGAAGCAGGCTCGGACGCTGCGGCTTGCCGCCGCAGATCCTCTCGACTTCGCGCTGGATGTCCTCGATTTTCCGGATAGGAAGCTGCGATCCTTTTACCCGATCGAGCAGGTCTTGGCGCAGCGGGTTGATGGCGATCCCGCGTTCGGTGGCCACTACGTCGATCATCTCGCCCGGCCCGGTTAACGTCGTGACTTCATCCACGATCACCGGAATGCGATCGCGAAACGAGGGCACAGCCAGGATGGTGCACCCGGCGAACAAGCAGTTCTGCCAGCCGCCGATGCCGTGCAGCAGCCGCCCGTCCGAGTGCGTGACCACGTTGGCATTGAAGTTGAGATCCACCTCGGTTGCGCCCAGCACCACCACGTCCACCATCTGGTTGAAGAATCCCTTCCCGTTGTAGTTGTACGAAGTGAAGGGCGAGGTGGCGACGTGGCGGGGATCGTGCGCGATGGATTCCACGCCGGCGAGGTCAAACGTCTGGCCGTCGAGGATATAGTCGGTCAGGCCTTCGCGCAGGAGCTCTACCAGGTAACGGGTCGAGCCACCGCGCACGAAGCGCGCCTTTACTCCGGCGTCTTTCATCATGCGGCGCAGATGATCCACAAAAGCCAACGCGATTCCGCCGGCGCCCGCCTGGAAGGAAAATCCGTCGCGCATGATGCCGGCGTCGCGAATGAACCGCGCCACGTACTCGGCGATCTTCAGCCGGTCGGGACTGCGAGTGATCTCAGTTGTGCCGGAAACGATCTTCGAGGGGTCGCCGATCGAGGGCACCTCGACCACGTAGTCCACGTTATTGCCCTGGATCTGCCAAGGCACGCACGGGAAAGGAACCAGGTTGTCGGTGACCACGATGACGTGGTCCGCATACATGGAGTCGGCGAGCGCGAAGCCGAGAGAGCCGCACGCGGACTTGCCCAGCGAGCCAGTGGCGTTGCCGAAGGCATCGGCCGTGGGCGCGGCGATGACGGCGACGTCGATGTGCACCTCGCCGTCCTGGATCGCCTGCCAGCGGCCGCCGTGCGAGCGCAGCACGCCCAGCCCGCGCATCTTGCCCTGCGAACAGTACTCGCCCAGCGGCCCGTTCATCGAGCCCTCGATGTGGTGGACGACGCCCGCCTCCATCAGTTCGATCACGCCTGCCTGCGCCGGGAATGACGCGCTGGGGAACCACATCAGGTCGCGCACGCCCATGCGGGCCGCAGTCTGGAGCGCCATGAGCGCGACCGCGTCGCCATCGCGCAGGTGATGGTGATTGGAGATGGTCATGCCGTCGCGCAGGCCGCATTGTCGCAACGCTGTCTCGAGGTCGGGCACGCGCTTGTCGCCATTAGCCGGGTAGTCACGCGCCGCGCGGATCGGCGGCGCGGCCTTCGCTCCCTGTGGTCGATGCTTCCCAATGCCGGGAAAAGGGACTTGCCTGCGCCCGTTCACCACGGTGGGAACGTTTCGTCCGGCAGCGTTCTTGACGAGTTCGCAACCGCTGTTCATATCGCGCTAGGTCGTATCCAGATTATTGGTGGTGGGTTCGCTTGTTCGCAGCAATCCAATCTGGCGCGCGCGTTCCACCAGCTTGAGGGCGCGCGCCACGACGGGAGGATCGATCATCTTCGATCCCAGAGAGACCACGCCCAGTCCGCGCTGCTGCGCTTCCTCGAATGCGGCCACGATCTTCAGCGCCTTCTCGATCTCGGCTTGCGAGGGTGCGAAAGCCTGATGGATGACCGGTATCTGCAGCGGATGCACACATCCCATGCCGTCAAATCCCAGGGTGCGCGACGACTCCGCCCACCGGCCGAGGCCCTCCATGTCGCCGACGTCGCTGTACACGGAGTCGCTGGCCTGAATGCGGGCAGCGTGAGCGGCGTTCACCAGGCGTGTCCGCGCGTACATCGACTCGCGGCCCTCTGCGGTCTTTACCACGCCGAGGTCGGCGGTGTAATCCTCGAGACCAATGCTCATGGCTACCAGTCGCTCGCTGGCCGTGGCGATGGCAAACGCGTTCTCGATTCCCAGGGCTGATTCCAGGATCACCATCAGCCAGATCGGCCGGTCGATTCTGCAGCGAGCTGCGATTTCGGTGACTCGTTCTTCGACCGCCAGGATTTGTTGCGCGTGCTCCGCCTTGGGAATGAGCACGACGTCTGGCGCTTCGGGGACGACTTCCTCCAGATCCTCGTAGCCAAGCGGGAGCTGGTTGATTCGCACCATGCGTTCAGCGGCGCCGAAGTCCACCGCGCGCAGGGTGTTGCGCACCAGGATGCGGGCGGCGTCCTTCTCTGCAGGGTGGACTGCATCCTCAAGATCCAGGATGATCGCATCGGGTGCGTGCAGTCCAGCGTTGATGAAATACTTGGGCTCACTGCCGGGAAGGTAAAGCCGCGAGCGCCGCAGCCGGTCCCGTGAAGAAGGCGGCGGCAGAGGGACGGATTGCGGTAACGCGCGGATGCCTTGTCCGAGCCCGGCGCGCCTGACTGCCGCCTCGATGCGGGCAGCAATCACGAAAGGCAGTGCGCCTTCGTCGTAGATGGCGATGCGGGCGTGAGCAATGCCAAGCTCCGCCAGCACATCCTGCGCCTGAGCGCGGATACTCTCGCCGTAATAGGGAGCGACACGAGATTCCAGCTCGATCTCGATGCCGCCTCTATTGCGTGGCTCAAAGGTGACCCGCAGATCGGAGCGGACGTCCGGTCCGGAGCGGCCGGCGGACGAAAGCGATTCAGTTTTGGCAGTGCTGGCCATAGGCTCTTAGCTCTTAGCCTTTAGCCCTTAGCTCGTGATTCCACCAAGACGGGTCCCTCTTTGACCTTCAGCAAGAGTGAGGTAAGCATGCGCCGAATCTCGGCAAGTTCAGCGGCGAGCCGTTCATATTCTTTGAAGGGCAGGAAAGACAAGTCTCTCGCCAACAATAAATGGTAATCCAGTTCGCTGGCCGAACCCATCGCAATCAGGACAAACCTTGCGAATTCGGCGTCGCCTCGCCGGCCGCAGCCCTCAGCTAGATTGGCGCCAATCGAAGAGGCAGCCCGACGAATTTGGCTGGTCAATCCGTATTGTTCATATTGAGGAAACGAACGAGTGGCCTTGTGGAGGTCGAGGGTGAGCTGGTGAGCACGCTGCCACACTTTGAGTTCACGATAGTTCCTCACGAAGCCTCCTCTGCTAAGAGCTAACAGCTAAGAGCTTCTCCAAAATCGCATCCGTCATCTGCGTCGTGCTTGCCGCACCCTGTGCGATTGCCTTGGGCCCACCCGGGATGCGCATCATATCGTAGGTGCGCACCCTGCCTTCGCGCACGACGGTGGCGATGGCGGCGCGGACACGTTCCGCTTTGTCGTTCTCGCCCACGTGGTCGAGCAGCATGGCCGCCGAAAGAATCATGGCGATGGGGTTGACGATGGGCGGATCAAGTTCGGCATATTTCGGCGCCGAGCCATGCGTGGGCTCGAAGACCGCGACCTCATCGCCAATGTTGCCCGAGGCGGCGAATCCCAGCCCGCCTACCAGGCCCGCGAACGCATCCGAGATCACGTCGCCGAACAGATTCGAGGCGATGATCACACCGTAGTCCTCGGGATTCTTGGTCAGCCACATCGTTTGCGCATCGATGTTGGTGGACCACAGCGGGATCTCGGGAAACTCCTTCGAGACCTGCCTTGCTACGTCTTCCATCATGCCGGAAGTCTCGCGCAGCACGTTCGGCTTTTCGCAGATGGTCACATTCTTGTAGCCGTACTTGCGCGCCCACTGGAAGGCAGCGCCGCAGATGCGCTCGGCTGCCGGGCGTGTGATGATGCGGACGGAGATGGCGAGATCCTCACCTTTGACGTTCGCAAACGGCTTGAACTTGGCGTGCGAAGCCAGCGCCTGACGCACCGGCTGCGGCGGATTGGTCCACTCGACGCCGCAGTAAAGCCCTTCCGTGTTCTGCCGGAAGACCACCACGTTGACTTGCGGTTCTTCAACCCCACCACCGGGTTTCTTGCGAATGAAGTTCAGCGGATTGCCGGGAAACCCGATGCACGGACGCACGCAGATCTCGAGGTTAAAGAGCTGGCGCATGGTGACGATTGGGCTGTAGTAGGTGTAGCCCTTGCCGCGCAGCGCTGGGCCCAGTTCGGCGTCCGCGTCCTTCTTGGGTTTGGAGGTAATGGCGCCGAACAACCCTAGTTTGTGGCGAGCCAGCAGCGCGACCGTGCGATCGGGCAGAGCATTGCCTTCGCTCTTCCAGAACTCCCAGCCGATGTCACCATGAACGTAGTCGGCCTCGAAGCCGACGGCATCGAGCAGCCGGATGGCCTCGGGCAGGACCTGGTTGCCGATGCCATCACCCGGCATGGCGACAATCGTGCGTTTAGACATGAATCCCTAGCCTCCTGGCCACGAGCCGCTCTACTCCGCCTGCGATCACCAGCGATTGTGGCACGCTGCCCAGGGCAGGGAAGTGGAACACGTCACCGCTCCATGTGACAGTGCTGGCGGTGAAGTCGATGTCGATCTCATCGGAGATGATGACCTTCTCTGCGGCCCCGAGCCGCTCGCGCAGGCGTTTCACGAACTCCGGCACTTCGATGCAGAGGAAGCCGTTATTGAACGCGTTACGCAGATAGGTTTGCGAGAAGCTGCCCGCAATCACCAGCGGAATGCCCTTGGCCTTAAGCGCCGTGACGGCCTGCTCGCGGCTGGAGCCGGTGCCAAAATTAAAGCCGCCCACCAGCACGTCGCCGGAACGAGTGCTGGCCGCGAATTGCGGGTCGTAGTTCTCCATCACGACGCGCGCCATCATCTCGGGCGTCATGTCTTCACGGTAAGTGTAGGTACCGGGGTAGATCGCGTCGGTGTTCAGGTTGTCCTTGGGAATGAACACCAGGCGTCCGCGAACGCGCGCTGGAAAACCGGGAAGGATCTCGACCGTCTCAGCGCTGGGTTTGCCGCCATCGAATTCGGTGTACTGCCGTTTCAGTTCCCGGGAGGGCGTGGTCTCCGCTCCGCAAATGTAGCCTGCGACCGCCGACGCGGCGACCACCGCGGGACTGGCCAAATAGCATTGTGCTTCGCGTGAGCCCATGCGTCCTTTGAAATTGCGGTTGGTGGCCGAGATGCCGACCTCGCCGGGCTCAAGCAACCCTGTTCCCAGGCCAATGCACGGACCGCAGCCCGCAGGGAGCGGGATAGCACCCGAGTCGAGAATTGTCTGCCAGATCCCGCGGCGCTCCGCCTCGTCCTGCACCCAGTGGCTCGCCGGCGCGAGATAGAACTTCACCGTGGACGCGATCTTCCTGCCCCGCAGCACCGCTGCCGCCGCTTCCAGGTCCTCGATGCGCGAGTTCACGCACGAGACCAGGTAGGCTTTGTCGATCTTGACGCGCTTGCGCTCCAGTTCCGCCAGCGGGGACATCACCTGCACCGTGTCCGGTCCGGAGATATGTGGCGTGACCGCGCTCAGGTCCATTACGATGCGTGCGGCATAGTGAGCATCCAGATCGGGCTGAGGCGGAGCTTTCTCCAGGCGCGCCAGTTCGCTTTCCGGCAGCCGCTTCTCGCCATCGGCTCCTAGTTGCACCCGTTGTGTGCGGAGCCATGCGAAGGTGGCCGCGTCAGCGGGGAACCAGCCCACCAGCGCGCCCCATTCGGTGGTCATGTTGGCGATGGTCAGGCGCGCCTCCATGGAGAGCGACGCCACGCCCGGCCCGGCGAACTCGACGGCGGCGTTCAGCACCTCTTCCTGGTTGTAGAGGCCGCAAAGGGCGATGATCACGTCCTTGCCGCTCGCACCTGGCGGCGGCTTATCTTCAAGTACCACTTGAACTGTTCGCGGGATCTGCCACCAGAACTCACCCGTAGCCCAGATGGCGGCGGCATCGGTTCGAACCACCGGCGTGCCCACTGCGCCGAGCGCGCCATACATATTGGAGTGCGAGTCGGAGGCAACGACGAAGCTTCCGGGCAGAACGTATCCGCGCTCCACCATGATCTGGTGCCCGATGCCGGTGCCGGCGGGGTAGAAGTCCACGCCGTGCTCGCGGGCGAACGCCTCAATGGCGCGATACTTCTTCTGGTTGTCTTCGGAAAGGTTCTGGATGTCGTGGTCGAGCGCGAAGACCAGTTGCCGCGGATCGCGGACGCGCCGCGCGCCGATAGCCTGAAATTTTTTCATGACCGCCGAAGTATTGTCGTGGGTCATGACGCGCGTCGGGCGGATCGAGACAAAGTCGCCCGCGCGCAGCGGGCGATTGGGCCCTTCGGCGAGGTGGGCTTGCGCGAGTTTTTCAACGATGGTTTGCGGCATGAACAGTTGCCAGTTGTCAATGGTGCGGGCGAAATGCCCACGCACTACACGGGTTCTTGTGTTGCCGTGACCGGTGAAAGGGCACGGCTTCAGCCGTGCCGATATGCGCCGCAACTGGAATCGGCCTTTAGGCCCTGAGGGCGCTTCCCTCAGCGGCTAAAGCCGCAGCCTTCAGGTTGCCCCTTCACACGTTACATCTATTCCGAAACTGTTTCGCTCGCCGGCAGAGCCCGCTTTGCTTTCAGCAGCTTCATCAACTCGTTCACCGAGCCCACCTCGTCCAGCCTCCACACCGCTTCTTTCACCCGCTTGCGCGCGACGCGCGTCATTAGCGGTGCGGCCAGCGCATCGAATTTCTCCTCAATCTCGCGGTCGCTGAGCGGATTGCGCGGGTCACCTTTAGGATAATCCAGTTGTTTCGTGAACTCGCGCCCGTCGGCGGTGCGGATGGTGACGATTGCGCGCTGCAGCGCAGGGAAGACCTTCTCGATCTCGGGATCGGCTACCACCTCGACCTTCCGCAACTGCGCCCGGATTTTCTCATCCATGATCTTCTCCATGGTGAACTGCGCGGGCGTGACCTGGCGATCCACCAGGGCGGCGGCAATTACGTAGGGCAGCGAATGGTCGGCGGTTTCCTTGCTGCGCGGGTCGTACTTCGACGGGTCGGAGAGAATGTCGGCGGCGCGGGCTAGTGACCGGATGCAGACCTTCTCGACGTTCTCCGCGCGCAGCTTGTTCTCCTTTACCAGGTCGAGCACGGCAGAGATGGGCGTGTGCGTCAGCGCTTCGGTGGGAAAGGCTTTCATGCCGCACTGGGAGATGCGCCAGGATTCGCCCAGCCCTTCGGTCAGCACGTTCAGTTTCCACTCGGGGCCGAAGCAGTGGGTCAATCCCTCCTTGCCGTCCACCACGTGCTCAGGGCCGGTGTAGCCCTTCTCGGCGAGCAGCGCGGCCAGCACCCCGCTCTGCGTGGCCATGGGGTCCACAGTGTTCTTCATCATGGTGAGCTTGCCGGCAGTGACAGCGCCGAGCGTGGCATGACGGCTGGCGGAGATGCCGATGGCGTGCTGGATCTGCTCCGACGAGAGATGCAGCATGCGCCCCGCAACGATGGGTGAGACGAAAGCAGTGAGAGTGGCGTGGTGCCAACCACGTTCTCGAATTCCGGGGAAGGCGACCTCGCAGAAGCGGCACTCAAACTCGTGGCCCAGAACCAGGCCGACGATCAACTCGCGCCCGTCGGCGTTCGCACGTTCGCCGCAGGCCAGCGCGGCAGGGAAGATGTCGGAAGGATGCGACGGGTCCTGCTTCCAGTAAATGTCGTTGTAATCCATGCAGCGGATCATCAGCGCGTTGGCTAGCGAGGCGGAGACTGGGTCCACGCGCTTGCCAGCGCCGATCACGGTCGCCGGCCCGCGGCCGGCAGTTTGGTCGAGCACGGCGAGCGCGATCTTGACGTCATGCTGCTGGAATCCGCCCAGGGCGCAGCCGAGCGAGTCGAGCAGGAAGCGTTTGGCCTGATAGACAGCGTCTGAGGAGAGGCGGTCGAACTTCAGATCAGCGGCCCACTGGGCCATCAGAGCGGTGACGGTGCTCATGCCTCCACCCGTAGCGCCGGCATCTTGCCGGCTGTCTGGTGGGCGTCTCGGACACCCCAGCGCGCCAAAACCAGGCGCGCCGGGGGCCCCGTCTCGCCCGCCCAGCGGGCCGCCGGGACGGCGGCGTTACCTTCGAAACGGCAGATAGCTCATGAAGTCAGCGTGGTGAACGATGATAGCCTCCGTCGAGCGCTTCACCAGGTCGCCTTCAGCAGCGTGCGCGGCGATGATGTGGCAAACCGCCTCGGGCATTCCGCACTCCATGGCCAGCGCCACTCCGGTGAACGGATGCCGCAGGAACTCGCCCCGCCGGCTCTGGCGCACCTTGCCATCCACCACTTCATACTCCAGCAGTTTGCCGACATCGGCCAGGATCGCGCCCGCGATCACGGAGTCGAGATCGATCTGGAGTCCTCTGCCCAGGAACTCCTGCATCGCCTCCGCCGACCGTCGCGCGATGTGCACCACGCATCGCTTGTGCTCCATGAACGTCGCGGGGCAGTTGGGCACGAGCAACGTGAACGGAATGCGGTTGAGATCATCGGGCCGGAGCGGGCTCAGTTCAAAGGCCCGCACCCAGGTGGAGGCCACCTTTTGGCGCAGATCGCGGTTTTCGATCCATTCCAACTCCGGCCACAAAAGCTCGACAGCCTGAGGCAACGCACCGGGCTCGCCCGCCTGCCCAGGCGAGACAGTGCGCCCGCCGAGATTCCTTGGTTTCCGGGAGCGCGACGACATCGTTTCGCTCTACTTAGTGATCACGCCGCAGGCGATCCGTGGCCCGGCGTAGCCGGCAGGATCGCTCTTCATGTCGTCCGCCGCGGCATGGATCATGAGCGACGTCCCGCCATTAGCAAACACCGAATTGGGCACGCCCTCGGCGAGCGTCAACTGGGGAAGATCAACCTTCCCCTTGGCCGTGCCGTCGGCTTTGACAGTGACGTTGGGCATATCGCCTGCGTGCGGTCCCTGCGGGTTCTCCAGACCGTGCCGTTTGCCCTCGGGGTTGAAGTGGCCTCCGGCTGACTTGAACGCGTCCGCAGGCGCTGCGGGATCGGCCTCGCATTTAGCGTTCTGGTGGATGTGCATGGCATGCTCGCCCGGCGGAAGGTTCTTGAGGTTGTATTTGATCTCGATGCCTTTGCCCTTGGCGATGAGTGTGGCCGTGCCGACGCTTTGCCCTTTGGCGTCCTTCAGCTCGACAGTCTTCCCGCCGTCGGCGTGCGCCTGGGGCAACGCCAAAACGAACGCCACGGTTACCATGGTCCCCACCAACAGAATCTTGCTGTACATGGAAGTGCCTCCTGCGGTGAATGACCGCCGCATGTAAGATACTGGTTGAGCGCAGATGTGGCAACCAGCCGATAACCGATTACCCGGTGACTGCGACTCTCCCTGCCCGCGGGCATCCAATATGGTAGGCTTTCTGAAGCGGCGGTGGGGTTTCTTCGTCCCTCCATGAGGACATAAGTCGTTGCTGGACACGATTTTCGCCAAAATATTCGGCACCAAGAACGAGCGTGAAGTGAAGCGCTTGCGCCCGCTGGTCGGGCGGATCAACTCCCTCGAGCCGGAGATGCAGCGCCTCACCGACGCCGAGCTGCGCGCCAAGACCGACCAGTTCCGCCAGCGCATCAATGAGCACGTCAGCCAGGTGCAGCTCGAGCCCGGGGCCGAGGACGAGAACCGCAGCACCCGAGGTCCCACGGAGCGCGATCGTGCGCTGAAGGAAGTCCTGGATGAAATCCTCCCGGAAGCCTTCGCGGTGGTGCGCGAGGCCGGGCGCCGCACCCTCAACATGCGGCACTTCGATGTGCAGCTCATCGGCGGCATCGTCCTGCACGAGGGCAAGATCAGCGAAATGAAGACTGGCGAGGGCAAGACGCTGGTCGCCACTTTGCCCGTATATCTGAACGCGCTTTCCGGCAACGGCGTGCACGTCGTCACCGTCAACGACTACCTCGCCAAGCGCGACTCGGAGTGGATGGGGGCGATCTATCGCTTCCTCGGGCTGAGCGTGGGGGTCATCGTGCACGAACTGGACGATGCGGAACGCCGCGATGCCTACGCCGCCGATGTCACTTACGGCACCAACAACGAGTTCGGCTTCGACTACCTGCGCGACAACATGAAGTTCGACCTCGCCGATTGCGTGCAGCGCGGCCACAATTACGGCATCGTGGACGAAGTCGACTCCATCCTGATCGACGAAGCCCGCACCCCGCTCATCATCTCCGGCCAGGCGGAGAAGTCCACGGAGAAGTACGATCGCGTCAATCGCATCATCCCCAAGCTCGAAAAGGGGGAAGAGCTGGACACCGCGCCGGGCGAGCCCAAAATCCTCACCGGTGACTATGTGGTGGATGAGAAGCACAAGACCATTACCGTGACCGACGAGGGCTGGGAGAAGGTCGAGAAGCTGCTGGGCATCAGCAACATCGCCGATCCCGAAAACTGGGATCTGAAGCACCACGTTGAAACCGCGGTCAAGGCCCACGCGCTCTACCGCAAGGACGTGGAATATGTGGTGAAGGATGGCGAGGTTGTCATTGTCGACGAGTTCACCGGGCGCCTCATGCCCGGCCGCCGCTGGTCCGACGGGCTTCACCAGGCGGTCGAAGCCAAGGAGCACGTGAAGGTCGAGGCCGAGAACCAGACGCTCGCTACCATCACCTTCCAGAATTACTTCCGCATGTACAAGAAGCTGGCGGGCATGACCGGCACCGCCGAGACGGAAGCCGCTGAGTTCCAGAAGATCTACAACCTGGACGTGGTGGTCATCCCCACCAATCGGGATCTTCGGCGCATCGAGAATGCGGACATCGTCTACCGCACCGCGCCCGAGAAATACCTCGCTGCGGCCGATGAGATCCAGCAGTTGAACGCAAACGGGCAACCGGTGCTGGTGGGCACCACGTCGGTGGAGAAATCGGAGCGGCTCTCCGAGCTTCTGCGGAAGAAAAATGTGAAGCACGTGGTGCTGAATGCCAAGTACCACGAGAAGGAAGCCGAGATCGTGGCGCAGGCCGGCCGCAAAGGCGTGATCACCATCGCCACCAACATGGCCGGCCGCGGCACCGACATCCTGCTGGGTGGCAATCCCGAGTTCATGGCCAAGCAGGAGTCCTTCAAGAAAGGCCTGGCGCAGCCTGTGCGCCGCGCCGAGGGCCGCCTGGGCGATGGCGCGACCGACGAGAACACCGCTACCTGGTATTACCAGGGGAACGAGTTCCGCGTCGAGCGGCAAAAGTGGGAAGAGATCTTGGCCAAGTACAAGGGCCAGACCGACGCCGAGCACGACGAGGTCGTTGCTTTGGGCGGGCTGCACATTCTCGGCACCGAGCGCCACGAGGCCCGCCGTATCGACAACCAGCTTCGCGGACGCGCCGGTCGCCAGGGCGATCCCGGCAGCTCGCGCTTCTACCTCTCGCTCGAAGACGACCTGATGCGCATCTTCGCCAAAGAGTGGGTGTCGAACCTGCTGCAGCGCCTGGGCATGGAGGAAGGCGTGCCCATCGAGTCGCGGTTGATCTCCCGCCGTATCGAAGCCGCGCAGAAGGCGGTCGAGGGGCAGAACTTCGAGTCCCGCAAACACCTGCTCGAGTACGACGACGTGATGAACAAGCAGCGCGAGGCGGTGTATGGCATGCGCCGCCAGTTGCTCGAGGGCGTCGATCAGAAGGAGCTCATCCTCGAAGACTACGTCGCCGGCATCCTCTCCGACCTTCTCGAAAAGCACTGTCCAAAAGACGCGCACGCCGACGATTGGGACATCCCCAAGCTCAAGAGCGAGATCTTCACCCGCTTCGGCGTGGATATTCTGGCCGAGGGCGTCCAGCCGGACGAGCTGAACCGCCAGGAACTGGGCGACGCCACCTTCGACAAGCTCAAAGAGCGCTACGAGGCCAAAGAGAAGCTGATTGGGCCCGAGGCCATGCGCTACCACGAGCGCATGATCATGCTCAGCGTGCTCGATCAGTTGTGGAAAGATCACCTGCTCAGCATGGACCACCTGAAGGAAGGCATCGGGCTGCGCGGCTACGCCCAGCACGATCCCCTGGTCGAGTACAAGCGCGAGTCCTTCGAGATGTTCGAAGCCATGATGCAGCGCTTCCAGGAAGACACGGTGCGCTACCTGTACCTGATGCAGGTGATCGAGGCGAGTGCTGCTGCGGAAAAGCATCTCCCTGGCGGTGATGAACAGGAGGGTGGTCCTGTTGTGCCGGGCGGACGCGGTCCAGACGAATTGGGCGGCGGAGACGGCGCTGGAGTTCGGGTCCCGAGGCCGGGTAGTGATCGCAGACCGCCGAAGCGCGCGCGTGCGGCCACTTCTGTTGACGAAATTGAAGAGGAATTCCAGCGTCGCAAGCGCCGTGAACTCGAACAGGCCCGCATGGCCGGCTCGGGTGATTACCAGCCTGTCCAGCAGGTGGTGCGGTCCGGCGCCAAGATCGGACGCAACGATCCCTGCCCCTGCGGCTCCGGCAAGAAGTACAAGAAGTGCTGCGGGGCGTAGAAGCAGTCAGCAGGATGCGCAAATCATTGTCACCCCGAGCGAGCGCGGGAGCGCGAGTCGAGGGGCAAGGCTGTTACCGCCCCTGGTCGGCCTCGGCAAAGGCGTTGCCCCTCGACTCGCGCAAAAGCGGCGCTTGCTCGGGGTGACAGGTCATAGGGTCAGCGGGCTGATCGTACCGCCGCGAACGTCATCTCCTGTGCAGGACTGCCGGTGCGACCCTTCCACTCGTCGAACAGCGCGCCATAGCTGAGCGTGATGTAGCTGCTCGGCGGGACGCCCAGCAGCCGGGCCGTCCGGTCGATCCAGCGCGGGCCGCCTTCAATCTCCGCCACCGTGCCGATTGGGGTCTCATCGATAACGACATGGCCGTGGCCATCCGTCCACTCGCTGCGAAACTTTTCGTACCGGAAACTGGGACCGAATCCCAATGCGCGCAGGATGCGGTCCAGGCTCGTACCGTCGGCGACCTCGGTCTCATATTCCTGGCGCGACTTGTGGCGCCGTGCCGTCCCCTTCGACTTGTGGGTGAAAGTCCAACGACTGCCGTACTTCCGCAGCCGCAGGATTTCGCCCCGCCGGCGCAAGGGTTGCCCGGGCAGGTCATAGAGGACGTTCATTTCGTGAGTACGCCGCGTGACCAGCCGGAACCCGGATGCACGCAGCCGGCGCGCCAGCGCCTTCGCGTCCGCCACCAGGAATTTGATCTCGATTTCGCGCGCCATCCTTGGAAGTATAAAACCCACCACCGAGACACCGAGACACAGAGCCTGAAAATGCTGTGGCGCTTTGTCGGGCCGCGTCGGGGAAATGGGTTTCGCTAAGGCCGACAAAACTTTCTTGAGAGATCCCTATCGAAGAAACTTTCGTGAGAGATCACGTGTCAGGGCACGACTTCAGTCGTGCCGCAAAGAGCCTTAACAATTGCGGGCTTCAGCCCCTGGAACGCATGCTACGATTCCGCTCTTTCGGAGGACGCAATGAAACAGAGACCTGGCAAGCGCGAGCGGCGCTGCATCAACATCGGCGGACGTCCCGCCGACCTGCCGTTCAGCGATGGAGTGCTGGTCGGTGACACACTTTTCCTCTCGGGCCGCATTGGGATCGATCCTCGCACTATGCAGGCGGCGACGGATGTCAATGAAGAGATTCGCCTGATGCTCGATGGAGTCCGCGCTACGCTCGAGGCCGCCGAAATGATCATGGACCATTTGGTATTCGTGCAGGTTTATTGCACGGACCTCTCGCTGTACGAGAAGTTCAATACAGCCTATCGGAAGTACTTTGGAAAGGATCTGCCAGCGCGCGCGTTCCTCGGGGCCGGATCGCTGTTGCGCAACGCCCGCTTCGAGATGCAGGCCATCGCCATGCGCTGCTAGGACTCACTCGTGGCGCGGGAAAAATAGTTCCCCAGCTTCTTCTAAGGATTCCGTAGGCTTCGGCATGACAAAAGTCAACGGCCAAGAGCCAACTAAGAGCTACTTCTCCCTCGCCACCACGAATTCCGGCGCCCACAGCAGGGCGCGCTTGATCTCCGAGTCGGGAAGATCGCAGATGGCCCTGCGCGCGTCGGAGGCGTACTCATGCGCACGCGTCGTGGCCGCTTCCAGAGAACCATAGTGGTTGAGGATGGCAAGAATCTGGTCGTGCGTCACCGAATGAAAGGCGCGCTCCTGCAGCACCGTCTGGATGAGGTCCTTTTCTTCCCGGTTGCACCGTGCGAGCGCGTGAATCACCGCCATAGTGGCCTTCCCCTCGCGCAGGTCGCTGGCCACAGGCTTGCCAAGCACGTCTTCGGAAGCCGTAAGGTCGAGTACGTCATCCACGAGCTGGAACGCCATGCCCAGGCTGCGGCCGTAGCGCGCCAGTTTTTCCTCGTGCTCTGCGGAAGCGCCGCTCACGATGGCTCCCAGGCGCGTGCAGGTGGAGAACAGGCAAGCGGTCTTGCGTTGGATCAGGTCGAAATGCTCGTCGAGTGTGATCAATCGGCCCAGCTTCTCCATCTGCAGCAGTTCGCCTTCGACCATCTGCTGCGTTAAGTCGATGAGCACGTCGAGGATCCGGAAATTGCGTTCCTGCACCGCGATCTTGAACGACTGCATGTAGAGCCAGTCGCCGGCGAGCACGCACTTGGAGTTGCCCCAGCGCGTGTTGGCCGAGGGACGTCCGCGCCGGGTGCGGGCCTCGTCGATGATGTCGTCGTGCACCAGCGTGGCGGTGTGGATCATCTCCACCACCGCGCCCAGGCGGATGGCGCCGCGCCCGCTGTAGTCGAAGAGTTTGGCGGAGAGCAGCAGCAGCGCGGGGCGAATGCGCTTGCCGCCACCCGCGCGCAGGTACTCGCCGATGTCGGTGATCGCCGGGACGTTCGAGACCGTGTCGCGCCCGAACTCGCGCTCCACCGCTTCCAGGTCGTCGCGGAGGAGTTCGAAGACCTCTTTCGCCTTCGCTCCGTTGATGGTGGATGTGCTCACGTCAATTCGACCTGTAGTTGGTGAAGTGCATGTCGATGCCGAGGTCGGTGTTGCGCAGCAGGGCGATGATCTCCTGCAGCGTATCGCGGTCCTTGCCGCTCACCCTCACCATGTCGGCCTGGATCGAGGCCTGGACCTTCTTCTTCGACTCCTTGATCAGCTTGACGATCTCGCGCGCCTTCTCGATCGGGATACCCTGCTGCATCGCGATGCGCTGCCTGACGGTGCTTCCCGCCGCGGGCTCTACCGTGCCGTAGGTCAGCGCCTTCAGCGGCACGCCGCGCTTGACCAGCCGTTGCTGCAGCACGTCGTTGACCGCCTTCAGCTTGAACTCGTCCTCGGAGTGCAGCACGATCGCCTCCTTGCCCTCGAGCTCGATGCGCGACTTCGAGTTCTTCAGGTCGAAGCGGGTGTGTACTTCCTTGAGCGCCTGCTGGATGGCGTTCGAGACCTCCTGCAGGTCCACCTTGCTCACGATGTCGAATGATTCGGCCATGGTCTTAGCGATCCAATAGATTACCCTGCCGCGCCCCGGATTGGGCAGGAATCGGCGTTTCGGCATTACTGGTTGGCGTCAGGTTGAAAAACCGATAGACATTGTGTGCGGTCTGCAACGCGACCTCCTCGGCTGCGATTCCACGCAATTCGCCAATTTGGCGTGCTGCTTCACGCACAAATGCCGGCTCATTGCGCTTGCCGCGATGCGGGACAGGCGCGAGGAACGGAGAATCGGTCTCGATGAAGATGCGGTCGAGCGGCAGCTCCCGCGCCGCGTCACGGATATTCCGCGCCTTGGGGAAGGTCACGTTGCCGGCGAAGGAGATCATGAAGCCCATGTCGAGTGCTCGCTGCGCATGCTCCATCAGGCCGGTGAAGCAGTGCAGTATGCCCCCCAGTCCGCTGGGCGCCCACTGCTCCGCGAGGATTGCGAGGCATTCGTCCCAGGCGTTCTGACTGTCGGCAGATGGCCGGCAGTGGATCACTACCGGCAGCTTAGCCGTTTGCGCCAGCTCAAGCTGCTTAAGGAAGACTGAGCGCTGCACCTCGCGCGGCGAGTGATCGTAGAAGTAGTCGAGACCGATCTCGCCCCAGGCGATGACCTTGGGATTGCGGGCCAGCGCGCTCAGTTCTTCGAAATCGGCGTCGGTAGCGAGCCGGGCCTCATGCGGATGAATGCCAACGGTGGCGTAAATCCTCGGCTCGCCCGCCTTCTCACGATTCGCAAGCTGGATGGCGCAGTCGAGTGAGCCGGGGCCGGTGCCGCTGCCGATGGCAACCACGGTCTCAACCCCGGCCTGGCGCGCCCGCGCCAGCATGGCGTCGCGGTCGGCGTCGAACTGCGGCATTTCGAGATGCGCATGCGAGTCGACTAACATTGAGTCATTGGGTCATTGAGTCATTGAGCCATTGCGCCATCGGCATCGAAAAGCCACGCCTTTCAATGACTCAACGAATCAATGACCCAATGGCTCAATTACTTCAGTCTTGCCCCGACGGGAACGTCCTCCAAGAATCCCGCTAGCACCGGTAAGCCCCTATCGCCCACGGACGCGGCGACGATCATGCCGTTCGATTCCAGGCCGCGCAGCTTACGCGGTTGCAGGTTCACGACCAGCACTACCTTGCGGCCGACGAGCGACTCCGGGGCATAGGCTTCGGCGATACCGGCCACCACCTGCCGGACCTCCGTACCGATGTCCACTTCCAGGCGAAGCAGCTTGTCCGCGCCTTTCACCTTTTCCGCCACCTTCACCTGCCCGACTCGCATCTCGACTTTGGCGAAGTCGTCGATGCTGATGCGGCCGTCGGCTGTGGCTGCCGGGGCAGGCGCCGCTGGCGCCGGTGTCGTTACCGCAGGCGGCGTTGGAGAGGGAGCGGTTGTCACCGCGGCCTGGGTGGTTGTGCGCTGCTGTTCCATCTGCTGCATCCTTTCGATGGCGGATTTGTCGGCGCGCGGAAACACCGGCTCTACATTGCCCAGCTTCGTGCCGTGCTGCAGTTGGCCCCACTTCAAATCCGTGAGGCGGAATTCGAAGATCCTGCCAATCCCCAACTGCTCCCAGATGCGCGCGGTCGCTTCCGGAATCACGGCATGTGCCAGCGCGGTCACGATGCGCAGCGCTTCCGCGGCGGTGTAGAGGATGGTTGCCAGGCGGGCGCGGCTGCCTTCGTCCGCCTGCTCTGCGACGGCCCAGGGCTCGTTGTCCACGATGTACTTATTGACCGCGCCCACCAGCGACCACGCGGCTTCGAGCGCTCGCGAGAACTGGAAGTCGTCCCAGAGCGAGGCAAAGCTGGCGATGGTTTCCTCGGCTGTCCGCGCGATGGCGTCATCCGCCGGTGTGCGCAAACTGGCAGAGGAGGGATAAGGCACCTCGCCGCGGAAATAGCGCGTGATCATGGCTAAGGTGCGACTGGCCAGGTTGCCCAGATCATTGGCCAGGTCGGAGTTGTAGCGCTGCACCAGCGCGTCGAAAGCAAAGCTGCCGTCCTGTCCGAACACCACTTCGCGCAGCAGGAAGTAACGCAGGGCGTCGTTGCCGAGGACGTCGATCACCGTCTCGGCGCGCACGATGTTGCCGCGCGACTTCGACATCTTGCTTTCCTCGAACAGCAGCCAGCCGTGGGCTACGATCGACCGCGGCAGCGGCAGCCCGGCGGCCATCAGGAACGCCGGCCAGTACACACAGTGGAAGCGCACAATCTCCTTGCCGATCATGTGCACGTCGGCGGGCCAGTAGTGCGCAAACTTCTGCTGGTCTTTTTTGTCGGGCGACCCGAACCCGATGGCGGTGCAATAGTTGCTGAGCGCGTCCAGCCAGACGTAGATCACGTGCCGCGGATCGTCCGGCACCGGAATCCCCCACTTGATCGTGGTGCGGCTGATGGAAAGGTCGCGCAGGCCGCTGCGCACGAACGCCATCACCTCGTTGCGGCGTGTCTCCGGGCGGATGAAGTTCGGCTGCTCGGTATACAGCTTGAGCAGTTTGTCCTCAAACGCCGAAAGCTTGAAGAAATAATTCTCTTCTTGCACCGTCTCGGTCGGTCGGCCGCACTCAGGACAGGGCGCGCCGGGACCGGCCGCATCAACGTAGAGTTCGTCGAAGACGCAGTACTGCCCGCTGTAGGCCCCCTTGTAGATGTAGCCGTTGTCGCGGATGCGGCGGAACATCTCCTGCACGCCCCGCTTGTGGCGCGGTTCGGTGGTGCGGATGAAGTCGTCATAGCTGATGGCCATCCGGTCCCACAGGCCGCGGAATTCGCCGGCGATGCCGTCGGTGAGCTGCTGCGGCGTGATGCCGGCCTCGGCCGCCGAGCGCTCGATCTTCTGCCCGTGCTCGTCGGTGCCGGTCAGGAAAAACGTGTCGGAGCCCAGCATGCGCTGGCGGCGAGCGACGGCGTCGCAGGCGATGGTCGTGTACGCGTGCCCGATGTGCGGGCGAGCATTGACGTAGTAGATCGGGGTCGTGATGTAGAACTTTTCGGCCATTATGACTTTCTGTTTTGAAGGGGCGCGGCTTCAGCCGCGCCGCGCCAAGCCTCTACGATTGTCATTCCGAGGGGCTTCAGCCCCGAGGAATCTGCTTCTCAATAACGCCCGCGTCCTTTGAGTTTGCCTCTAAGTACCGCCGCGTGGCCTCCTGCATCACCTGCTTGAGCGGAATCTTGTGCTGATCGGCGATGCGGCGGCAGTCTTCGTATTCCGGCGCGTAGTTGGCGACCGTGCCGTTCAGGTTCGCAACCTTCATCCGCACTTCGCCCCACGGCGTCTGGACTGCGACGCTGCGGCGCACCAAGGTCTGCCGGCGCTCCTGGCGCATGCGGATACCCAGCGTCGTGGTCTCGCCGAAGACCAGCCTGGCAAGCCGCGACGCATCTTCCGATCGCGCCAGCACGGTCAGCAGCATGCCGGGGCGGTTCTTCTTCATCTGCACCGGCGTCCCGAAGACTTCAAGCGCACCCTCGGCCAGCAGGCGTTCCATCACGTAGCCGAATACTTGCGGGTTCAGGTCATCGAGATTGGCTTCGAGGACGACGATCGTGTCCTCTGGAATTTCTGTAGAGGCAGCAGGCTGCGTCTCTAAAGCTTCACCGATCGTTAGCCGGACGACGTTGGGCTGGCCGGGCAGATCGCGCGAGCCTGCGCCGTAGCCTGTGGCGCCGATCTTCATCGCAGGGAAGGGAACGAAGCGCGTGCACAACGTCTTGACAATGGCAGCGCCCGTCGGCGTGACCAGCTCCGCATCCACGCCAGACGAGTACACCGGTGCCCCGCGCAGCAGTTCCACCGTCGCCGGCGAAGGCACGGGAAATCTGCCGTGCATGCACTCCACGGTTCCACCGCCGACATTGAGCGGCGAGCAGACCCACTCATCCACGCCCAGGGCCAGGCTACCGACCGCGGCGCAGACGATGTCTACTATCGCGTCCACTGCGCCGACCTCGTGGAAGTGAATCTTCTCCACATTGGTCTCGTGGATCTTGGCCTCGGCCTCGCCCAGCGCCCGGAAAATCCCTAGCGCGCGCGCCTGGCCCGCGGGTGGGACCTTCGTCTTAGAAATAATTTCGCGAATTTCCTTCAACCCGCGGTGAGTGTGCGGGCGAGACGCCCGCACGACAGCCGGCGAGTCACCCCATCGCGCCAAATTCGGGCGCGCTGGGGACCCCGGCGAGACGCCGGCGCTACTATGATTGTGCGTGTGCTCGTGCGACACCTGCTCACGCGGGAGGTCCTTTTCGTCGCCGACCCAGACGTCCACCTTGGTCGCTGAAATTCCGCTGCGCACGACGCGCAAAATCTCCAGGCGCGCGCCGAGGTTGAGCGCGGCCACGGTCTCTTCGAGCACACCCGCCGGCAAGCCGGCGTCCAGCAGCGCTCCCAAAAACATGTCGCCGCTGATGCCCGAAAAGCAGTCGAGATAGGCGATTCGCATGGCAAACACTCCGCGTGGCCGGTCGCAGACAAAGTTTCATCATAGGGAAGGGGGTGCCTCGCGGTCAAACCGGCGCGCCCAAGCGCGTTTGTTATAATTGGTTTTTTCTCAGCGACTTACGCGGACTTCCCGAGAGTGTATCTCCAATTCCAGAAACGTCTC
>Ga0335070_10002002_pt1 | contig 23708 bp, 22 predicted proteins | sample Lox_Sample_13_FD_206722 | JGI IMG/M metagenome (GOLD analysis project Ga0335070, IMG submission 206722) | Soil microbial communities from Loxahatchee National Wildlife Refuge, Florida, United States - Lox_Sample_1.3 | ecosystem: Environmental > Terrestrial > Soil > Wetlands | place: USA...
GCTTGCGGCGGCGCTCGAGGCGCTTGCGGAGAGAAAGTCCGCCGGCCTTATCGGGATGCGCGAGGCGCTCGGCGCGATGGCCGAGGCCGAGGCGGACGCGCTCGGGGTGCGCCGGCTCCGCAACGGCGACTCGCGCGCGCTCGACGGCCTCGTGCCCGAAGGTGCGAAGCTCTTCAAGGTGGTGAGCGAGGACGCGCTGATCGCAGTCGCGGAAGCCACCTCGCGCGTTACGGCGCGGGTGGTGCGTGTATTCGGGGTGGATTGACCGCACGCGTGCCGGCGTACCCTGATGCGCCTTCGCTGTAGTAACCTGCCTCAAGGAGGCGGGCCTATGGCACAGCGCGAACGCCAGGGATCGGCGCACAGTTACGAGGTCGTGGTCGAACGCGACGTGATGCTCGCGATGCGCGACGGGGTGCGCCTCGCGACCGATATCTACCGCCCCGCGCGCGCCGGCGCGCCCGCATCCGGGCGTTTTCCGGTGCTGGTCGAGCGCACGCCCTACGACAAGGGCCCCGCGCGCTTCGCCGTGACCGCGCGCTTTTTCGCCGAGCACGGCTACGTGGTGCTGATCCAGGACGTGCGCGGACGCGGCGGCTCCGAGGGCGAATGGTACGCCTTCGCGCGCGAGGCTCCCGACGGCTACGACACCATCGAGTGGGCCGCGGCACAGCCCTGGTCCACCGGCAAGGTCGGCACCATGGGAACCTCGTACATGGCGGCGACGCAGAGCGCCGCGGCGACGCTCAACCCGCCGCATCTCGCCGCGATGTTCGTCACCGAGGGGCCGTCGAATTACTACCACTGCTCGATGCGCCATAACGGCGCGCTCGAGCAGCGCTTCCTCATCTACGCCTTCCACATGGCGGTGACGAGTCCCGAGGCGCGCGCGAATCCGGCGTTGCGCATGGCGCTGCTCGAGGCGCGCGCGAATCTTGCGCAGTGGCTTAAGCGCCTGCCGCTCAAGCGCGGCGCGACTCCGCTTCGGATGCTCCCGAGCTACGAGCAGTGGGCGATCGATTTGCAGACCCGCGCGGTGTACGACGAGTACTGGCTGCAGCGCGGCTACGCGATCGAGGAGTACTACGCCGAGCACGCCGACGTTCCGACCGTTTACTTCGGTTCCTGGTACGACTCGTACGCGCGCGCCACGACCTCCAACTTCGCGGCGCTTAGCCGTCTCAAACGCTCGCCCCAGCGCCTGGTGATGGGCCCCTGGGTGCACGGCGTGCGCGCCGACGAGGACTTCGCCGGTGACGCCGCCTTCGGCACCGAGGCGCTCGAGCATTACAACGGCCTGCGCCTTAGATGGTTCGACCAGTGGCTCAAGGGGTTGGACACCGGAGTCGCCGACGAGCCGCCGGCCAGGATCTTCGTGATGGGCGGGGGCAGCGGCAAAAAGGTTTACGACGTGCTGGGGCTCAACGCGCGAATCGATCACGGCGGGCGATGGCGCCACGAGAGCCAATGGCCGCCGGCCGCGGCGCGCGACACGGCGCTCTATCTCCATCCGGGCGGCGCCCTCGCGCCGGACAAGCCCGAGGCCGCCGCCGGCGCGTCAACGCTGCGTTTCGATCCGCAAAATCCCGTGCCCACCGTCGGCGGCAGCATCTCGGTCGGCTTCGAGTTCATGCCGCCCGGCGGTTTCGACCAGCGCGCGCGCTTCGCGATGGCCGCCGGCGATTCGCTGCCGCTCGCCTCGCGCCCCGACGTACTGGTCTTCATGTCCGAGCCGCTGGCCGAGCCGCTCGAAGTAACCGGCGCGGCGACGCTCAAGCTCTGGGTGTCGTCAACCGCGCGCGACACCGACTTCACCGCCAAGATTATCGATCTCTATCCGCCGAGCGCGGATTATCCCGACGGCTTCGCGCTCAACCTGACCGACTCGATCATCCGGATGCGCTTTCGCCAATCCTGGAGCAATCCCGCGCTGATGACGCCGGGCGAGGTTTACGAGGCGAGCATCCCGTTCTACCCGATAAGCAATCTCTTCGCCCGGGGCCATCGCATCCGGCTCGACATCTCGTCCTCCAACTTCCCGCGCTTCGACGTCAACCCGAACACCGGCGGCCCGCTCGGCGAGCCGGGTCCGATAATCGTGGCGGACAACACCGTCCATCACTCATCCGTGCGCCCGTCACATCTGGTGTTGCCGGTGTGTTAGGCTCAACGATGGTTCGACGGCCCGAATGGCTCGTACGTCTCGCCTGGTCGGAGAAAGCGCCAATTCCTTGACGTGGCCTTCCCTACGGAAGGGTCTCCCTTTACATGCCGGGGACCCCTCTGATAAAGTCGCCGTTTAAACTATAAGGAAAAGGGAAAGTAAGAGACTCCTGATGCCCCTCGCAGCCGTTCGCAAGCTGGAAATTGTCCAGACCAACGCCCGCTCGCCCAAGGACAGCGGATCGCCCGAAGTTCAGGTGGCCCTGTTCAGCGCACGCATCGAGCAACTGACCGAGCATCTGAAGACCCACGCGAAGGACCATCATTCGCGGCGCGGACTTCTGCGCCTGGTCGGCAAGCGTCGCCGGCTCCTGGACTACCTGCGTTCGTGCGACGTCGCACGTTACCGGGCGCTGATCGAACGGCTGGGCATCCGGAGATAGGCCGAAGAAGCTTTAAGGCGCGCCGCCGCATGCTGCGGAAGCGGGCCCCCTGGGCCGGTGATCGGCCAGCCCGGGATGTGAGTCGTTTGAGCGCCGATGTGGCGCGAGCAAAGCGGCCCCTCCGTTTCTCCCTCAAGTGTGAATCAGATGTATCGAAAACTAGAACTGGAATTTTCCGGCCGCAAGCTGTCGCTCGAAACCGGCAGGCTCGCCAAGCAGGCGCACGGTGCGGTGCTGGCCCAATACGGCGAGACCGTGGTGCTGGCGACCGTGGTGTCGGCCTACGACGCCCGCCCCAATATCGATTTTCTGCCGCTCACGGTGGACTACCAGGAGCGGACCTTCGCCGCCGGCAAAATCCCCGGCGGCTTTTTCAAGCGCGAGGGCCGTCCCTCCGAAAAGGAAATCCTGACCTCCCGGCTCATCGACCGCTCGATGCGCCCGCTGTTCCCCAAGGGCTACGACAGGGAAACCCAGATTGTCGTAACCGTGCTCTCGGCCGACCGCGACAACGATCCCGATATGCTCTCGCTTATCGCCGCGTCCACGGCGCTCGAGATCTCCGACATTCCGCACAACGGGCCGGTCGCGGCGGTGCGGATGGGCCGGATCGACGGCAAGCTCGTCGCCAATCCGAGCGCCGAAGAGCTCGAGCAGAGCGATATCTCGATGGTGGTCGCGGCCAAGCCCGACTCGATCGTTATGCTCGAGGGCGGTGCGATGATCGTTGACGAGGAGCCGGTCCTCGAGGCGCTGTTCACCGCGCACGAGATGCTCAATTCCATCTTCGAGCTCCAGAGCGAGCTGCGCCGCCTCGCCGGTAAGCCCAAGCGCGAGTTCAAGCCCAAGGTGCTCGACGCGGTGATCCTCGAATCGGCGCGCAGACGGATGGCGTCCGAGCTGGAAGCGGCGCTCGCCATCGCGAGCAAGAAGGAGCGCGGCGCGGCAGTCTACGCCCTCTCCGACAAGACGGTGGCCGAGCTGACCGGGCAATTTCCCGACCGCGAAAAGGACCTCTACGAGGCGTGCGAGAAAGTCGTCCGCGAGCGCGTCCGCCGCGCGATCATCGAGCAGGACCGGCGGATCGACGACCGCAAATCGACCGACATCCGGCAGATCAGTGCCCAGGTGCAGCTCCTGCCGCGCACGCACGGCTCGGCCCTGTTCACCCGCGGCGAGACCCAGGCGCTCGCGACGGTCACGCTCGGCACCTCGCAGGACGAGCAGAAGATCGACGCGCTGATGGGCGAGCGCTACAAGAAGTTCATGCTGCATTACAACTTCCCGCCTTTCAGCACCGGCGAGGTCAAGTTCCTGCGCGGCCCGGGGCGTCGCGAGATCGGCCACGGCGCGCTCGCCGAGCGGGCGCTGGTGCCCGTGCTGCCGCCCGAGGAGGACTTCCCCTACACCATCCGCGTGGTCTCCGAAGTCCTGGAGTCCAACGGCAGCTCGTCGATGGCCACGGTGTGCGGCGGCAGCCTCGCGCTGATGGACGCGGGGGTGCCGGTAAGCGCGGCGGTCGCCGGGATCGCGATGGGCCTGGTCAAGGAAGGCGAACAGGTTCGCGTGCTGACCGACATCCTGGGCGACGAGGACCATCTCGGCGACATGGATTTCAAGGTCGCCGGCACCAACCGCGGCATCACCGCGATCCAGATGGACAACAAGGTCGGCGGCGTGACGCGCGAGGTGATGCGCCAGGCGCTGCATCAGGCGCGCGACGCGCGCTTGTTCGTGTTGAGCGTGATGGAGAAGGCGCTCGAGACCCCGCGCACTGAAGTCTCGATGTACGCGCCGCGCATCGTCACGATCCACGTCAAGCCCGACAAGATCCGCGAAATCATCGGCCCCGGCGGCAAGAATATCCGCGCCCTGGTCGAGGAGACCGGCTGCAAGATCGACATCGAAGACGACGGCACCGTGGTAATCGCCTCGGCCGACGGTGCGGCGATCGACAAGGCGATAGCGTCGATCCAGGCTATCACCGCCGAGCCCGAAGTCGGCCGCATCTACAAGGGCCGCGTGCGCAAGGTGGTCGAGTTCGGCGCCTTCGTCGAGATTATGCCCGGCACCGACGGCCTGCTGCATATCTCGCAGCTCTCCAACGAGCGCGTGCGCGCGGTCGAGGACGTGGTTCACGAGGGCGACGAGATCTACGTCAAGGTGCTGGAGGTCGGGCGCGACGGCAAGATCCGGCTCTCGCTGCGCGAGGCGCTGGAGGAGATGGCGAAGAAGAAAGCGAACTGAGCGCGGCGCAAGAGCGGCGCTCCAACCATGACGGTGCGATGATTTCGCGATGATGTACAAGGACGTACTCCCCAACGGCCTGCGCGTGCTCAGCGAACCGATGCCGGCCGTGGTGTCGTCCACCATCGGGATCTGGGTCGAGAACGGATCGCGCTACGAGATCCCCTCGCAAAACGGGGTCTCGCATTTCATCGAGCACCTGTTGTTCAAGGGCACGCGCAAGCGCACTGCGGCGCAGATCGCCGAAGAGATCGACGCGGTCGGCGGCGTGCTCAACGCGTTCACCGGCAAGGAATACACCTGCTACTACGCCAAGGTGCTCGGCGCCGACCTGGCGATGACCACCGAGCTGCTCGCCGACCTTTTCCTGGATTCGGTTTTCGAAGCGGAAGAGATCGATCGCGAACGCCAGGTCGTGCTGCAGGAGATTTCGCAGGCCGAGGATACTCCCGACGATTTCATCCACGACCTGTTCAATCTAAAATTCTGGGAAGGACATCCGCTAGCGCTGCCGATTTTCGGTTCGGTCGCAACCGTCAACGCGATCAACCGCGAGCTGCTGACTTCTTTCATGGCCGAGCGCTACCGCGCGGGGCGGGTCTTTATCGCGGCGGCCGGGATGGTCGATCACAAGCGGCTGGTCGACGATTGCCGGCGGCTGTTCGGCGGAATTTCGGGCGACGGCCGCGGCGAACCGATCGCCCCTCCGGTTGACCGCAGCGTGATCCTCAACCAGGAGAAAGACCTCGAACAGGCCCACATCTGCATCGGCGGGCCGGGAATCAGCCAGGCCTCGCCGCTGCGCTACGCGAGCTACGTTCTGAACACGGCGCTCGGCGGCGGGATGTCTTCGCGGCTCTTCCAGGAGGTGCGCGAGCGCCGCGGCCGTGTTTACAGCATCTACTCCTTCATGTCGTCGTTCATCGATTCGGGCTACCTGGGGATCTACGCCGGCACCAATCCGGAATGGGTTGAGGAGGTGCTCGAGGTCACGATGGGCGAGGTCGGCAAGATCGCGCGCGTCGGACTGACCGACGAGGAACTGGCGCGCGCCAAGAGCCAGATCAAAGGCAACATGCTGCTCGGCATGGAATCGACCGAGAGCCGGATGAACCGGCTCGCGCGCAACGAGATCTATTTCGGCCGCGAGATTCCGCTCGAAGAACTGGCGCGCGAGATCGACAAGGTGACCCACGACCAGGTGCTGGAACTCGCCGCGAACTCGTTCCTCTCCGACAAGATGGCCCTCGTGCTGCTCGGAGATCTGAAGGGGCGCAAGTTCGGCTCCGATGTGTTTTCCGAGCTCAAATAGTTTTTCCCCACCTGCCGCAGATTACTTGGGCGGCCTCACCAGGTCGCGGAAAACGACCTTGTAGCCAAGCTTGTTGATCGGTTTGTCGGACCGGCATTGGAAAGTGCTGGTCGGATCGTCGTACGGGTAGCTGTAGGCCGTCGGACACGCGCGTTTGAGGTTGATCAGAAACGGCTGGATCTCGCTCGCCCAGGTCGTATTGTTGTTTCCTTCGCATTTGTCGTCTGCGGGCGGCCAGTATTCCGACAGGATATTCGCGCTGTCGGTCGCGCATCCGCAGCAGGTCGTCGGATATGACGCGTCGTTGTAGCAGGAGACCCCGTTGCCGGCCCTGGAGCTGCCGCGAATTGTGCAGCCGGCAAGCGACGCCAGGTTGGTTGAACTCGAGCCGTCGCCGTCGGTGATCGCGGCGCCGCAGTTGAAGGAACCGACCACGTCGTTCTGGTTGGCGCAGAAGTCGTCGAGCGTCCACCATCCGGCAAAAGCTCCGCGTTGCTGCAGATAGGTCTGGTTGGGGCCGACTCCCGGGATGAACTGCGTGCCGCAGTAGCCATGGCCGGCGCAGTCGCTTTCCGCATTACATTGACAGTAGCTGTTGCCGTTCCCGCCGGAGAGGCAGTGCGGCTGATCGGTGCCGGTGCAATCGCTGTCGCTCGAGCAGGTTTTAATGCAGGCTCCCGGCGATCCGCTGCAAGTAAATCCGGTTTGGCAGTCGCTGCTTGAGAAGCACTGTTTTGAACTATGCAGCAGCAGGGCAGTGTAGTCGGTAGTGCTAGTGGTGCTTGGATAAGGCACATGCTTGACGTACTTGCCAAAATTCCAATCGCAGTCCCTGGCTGCAGAGGGAGCTGCAAAAGCTCCCGGGACCTTGCACCAATAAGGCTACGGGATGGCGCCAGGCGTTGCCGTGGGCGCCGGTATGGGGAGCATCCTTTCGGCCAGGTTGGCGCCGTTTATAAGGCTGATATCGCTGCAGCGTAAATTCCGCGATCGTCGTCGGATTGTCCCCGCCGACGCCGGCCGCACACTGCCGACGGAATCGTCATGCTGTTCCAGGTGACCGAGGCCGGAGCCAGACAGAAAGTGGCGCTATGCGAAGGGGGCAGCTTCCAATTGAACGGAGAAGGACGCTTCGCTGCCGGAAGAACGAAATAGCACTCGTTCACACTGGTATTGCATTGTGCGGTCGGGGCGCAATCCGAGTCGGTGGTGCACTGACAATTCAGACCGCCGTTGGTATTCGGTCCTGTGGGCTGCGATGTCGCCGGACATGCCAGCGTACCGTTGTCAGTTCCGCATTGGCACGCGCCGGTGGAGGCATTGATAGTCGAGGAGTCAGCCAGACACGATTCGGTATCGCTCACGACGCACACCGACCTCAGCGCTCCACCGCCCCCCGCAATCCAGATTGGTTGAGTCGAGGCGTTCGTGACCGTGAGCTCTCTCCTGGCCGGGCCGCATTCCTGTGCGCCGGCAGGGAAATTCATTGCCGCAAGCCCGACCAGGGCAAGCAAGGTGATAAATATCGATCGATATATGTGTGACAATGCGTTAGCCTCTGCGGCTACAAGCCGTACGTTTTGAGGGTCCGATGCTCTCGCAGGATCGAGCAGGCAGCGGTGGTTATCCGCGATCTTGTGAATTCAGATTTCGATGAGCTGTTTGCGAGAAGATGAGAAAATAGAAGACGAGAAGATTGTCTGTGCGCTTCATCCACCGCCGCACCGCCTTCGCGTGCTCGATGCCGTCGAAACCGACGCACATCAGAGCTTGCAAGCTCTTACCAAATCTTCGATTCCTCTGGAAGATGGAGTCGGACAACATTATTAATTCCGGCGCAGGGGTTGAGCACCGCACAGTTTACTTTTGTCGTTAATATGTGGTCATTGACGACCCCGTTTGTTCTGCGATTCGTAAGTTGATTCTTCCATCCCAATCCGCCAGCCTGCGACCGCTCCCACTCCGACAGCAGTCGATGCGCTTGCGCACGGCCGTCGAAGCCCTCTAGCGTTGCGCCACCGGCGCGGGAGCCGGCTCGATGCCATCGTCGCTCGACCATCGCCAACGTTCGCTGCTCGGTCTGACCGCGTTCGATCGGTCGGTGGCCGCGATGGTCCTCGTCATCAAGGTGATCGTGCTTCTCTTCGGCGCGCTTGCTTTCCAGGTATATAACGGCGAACGGGTGCGTACGCTCACCCAACTGCTTGCGATCTGGAACCGATGGGACGGCGGGCAGTACCAGATGATCGCGCAAAAGGGCTACACCGCCGTGGGCGACCAACGCCTGGCGCTCGCATTTTTCCCGCTCTACCCGTGGCTGACCCGGATGACCGCCGTCATCGTGCACGACATGATGCTGAGCGCGTTTCTCGTCTCCACGATAGCATCCGTCGCCCTGGGCGTGGCGATGGCGCGGCTTTTCGCGATCGATTACTCGCGGCATCTGGCGCGCCGCGCGGTATGGTTCATGTTCATATTTCCGACCTCATATTTTCTCCACATCGGCTATTCCGAAAGCCTGTTCCTGGCGCTGGTCGCGACTTCTTTTTTGGCCGCGCGGCGCGAACGATGGATGGCCGCCGGCATACTCGGCGCGCTGGCCGTCCTCACGCACGACAACGGCATCCTGCTGGTCCCAGCGCTCGGCGCCGATGCGGCGTGGGAACTTTGGAAGACGCGCCGCTTCAACCGGCGATGGCTCTGGATCGCTGTCGTGCCGCTCGGGCTTGCCGTCTACATGCTGGTCAACTACGAGGTCACGGGCGACCCGCTGGCATTCCTCCTCATGGAACGCGAGCACTGGTCCAACACGCTCACCGCGCCGTGGCGCGGTATAGCCGTCAGCCTCGGCGTCGCCAGCTACCAGGATGCGTCGCAGGCCGCGATGGTCGGGACGCAGGTCGTCTTTTTTCTCGCGATTAGCCTCGCAGGGACAATTGCCGCCGCATTTCTCCTCCGCCCCGCGTACGCGGTGTGGATGGCCCTCAACTGGCTGCTGTTCGCGAGCCAATCATGGGATATCAGCGCGCCGCGTCTTGTGCTGGCGATGCTTCCGCTGTTCATCCTGTTCGCGCAGTTGGCGCGCCGCCGGCTCTGGGACGCGGCGATCACGGTTTGGTCGCTCTTGTGGCTCGGGCTTTTCGTTAGCGAATTCGTCTGCAATCGTTGGGCATATTGAGCGGGCATATTGAGCGCGGTCTGTGGACGGCTTGTCGTGCGCGGTTTGCGCCCACGCGCCGGCGCGGATAACTCTGAAGCCGAGACGATGAACCCGGTGGTCAAGGTCAGGCGCGTGAGAGCCTCTTCGATGGCGCTGCCGCGCTATCAGAGCGCGCAGGCGGCAGGGATCGATCTCGTCGCGGATATTGAAGTGTCGCTTGAGATTGTGCCGATGGCCCGTGCTGCGGTAACGACCGGAATAGCGGTGGAAATCCCTTCGGGTTTCGAGGGGCAGGTGCGTCCGCGAAGCGGACGGGCGCTCCAGGAGGGGCTAGCGCTTATCAATTCGCCCGGCACGATCGACGCGGACTATCGCGGTGAAATTAAAGTATTGCTTGTAAATCTGGGCGAAGCGCCGATCACGATCAAGCCGGGCGACCGTATCGCTCAGCTCGTGATAGCGCCCGTCGCGCGCGCCGAGCTGGTCGAAGTCGACGAGCTCGAATCAAGTTCGCGCGGCGGCGGCGGCTTCGGGCATACTGGAAGATAGCGGCGCCGGCGGTCCGTTCCCGCAAGCGCGATGCTCTTCAGCATAAAACGTCAACATAAAACGTCAAGATGAGAAGAGAGCCGAAACATTCCTACCCGTCCACTCGTGGCCGGAAGGCCGCCGCGGGCAGGACACCGAGCGGCGCGCAGGACACCGGGGCGCGAGAGGCCGAAATCGACGCCCGCAAAATGCCGGCATCCAGCTCCGGAGCTGCCAGCACGGCCGAGCTCGATACCTCCGAGCTCGATACCTCGTTGATGGCCGTTACGCCGATCGACGGCCGCTACCGCTCGCGCACGCGAAAGCTCGCCGGTTACTTCAGCGAGTTCGCGCTGATCCGCTATCGCGTGCGGGTCGAAATCGAATGGCTCATCGCACTGGCGGAAAATCCCGCAATCGGGGAGTTCTCGCTCGGCGCCGGCGCGGTTCCGAAGCTGCGCGCGCTCTACGCGGACTTCACGCTCGACGACGCCCGGCGGGTCAAGGAGCTCGAGCGCACGACCAATCACGACGTCAAGGCGATCGAGTATTTTCTTGCGGAAATGATCGCGACTGCTGGCCTGCGCGTGCCGTCCGGGATGGTCCATTTCGCCTGCACCTCGGAGGACATCAGCAACCTCGCTTACGCCCTCATCCTCAAGGAGTTCTGCGAACGCGAGTTCGCGCCTGCGCTGGACGGAATCATCACCACGCTGGGCGCGATGGCGCGGCGATGGCGCACGGTCGCGATGATCGCGCGCACGCACGGCCAGGCCGCGACGCCGACCACCATGGGCAAGGAGCTGGCGGTCTTCGCGGTGCGGCTCGAACGCCAGCGCCGCGCGCTCGGCCAGCAGGAGTATCTCGGCAAGTTCAACGGCGCGGTCGGCAACTTCAACGCCCATCAGGCCGCCGTGCCCGAGGCGGACTGGATCGAGACATCGCGCCGTTTCGTCGAATCGATGGGCCTCGTGTGGAATCCGCTCACGACCCAAATCGAAAGCCACGACTTTATCGCCGAGCTGTTCGACCTGGTGGCGCGCATCGACACCATCCTGCTCGGGTTCGCCCGCGACATGTGGGGATATATCGCGCTCGGCTATTTCGGCCAGCGCACGGTCAAGGGCGAGGTCGGCTCCTCGGTGATGCCGCACAAGGTCAATCCGATCGACTTCGAGAATTGCGAGGGCAACCTGGGCGTCGCAACGGCGCTGTTTCAGCATCTGGCGGTCAAGCTCCCGGTTTCGCGATGGCAGCGCGATCTGAGCGACAGCACGGCCATGCGCGCGATGGGCGCCGCGTTCGGCCATCTGATGGTCGCGCTCGACGCGCTTTCGCGCGGCCTCGGCCGCGTCGAGCTGAATCCCGCGCGGATCGCCGCGGAGGTCGAGGCCGAAGGCGCGTGGGAGGTGCTGGCCGAGGCGGTGCAGACGGTGATGCGGCGGCAGGGGCTGGAAGATCCCTATGAGCGGCTGAAGGAGCTGACCCGCGGGCGCGCAATCGACCGTCAGGCGATGCGCGGGTTTATCGCGGGGCTCAAGCTGCCGGCCGAGGTCAAAGCCCGGCTTGAGAAGCTGGAGCCGCGTGGTTACGTTGGACTTGCCGCCGAACTGGTTGAGCGCTTTGCGCCCGGCAAATCCGGAAATTAGATGCGGACGGCTCGTGATTGTGCATAAGCGCCGCGCTCTGTGAACAAAGCTCTGCCGCAAAGGTTTGTCGCGCGGGCACCGGTCGGCTACTTCATTATTTATCGGCCGTTCATGAAATTGTGATTCCCCCTAAACGGAGAGATGCCGTGGAAGACGCTCCGCAGAAGCTAGAAATGTTTTACGAGGGCAAGGCCAAGAAGCTCTATGCGACGGCCGACCCCGACCTGGTAATCGCCTACTTCAAGGACGACGCGACCGCGTTCAACGCCAAGAAGCGCGGCACGATCGAGGACAAGGGCGTGATGAACAACCGCATCTCGGAGCTGTTCTTCACGCTGCTCGAACGCAACGGCGTCCCGACCCACTTCCTGCGCCGCCTGGGCGATCGCGAGATGCTCTGCCGGCGGCTCGAAATCATCCCGGCCGAGACCGTGGTGCGCAATATCGTGGCGGGCTCGATGGCCAAGCGGCTGGGCCGCGAGGAAGGCGAGAAGCTGAAGCATCCGATCGTCGAGTACTATTACAAGTCCGACCCGCTCGACGATCCGCTGATCTATCCCGAGCACGCGGTGCTGTTCGGCTGGGCCACCCAGGAGGAACTCGACACGATTCACGCGATGGCGCTCAAGGTCAATGAAGTGCTGAGCAGCTTTCTCGACGAGCGCGGCGTGATCCTGGTCGACTTCAAGCTGGAGTTCGGACGCCATCACGGCAAAATCCTCCTCGGCGACGAGATCTGTCCGGATACCTGCCGCTTCTGGGACAAGGCGACGCTGAAGAAGCTCGACAAGGACCGCTTCCGCCGCGACCTGGGCGACGTCGAGGGCGCGTACCACGAGATGCTCCAGCGGGTCTCGAATTGAGCGAACGGCGCGGCCGGCGAATTGCGCCGAATGCGCAGAGGCGCTGAGTTGCTGGTCAAGGTTTTCGTCACGTCGCGCAAGGGAATTCTCGACCCGCAGGGGCGTGCGGTCGAGCAGTCGCTTAAGAGCCTCGGCTTCGGCGGCGTCGGCGCGGTCCACGTCGGCCGCTATATAGTGCTGGAACTGGATTCCCCGAGCCTCGAGCAGGCGCGCGAGACCGTCCGTCGGATGTGCGGGCAGCTGCTTACCAATCCGAATATCGAGGACTATACCTTCGAGATCGAACCGCAAGAGGGCGGACCGCAAGAGGGCGGACCGCGGTGAAGTGGGGCGTGGTCCGTTTTCCCGGGTCGCTCGATGACGCCGACACGCTGTGGGCGCTCGGCCACGTGATGGGGCAGGAGGCGCTCTCGCTCTGGCACAAGGACGAGGACCTGGCCGGCGTGCAATGCGTGGTGCTCCCGGGCGGCTTCAGCTACGGCGACTACCTGCGCTGCGGGGCGATCGCGCGGTTCGCTCCGATCATGAAAAGCGTCGTGCGTTTCGCCAGTGACGGCGGCCTGGTGCTCGGCATCTGCAACGGTTTCCAGATTCTGTGCGAGGCTCATCTGCTGCCCGGCGCGCTGATGCGCAACCGCTCGCTCTCCTTCATCTGCGAGCGGGTCAACGTGAGGGTCGAAAACGCCACGACGCCGTTTACCTGCGCGGCGCGCGAGGGCGAGGTGCTGCGCCTGCCGATCAAGCACGGCGAAGGCCTCTACGTGGCGCCGGCCGACGAACTTCGCGCGATGGAAGCGCGCGGGCAGGTGCTGCTGCGCTACACCGACGCCGCCGGCCGCGAGCGCGATGACGCGAATCCCAACGGCTCGACCCGCGCGATTGCCGGCGTTGCCAACGAAAACTTCAACGTCTTCGGCCTGATGCCCCATCCCGAACACGCGGTCGAGGCTGCGCTCGGCGGCGAGGACGGGCTGAAGATCTTTCGTTCGATCGTGACGAGCGCCGAACGGCCGCGCGCCCGGGTTGCAGGCGCCGCTGCTTCCAGAACCTCGGCATGAGCGCCGCGACGATCGCCGAGAGGCCGGTCGGGCTTGCAGGCGAGCCCGCAGCCGATCTCGAGCAGGCCCGCGCGCACGGCCTTACCGACGAGGAGTACCGGGCGATCGAGCGATGGCTCGGGCGCACGCCGACTTTCACCGAGCTTGGCGTTTTTTCGGTGATGTGGTCGGAACACTGCTCGTACAAGTCCTCGCGGCGCCATTTGCGGATGATGCCCAACAAGGGGCAGCGCGTGATCGGCGGGCCGGGCGAGAACGCCGGCGCGCTCGACGTCGGCGACGGATGGGTCGCGGTGTTCAAGATAGAAAGCCACAACCATCCGTCGTTCGTCGAACCCTACCAGGGCGCCGCAACCGGCGTCGGCGGGATCCTGCGCGACATCTTCACGATGGGCGCGCGGCCGATGGCGAGCATGGATTCGCTGAAGTTCGGCGCGTGCGATCATCCGCGCACGCGCTACCTGCTGAGTGGCGTGGTCGGCGGAATCGGCGGTTACGGGAACTGCGTGGGCGTCCCGACGGTGGGCGGCGAGGTCATGTTCGACGCGGCCTACAACGGCAACATCCTGGTCAACGCATTTTGCCTGGGACTCGCGCGGCGCGGCGAATTGCAGAGCGCGCGCGCTAAAGGTCCGGGTAACCCGGTGATGTACGTCGGTTCGGCCACCGGACGCGACGGAATCCATGGCGCGAGCCTGCTCGCCTCAGCCGAGTTCGATGCGACCAGCGAGGCGAAGCGCCCGACCGTGCAGGTCGGCGATCCGTTCACGGAAAAGCTGCTGATCGAGGCGTGCCTGGAGGCGATGCGAAGCGGCGCGATCGTCGCAATCCAGGACATGGGCGCCGCCGGGCTTACCTCGTCGTCGAGCGAGATGGCGGCGCGCGGCGAGTTGGGAATCGAACTCGACCTCGACCGGATTCCGCTGCGCGAAGCCGGGCTTACGCCGTACGAAATTCTGCTCTCGGAGTCGCAGGAACGGATGCTGCTGGTGGCCGAGCGCGGACGCGAGGCCGAACTCGCCGCGATCTTCGCGCGCTGGGACCTTCACGCGGTCGTGGTCGGCAAGATCACCGAGGATCGGCGTTGGCGGGTGCGCTGGCGCGGAAAGCTGGTCGCTGACATTCCGGCGGTCGCGCTGACCGACGAGGCGCCGGTTTACGATCGTCCGGCGCGCGAGCCTTCGAATCCGGCGTCCGCATCAAGCGCTGCCGCGGGCGCGGCTTCCGAACCGCCGCCGAGCGAAGCTTTGCGCCGATTGCTCGACAGCCCGAACGTCGGCTCGAAGCGATGGGTCTATCGCCAGTACGACTCGATCGTGCAGAGCAACACGATGATGGGGCCGGGCGGCGACGCCGCGGTGCTCAGGATCAAGGGAACGAATCGTGCGGTCGCGCTCAAGGTCGACTCCAATCCGCGCGCCTGCGCGCTGGATCCTTACGTCGGCGCGGCTGCGACCGTGGTCGAGGCGGCGCGCAACGTTGCCTGCGCGGGCGCCCGGGCGATCGGGCTTACGAACTGCCTCAATTATGGCAATCCGGAACGCCCCGAGATCATGTGGCAGTTCATCCGCGGCGTAGAGGGCATACGCGACGCCGCGCTCGCGCTTGAAACGCCGGTGGTCAGCGGCAACGTCAGCTTCTATAACGAGACCGAGGGCCGCGCGATTCCGCCCACGCCGACGATCGCGATGCTCGGAGTGATCGAAGACGCCAACCGGCGTGTGACCCATTTTTTCAAGCGTCCGGGCGACGTGGTTATACTGCTGCGGACTGCGCCGGCGAAGCTGGCGGCGAGCGAATACGCGGCCGTTTTCCAGACCGATGGCGGAGCCCTTGCACGACTCGACCTCAAACGCGAGCGCGCGCTTGTCGAGGGGCTGGTTGCCGCCGCCGATCGCGGGTTGATAAGATCGGCTCACGACGTTGCGGAAGGTGGACTGGCGGTTACGCTGGCGGAGTGTTGCTTCAATCCCGACGGCGTCCTGGGCGCGGAGATCGACGGGATGCCGGAGCCGGTTGGGGCTGAAGTGTTTTTTGGCGAGGGCGCTTCTTCGGTGGTGCTGTCAGCCGCCGCCGATGAGGTCGAAGCGCTCCGCGAATTGTTCGGCGGAGTCGAGTTCACGGTGATGGGACGCGTGATTGACGGGCCGCGCCTTAGGATTGCAAACGCGATCGACGAGGACGTGCGCGAGTTGAGACAAATCCACGAACAGGCGATCGTGCGGAGGCTTGCCGCAAATGGATGAAGTCCAGGCGCAAGAACTCTCGAAGGAGCCTTCGGAGCTGTTTGTCGAAGTCTCGCCCGAGGAATCCAACCTCGACGCCTTTCACGAGGAGTGCGGCGTCTTCGGCGTCTTCGGCCATCCCGAGGCCGCCAATCTCGCCTACCTCGGCATGTATGCGCTGCAGCATCGGGGGCAGGAATCCGCCGGTATCGTCTCCTCCAACGGCAAGTCCCTGATCTCGCATCGCGGGATGGGTCTGGTCGCCGACATCTTCAACAGCGACGTGATCAATCGGCTCGAGGGGACCGCGGCCATCGGCCACAATCGCTACTCCACCACCGGCTCGACGACGCTCAAGAATTGCCAGCCGCTGGTGGTCGAATACGCGGGCGGCGGCCTCGCGCTCGCGCATAACGGCAACCTGGTGAATTTCGCCGAGCTGCGCGAGCGGCTCGAGGCCAATGGTTCGCTCTTCCAGTCCTCTTCCGACAGCGAGGTGATTATCCATCTGATCGCCGGATCGCGCGCGCCCACGCTGGCCGAGCGCGTGGCCGAGGCGCTCGCCCAGGTGCGCGGAGCATACTCCCTGGTGGTGCTGGCGCAGCGCGAGATGCTCGCGGTGCGCGACCCGTTCGGCTTTCGCCCGCTGGTGCTGGGCTCGCTCAACGGCGCGCCGATCGTGGCCTCGGAAACCTGTGCGCTCGACCTGGTGCGCGCGGACTACATCCGCGAGATCGAGCCCGGCGAGATGGTGGTGATAAGCGACGAGGGCGTGCGCTCGCTGCGTCCGTTTCCGCCGGCGCCGACGCGGCGATGCATCTTCGAGTACGTTTACTTCTCCCGTCCCGACAGCCTGCTCTACGGGCGCAATGTGTACCAGGTGCGCAAGCTGCAGGGGCGCGCGCTAGCCCGCCAATGCCCGGCCGACGCCGATATCGTCGTGCCGGTGCCCGACTCGGGCAACGCCGCCGCGCTCGGCTATGCCGAGCAATCCGGGCTGCCGTTCGAGATGGGCCTGGTGCGCAGCCACTACGTGGGACGGACCTTTATCGAGCCGCGCCAGTCGATTCGCCACTTCGGCGTCAAGATAAAGTTCAACCCGGTCTCCGAGCTGCTGCGCGGCAGGCGCGTGGTGCTGGTGGAGGATTCGCTGGTGCGCGGCACCACGCTGCGCAAGGTGATCCCGATGTTGCGGCAGGCGGGTGCGCGCGAGGTCCATATGCGGATCGCGGCGCCGCCCACCACCAACTCCTGCTTTTACGGAATCGACACCCCGACTCGCGAAGAGTTGCTTGCTTCGAGCCACTCGATCGAGGAGATCCGCAACTACATCACGGCCGACTCGCTCGATTACCTCAGCTGGGAAGGTCTGTACTCATTCCTGGACGGCCCGCGCGAAGGCTTTTGTGACGCCTGCTTCACGGGCAAATATCCGGTAGAGATTCCGGCTAATCACGCACCGCATCAGTTGCGCCTGTTCGAAGCGGCCGACAACGCGCTCGGCCGCTGAGCGCGCTCATCCGGCTGCGCGCGGGATGTCGTTGGCTTAGCGCTGGACGCTGAACGCCTGCGCGAGCGAGATGTCGTGTTTGAACTCGTCCATCGGCTCGCTCGTCGTGAGCACGCAGATGAAATGGCCCTGCTCCGACACTGTCACGCAGAGACTATAGCCCTCGTATTCGTAAAGTAGATGGCCGTGGATCTCGCCGATCTTGCCCGGCGGCGTGGCGAAGTCGCTCGCCTTGTAGCGCGTGCACAGGATGTCGCCGTTGCGTCCACGGTAGAGCGTGTAGGTGACCGGATTGCCGTCCGGCAGCCGGTCGATTCGACCGCCGACGACGCCGTAGCCGGCTAACTCGAAGTTCCACATCAGGTCCGGCATCTCTGCCGAGCCATAAGCCATCGCGATATCCGCCAGCGAGGCCGACGGTACGGTCGGCCTGAACGCGGTCTCGAACGTCTCGTAGCTGTACACGGCCTGGTCAAGCGCCTCGCTTGCAGGGATCGCGCTGACGCCCGAAGACGGGGTCTCCCGATGCAAGCCGGGCAGGCCGCCGCCCGCCCATACCACGACCAGCAGCATTGCCGCCGCGGCGAGCGGGGCCCAGGTGCGCGGACGCTTGAGTTCGCGCATCACAGCCCGGCCAAGCCGGCCTGGCACGGATCCGTGATCGATGCGATCGAGCGCGGCATTGATCCGCGCTTGTATCTCTTCGGGGGTTTTCACCGTGGCGGCCTGGCGGCGTATCAGCGCCTTCAACAGCCGCTCCTCGACCAGGCGCACCCGGCATCGGGTGCATCCGTCGTCCAATCCGCTGCCCAGATGCTGAATGACCGCGCGCTCTTCGGCTCGCGTCAATTCGCCGTCGGCATGCGCAGAGAGGTAGTTGGTGATGTACTCCTCGCAATTCACGGTTTCCCTTGCTTATACACGCAAGCGCGAGTCATCTGAATACACTCGACGATCCGCCTAGCGGACCAGTCCGCGCCGGCGGGCGAACGCGCCGAGCGCAACCCGCATCATCTGGCGCCCGCGCGAAACCCGCGATTTGACCGTCCCGATAGGTATTTCGAGGACTTGCGCGACCTCCTGGTAGTTGAGTTCCTGCACGTCGACCAGCATCAGCACCGTGCGAAAGTCCTCGGGTAGGGCGTTGAGCGCGGCGGCAACTTCGTGGTCCAGAACCTTCTCCGAGATAAGCATCTCGGGGTTGCTCACCTTCTGCTCGCCGCGCGCGCTCAAGCCCTCGACGGCGCGTTCGAAATCCTCGGGCGAGAGCGCGACCTGTTCGCGATCGGCGCCGCGGTAGCCGTTGCGGAAGTTGTTGTACAAGATGGTCAACAGCCACGCGCGGCAGTTGGTGCCCGGGGTGTACTGATGAAAAAAACGATACGCGCGCAGCACGGTCTCCTGCAAAAGATCGCGAGCGTCGTCGGGATTACGCGACAGCCGCAGGGCCGCCGAGTACAGCGCGTCGACGTGAGGCAGCGCCTCGCGTTCGAAGAGCCCGCGCTTTTCGCTGCCCCCTTTTTCCGCCATATTCAGCGAGCACCAACATATACCACCACCGTCAAGTCAAACGCCGCTGACGGCGGAAAAGTTCCCGATTTTGACGGAAGGAACCTTGGCCTGCCATACCCGAGTTAAATATACTTGCGCAAGTTGGTCGAAGGTTACGGACCAGCGGCCGCCGAAGTCGCATCATCCGGCCGGCGAATGCGTATTTGAGCCATCGAGGATGTCATCTGTCGGCGCCGGAACCGGCGCGAAAGAGGAGAAAAACGATGGATCGCAGCACTATAGCCGGCGCGGTTCTGGCCGCGGCGGTGGGCGCGATGTTTTTGAGCACGCCGCTCCTTGCGCAAAGCTCCTCGGGGAATTCCACCGAGGCAGCCAGCGTCAAGTGCATCGGCGGCAATAGCTGCAAAGGCCAGAGCGCGTGCCAGACAGCCAACAATGGTTGCATGGGTCAGAACTCATGCAAGGGCAAAGGGTGGGTGACGTCCGCCTCGGTCAAGGCCTGCACGGATCAGGGCGGCAAGCCGGAGAAGACGCCGGCCAAGGCGATGTAGGGTTGAAGCGCGCGGATTTCCACCAACTGGGATTCGGCGTCGGTCTGCGCCGGCCGCATTATGCCCGGATTCTCGAGCGGCGCACGTCGGACGATGCGTCTTCGCACGATCTGTGTTCGGTGGACTGGTTCGAGGTCATATCGGAAAACTTCATGGTCGAGGGCGGGCGCCCGCTTGAAGTGCTCGACGGCGTGCGCGCAAGCTACCCGGTCGTGATGCACGGCGTGTCGCTCTCGATCGGCTCGAGCGATCCGCTCAACCGCTCCTACCTCGACGCACTTGGCGCGTTGGCCCGGCGCGTCGAGCCGGCCTGGGTTTCGGACCATTTGTGCTGGACCGGTGTCGGCGGTCGCAATCTGCACGATCTGCTGCCGCTGCCCTACACCGAGGAGGCCGTGCGTCACGTCGCCCGGCGCATCCGCGAGGTCCAGGATATCCTCGAACGCACGATCCTTATCGAGAACGTGTCGAGCTACATGGCGTTTCGCGCCTCGCGCCTCGCCGAATGGGAGTTTCTTCGCGCCGTCGCGGAAGAGGCCGACTGCGCGATCCTGCTCGACATCAACAACATTTTCGTGAGCGCCTTCAACCATCGCTTCGACCCCTTGCGTTACATCGACGCCATCCCGGCTGACCGCGTGGTGCAGTTTCATCTTGCAGGCCACAGCGACCACGGCAATTACCTGCTCGACACGCACGATCATCCGATTCGACCCGAGGTTTGGGGACTCTATGAGCACGCGATTGGGCGTTTCGGCCGCGTTGCGACGCTTGTCGAGTGGGACGACAGTATTCCGGCGTTCGAGGTGCTGGCCGCGACGGCCGACGAAGCGCGCCGGAGATGCGAAGCGGCACTGGCGGCCGTTGCGACGGCGGGGGAGGCCGATCCGGCCGCGCCGTACGAATTATCTGCACGCCGCGGACCGGACCGGAGGGGGGAATTGTGAATTGCGAGGTCGCACGGCGTCCTGCTGCGAACATTCAGCGGCGCGCCGGTGCCGATTTCGGATAAACCGGCTGATCTGCGGCTAAGTTCCCTTTCGCTCTTGCCGATCGTCGAGGGCGCGGGCAATGCTATGCTTTGAAGCGTGAGCGCCGCCGCCAACATACGGATCGAGGCGATCAATACCCCCCAGGCGTTCGAGGAATTCGCTCGTCTGCCCTACGAGGTCTACGCCGACCGCGAAGCCTGGTGGCCGCCCGACATCCGCAACGAGATTGACCTTCTTTCCGGACGCACGCTGACCGCGCCTTATCTCGGATTGCAGCCGTTTTGCGCCTGGAGCAACGGCCACCTGGTGGCGCGCGTAAGCGCCGTGATCAATCGCCGCTATATCAGCCACTGGGGCGAGCGCGTGGGCCAGCTAATCCATTTCGAGGCCGCCGCCGGCGAAGACGGCGCGGTTGGTACGATGTTGACGCGCGCGATGGAATGGCTCGCCCGCGCAAAGATGGAATCGGTGCGCAGCGGATTCGCCGCTTTTCTCGACTATCCCTATGCGATCGATAACTACGGCAGCCTGCCCTCATTCCTGCTGCGCGGCAATCCCGAGTACTACCATCGCTATCTCAAGAACGCCGGCTTCGAGACCGAGAAGGGTCAGATAGATTACACCGCGCCGTTGACCAGCGAGATGCTCGCGCGCTACGCGCGGATGATCGAAGCGGCGCGCACCGCCGGAGTCGCCATAAAGAGCTGGCGCGAATACGGATTCCTCGCCGCGGTCGACGCGTGGACCGCGGTCACTAATGCGGCGTTCGTCCGCCATTGGGGATGGAACCCGATAAGCCGCGACGAAGTGCGTCCGATGATGGCGCCGTTGCACGGCACCGCGGTCGGCGACCTGTCGATGGTCGCGGTAGCCAATCGCGAAGTTATCGGCGTGGTCTTCTCCGTGCCGGACCTGAGTCCGGCGCTCGCGCAGGTTCGTCCAGGCGTCAAACTGCATCCCGAGCGCGGCGGTGGCACACGCGGCGCGCTTATCAATATCGGCGTGCTCGAGCAGGCGCGCGGCAAGGGCGTCGCCCTCGCGATGGCGGCGCGCTCGTTTGTGACGATGGCGCAGAGCGGGATGCGCTATGCCGGCTACACGTTGGTGCTCGACGACAACTGGGCGTCGCGGCGTACGGCGGCCGCGCTGGGCGCGCGGGTGACGGGAAACTTCGTCACTTACCGGAGAAATCTGTAACCGCGAGTCCAAAGACCCTCCGCTAGTTTGCGGAAAACGACATCTTCGACGCCCATTTTTTCGGGTTTTTCTTTGGCTTGCAGCTTGAAGGGCGGGATTCTTGGATGTTAGTGTAAGCGCCTGCTCCTTGCTCCCTCTGGGGGCTGGAATCCACAAGGAGGCTGCCGCGTGCGGCGCTACGAGACTATTTTCATCCTTCGCTCGGATCTGGGCGAGCCTCAGGTCAAAGACAGCATCAAGCGTTTCGAGGGTTTGATCGGCGCCGGCGGCGGCGAGATGCTCGAGACGGACGAATGGGGCTTTCGCGAGCTCGCCTACCGGATTCACAACGAACGCCGCGGCTATTACGTCCGGCTCGATTATGCCGCCGACGGCGCGGTGATGAACGAGGTTGAACGCAACCTTAAACTCTCCGATAGCGTGCTGCGTTACCTGTCGGTGCTGCTCGATCCCGAGGTCGATACCGCCAAGGTGCGCGCCGAAATCGAAGCGCGGCTCCATCGCGCTGCCGAGGCCAAGGCTGCGGCCGAGGCAAGAGTGGCGGCCGCCGCCGCCGCGGCCGAGCGTCCGGCGGGCGAAGTAAGTTCCGGCCCGCCAGCCGCCAATCTCTCTGCCGAAGAGGCGGCGGGCGAGGCTGAGGTCGCGCAGAAGGCCGCGTCCGAACAGACTGAAGGAGCGGCCGCGGCCGCCGGAGGCGAGGCGAATCCCGCGGGTGAGCCGAAGCAGGATTGAACTGATCGGGGTAGCAGTTTCCGCGCCCGAGGTGCGGACTACGCCCGCCGGCACGCCGGTTTTAAGGGTCGAAGTGAACTGCGGCGAAGGCCGCGAAGTTTTAAAGCTGGGAGTCGTGATGGCGGGCGAGGACGCGCGGGAGATCGGCGCGCGGGTCACCGCCGGAGCGACGCTTAGAGTGACGGGAGCGCTGCGCGCGGTGCGCGGTGCTCGATGGTCGTCCGCGGGAAGCGGCGTCGAGGTGCTGGCGTCTGCGATAAGCGAGGTCGCGGCCGACGCGGTCCCGTGAAACCAGGCAGGCAGTCTCAACGGCTGCATCAGGATACGATTCGACGTTGATTTGACAGGGAAAAAATGGCCGACGAAGAAAGGACAGAGCAAGGCCCCGGACACGGTAGTCATGAGCACGGCCGCGGACGTCCCGGAGGCCCGCGCGGGGATGGCGAGCGCCAGGGGGGCGGCGAAGGGCGCGGCGGTGAGCGAGGCGGGATGCGCCGGCGCCCCGGCGGTGGCCGGCGCAAAGTATGCCGCTTCTGCGCCGACAAGGGGCTGAAGGTGGATTACAAGGACGTGCGCACGCTGCAGAACTTCATCACCGAGGGCGGCAAGATCGTGCCCAGCCGGACCTCCGGTAACTGCGCGCGCCATCAGCGGCAACTCGCGGTCGCGATCAAGCGGGCGCGGGTGATCGCGCTGCTGCCCTTTTCGACCTTGGGCTAACGGGGAATGACGAGCGAGCGGTGAGAAGCGCACGGGCAATCGTCGGGCTGCTGGTTGGTGCGATTCGCGCCGCCTTCCTGTCTGCCGCACTTTACCTGGCGGCGGCGGTGATCCCGCTCGTGGGCGCGATCTCCTCGCTGTTCGCACCGGCGCCGGTTCTGCTTTTTTCGGTGGGCTTTGCCGGAGCGCGATTGCGCGCGGCGGCGGTGATTGCGCTGGCTGGCGCGGCGGTGGTCGCGCTCGGCGGATGGCTCGCGGCGCTCGGCTATGTGCTGACTTTCGGGCTTGCCGCGGCCGTGATGTGCGACATGCTCGAGCGGCGCAAGCCCTTCGAGACGATCGTGATGGTGACCGGCGCCGCGGTGCTGGCGGCGAGTGTGATTGCGGCCTTTGCGATGGCGGGTTCGGCCGAGGGGCTGGCGCGGGAGATCCACGACGTGTTGGCCTCCGGAATGGCGCGCGGACACGATTTCTACAAAGTGCTGGGAATCGAAACCGGAATGGAGCGCGACGCGGAGGCCGGACTGCTCGACATGATGATGCGGCTATGCCCGGCGCTGGTTGCTCTGTCGGCAGGTTTCGGCGCGCTGCTGAATCTGGCGATATTCTGGCGGATGGGCGGCCGGCAGCGGCTCGGCTACCCGCTCTTTGGCGACCTGGCGCGCTGGTCGACGCCGGAGTGGTTCATTTGGGTGTTGCTGGCGGCGGGGTTCGGGATGTTCGTTCCGGTGCCGGCGCTGGCGGTGGCGGCGATGGACGCATTCGTGTGCGTGGCTGCGGTGTATTTCTGCCAGGGGCTGGCGATCATGGCCTTTTACTTCAAGGCCCTGGCGATTCCGCCTTGGG
>Ga0335070_10002003_pt1 | contig 23704 bp, 25 predicted proteins | sample Lox_Sample_13_FD_206722 | JGI IMG/M metagenome (GOLD analysis project Ga0335070, IMG submission 206722) | Soil microbial communities from Loxahatchee National Wildlife Refuge, Florida, United States - Lox_Sample_1.3 | ecosystem: Environmental > Terrestrial > Soil > Wetlands | place: USA...
TCGACCATCGACCGCCTGGCGCGGCAACCGGGCGTGCGTCTCGTGTCCCTGTTCGCGCCCGAGCACGGGATCCGGGGCGCCGGGGCGCCCGGTGCGCCGGTCGCGGACACCACCGATGCCGCGACCGGTCTCCCAATCTACAGCCTGTACGGGGCCCGGCGCGCTCCGGAGCCCGGGCAGCTCGCGGCGCTCGACGTGCTGGTCGTGGACCTGCCGGACGTCGGCACGCGCACCTGGACCTACGTGGCCACCACCGTCGCGGCGATGCGCGCCGCGGCGGCCGCGCACCTGCCGATCGTGGTTCTCGACCGGCCGGACCCCATCGGGTGCGCCGTGCAGGGGCCGCTGCTCGACACGGCGTACGCCTCCGACATCGGGGTGCTCCCGGTGCCCCTGAGGCACGGCATGACGCTGGGCGAGCTGGCGCGCTTCGCCGACGCGCGCCTCGGGATCGCCGCCGACCTGGTCGTGGTGCCGGTCGCCGGCTGGCGGCGCTGCGACTGGTTCGATCGCACCGGCCTGCCGTGGGTGCGCCCCTCGCCCAACCTGCCGGACCTCGCGTCCGTCGCGTGGTATCCGGGCACGGTGCTGTTCGAGGCCACCAACCTCTCGGTGGGGCGGGGGACCGGCGCGCCGTTCCGGCAGGTGGGCGCTCCGTGGCTCGACGCCGCGCGGGTGGCCCGGACCATGGCCCGCCGCTATCACCTGGCGCTCGAGGTCGTCCGGTTCACGCCGCACGCCCCGGGCGACGGCAAGTACGACGGCGTGTCGCTGCCCGGCGTGCGGTTCGCTTCCCAGGACCGGGCGCGCGGCGACCCGGTGCGGGACGCGCTCCGCCTGCTGCTCGCCATCCGGGAGCTGCAGCCGGACCGCGTGGTGGTGGACGAGACCGGGCTGGCGCGCCGCCTCGGCGAGCGGCTCGGCGGCACCGTGACCTGGCCCGGCGACGCGCGGCGGTTCCGCGTGCTCCGCCGGCCGTATCTGCTGTACTGAGCGGGTTTGCGCCTTCCCCGCGCGGGGATTAGTCTACGAGCCAGCGTGACCCATGAACGACCGTAGCGTAAGGCTGCTCCCCGCCCAGATGGTCACGGGCTTCCCCAATCTGCTTCGTCCCGTCGCAGAGTGGCTGATCCGGATGCACGTCCGGCCGAACACGATCACCTCGGCCAGTGCGATCGTGGTGATCGGCGCCGGCGCCGCGTTCGGCCTCGACCAGCCGCGGCTCGGGGCGCTGTGGCTGCTGCTGTCGGGCCTGCTGGACATCCTCGACGGGCAGGTGGCCCGCCGCGGCGGCATGGTCTCGCGGTTCGGCGCGTTCTTCGACTCGACCCTGGACCGGATCGGGGAGGCGGCGCTGTACGTCGGCATCGCCATCTACTTCCAGACGGCCGAGGCCCAGGCGCACCCGGTGATGGGCGTGTTCGCGGCGCTGGCCGCGCTCACCGCGTCCTTCCTCGTCTCCTACGCGCGGGCGCGAGCCGAAGGTCTCGGCGTGGAGTGCCGCGTCGGGCTCGCGCAGCGCCCCGAGCGCATTCTCGGCGTGGGCGCGCCGACGCTGTTCTTCGGCAGCGGCCCCCACGGCATCCTGCTGCTGGTGATCATCGTGGTGCTCGCCCTGCTGTCCTGGGTCACCGTGGCGCAGCGGGTGGCCTTCGTGTACCGGGCGACCAACGGCTCCGCCGCCGGCCCCGGGGCCGGCGGGGCGACGCCGGCCGTCCGCCAAGCACCGAAGGGGAATTGACGTGAAACCTGACGCGGCCCGCACCGTGCAGCCCGCGCACGGGCGCCTGGGCGTGCTCCTGCCCGGCATGGGCGCCGTGGCCACCACGTTCATCGCCGGGGTCGAGAGCGTGCGGCGCGGTCTGGCCCGCCCGGTCGGCTCCGTCACGCAGCTGGGCACCATCCGGCTCGGCAAGCGCACCGAGGGCCGCGCGCCGACGATCCGCGAGTTCGTGCCGCTGGCGCGGCTCGAGGACCTGGTGTTCGGGGGCTGGGACCCGATCCCCGACGACGCGTTCCGCTCGGCGACGGTGGCCGGCGTGCTCGAGGAGCGCCACCTGGCGCCGATCGCCGACTTCCTGCGCGGCATCGCGCCGATGCCGGCGGTGTTCGACCAGTACTACGTGAAGAAGCTCGACGGCCCCAACGTGAAGCGGGGCAAGACCAAGCGCGACCTGGCCGAGCAGCTGCGCGAGGACATCCGGCGCTTCAAGCAGGACCGCGGCGTCGAGCGGCTGGTGATGGTGTGGTGCGCCTCGACCGAGATCTTCATCCGGCCGGGGGCGGTGCACGCCTCGCTCGCCGCGTTCGAGAAGGGGATGGCCGAGAACCACGTGGACGTCGCGCCGTCGATGCTGTACGCCTGGGCCGCGCTGATGGAGGGCGTCCCGTTCGCGATGGGCGCGCCCAACCTCGCGGTGGACACGCCCGCCCTCCAGGAGCTGGCGCAGCAGCGGGGGCTGCCGATCGCGGGCAAGGACTTCAAGACCGGCCAGACCCTGATGAAGACCGTGCTGGCGCCGATGCTGAAGGCGCGGATGCTCGGGCTCTCGGGGTGGTACTCGACCAACATCCTGGGGAACCGGGACGGCGAGGTCCTCGACGATCCGGAGTCGTTCAAGACCAAGGAGGAGTCGAAGCTCGGCGTGCTCGAGCACATCCTCCAGCCCCAGATGTACCCGGAGCTGTACGGGAACGTCTTCCACAAGGTGCGCATCAACTACTATCCGCCGCGCCGGGACAACAAGGAGGGCTGGGACAACATCGACATCTTCGGGTGGCTCGGCTACCCGATGCAGATCAAGGTGGACTTCCTCTGCCGCGACTCGATCCTCGCGGCGCCGATCGTCCTCGACCTCGCGCTGTTCATGGACCTGGCGCACCGCGCCGGGATGACGGGGATCCAGGAGTGGCTGTCGTTCTACTTCAAGAGCCCGATGGCGGCCGCGGGCCTGGTGGCCGAGAACGACCTGTTCATCCAGCAGTTCAAGCTCAAGAACACGCTGCGCTATCTGATGGGCGAGGACCAGATCACGCACCTCGGCATCGAGTACTACCAGCGCTAGCGCCCGCGATGACGATCTCCAAGGCCGTCGTGACGGTGGCGGGGCTGGTGGCCGTCGCCTGGGTGCTGTGGTACTTCCTGGCGACGCCCAGACCGGCGCGCAGCCGCGGGGAGCGGCCGTGACCGCGGCGCCCGCCGCCGGGCCCGTGGACGCCGCGCCGGCCGGCGGCGGGCGGCGGCGCGTGACCTTCCCGGTGACGGGGATGTCGTGCGCCGCCTGCGCGTCGCGCATCCAGCGGCAGCTCCGGGCCACGCCCGGCGTGCGCGAGGCGTCGGTCAACTTCGGCACCACCAAGGCCACCGTCGAGCTCGACGGCGCCCGGCCGCGCGACGTGATGCAGGCGGTGCGCGAGGCGGGCTACGACGTCGGCACCGACACGCTCACCGTGGCCGTGGCCGATCTCCGCTCGGCGCTCGACACCTCGCGCCTCGAGCACGCCATCCGGGAGGTGCGCGGCGTCCTGGCCGCGGTGGCCAATCCGGCGGCCGAGTCCGTCCGCGTGACCTACGTGCCCGGATTCCTCGACCCGCGCGACCTCGAGGAGGCGGTGGCCGCCGCGGGCTACGTGCTGGCGGTGCCGGTCGCCGAGTCCGACCCGGTGGAGCGCGAGCGGCTGGTGCGCGAGCGGGAGGTGCGCGACCTCACCCGGAAGCTGGTGCTGGCCGCGCTGGTGGCCGTCGGTGCGATGGTGGCGTCGATGCCGCTGATGGCCGCCGCGTCGGTCGGGCCGGCCGACCTGCTGGCCCGCGTCCTCATGCCGCTGGACGGCGCGCTGCGGCGGGCCCTGCCGTGGCTGTACGCCGCCGACCCGCAGTCGCTCAAGCTCGCCCTGTTCGTCGCCACGGTGCCGGTGATGGCCTGGTCCGGCCGCGGGTTCTACGTCAGTGCGTGGCGCGGCTTCCAGCACCGCAGCGCCGACATGAACACGCTCATCGGCGTGGGGACGGCCGCGGCGATGCTGTACTCGACGGTCGCCACGTTCGCGCCCGGCGTGTTCACCGGCGCGGGCCTGCCGGCCGACGTGTACTACGAGGCCGTCTCGGCCATCATCGCCCTGATCCTGCTGGGCCGGCTGCTCGAGTCCCGCGCCAAGGGCCGCACCTCCGAGGCGATGCGACGGCTGCTCGGGCTGGCGCCGCGCACCGCGCGCGCCCTGCGCGACGGCGCCGAGGTGGAGATTGCCGCCGCCGCGGTGGTGGTGGGCGACATCGTGCTGGTGCGGCCCGGGGAGAAGATCCCGGTGGACGGCGTGGTGCGCGGCGGGCGCACCGCGGTGGACGAGTCCATGCTCACCGGGGAGCCGGTGCCGGTCGCCAAGGGGCCCGGGGACGAGGTGGTCGGCGCCACCCTCAACACCACCGGCGCGATCACCGTGGAGGCGACGCGGGTCGGCCGCGACACCGCGCTCGCCCAGATCGTCCGCCTGGTGGAGGCGGCGCAGGGCAGCCGCGCCCCGGTGCAGGGCCTCGCCGATCGGATCGCCGGCGTCTTCGTCCCGTTGGTGATCGCCGTCGCGATCGCCGCCTTCGTCGTCTGGTTCGACGTCGGGCCGAGCCCCGCCTTCGTCTACGCGACGGTGGTGCTGGTGTCGGTGCTGATCATCGCCTGCCCGTGCGCGATGGGCCTCGCGACGCCCACCGCCATCATGGTCGGCACCGGGCGCGGCGCCGAGCAGGGCGTGCTCGCCAAGGGCGGCAGCGCGCTCGAAGCCGCGTCGGCCATCGACGTGATGGTCCTGGACAAGACCGGGACCGTCACCGAGGGGCGCCCGGCCGTGACCGACGTGCTGGTCGCGCTGGAGGTCGTCGACCGCATGGCCGCCGGGACGCCCGCGGACGGCGAGGCGGCGGTGCTGCAGCTGGCGGCGGCGGTGGAGCGGCTCTCGGAGCACCCGCTCGCGGCCGCGATCGTGGGCGCCGCCGCCGAGCGCGGGCTCGTGCTGCCGGAGGCGACCGGCTTCCGCGCCCACGAGGGGCGGGGCGCCACCGCCACGATCGGCGGCCACGCCGTCGCGGTCGGGAGCGCCACCTTCCTGATCGATCTGGGCGTGGACGTCGGACCGTTCACCGACGCGGTGGACGGCCTCGCCGCCCAGGCGCGGACGCCGGTGCTCGTGGCCGTGGACGGCGTCCCGGCGGGCCTCATCGGCCTCGCGGACCCGATCAAGGCCTCCGCCGTCGCCGCCGTGCGCGCCTTCAAGGCGATGGGCCTGGAGGTGGTGATGGTCACGGGCGACATCCGCAAGGTCGCCATCGCGGTGGCGGGCGAGGTGGGCATCGACGAGGTGGAGTCCGGCATGCTCCCCGCCGGGAAGGTGGCCGTCGTGAAGCGGCTGCAGGCGGCGGGCAAGCGCGTGGCCATGGTGGGCGACGGCATCAACGACGCCCCGGCCCTGGCGACGGCCGACGTGGGGCTCGCGATCGGGACGGGCACGGACGTGGCCGTCGAGGCGGCCGACATCGCGCTGATGAGCGGCGACCTGACGACGGCGGTGACGGCCCTGGAGCTGGCGCGGCGCACGATGCGCACCATCCGCCAGAACCTGTTCTGGGCCTTCGCCTACAACGTCGTCGGCATCCCGATCGCGGCCGGCCTGCTCTATCCGCTGGCGGGCGTCCTCCTCTCGCCCGTGTTCGCCAGCGCCGCGATGGCGTTCTCGTCGGTGTTCGTGGTCACGAACAGCCTGCGGCTCAGGCGCTTCAGGCCCAGCGTCGCGCGGTAGCCTCGCACCCTCCACCCCGCACCCACTCGCCCTCGCCCCGGAGCCGCGATGCAATACTTCTACCGCGCCCACTCCACGCCCGAGACCGTCCTGTCGGTCGCGGAGAAGTACTTCGCCCCCCGCGGCCTGGCGGTGCAGCGCGGTGCGGGCGATCACGCCCGGTACGTCGGCCTGCTGGGGACGGTGGATCTGAACGTCGAGAACGAGGGCGGGCACTACGTGCGGGTCACGCTCGCGACGCGCGACACGTCGCGCTCCGAGCTCGACGACATCGCCAAGCGGTTCCTCACCGAGCTGCACGCCCTCGAGCAGCCCGGCCACGCGGCGCGCGGCGCCTACTGAGGGCGGAGGCTACGCGGCGAGCGTCGCCGCGTAGCCGGCCTTCACCACCGCGCCGGTCAGCTCCTCGATGGTCGCCGCGTCGTCGTCGTAGTCCACTTCCGCGGTCGCATCCGCGAGGTCCACCACGGCGCCGAACACTCCGGGCACCCCCGCCAGCGCCTTCTCGACCGTCTTCTGGCAGTGGCCACAGGTCATGCCGGTCACCTTCAGGATCACTTTCGCCATTTGCACCTCCGCGACTCCCCTATAGCATAACGCGTACCAGCCGCCCCGCCCCACCCAGCCCCGTTGCCGGACGGCAAGTTGTCAGACGCGAGGCCTCACCCCACGCCCGGGCGCGTGAGCCGTCCCGAAGCTTGACGCCGTCTCACCCGCCAGCGAGCTTTTCCGGCCGTAATCCCATGTGCGACAAGGGAGTGCAGTGACGATGCGACCGGCCGCCGCGCGCCGCGCGGCCGCCGTCGGCCTCCCGGCCGGGCTGGGCCGCGCGCAGCTCCTCGAGCTGTACTACTTCATGCGACTCACCCGGTCGCTCGAGGAGCGGCTGACCAACCTGTACCGCCAGGGCAAGGTGATCGGCGGCCTGTTCCGCTCGCTGGGGCAGGAGGCGGACTCGGTCGGCACGGCCTTCGCACTCGACCGGTCGGCCGGCGACATGCTCTCGCCCCTGATCCGGAACCTCGGCTCCCTGCTGGTGATGGGGGCGCGTCCGGTGGACGTGCTCCGGCAGTACATGGCGAAGGCCACCGGTCCGACGCGCGGCCGCGAGTTGAACGTGCACTTCGGCGACCTCGAGCGCGGGTTCATCGGCCAGATCTCGCACCTCGGCGACATGGTCCCCGTGATGGCGGGCGTCACCCTCACCTTCCGGATGCGCGGCGAGCGCCGGGTCGGCCTGGTGTACGTGGGCGACGGGGCGATGAGCACCGGCGCCTTCCACGAGGGGATGAACCTCGCCGCCGTGCGGCGGCTGCCGCTGGTCGTCGTGGCCGAGAACAACGGGTACGCGTACTCCACGACGCTCGAGCGCCAGACGGCCGTGACCGAGCTCGCGCAGAAGGCGAGGGCCTACGGCGTGCCGAGCGAGCGGGTGGACGGCAACGACGTGCTCGCGGTCTACGAGGCGGCGCGCGGCGCCGTCGCGCGGGCGCGCGCCGGGGACGGCGTCACGCTGCTCGAGCTGGTGACCTTCCGGCGCAAGGGGCACGCGGAGCACGACGACCAGCACTACGTGCCGCGGGAGCTGCTGGCGCAGTGGGAGCGGAACGACCCGATCGCCCGCTGGGCGGCGCGGCTCACGGAGAGCCGCTGGGCGGACCAGGCCGCGCTGGAGGCCGCCGACGCGCGGGTCGCCGCCGAGCTGGACGAGGCGGTGCGGGTGGCCGAGCAGGAGCCGCTCCCCGAGCCGGGGACGGCCCTCGGCGGCGTGTACGCCGAGCCGGCGAGCCAGCTCGCTCCCTGGTACCGCGAGGTGCCCCGTGGCTGAAGTGACCTACCTCGAGGCGCTGCGCCAGGGCCTGCGGGAGGAGATGCGGCGGGACGAGCGGGTCTTCATCCTCGGCGAGGACGTCGGACGCTACGGCGGGGCGTTCAAGGTGACCGAGGGGTTCATCGACGAGTTCGGGGACCGGCGGGTCATCGACACGCCCATCTCGGAGGCGGCCATCGTCGGCGCGGCGGCGGGCGCGGCGCACCTCGGCATGCGGCCCGTGGCGGAGATGCAGTTCATCGACTTCATCTCCTGCGCGTACGACATGCTGACCAACTACGTGGCCACCTCGCGCTACCGGGCGAACCTCGCGTGCCCGATCGTCGTGCGCGGGCCGTGCGGGGGCTACGTGCGCGGCGGGCCGTTCCACTCGCAGAACCCCGAGGCCGCGTTCCTGCACACGCCCGGCCTCAAGATCGTGTGCCCGGCGACGGCGCGCGACGCCAAGGGCCTGATCAAGGCGGCGATCCGCGACGACGACCCCGTGCTGTACTTCGAGCACAAGTACCTGTACCGCCGGATCAAGGAGCAGCTGCCGGAGGACGGCGACCTGGTGACGCCGATCGGCAGTGCCCGCGTGGCACGCGAGGGCACGGACCTCTCGATCGTCACCTACTCGGCGATGGTGTGGAAGGCCCTGGACGCGGCGCAGCAGCTCGAGAAGGAGGACGGCCTCGCGGTCGAGGTGCTGGACCTCAGGACCCTGCTGCCGATGGACGACGCGGCGATCCTGGCGACGGTGCGGAAGACCAACCGGGTCATGATCGTGCACGAGGACACGCGCACCGGCGGCGTGGCGGGCGAGATCGCCGCGCGCATCAACGAGGCGGCGTTCGAGTGGCTCGACGCGCCGGTGCTGCGGGTCACCGCGGCCGACACGCCGCTGCCCTACGCGCCGACCCTGGAGGACTACGTGCTGCCCCAGGTCGCGGACATCGTGATGGTGGCGAGGAAGCTGGCGAGTTACTGAGGAGTCGGGGCTTGGGGCCTGGGCGTTGGGGTTTGGGGCCCCACACCCCGACCCCCAATCCCCAAACCCCTGGCTCAGGAGTCTGCGGATGTCCCGAGTGGATGTCGTGATGCCCCAGATGGGCGAGTCCATCGCCGAGGGCACGCTCGCGAAGTGGCTCAAGAAGGTCGGCGACGAGGTCAAGCGCGACGAGCCGATCTTCGAGATCTCGACGGACAAGGTGGACGCCGAGATCCCGGCCCCCTCGGGCGGAGTGCTCGCCGAGATCAAGGTGCCGGAGGGCCAGACCGTCCCGATCCAGACGGTGGTGGCGGTGATCGAGACCGAGCAGGGGGTGGGGGTATCGGCAACGGGGATTGGGGCTACCCCGACCCCGGCCTCGGTGGCCGCCGCGCCGCCTGCCCCAACCCCCAAACCCCAAGCCCCGCCGCCCCCGGCCGCTGTCCCGGTTGGCGCGGCGGCGCCCCCAGCCGCCAAACCCCAACCCCCCAGCCCCGACTCGGAGACTGCGGACGAGCGGCTTCGCCGCCGCTCCACGCCGCTGGTGCGCAAGATCGCGGCCGACCAGGGCGTGGACATCAGCACGATTCCGGGCACGGGCCACGCGGGGCGCGTGACGAAGAAGGACATCCTGGGCTACATCGAGGCCGGCGCTCCGGCGGCGGGCGGTGCGGCGGAGGCGGCCGGGGCGGCCCCGACCCCCAGACCCCAAGCCCCAACCCCCGGCGGGGCGGGGGTGTGGGAGGCTGCTCCCTGGCCCGGCGACCGCGTCGAGGCGATGAGCCGGATCCGCCAGCTGACGTCGGAGCACATGGTCTTCTCGCGGCGCACCTCCGCGCACGTGACCACCTTCTACGAGGTGGACATGACGCGGGTGGCGCGGCTGCGGGCCGGGAACAAGAAGGGCTACGAGGAGCGGGGCGTGAAGCTCACCTACCTGGGCTTCATCGTGAAGGCGGTGGCCGACCAGCTGCGCCGTCACCCGGTCCTCAACGCGGCGGTGCAGCGCACGGCCGTCATCTATCGGGGCCAGGTCAACATCGGCATCGCGGTCGCGCTGGACTGGGGCCTGATCGTGCCGGTGATCCGCGGCGCCGACGAGCTGTCGCTGTTCGGGATCGCGAAGGCGATGGCCGACCTCGCCGACCGCGCGCGCACCAAGCGCCTCAAGCCGGACGAGGTCCAGAACGGCACCTTCACGATCACCAACCCCGGCGTGTTCGGCTCGTTCGCTGGGACGCCGATCATCAACCAGCCGCAGGTGGCCATCCTCGGCGTTGGGGCGGTCGAGCGGCGGCCGCGGGTGATGGTGCTCGAGGACGGCTCGGAGGTGGTGGTGCCGCGCACCATGACGATGCTGTCGATCTCCTACGACCACCGCATCGTGGACGGGGCCGACGCGGACCGGTTCATGTCGGACCTCAAGCAGGAGCTGGAGGACTTCCCGGAGAACGGGGTCTGAGCCGCCAGCTGCTGGTCCTGATCTTCGAGCCGTCGCCGGGCGCCGAGCCCCGGGTGGACGAGCTGCTGCACGCGGCGCACCGCCGGGCCGAGGCGGCGGGGTGGCATTGCTGGGCCTACCGGAATGCGCTTCATTCGAGCGAGCTTACGCTGTTCATCGAGGGCCCCGAGCCGGCGCCGGGCGCCGACGCGGCGCCGGTGTTCGGCGACGAGATCGCGGGGCTGCGGGCGCTGTCGCGCCGCTTCGAGTCGGTGCGCTCCCTGACGGAGTACCCTTTGGACGACCAGCCATGATCGAGCGACGGGTGACCATCGACGGCCGCGAGTGGCGAGTCTCCATCGCCGGCCGGTTCACCGCCTACGAACGCGACGAGTTCCCGCTGGTCTTCGAGCACGCCGGGGCGGACGGCTCCCGGGAGCGGCGGTTGGCGCGGTTCTCGCCGCAGGGGAGCCGCAGCCGCGAGCGGGCGCTCGCGGAGCTGTCGGACGCCGAGCTCGCCGAGCTGTGGCGGCAGAGCCAGGAATCGTGGACTTCACCGGAGCTGGGATATGTTCGCCGCTAGCACCGAGGAGCCGCTCGCCGTCGGGGCCCAGGCGCCCGATTTCGAGCTGGAGGGCACCGGCAGCACCCGGGCCCACCTGACCGCGCTGCTGGGCGAGGGCCCGGTGGCGCTGTTCTTCTATCCCGGCGACTTCACCCCGGGCTGAAACCGCCAACTCTCCGCCGTGCGCGACGAGCAGAGCAAGTACCAGGCACAGGGCGTGAAGACGTTCGGCGTCAATCCGGCGTCGGTCGCCGATCACGAGAAGTACGTGGCCAAGTTCAAGTTCAACTTCCCGCTGCTGGCCGACACGGGGCGCGACGTGGCCCGCGCCTACCGCTGCCTCAAGGCGGACGGCAAGGGCATCGTGCGCACCGTCTACCTGATCGGCCGCGACGGGAAGGTGCTGTTCGGCAAGCGCGGCGCCCCCGGCGCGGGCGAGGTGCTCCGCGTGCTGCCGCGGACGGGCTGATGCCGGGCCTGCTGGACTTCACCGGCCAGGTGGTGCTGGTCACCGGCGTGGGCCGGGTGGGGCAGATCGGTCACGCCGTGGCCGAGGGGTTCGGCCAGGCCGGCGCCAGTCTGGTGATCTGCGACGTCAGCGCGGTCAACGTGGCGACCCGCGCCCGCGAGTTCGTGGAGCGGGGCTTCGAGTGCCGGGCCGCGGCCGGCGACCTCACGGAGCCGGACGTCGCGCAGTGGGCGGTCGAGGAGGCCGTCGAGGCCTACGGCAAGCTGGACGTCGTAGTGAACGCGGCGGGCGGGCTGACGGGTGTGAAGTCGATGCTGGAGGCCGAGACGACGGTGTTCGACCGCGAGATGGCCATCAACGTGAAGACCGCGTATCTGGTCTCGCGGGCCGCCGCGCGGGTGATGGTGCAGCAGCGCCGGGGGGCCATCGTGAACTTCGCCTCCATCGCCGCGTTCCACGGCCGGGCCGAGATGGTGGCCTACACGGCCGCCAAGGCCGGCGTGGCCGCCATGAGCCGGAGCCTCGCGCTGGAGCTCAGGGACCAGGGCGTCCGCGTCAACGCGGTCGCGCCCGGCACCGCGCGCACGCCCGAGAACCTGGCGACGATGGGCGCGGCGGCGGTGCGCTGGGTGGACGTCTCCGACATCGTCAGCGCGGTGCTGTTCCTCGCCTCCGGCCTCTCCGCCGGCATCACGGGGCACGTCCTCCCGGTTTCGCACGGCGAGGTGTAGCGCCCGTGGAGCTGCGCGGCCGCAACGCGCTGGTGACCGGAGCCGGCCAGCGAGTCGGCCGCGCGATCGCGTACGGGCTGATCCGGCGCGGCGTCAACGTCGCCATCCACTACCTGCACAGCGAGCGCGGCGCGAAGGCCACGATGATGGAAGGGGAAGTGGCCGGCGTGCGGGTCGCGATGCTCAAGGCCGACCTCGGCGACGCGGCCGAGGCGGAGGCGCTGCCGGCGCGCGCCGCACGGGCGCTGGGCGGCGCGCTCGACATCGCCGTGCTCAGCGCGGCGATGATGGAGCGCCGGCCGCTCGCCGACGTGACCCCGGCCGACTGGGACCGGGTGATGAACCTCAACCTCCGCGGCACCTTCTTCGCCGCCAAGGGCGCCGCGGCCGCGATGGGCGAGAAGGGCGGCGCCATCGTGGCGATGGCGGACCTCTCGTCGTTCCGGCCGTGGCGCCACTACCCGGTGCACTCGATCAGCAAGGCGGGCGTCGTGGCGCTCACCGGGCTGCTGGCCAGGAGCCTTGCGCCGCGGGTCCGCGTCAACGCGGTCGCGCCGGGGGCGGTGCTCCTGCCCGAAGGCTGGGGCGAGGCCGAGCAGGCGAAGCTGGTCGCCTCGACGCCCCTCGGCCGGCTCGGCACCCCCGACGACGCGGTCCGCGCCGTGCTGTTCCTGCTCGAGAACGACTACGTGACGGGCACGACGCTGGTGGTGGACGGGGGGCGGCTGGTCGGGTGAGCGGCGACGCGACCCGTCGGCCGGCGCCCGTGCCGGCGCTCGGCGCGGCCGAGATCCGAGAGCTCGTGCGTCTCGGCGTGGCCCTTTACAACGCCGGTAGGTTCTGGGAGGCGCACGAAGCGCTGGAGGCCGTGTGGCGGCGCTCGCCGCCGCCCGAGCGGGCGGCGTGGCAGGGGCTGATCCAGGCCGCGGCGGCGATGCTGCACCGCGAGCGCGGGAACCGCCACGGACTCGAGGCGCAGGGCCGCGCGGCGATGGCCAAGCTGGACGCGCCGCCCCCGGCCGGCTTTCCCGTGGAGACGGTCCGCTTCGTGCAGGAGCTCACGGCCTGCGTGGAAGCGGGCGGAAGCGTCCCGCGCATGGCACTCAAGGAGGCGGCCGCCGGGGAGCGGAGCGCGAGGCGGAACAGGGGATCATGAACGATTACGATCTGATCATCGTCGGCGCGGGCCCGGCGGGCCTGACCGGGGCCCTGTACGCGGGCCGGTCCATGCTGCGTACCGTGGTGCTGGAAAAAGGCGTCCCCGGCGGCGAGCTGCTGAACACCGAGCTGATCGAGGACTACCCGGGCTTCGAGTCGGTGCGGGGCTGCGACCTCGCCGAGATGATGAGCGCGCACGCGCTGAAGTTCGGCGCGCAGCTGGTGACCGACGGCGTCGTCTCGGTCGAGCGGCAGCCCGACGGGTGGTTCCACGTCGCCACCGAGAGCGGCGCGACCTACCGCGCCCCGGCGGTGCTGCTCACGGCCGGCGGGACGCCGATCAAGCTCGGCGTCCCGGGCGAGGTCGAGTACGCCGGCAAGGGCGTGTCCTACTGCGCGGTGTGCGACGGCCACTTCTTCCGCGGCGAGGTGCTGGCGGTCGTGGGCGGCGGCGACGCGGCGGCCGAGGAGGCCGGCTTCCTCACCCGCTACGCCACCAAGGTCTACCTGATCCACCGGCGCGACCAGCTGCGCGCGTCCCGGATCATCCAGGAGCGGCTGTTCGAGAACCCGAAGATCGAGGTCGTCTGGGACACGGTCGTCGACCGGATCGAGGGCGAGCAGGGCGCCGTCAAGCGGCTCGCGCTGCGCAACCTGAAGACCGGCGCGACGTCCGCGCTCCCGGTCGGCGGCGTGTTCGTGTTCGTGGGCTTCCGGCCCAACACCGGACTGGTGCGCGGGCACTTCGACCACGACGCGGTCGGCTACGCCGTCACCAACGACGTGATGATGACCTCGATCCCCGGCCTGTTCGCGGCCGGCGACGTGCGGGCCCAGCTGACCCGCCAGGTGACCACCGCGGTCGGCGACGCCACCACGGCGGTCATCGCCGCCGCGAAGTACATCGCCGAAGCCAAGGAACGGCAGGGAGCGGGTGGAGCCCAGCGTCGTCACCCTGACTAACGGCGGGTTCGCCGAGAACTGCTACCTGGTCGCGGATCCCGGGAGCGGCGACGCCGCGATCGTGGATCCGGGCGAGGAGGCGGGCCTGTTCCTCGCGCGGCTCAAGAGCGAGCGGTGGACCCTGCGGGCGATCTGGCTCACCCACGCGCACGTGGACCACGTCGCCGGCGTCGCCGCCGTGCGCGCCCGGCTCGAGGTGCCGGTCTTCCTCCACCCGGCCGACCGCGCGCTGTACGACGGCGTGCCCGGCCAGGCGGCGATGTTCGGCCTGGACGCCACCGCGCCGCCCCCGCCGGATCGCGCGTTCGCCGAGGGCGAGAGCGTGTCGGTGGGTGCGTGCACCTTCCGGGTGATCCATACGCCGGGGCACACGCCCGGGGGCGTGTGCCTGGTGGGGCACGGCATCGCCTTCGTGGGCGACACGCTGTTCGCCGGCTCGATCGGCCGCACCGACCTGCCCGGCGGCAACCTGCGGGCGCTGGTGGAGGCCGTGCACCTGAAGCTGTTCGTCCTGCCCGACGCGACCGTCGTCTACTCGGGGCACGGGCCGGCCACCACGATCGGGGCCGAGAAGCGCGCCAACCCGTTCGTCCAGCTGGTGCCGGGCGTTAACGCCTGCCAGAAGTGCGGCTTCCCCGTCCGGGGCAAGCCGTGGGGCTGCAAGAACCCGTGCCCCAACTGCGGGCACGTGTACCCGCTGGGGGATTGCTCCGACTAGCGGGCCGGCTCCGCGGCAGTGGCGAGACGGCAGACTTCGGGTAAGTTGCCAGACGGCAAGCTGGCAGTGGTTCCAGGATGCCAGTCCGCGGACGCCGGATCCGCTGTCAGTACTGGCAACTGGACGTGCCGCCGACGACGCTCATCTGGCAACCACTGCTCCCTTGCCGTCCGGCAACCGACCTGAACACCGACCACCGACCTCCACCTCCGACGACGATGACCACTCGCATCGAACGAGATCCCCTCGGTGAGCTCCCCGTCCCGGCCGACGCCCTCTGGGGCGTGCAGACCGAGCGCGCGCGCCAGAACTTCCCCATCTCCGGCCTGAAGCCGCTCGCCGCCTTCGTGGACGCGGTGATCTGGATCAAGCGGGCCGCGGCGGCGACCCACCGGGAGACCGGCCGCCTCGAGGCGCGGCTCGCCGACGCGATCGCTCGGGCCGCCGACGAGGTGCTCGCGGGGCAGCACCGCGACCAGTTCGTGGTGGACGTCTACCAGGCGGGGGCGGGGACGTCGCACAACATGAATTGCAACGAGGTGCTCGCCAACCGCGCCAACGAGCTGCTGGGAGGGAAGCGCGGCGAATACCGGCCGGTCCATCCCAACGACCACGTCAACATGGCCCAGAGCACCAACGACGTGATCCCGACCGCCATCCGCCTGGCGGCGCTCGCCCGGCTGGAGCCGCTCCTGGGCGCGCTCGACGCGCTCGCCGGCGCGCTGGACGGGAAGGGCCGCGAGTTCGACGGGATCGTCAAGTCGGGACGCACCCACCTGCAGGACGCCACCCCGATCCGCCTCGGCCAGGAGTTCGCGGCATACGGCCACACGATCCGGCGCAACCGCGACCGGCTGGCGCGCTCGGCGGACGACCTGCGGGACCTCGGCATCGGCGGCACCGCGGTGGGCACCGGCCTCAACGCGGAGCCGCGCTACCCCGAGCTGATGGTCAGGCAGCTGCGCGCCCTCACCCGGCTCGACCTCCGGGTCGGCGCCGACCGCGTGCAGCTGATGCAGTCCATGGGCGACGTGGCCGCCTTCTCGGGCGCCGTGCGCGCGCTGGCGGTGGACCTCAACAAGATCGCCAACGACCTCCGCCTGCTGGCCTCGGGCCCGCGGACCGGCCTCGCCGAGATCGTGCTGCCCGCGGTGCAGCCGGGCTCGAGCATCATGCCGGGCAAGGTGAATCCCAGCATCGCGGAGATGGTGAACCAGGTCTGCTACCAGGTGATGGGCAACGACCAGACGGTGGCGCTGGCCTGCGAGGCGGGCCAGCTCGAGCTCAACGTGATGATGCCCGTTATCGCCCACAACCTGGTCTTCGCGCTGGAGATCCTGGCTCGGTGCGTCGAGGTCCTCACCACCCGCTGCGTCGCCGGGATCGCCGCCGACCCGGCGACGTGCGCGCACTGGCTGGAGCGGAGCCCGGCCCTGGTCACGGCGCTGGCGCCCAGGATCGGCTACGCCGAGGCCGCGAAGCTCGCGAAGGAATCGCTGGCGAAGGGCGTCACGGTTCGGCGGCTGGTCGAGGAGAAGGCGATCCTCGAGGGCAAGGAACTGGACGACGTGCTCGACTACCGCAAGATGACCGAGATCGGAATACCGGGATCAGAGTAGTTGCCAGACGGCGGGCTGTCAGGGGTTCCAAGACGCAAGCTGCTAGGGGCCGGACCAGTTGTCAGGACTGGCAGCTGGACTGGCCCTGGCCGCGCCGAACTGGGAACCACCGGCAACTTGCCGTCCGGCGACTCACCTGCATACTTGTCTCCGCTCTTCCGCCGTCCGTCATGAGGAGGCGATGCCGGATTCGCTGAAGGTGTCGGTGCTCGTGCCGGTCTACAACGAGCGCTTCCTGGTGGCGGAGTCCATCCGCCGCGTGCTCGCCGTCCGGGATCCCGCCATCCGCGAGATCGAGGTCATCGTCGTCGACGACGGCTCGACCGACGGCACGCGGGAGGTGCTGCGTCGCCTCGCGAGGGAGCACCCGTCGATCCGCTACGTCGAGCAGGAGCGCAACCGGGGCAAGGGCGCCGCCCTGCGGACCGCGATCGCCCACGCCACCGGCGACGTGTGCGTCGCGCACGACGCCGACCTGGAGTACCACCCGGACGACCTGGGGAAGCTGGTGCAGCCGTTCCTCAGGGAGCAGGCCGACGCCGTATTCGGCTCGCGGTTCCTCACTGGCGAGTACCGCCGCGTGCTGCTGTTCTACCACAGCCTCGGCAACCGCCTGCTCACCACCCTGGTGAACCTGCTCACCAACCTCAACCTGAGCGACATGGAGACCTGCTACAAGATGGTCCGCACCAAGTTGCTCAAGTCCCTGCCGCTCCGGTACGACGACTTCCGCATCGAGCCCGAGCTCACGATCAAGCTCGCCAAGCGCGGCGCCGTGATCTTCGAGGCGCCGATCCGCTACGCCGGCCGCACCTACGCCGAGGGCAAGAAGATCGGCTGGCGGGATGGCCTGCGGGCGCTCGGCGCCATCGTGCGCGGCGCCCTGATCGACGATCTGTACCTCAACGACCCCTACGGCGCGCACATCCTCCACAGCCTGTCGCGGGCCCGCAAATTCTCCCGCTGGATGAGCGACGCCATCCGGCCGTGGGTCGGGCGCGCCGTGCTGGAGGTGGGGGCGGGCATCGGCAACCTCACCGTCCACCTGGTGCCGCGCGACCGGTACCGCGCCACGGACATCAACCCCGACTACCTCGACTACCTGGCGAACTTCGCGGTCGGCAAGCCGTACCTCGAGGTCGGGGAGCTGCGCGCCGAGGACCAGGCAGGCTTCGCGGCGCTGGCCGGCCGCTTCGACACCGTGCTGTGCCTCAACGTCCTCGAGCACCTCGACGACCCGGTGCCGGTGCTGAAGAACTTCGCTCGCGCGCTCGCGTCCGGAGGCCGCGCCATCGTCCTGGTGCCCCAGGGCCCCCGGCGCTTCAACTCGCTCGACCGCGCCCTCGGCCACCGGCTGCGCTACACGAGGAACCGCCTGCGGGCCGTCGCGTCTGAGGCGGGCTTCGAGGTGGAGGCCATGTTCGACTTCAACCGCGCGGCCGTGACCGGCTGGCGGCTCAACGGCCTGCTCCGCCGCACCCGCTTCTCCCGCGTCCAGCTCAAACTGTACGACTCGATGGTCTGGCTGGCCCGGCCCCTGGACCGGCTGTTGCCCTGGCGGGGGCTGTCGCTGGTCGCGATCTGTCGAAAGGCCTGACGGAGCACTTCCTCCCGCCCCAGTTCACGAGCCTCGTATCTCCCTGTGGGCCACCATGATACCGGGTTTCAGTCCCAACGGCCCTATGTTGAGCTAATGGCTTCCTTTTTGCATATTCCGATTGCGAGGAGGGTGAATATGCGCGTTACAACGTGGGCCGAGTACGGCCTCATCGTGAGCCTGCATCTCGCCAGGCGCACCGGGCAGGGACCCGTGGCGGCACGGGAGATGGCCGAGAAAGAGAAGCTCCCGGCCGACTACGTCGAGCAGATTCTCCTGCGGCTGCGCCGCGCGGGGCTCGTCGAGTCCGTCCGCGGAGCGCGGGGAGGCTACCTTCTGTCCCGTCAGCCTTCCGAGGTGACGGTCAAGGATGTCCTCGACGCCTCCGAGCACGGCACCTTCGAGGTCAACTGCGAGTGCCACCCGGTGGACTCGGAGCGGTGCACGACCGAGAACTCGTGCGCCATCCGGCCCGTCTGGCAGCTGTTGCAGCAGCGCATCGACGAGACGCTGGGCTCGATCCGCCTCGCCGACCTGCTGCACGAGGAGTCGGAGGTCCGCTCCCTCGTCGGCAACGGAGCCGTCGCGGTCTGAGCGCGTCCCTGGGCAGTGCCGGGACGCGGTCACACGCGGAATAGCGATAGAATGAGTCGGCATTCTCCTGCGCATTCGTCGGGATTCCCCGACCTGAGTGCGGAGGAGCTGCAGCGGTACGCGCGGCATCTCATCCTCCCCGAGGTCGGTGTCGAGGGCCAGCGTCGCCTGAAGGCGGCGCGGGTCCTCGTCGTGGGCGCCGGCGGGCTGGGCTCGCCCGCGGCGCTGTACCTCGCCGCGGCCGGCGTCGGCGTGCTCGGCCTGGCGGACTTCGACACGGTCGAGTTCTCCAATCTCCAGCGCCAGATCCTCCACGGCACGTCGGCCGTCGGCACGTCCAAGCTCGCCTCGGCCGCGCGGCGGCTGCGGGACGTGAATCCGGGCGTGGAGCTGGTGCTGCACGAGACCCGGCTCTCGAGCGCGAACGCCCTCGACGTGCTGCGGGGCTACGACGTCGTGGTCGACGGGAGCGACAATTTCCCCACGCGCTACCTGGTGAACGACGCCTGCGCCCTGCTCGGCAAGCCGGACGTGTACGGCAGCATCTACCGGTTCGACGGCCAGGCATCGGTGTTCTGGGCCGCGCGCGGGCCGTGCTACCGCTGCCTGTACCGCGAGCCGCCGCCGCCGGAGCTGGTGCCGTCGTGCGCGGAGGGCGGCGTGCTCGGCGTGCTGCCGGGCATCATCGGGTCGCTGCAGGCCCTGGAGGCGCTGAAGCTGGTGCTCGGCAGCGGCGAGACGCTGGTGGGCCGGCTGGTGCTGTTCGACGCGCTGCGGATGCGATTCCGCGAGCTGGCGCTGGAGAAGGATCCCGACTGTCCGGTGTGCGGGACGCGGCCGACGATCCGCGAGCTGATCGACTACGAGGCGTTCTGCGGCCTCGACCCGGCGGCGCCCGCGGCGGACGCCGGTCTCGAGATCGACGTGCGCGCGGTGAAGGCCGGGCTCGACGCCGGACGGCCGATGGTGCTGGTGGACGTGCGGGAGCCGTTCGAGTGGGAGATCTGCCGTATCCCCGGCAGCCGCCTCGTGCCGCTCGGGCAGCTGCCGCAGCGCGTCGGGGAGATCGACCCGGCAGCGAGCGTGGTCGCGGTATGCCACACCGGCGTCCGCTCGCTCGACGCGGCGCGGTTCCTGAGGAGCCGCGGCGTCGCGAACGCGCGGAGCCTCAGGGGCGGCGTCGCGGCCTGGCAGCGGGAGATCGATCCTGCGATGCCGACCTATTGAGGGTGCCGGAAGACTCGCAACTCCTGTACTCGCAACGGTGCTGGTTGTAGTGCCGAAGGAGGGACTCGAACCCTCACGGGCTTGCGCCCACGGCGCCCTGAACGCCGCGCGTCTACCAGTTCCACCACTTCGGCGGGCGGCGCAAGATAGACCTGGCCCTCCGCTCCGTCAACCCTCCGCTTGACCGGTCGGAACCCTAGCTCTATCTTGGGGTTACGACACTTGTGACCCCTGCCGAGAAGCCTCGTTCGCCAGCTCGGGCGCGCACCCAGCCCCGTCACCCTCGAGTCGTCGCGCGGAATCCTCGCGCCAAGCACGACTACCACCTCCTGGAGACGTGGGAGGCGGGCCTGGTCCTGAAGGGGACCGAGGTGAAGGCCCTGCGCGCGGGGCGCGCCAGCCTGGTGGGCGCGTTCGCCCGGGTGCGTCGCGGCGAAGTGTGGCTGGAGGCGCTGCACATCCCTCCGTACGAGGAGGGCAACCGCTACAACCACGATCCGCTGCGCACCCGCAAGCTGCTGCTGCACCGGCGGGAGATCCGCCGGCTGCTGGGCGCGGTGGAGCAGAAGGGCTACGCGCTGGTGCCGCTCGAGCTGTACTTCAGGAACTCGCACGCGAAGGTCACCATCGCGCTGGGCCGGGGGAAGAAGGAGTACGACCGCCGCGACGACCTGCGGCGGCGCGACGCCGAGCGCGAGATGGCGCGGGCGGTGCGGCGCCGGTGATCGCGCTCGCGCTGCTCGCGCTCGCGGCGGGGCTCGCCTCGCCGCCGGAAACGCTCACGGTGGCGACCAGCCGCGGCGAGGCCCGGCTCGTCGTGCGCGAGGAGCGCGGCTGGCCGGCCGTCGCCGGGCCGGAGCTCGCCGCGGCCTCGAGCGTCGCGCTGGAGGCGCCGCGCGCCGGGGCCGTGCAGCTCACCGTGGCGGGCCGCCGCTTCGACTTCGTGCTCGAGGCCGCGTACTTCCGGTGCGGCGACGACGTGTACGCGCTGGCTGCGGCGCCATACGTCGCGCGGGACACGCTGTTCGTCCCCCTGCAGTGGGTGGTCGAGGTCCTGCCGCGGCTCCTGCCCGACCGGTTCAGCTACGACCCAGCGCGTGCGCGGCTGGAGGAGCTGCCGGCCGCGGCGCCGGCGGTCGCCGCGAGCCCTCCACCGCCGCCGCTGCGCGCGCGCGCCGCGCCGCCGCCGGTGGCCGCGGCGCCGGTCGCGAAGCCTCCGGTCGCGGTCGCTCCGACGCGGGCGCCCGCGCGCGGGGCCGGTGTGCCGCGGCTGCGCCACGTGATCGCGATCGACGCGGGCCACGGAGGACCGGACGTCGGCATGCTGGGACCGCTCAGGGGCCGGAAGTTCCTGCGCGAGAAGGACGTCACGCTCGCGGTCGCTCGTGACCTGGCCGACGAGCTGCGGCGGCGCGGGATCGGGGTGGCGATGACCCGCACCGGCGACACGCTGATCGCCCTGGGAGACCGCGGGCGGATCGCGCGGGCGGCCCACGCGGATCTGTTCGTCTCGATCCACGTCAACGCGGCCAACCCGCGCTGGCGGGACGCGATGGGCGCGCGCGGCTTCGAGACCTACTTCCTGGCCGAGGCCAAGACGGAGGACGCCCGCCGCGTGGCGCAGATGGAGAACGAGTCGATGCGTTTCGAGCAGGGCGGCACGTCGGACTCCGACCCGATGCGCTTCATCCTCAACGATCTGCAGGAGAACGAGCACCTGCGGGAGTCGAGCCGGCTGGCCGACATCGTCGAGCGCAAGCTGGGCGACGTGCACCCGGGGGGAGCTCGCGGAGTCAAGCAGGCGGCTTTCGCCGTGCTCGCGACCTCCTACATGCCGGCGGTGCTGGTCGAGGTCGGCTTCGGGAGCAATCCCGACGAGGCGAGGTACCTGACCGGGGCCGCGGGCCAGCGCGGGCTCGCGAAGGGCATCGCCGACGCGGTGGTGGCCTACCTCGCGGAGTACGACCGCCGACTCTCGACGGCGGGCGGCGGGGCGGCGCCGTGAGCCCGCGCCGGCACCTGAGCGTGCTCGCGGCCGCGCTCGCGGCCGCCGTGTCGGGCTGCGCGTACTTCAACGGGATGTACCTGGCCAACCGCTACGCCCGGCGGGCCGCCGACTCCGAGCGCGCGGGGCGCCTCGCCGAGGCGCGCGACCGCTGGCAGCAGGCGGCAACGCACGCCGAGTCGCTGCTGGCCCAGCACGGCCGCTCGCGCTGGGCCGCGGCGGCCCAGCTGGTGCGGGGCGAGGCGCTGGTGCACCTCGAGCAGTACTCGGACGGCGTGGTCGCGCTCCGGCAGGCCGTGCAGCGCCTGTCGTCGCGCGAGCAGCGGCTCGCCGGCTTCGGGCTCATGGGCCACGCCTACCTGGCACTGGGGTGGAAGGACTCCGCGCAGGCGCCGCTGGACAGCGCCGTCGAGGCGCGCAGCCGCGAGGTGAAGAGCCGGGCCCTGTTCGACCGCGGGCGGCTGCGGCTGCAGCTGAACCAGCCGGAGGCGGCGCGGGCGGACCTCGAGCGCTCTTCCGACCCGAAGGCGCCCTACGAGCTCGGCCTCCTGGAGGCGCGGCTCGGCGACACGGCGGCGGCCGGGGGGTTGTACGATGCGCTGGCCGGCAGGAAGGACTACCCCGAGGACGACTGGCGGCGGGCGCTGGACAGCCTGGCGGCGGCCGGGGCATCGGCCCACGCCTCGGCGCTGGCCGAGCGGCTGGCCGCGCGCCCGGCGCTGTCGAGCGGCGCCCAGGCCCGGCTGCTGCTCGACGACGGCGTGCGGCGGCTCGCGTCGGGTGACACGGCCGGGGCGGCGTCGCGCCTGCAGCGCGCCGTGAGCCTGGCGAAGGACAGCCTCGCGGGCCAGGCGGCCGCCGTGGCGTTGTGCCGGATCGCGATCGCGCAGGCGGCGAGCGACTCCGCGCTCGTCGAGCCGAGGGGCCGGCTGATGGAGCTGCGGCAGTCGGGCGGCAACGCATCGCGCGACGCGATGGCCGTGCTCCGCCTGCTCTCGCGCACGGACTCGCTGGCGGCGATGACCAGCGCGCCGGACGCCTGGTGGTTCCTGCGCGCCGAGCTGCTGCGCGACTCCCTGGGTGCGGGGCACCTGGCGGCGGTGTCGTTCGCGTCCATGGCGGACCGCTATCCCGAATCTCCGTGGACGCCGAAGGGGCTGGTGGCGGCCATCGCCGCCGGCTACCCGGCGCCCGACTCGCTCCGCAACCTCCTGGCCGCGCGGTACGGCCGGAGTCCCTACGCCCTGGCCGCGTCGGCGACGGGCGAGGGCAGCGACAGTGCGTACCAGGCGCTCGAGGACTCGCTGCGGCGCACCCTGTCGGTCGCGGCGGCCGGCGTCCGCGGCGCGCCGGCGCGGGGCCGGCCGGGGGTGGTGGGCGCCGTCGAGGGCGACGAGCCCCGCGCTCGGCCGGCGCCTCGTCCCCCGGCGCGTCCGCAGCCCTCGGGCCCGCCGCAGCCGGAGCCGCCCGAGTGACGGGCGAGCCGCCGGGCCGCGCCGTCGAGTTCTGCGGCGTGCGGTTCCAGAACCCCATCGTGCTCGCGGCGGGCACCGCGGGCTGCGGCCGCGAGGTGGCCGGGGTGATCGACCTCGAGGCGCTGGGCGGCATCGTGACCAAGGCCGTGAGCCTCGAGCCTCGGCAGGGCAACCCGCCGCCTCGGGTCGCCGAGACGCGCGGCGCGATGCTCAACTCGGTCGGGCTCGCCAACCCGGGGCTGGAAGCCTTCCGCCGCGACTACCTGCCGTGGCTCGCCTCCGTGCTGCGGCGCGCGCGGGTGGTGGTGAACGTGGTCGGCAACACGGCCGACGACTTCGCGCGCGTGGTCGCCGCCCTCGCCGGCGAGCCGGTCATCTCGGCGTTCGAGCTCAACGTCTCGTGTCCCAACGTGGCGCACGGCGGCATGGAGTTCGGCGCCGACGACGAGGTCCTCGCCGACCTGGTGCGCCGGGCGCGCGGCGAGACGGCGAAGCCCCTGGTGGTCAAGCTCTCGCCGGCCCTGCCCGATCCGGCGCGCACGGCGGCCGCCGCG
>Ga0335070_10002004_pt1 | contig 23699 bp, 27 predicted proteins | sample Lox_Sample_13_FD_206722 | JGI IMG/M metagenome (GOLD analysis project Ga0335070, IMG submission 206722) | Soil microbial communities from Loxahatchee National Wildlife Refuge, Florida, United States - Lox_Sample_1.3 | ecosystem: Environmental > Terrestrial > Soil > Wetlands | place: USA...
TCGCCGTCGCGAGCGTTCCGCCGAAGGACGTCGCGACGATGCGGCGGACGCTGCTGACCATGGTCGAGAACCTCGCCCAGGACGAAGCTCGTGCGGCGGGCCAGCAGCGCCGGCTACCGTCCACGCGGGAGCTCGCGCGGCTGCTTTCGGCGGGAACCGATCGGAGACGGGCCCGCAAGATCGCCTGACAAAGCTTTCATGAAGCTTACGCGACGGATTCGTGACGCTTGATCGTGGATACACGCAAGACGAGAATAGCCCTGGTCGCGATGCCGCAGGGCGGGAGTCGCTGATATGACGACTTGGCGGAGCTTTTTCTTTCTCTGGCTCGTGTTCACCGCGTTTTCGACGGTGATGGCGATCGTTCGCCTGACCCACCGCGTCATTCTGATCGGCTGGGATTCCGATATCTTCAGCGGCTGGCGTCTGTTCGTGCTGCCGCCAATCGCCGCCGCCCTGATGGTTGGCGTGCTCGGCTGGCTGGTGATGCGCAACAAGGAGCCGCCGCCGAAGCGGGGGCTCGAATAGACCGTCTGGCGGATCAGTTCTGCGCGTCGAACACGTCCTTGGCGATGCTCGCGGCCTGCATCGCGGTCGGCCAGCCCGAATAGAAGGCGAGGTGCGTAATGGCCTCGACGATTTCATCCTTGGTCAGGCCGTTGGCGAGCGCGCGCTGGATGTGACCGCGGAGCTGATCGCCGCGATAGAGCGCCACCAGGGCCGCGACGGTGACGAGGCTGCGGTCGCGTTTCGACAATCCCGGCCGCTCCCACATGTCGCCGAAGAGCACGCCTTCGGTCAGCTCCACGAGCTTGGGCGCTGTGTTGCGAATTTTGTCGACGGCAGATGACGGCTTGGCCATACGGTCCTCCTTGGAACAGAACCCATGGTTTATAGCCGGGGCGGCGCGGTGAACGCTATCGGCGGCCGCCACGCTGGCCAAGAATGCGGTCGACGATGTCGCCCAGCACGGGCTCTCCGGCTTCCACAAACTCGTAGCGCGCGCGGACGATTCGCTTTTGAGTCCCCACAAGGGCGGCCAAGTCGATCGGCGTCGCCGCGACCACGGCATCGACATCGGCCTGTTCAATCGTGCGCCGCACGGCATCGAGCTGCCGCCGATCGTAGCCGAGCATGGGCAGGACCGTGCCGATATGCGGATATTGCTGAAAGACCGGGCCGAGCTCGGGTGCCAGGAACGGCCGCGGATCGACGATCACGGCGCCGGCCTGCCGCGCGGCGACGTAACCCGCGCCGTAGGCCATGCCGCCGTGCGTGATCGTCGGACCGTCTTCGATGACCAGGACGGGGCGGTTCGCGACGGCAGCGACGTCGTCGAGGCGCACCGGCGAGGCAGCCCGCAGCACGGTGGCGCCGGGATTGGTCGCCTCGATGTTCGCGAGCGCGCGTTCGATCTGCTCGTCGGAGGCGGCGTCGACTTTGTTGAGCACCACGACGTCGGCCATCCGCAGGCAGGTCTCGCCGGGGTGATGGGTCGCGATCTGGTCGGGCCGCAGCGCATCGGCCACGACGATGTGCAGGTCGGGCTGGATGAAGGGGAAATCGTTGTTGCCGCCGTCCCAGACGATGACCTCGGCTTCGCGCTCGGCGGCGGCCAGGATCGCGGCATAGTCGACGCCGGCGAAGACGACATTGCCGGCGGCGATGTGCGGCTCGTATTCCTCGCGTTCCTCGGCGGTACACGCGGCCGCATCAAGGTCGGCAGGCTTGGCGAAACGTTGTACGCGCTCGGCGGCAAGGTCGCCGTAGGGCATGGGGTGACGCAGAACGGCGGCCTGGCGGCCGCCGGCGCGCAGCCGGCGCGACAGCCAGCGCGCGATCTGCGACTTGCCGCAGCCGGTCCGTACGGCGGTGATGGCGACCACCGGCAAGCTCGACCTCAGCATCGTCCGCCGCGGCCCGAGCAGCGAAAAGTCGGCGCCGCTTGCCAGCGCGCGCGCCGCCAGGTGCATCACGTGCGCATGCGGCACGTCGCTATATGCAAAGACGACGCGATCAACCTGCTGCGCCCGGCACAGTTCTTCGAGATTGTCCTCGGCAACGATCGCTATGCCGTCCGGATACAGCGGCCCGGCGAGAGAGGCCGGATAGCGGCGGTTGGCGATGCCGGGAATCTGGGTTGCGGTGAAGGCCACGACCTCAGCGGCGGCGTTGTCGCGGAACGCGACATTGAAATTATGGAAGTCGCGGCCGGCGGCGCCGAGGATCAGAATTTTCTCACGTGCCGCCATCCTAGCCCCACCGGCGGGTCGCCATGGCGGAACGCACGCGCGCTTCGGCGAGCGCGATGGCCGCCTTGCGGGGCGGGGTACGCGTGCGCTTGGCTTCGTCGAGAACCGCGCGCGTATTGGCACGTATCTTTTCGACGATCGTGCTCAAGGCGGCGGTTTGCGTGCCGCCGTGGTACTCGACGGCGGCGCAAATCACCCCGCCGGCGTTGGCGATGAAATCGGGCAGCACCAGAACGCCCTTCTCATGCAGCGCGCGCTCGGCCTCGTCGCTGCAGGGGATGTTGGCGCCTTGGGCGACCATCCTCGTTTTCAGACGTCCCACATTGTCGGCGCGAATGACGTCCGGGCGGGCCGCCGGGATCCACACATCGCATTCGACGTCGATGATGGCGTCGCGGCCGAGCTTGCGCCCGCGCGCATGCGCGGCGAGCGGCCGGCCTTCGTCCTTCAAGGCATTCAGGGCCGCGATATCGAGACCGCCAGGGTCGGCGACCGTGCCTGAGGTATCGCTGGCCGCGACGAGGATGGCGCCGCGCTCGGCCAAAAAGCGGGCCGCGTGCTTGCCGACGGCGCCGAACCCCTGGACAGCAATGCGGGCACCGCGCAAGTCGATGCCGGCATCGTCCTTGGCCGTCTCGATCGCTGCGGCGAGGCCGAGACCGGTCGCGCCGATCTCGTCCAGCGGAATGCCGCCGATCTCGCGCGGCAGGCCCACGGCGCGGCCGATCTCGTCTTTGATCCAGCTCATGCACAGCTCGTCGGTGCCCATGTCCGGGCCGACGATGTAGTCCTGGATATTGGCGATGGCGCCGGCAAAGGCGCGGATCAGGCGCTCCTTCTGGGCCACCGGCATGCGCGGGTCGCCGATGATCACCGACTTGCCGCCGCCATGCGCGAGGCCGGCCGCCGCGTTTTTGAAGGTCATCGCGCGGGCCAGCCGGAACGCTTCTGCCATCGTCACATCCGGGGCCATGCGGGCGCCGCCTATGGCCGGCCCGCAGGCGACGTTGTCGACGGCGACGACCGCGCGCAGGCCGACGGCCGGGCGGTTGATGTAGACGACCTGATAGGGACCGAGTTCGTCGGCGAGGCCGAACGGATCGGTCGGTGTCAACCTGATGGTCGTATCGTTCATGTGGGTAACTCCAGATCGTCGATGACGGCCCGCAGGAAGCGGGCGGCTTCCCCGCCGGTGACCACGCGGTGGTCGAACGTGAGCGACAGGGGCAGGCGTCGGCGTACCGCGGGGCGGCCGTCGATGGCGACGACCTCGGGCTGCGCCCGGCCGGCGCCGAGGATCGCGACCTGCGGCGGCATGACCGTCAATGCGCCGTGACGGCCGGCGAGCATGCCGAAATTCGACAGCGTGATCGTGGCACCTTTGAGAGCGGCGGGTGCGACGGTGCGGCCACGTGCGGCAGCTTTGAGATCGTCCAGGGCCGCGCGCAGGTCGACTTGAGAGCGGCGACCGACATCGCGCACCACCGGGACGATCAGACCGTCGTCGGTTTCGACGGCAACTCCGAGATCCACTTGCGGATGAAGCGTTCGTCGCATGGCCCGGGAGTCGTACCAGGCGTTCAGCGCCGGCGCCGCGGCACAGCCTGCGGCGACCGCGCGGATCAGGCGCTCGGTGACCGGTTCCGCATGTGCCCAATTGTCGATGTCGGCATCGTCCGTCACGGTGGCGGGGACGATCTCGGCGCCCGCTCGCGCCATGTTGGCCGCCATGGCGTGGCGCATGCCGCGGAGCGGCTCGCCTTCGGCGGCGGGGCGGCGGGCCGCGGCGGCATCGACGTCGCCCACGGTGATTGTCTCGTTGGGGCCGCTGGCTGTCACGGCGGCAAGATCGATCCCGAGCTCATGTGCGCGCTTGCGCGCGGCGGGCATGGCTTTCGGCGCAGTCGGCGGCGTCGGACGCAGATCGCCGACCACGGCGCCGACATCCGGAGGGCGTGCTTCCTCGAATTCGACCAGAGGTGCCCCGACTTGGACACGGTCGCCGACCTTGGCGCACAGCCGCGCGATGCGGCCGGCATGCGGTGCGGGAACCTCGACGACCGCTTTGTCGGTTTCGACCGAGACCAATGGCTGGTCCGCCACGACGTGATCACCGGGATTCGCGTGCCATGCCACGACTTCCGCGGCGTGCAGGCCTTCGCCGAGATCGGGCAACGCGAACGTGGTCATTGATAGGCCAGCGCCCGCCGGGCGGCTGCCACGATACGGCCCTCATCCGGCATATAGTGCTGCTCCAGACGCGGATACGGCATGACGGTGTCATAGCCGGCGACCCGCTCGATCGGTGCGGCAAGCGAGGACAAACCGCGCTCGGCGATGCGTGCGGCAATCTCGGCGCCAAAGCCGCCGGTGACTGCCGCCTCGTGCACGATCACGCAGCGCCCGGTCTTGGCGACCGAGGCCAGGATCGTGTCGCTGTCGAGCGGTTTCAACGTCGCGACATCGATGACCTCGCAAGCGATGCCGTCGCCGGCGAGACGTTCCGCCGCTGCCAGCGTCTCCTTAAGCATGGCGCCCCAGGTGACGACCGTCAGGTCGCGGCCTTCGCGCAGCACGAAGGCCCGGTCGAGCGGAAGCCGGGAACCGTCGTCCGATACGTCCTCGTGCGCCTGACGATAGAGACGGGTCGGCTCGAGGAACACCACCGGATCAGGGTCGTGGATCGCGGCCAACAGCAGCCCATAGGCCCGTGCCGGCGAGGACGGGATCACGACCCGGAGACCCGGGATGTGCGCAAACAATGCCTCGGGACTTTCCGAATGACATTCCGGCGCCTTGATCCCGCCTCCGCACGGAGAGCGCAGCACCATCGGGCAGGTGAGCCGTCCGCGCGTGCGCGTGCGGAGCCGCGCGGCGTGGTTCGCCATTTGATCGATCGTGGAGTAGATGAATCCGGTGAACTGGATCTCGGCGACTGGCTTGAACCCTTGCGCCGCGAGGCCGATGGATATGCCGGCGATGGCCGCTTCGGCGAGCGGTGTATCAAAGACGCGCTGCTCGCCGAACCGCTTCGACAGTCCATCGGTCGCGCGGAACACGCCGCCGTCAGCGCCGACGTCTTCGCCGAGGACGATGACATGGGGATCCTCCGCCATGGCGCGACCGAGAGCGGCGTTGATCGCCTGCACGAGCGTCATCTCGGTCATGATCGCTGATCTCCGCCGAGGAACGCCGCTCGCTGGGCGGCAAGATCGGCCGGAAGTGCTGCGTAGGTGTAGTCGAAGATCGCCGCGGGATCCTGCGGCGCCAGGGCGAGGTATTGATCGGCGGCCGCATCGACTTCGGCGCGCGCGCGACTCAGCATCTCTTCCTCGTCGCGCTTGTGCCAGGCGCCGATGCGCGTCAGATATTGCCGCAGCCGGGTGACGGGCTCGTTCGCCCAGTGCGGACTCACTTCCGCATCGTCGCGATAGCGGCTCGCGTCGTCGGCGGTCGTGTGATCGCCGAGACGGTACGTCACCGCCTCGACCAGGGACGGCCCGCCGCCGTCGCGCGCCTTCGCCAGCGCCTGCTCGATGACGTCACGGACGGCGATCACGTCATTGCCGTCGACCTGCTCGCCGGAGAATCCGGCGGCGATGGCCTTCTGCGCCAGGCTCGGCGCGGCGGTCTGCCGGCGGACGGGGACGGAGATCGCCCAGCCGTTGTTGTTGACGACGAACACCACGGGCAACCGCCACACGCCGGCGATGTTCATCGCCTCGGCGACGTCGCCTTTTGACGTGGCGCCGTCGCCGAACACGCAGACGGCCGCCCGCTTCTCGCCGCGCAGCTTCAGCGCGAGTGCGATGCCCACGGCATGCGGCGCCTGGCTCCCGACCGGAACGCAGACGGGAAAATCCTGTTTGGGCCCGGCGAAGGCGTTGCCGCGCTCGTCGCCGCCCCAGTAGAGAAACAGCTCGAGCAGCGTGGTGCCGCGCCACAGCTGGCTGCCGTGCTCGCGAAAACTCGGCACGAGAACGTCCTCATCGTGCATTGCGCTGCCGATGCCGACCGCCACGGCCTCTTGGCCGAGGGACGAAGCATAGGTGCCGAGGCGTCCGGTACGCTGCAGCGCGATAGCCCTGGCGTCGAAGGTGCGGGTCAGGACCATCGCGCGATAAAGGCGCACGAGCTCGGCAGGATCGCCGGCGAAGCGCGGCAACGTGGCGACGAGCTCGCCGTCCGCGCGCCCGTAGCGGCGGTGTTCGACAATGAAGCTGGCGGAGCGCGATGTGGTCAAAGGCGACCTCCAGCGCCAGAGTCGCTCAAGCTAGCGGCGGAGACCTTGATTTGAATCAAGCGGCTGGCCGGCGGTGCGTTGCAGCACAGGCGGATGATTCAGATCAATGCCGGTCGCGGCCGGCCATGATGCTTTGGCGTTCCGACCGTGCGGAGGCGTGTTTCGTCCATGGGCTTGAACCTGTCTGCACTTACCGATCCCGCCCGCCGGCCCAACGAGATCGTCGAGCGCAAAGGACTCGGCCATCCGGACACGATCTGCGACGCGCTGGCCGAAGAGGTGTCGCGGGCGCTCTCGCGCTTCTATTGCGACCGCTTCGGACTCGTGCTGCATCACAACGTCGACAAGGTGTTGCTCTGCGGCGGCGTATCCCGCCCAGCGTTCGGCGGCGGCGAGATCGTGGCGCCAATCGAGATTTTCCTCGCCGGGCGCGCGACGCGCGAATTCAAAGGCGTCATGGTCCCGGTGGACGACTTGGCGGTCGCCACGGCCGGCGCCTGGCTGGCCAAGCACCTGCCAAACCTGGACGTCAGCCGGCACGTGCGACTGCATTCGCGCATTCATCCGGGATCGGCGGATCTCGCCGAGCTGTTCCTGCGTCAGCGCGACCGCGGCGTCTATCTTGCCAACGATACGTCGATCGGCGTCGGCTTCGCGCCGGCAAGTCCGCTCGAGCGCGCAGTCACCGAGATCGAGGCGGAGCTGCGGTCGCCGTTCATCAAGCGGCGGCATCCGAGTTTCGGCGAAGACATCAAGGTGATGGGAGCCCGCGCCGGCGACACGGTCGATATCACCGTGTCATGCGCCCTGGTCGGCCGCCATTTGCAAGGTCTGGACGATTACCGGCTGGCGACGGGCGAAATCGCCGGGATCGCGCGCGGCATCGGCGAACGCGCGCTCGGGCACCCTCCGGCGGTGGCGGTCAACGCCGCCGACGATCTTGCCTCCGGCTCGGTTTATCTCACGGTCAGCGGCACGTCGGCCGAGGCCGGCGACGACGGTGAGGCGGGGCGGGGGAACCGTGCCAACGGCCTGATCACGCCGCATCGCCCCATGACCATGGAATCGGTCGCCGGCAAGAACCCGGTGACCCATGTCGGCAAGCTCTACAATGTCGCGGCGCGGCGGATCGCCGCGGCGGCGGTCGAAAAGGTCGACGGCGTTGCGGCCGTCGAGTGCTATTTGGTCAGCCGTATCGGCCATCCGGTACGCGAGCCGCAGCTGATTGAATTGCGTCTTTACGACGAGCAGGGACGCCCGCCGGAGAGCCTGCGGCCGGCCATGGAGCCGATCGTGCGCGCCGGCCTCGCCGAACTGGACGGTCTCTGGCAGCACATCATGGCTGGGGAGATCGAGCTGTTCTGATCTGCTCAGGCCGCCGTTCGAATCAAGCGCGAGGCAGGGGGACGGCGATGAACAGCTGCTTTCCCTCGCGCCGCACCAGGAACAGGATCGCCTTCCGTCCAGCCTCGTTCGCCTGACGGACGACGTCGCCGACCTGGCTCGGTGCCGCGATCGGGCGGTTGGCGGCGCTGACGATCACGTCGCCGGCCTGGAAGCCGGCTTCGCTGGCCGGACTGTCGCGCCGCACGTCGATGACGAGCACGCCTTCGTCATCGTCCAGAAGGCCATAGCGCAGCCGGGTGTCGCGATTGATCGGTACCATGCCGAGCCCGAGCGAGCTCGTCATCGTCACCCGCGGCGGCGCTTTCTTGGCCGTGAGCTCGGCCAGCTCGACGCTGTCCGGTGTGCGGCCGAGGACGACCGGAAGGGCGATCGGACGCCCCTCGCGCCAGACCGAAAGCACGACGGTCGTGCGCGGCGGGTTAGGGGCGATGGTGCGCCGCAGGTCGCGCAGCTGCGCGATCCGCGTGCCGTTGACGCTCAAGATCGCGTCGCCGATGCGCACGCCGGCCTTTGCCGAAGGACCGTTGGGCGTGACGGCGACGACCAGGACCCCCCCTTCACTTTCGAGCTCGAGCCCGTCGGCGATCTCCCGGGTGATCGCCTGCACGTCGACCCCGAGCCAGCCACGCTCGATGCGGCCGTGCGCCCGCAGTTCCTCGACGACCGGCCGGGCGACCGCCGACGGGACGGCGAAGCCGATCCCGATGCTGCCGCCGGTCACCGAGTAGATGGCGGTGTTGACGCCGATCACGCGGCCATCGCGGTCGAAGAGCGGGCCTCCGGAATTGCCGCGGTTGATCGCGGCGTCGATCTGCAGGTAGTCGTCGAAACGCCCGGCCTGGATCTCGCGGCCGCGCGCCGAGATGATGCCCGCGGTGACCGTGCCGCCAAGGCCGAACGGATTGCCGATGGCGAGGACCCAGTCGCCGACATGGGCCTTGTCGGAATCGCCCCAGGTCACGGCGGGCAGCGGGTCCTTGGTGTCGATCTTGAGCAGCGCGATGTCGGTCTCTTCGTCGCGCCCGGCGACGCGCGCTTCGAACCTGCGGCCGTCGGCCAGAGTCGCCTGAATGCGGTCCGTCTTCGCGATCACATGATTGCTGGTGACGATGTAGCCCGTGGGGGTGACGATGAAACCCGAGCCGGCGGTGGTTCCCGAATCCGGGATGCCTTCGCTGCCGCCGGGGCCGTCCTGGTCGTCGCCGTCATCCGGCGTCAGGAATTTGCGCAGAAGATCTTCGAACGGCGTGCCGCGCAGCTCCGGCGGGATCTGCGGGGTGGGGCCGGGCTGCTCGCGCCGGGCGGAGGCCTTGAGCCGCGCCGAGATCTTGACGACGGTGGGCTTCACCTTCTCGATCAGCTCGGAGAACCCCTCAGGCGGGGCGGCACTCGCCGTCCCGGTGACGAAGCAGACGGCGAGCGCGAGCGCGAGTAGCCGCGCGCCCGCGTACAGGCGGGTGAAGCGATGCGGCAATGGTTGCATCGACGAGATCATCACATCGCCATTTCGGCCTCGTGGGCTGCTTCCTTCTTGGTCTCCGGCAGCTCCGTCATCGTGGCCTCGGTCAGAAGCAGCACGCTCGCGACCGAAACGGCGTTCTCGAGCGCGATGCGGACGACTTTCGTCGGATCGATGATCCCGGCTTCGACGAGATCGACGTATTGCTTCTGCGCCGCGTCGAAGCCGATGGTGCCTTTGCTTTCGAGCATGCGCGAAACCACGACCCCGCCGTCGACCGCCGAGTTGTCGGCGATCTGGCGGGTCGGCGTCTCCAGCGCGCGGCGCAGGATCTGAATGCCGGTCTTCTCGTCCCCGTCGGATTTGGCTTCTTCCTTCGCGACGGCGTCGATGCTGCGCAGGAGGGCCAAGCCGCCGCCGGGCACGATGCCTTCCGCCACCGCGGCCTTGGTGGCGCTGATCGCGTCGTCGAGCGCTTCCTTCTTCGCCTTCATCTCGGCTTCGGCGGGGGCGCCGACGCGGACGACCGCGACGCCGCCGGCGAGCTTCGCCAGCCGCTCCTGCAGCTTTTCCTTGTCGTAGTCGCTGGTCGTCTTCTCGATCTCGCGGCGGATCTGCTGCACCCGCGCCTCGATCTCCTTCTTGTCGCCGGCGCCGCCGATGATCGTCGTGTTGTCCTTGTCGACGACAATCCGCTTCGCCTGGCCGAGCTGATCGAGCCCGACCGTCTCGAGCTTCAGGCCGAGTTCCTCCGCTATCACCGTGCCGCGGGTGAGAACGGCCATATCCTGAAGCATGGCCTTGCGGCGGTCGCCGAACCCCGGCGCCTTCACCGCGCAGCTTTTCAGCGCGCCGCGGATCTGATTGACGATCAGGGTCGCCAGTGCTTCCCCCTCGACGTCCTCGGCCACGACCAGCAGCGGCCTGCTCGAGCGCGCGACCTGGTCGAGCAGCGGGATCATGTCCTTGAGCGCGCCGATCTTCCGGTCGCACAGCAGCACATACGCGTCCTCGAGGACGGCCTCCATCTTTTCCGGATTGGTGATGAAGTAGGGTGACAGGAAGCCGCGGTCGAACTGCATGCCTTCGACCACGTCGAGGATCGTTTCGGTGGTCTTCGATTCCTCGACGGTGATCACGCCTTCGTTGCCGACCCGCTCCATGGCGTCGGCGACGAGCTCGCCGATGGCGGGATCGTTATGCGCCGAGATCGTGGCCACTTGAGCTTTTTCCTTGCGGGTGCTCACCGGCTTGGACATCGCGCGCAAGGCGTCGATCGCGGCCTTGGTGGCGCGGTCGAGGCCGCGCTTGAGATCAATGGCGCTGGCCCCGGCGACGACGTTGCGGACGCCGTCGGCGAAGATCGCGTGCGCCAAAATGGTCGAGGTGCTGGTGCCGTCGCCGACGACGTCGCCGGTCTTCTCGGCCGCCTGGCGCAACATTTGGGCGCCGAGATTTTCCTCGGCGTCCTTGAGCTCGAATTCCTTGGCGATGGTCACGCCGTCGTTGCAGACGATCGGAGCGCCCCATTTTTTCTGGATCAGAACCGATTTCGAGCGCGGCCCGAGCGTGACGCGGACCGCATCCGCCAGCTGGCTTGCGCCGCGGAGGATCTTGTCGCGGGCAGCGGAACGGAAGAGCACCTGCTTCGACGTCATGATCCGCACTCCTGAGCCGCGACGTCCCGGAGAGGCCGTGCGGCGGTAAATGTTTGATTGGGCCGTATTAAATCGAGCGGCGGCGGCTGCCGCCTTGATCTGGGTCAATCCCCAGGGGCCGGTCCGGGTGGCCTAGCCGGCCAGGGCGCTGAGCTTGCCGAGGCTGAGCCCGGTCGTCAGGCCGTCCAGCACGAGCTGGGCGGCAATCGTCGCGAGGAGGATGCCGAGGACCCGGCTGACGACATTGACGCCCGTAGTCCCGAGATAGCCCACCAGCCGCGCCGCCGCGAGAAGGCTGACCAGCATGGCACCGAGAGCCGCGGCGAGCACGACGACCAGCACGGCAATGTCGAGAACGCTGTCATTGTAGCGTTCGGTCAGCAGCAGGACGGTCGTCATGGCGCCGGGGCCGGCGATCAGCGGGATCGCCAGGGGGAACACCGTGATATCGGCGCTGGCGCCCGCCTCGCGACTTTCACTGTCGGTCAGCTGGCGCAGCCCACCATGGCCGGCACGCAGCATGTCGACCGCCACGAGAAACAGCAGGCAGCCACCGGCGATGCGGAAGGCGGGCAGGCCGACGCCGAGCACCTGCAGGACGACATTGCCGGCGATCATGAAGCCGAGCAGGACCACGGCGGCGATGATTACCGCGTGGCAGGCCATCCGCCGGCGGTGCTCAAGAGCGGCGCCGCCGGTGAGGCTGATGAAGATCGCCGCGGTGCCGATCGGATCGAGCACGGCCGAAAGGGCGATGAATTGGTAGAAGATGGAGCGCAGGCTGATCATGCTGTCGTTAGCGCACGATCATAACGGAACGTTGTTCCTGCGCGAGGCCTTCTTCGGGTTTCATGCCGGCCGAGCCGACGGCGTCCGCCGAAATGACAAGGAAGTGTCCGTTGTCGGCGACGGTCCGTCGAAGCTCACCGAGCCGGGACACAGGCAGGAACCGGACGCGGAATCCCTGCGCGCCGAGCCATGCCGCCGCCTCGCGTTTGGTCGCCTCGGCGGCACCGCTGTCGCCGATCACGACGACGTCGAGTTGGCGGGCCGATGCATCGCCCAGCCGCACCGCGGCGCTCAAGGTACGCCGCAGCAGCGGCGATCCGGCGAGGACGACCGCGATCGGCTGGCGAAGGACCGGGCTTTTCGGGACCTGCAAAGTCGAGCGGGTCGACCTGCGGATGGCTTCGTGCAGTCCGGAGCCGAGTCGCAGCGGCAGGCCGCGGAACTCGCGGCCATGCCCGACGACCAGCAGGTCCCGCGGCGCCGTCGCCGCGGTGAGCTCCTTGGCCGGCACGCCGCGGAGGATCTGGAACGACCACGGCAGATGGTGGGCGCCGGCGGCAGCTTTCAGGGCGGCTTCGGCATCGGCGGCAAGAGAGCGAAGCTGCTCCTCCATGTCGCCGAGCGCGATGCCTGCGTCGCCGGAGAACGTGCCTAGATGCCGGGTGACGGGGAGATCGCACAAGCGCAGAAGATTGATGTCTTCGATGAAGAGCCCGGCGGCTTCGGCGCTGAAGCGAGCCGCCAGTTCGACGACGGCCTGCAGTGTCTCGGCCGCATAGCTCGTCGCGTCGAGCGCCGCGACGACCCGAGCCACCGTGAATTCCGCCCGGTCGTCGCTCATGAGATCGCTTTCTTGTCGCCGCCCGCGAAGCTGCGCGCGCGCTCGGCCATCGCGGCGAGTTCGGTCTCGACGCGCTCGTTGACGGTGCCGGTTGGGAATTTCCCGTCCGGTCCGCGGACGCCGGCCTCAAGACCGGTGAGGATCATCATCGCTTCATCGATCGTGGCAACTCCGTAGACCTTGAATTTTCCGGCGGCGGCGGCCTCGATCACGTCATCGCGCAGCATCAGGTGTTTCACGTTGGAGGTCGGAATGATTACCCCTTGCTCCCCGTCGAGGCCGACCTCGCGGCAGACATCGAAGAAGCCTTCGATCTTCTCGTTCACACCGCCGATGGCCTGGGCCTCGCCACTCTGGTTGACCGAGCCGGTGATGGCGATGCCTTGCCGGATCGGAGCGGAGGCGAGCGCCGACAGGATGGTGCACAGCTCCGCCATCGAGGCGCTGTCGCCTTCGACGCCGCCATAGGACTGCTCGAAGACGAGGCTGGCGGAGAGCGCCAGCGGCCGTTCGCGGCCGAACCGTCCGCCGAGGAAGCCGGAGAGGATCATCACGCCCTTGGAATGGATCGGCCCGCCGAGCTCGACTTCGCGCTCGATGTCGATGACCTCGCCCTTGCCCATCCGGATTTGCGCGCTGATGCGGCTGGGATGGCCGAAGGCATACCCGCCGAGCTGTAGTACCGACAGGCCATTGACCTGACCGACCCGGGTGCCCTTTGTACTGATCAGGATCGTGCCGCGACGAACCTGCTCTTGCAGGCGCTCGCGGATCCGGCTGGCGCGTCGGATCTGGCGATCGATGGTCGCGTTGACCTCGGCGACACCGATCGTGTCGTGGCCGGCTTGAACGGCCACGTGATCCGCTTCGCGCAACAGGTCCGCGATGGTCTCGATGTTGGCCGTGACTTTCTCGGAATCGCCGGCGATCCGCGCCGCGTGCTCGATCACCCGGGCGACCGCTTCTCGGTCGAGGGGGCGAATCTTGTCGCGCGTGGTGATCGAGGCGATCAGCCTCGCATACACGCTCTCGGAATCGGCGGTGCGGTCGAGATCGTCGTCGAAATCGGCGGCGACCTTGAACATCTCGTGGAAGTCGGGATCGAGCTGGGCAAGGAGGTAGTAGAGAACCCGGTCGCCGATCAGCACGACCTTCACGTCCAGCGGGATCGGCTCAGGCTGCAACGTCACGGTGCTGATCATGCCGAGCGACTCTGCAATCGAGCGGATCTGGATCTCGCGCACCCGCAGCGCGCGCTTGAGTTCCTCCCAGGCGAAGGGCTGCATCAGCACGCGCCTGGCATCGAGCACCAGATAGCCGCCGTTTGCCGCATGCAGGGCGCCGGGCTTGATCAGTGTGAAGTCAGTGATGAGATTCCCGAACTGCGCCTGGTATTCGACGCGGCCGACCAGATTCGGGACCGTCGGATGATCTTCCTCGATGACCGGCGCGCCGCCGTTGCCGGCGCGGTCGACCAGCAGATTCACCTTGTACCGGTCGTAAGGGCTGTCGGCAGCGTGGCGCGGCGAGATCTCGGCCGGCAGCTCCTGCTTGGCCAGGAATTGCTCGGCGTTCTCGACCAGGTCGCTCTGGGCGACCTGGAGATACTCGACCACTTTCGGCAGATCGCCGTAGTTCCGCGTGATGGCATCGAAGCGAAAGCCGATCGCGTAGCGGATGACTTCCCGATTGAGCTGCCGGAGTTTCTCCCGCCGCTCGCTGTCCCACTTCGGGACCTGCTGCATGACCGCCTGCAGCTCGTCGTGGATGATGGTCATGCCTTCCTGGATCTGATTCCGTTCGGCTTCCGGCAGCTTGTGGAACTCATCGGGCGGGATCACTTCGCCCTCGCGTAGCGGCGCCAGCGCGATGCCTATCGGCGTGCGCAGGATGCCAACGTTGCGTTCCTTCGCGCGAGCTTCGACCGCGTGGAACGCCTGCTGCTGCTTTTCTTTGAACGCATTGTCGATCTGCTCGCGACGGGTCCGATAGTCCTCGCTTTCGAACGCGGCCGGCAGGGCCGAGCGCAGGTCGTCGATCAGGGCCTGCATCGCGTCCCTGAGGCTCGCGCCGCGGCCGGCGGGCAGGGACAGCGAGCGGGGCTTGTGCGGCTCGGCGAAATTGTAGACGTACACCCAATCGGCCGGTGTCGGCTCGGCGGCGGCCTGGCGGCGCGTGAACTGCTCGATGATCGCGTGCTTGCCGGTTCCCTCCGGGCCGATGACGAAGAGGTTGTACCCTTCGCGGCGGATGCCGAGACCGAACTCGATCGCCTCCGTGGCGCGCGCCTGACCCGGCGGTGCTTCGAGCGGCGTCACGTCCGCGGTCGTCTGAAACGCGAACCGCGCCGCATCGCAACGACGGCGGAGCGAAGCGGCCGGAAGCGGCGATAGGGAGAGGCACGGCAACATCTGGTCGGGCACGGCTAACATCCTCAATTTATTGAGGAGTCTTTTAGCCGCGGCGCGGTCTGCGAGCCTTGATCTCGATCAACCGCCGGGCGGTTGATGCAGGTCAAGGGAGAAGCCCCGCCGGCCTTCTAAAGTCCGCCGATGTCCAACTCGTTGAATACGCCCCCGGCCGCTCCGCCGACGCCGACGCAGGATGGCACCCTCGGCACGGTCATCGCGGCGCTGCGCGACTTCTGGCGCCTGGCAGGGCCTTATTGGCGATCGTCCGGCCGCGGGTACGCCGTGCTGCTCACGATCACGCTCGGCGTCGCTACGCTCGCCAACGCCTTACTGCAGCTTGGCGTCAATACATGGTTCGGCGGCTTTTTCAATGCGATCGATGCCCATGAATCGCACAGCGTCCTGCAATACGTGTTCATCTTCATCGTTCTGGCGGCGGGGCTGATGGTCGTGGCCGCCGTCCAGATCCGGATCAAAGCGTCGCTGCAGATCGGTTGGCGCGAATGGATTACCGATCGCCTGATCAACCATTGGCTGGAGCACGGCCATAACTTCATGCTGAGCTTCCGCGCGGACGAATACGACAATCCGGATCATCGCATCGGCGAGGACGTGCGGATGGTAACCGAAGCGGCGGTCGACTTCGCCGCCGGCCTGATCAACAGCGCGCTTCTGCTGCTGATCTTCATCGGCGCGTTGTGGAGTCTGTCGGGCATCATCCACGTCCCGCTGGGGCCGGTATCGCTCGCCATGCCCGGATATCTGGTGGCGGCGGCAATCGCCTATGCGGCGATCAGCACGGTCATGACGCATTGGCTCGGCAAGCCGCTGGTGCGGCTCAGCGAAGAACGCCATGCGCGCGAAGGCGACTTCCGTTTCAGTCTCGTGCGGGTGCGTGAGAACGCCGAAGGTGCGGCCTTGCTGCGCGGCGAGACGGTCGAGCGCGCCGGGCTACGCCGTGTTTTTGACCGGCTGATCGGCGCATTTCAGGCTCAGATGAACCTCGAGACGAAGCTCACCTTCGCGACGACGTGCTTCACGGTCGCCAACCCCGTCGTGCCGCTGCTGATCGCTTCGCCGCAATTCCTCGCCGGGAACATCAGCCTCGGCGAGCTGATGCAGATTTCGCAGGCCTTCGTGCAGGTGCAAGTGGCGCTCGGCTTCTTCGTCGACAACTACATGCGGCTCTCCGACTGGATGGCGGGGATCAACCGCATTGTCCGGCTCGATCTCGCCTGCGCGGCCCACGATCTTGCCAAGGACGACGGTTCGAATCGGATCGAAATCTGCGAAGGGCCGGACGATGTTCTGCGGCTCGTGGACTTGACCGTGGCGAGTGCGGATGGCGACGTCATGATCGATGGGGCCACGGTCGCCATCGCCGCCGGTGAGAAGGTGCTGGTCCAGGGCGATGTCGGCGTCGGCAAGACCACGCTGTTCCGGGCACTCGCCGGACTGTGGCCGTGGGGCAGTGGGCGCATCGAGACGCCGCCGTACCGCCAGATGATGTTCGTCTCGCACCGGCCTTATGTGCCTTCGGGGAATCTCAAGGCGGCGATGGCCTATCCGAAAGCGGCGGAAGAGATCGCGGATTCCGCGGCCCGCGAGGCGCTGGCACGCTGCGGCCTCGGCCGGTTTGCCGACAAACTGACGACCGAGGCGCGCTGGGATCAGGTGCTGTCTGAAGCCGAGCAGCAGCGCCTGGCTTTCGCCCGCCTGCTTCTGCATCGCCCGCGCTGGGTGGTCATGGACGAGGCCACCTCCGAGCTCGACCCGGCCAGCGAGGCGGATCTCATGTCGATATTCCGCGCCGAACTCGCGGGCACGACCGTGATCACCATCGCCCAGCGCCAGAGCCTCAAGAGCTTGCACGACCGCACCCTGACGCTCGTGCTGACGGCGGACGGCTCGCGCCTTGTGAGGGCCGCGACGGCGCCAACGCTGTTCGATCGGTTGAAAAGCCTCGGCTGAACGGCCGCTAGTTGGCTGCTGCCGCCGGCTGCGGCCGCCGCAGCTGGAGATTGGCCGCGATCGCCTTGAGATCCGCTTCGCCCAACGTCTCGTGCGCCAGAAGCTTGCTCGCCGCCGTCTCGAGCGTACTGCGGTTCTCGCGGAGGATCGCGCCGGCCCGGGCGTACGCTTCGTCGACGATCGTCCGCACCGCATGGTCGATCTTGGCGGCGCTTTCCTCGCTGTATCGGCGCTGCGGCCAAGGCGAGGCGCCGGGAACCGGCAGGAAAGGCGAGGGCTCCGCCTCGTAGGCGATCTGGCCGAGTTCGTCCGTCATGCCGAAGCGCGTGACCATGCTATGCGCGATTTCCGTGGCCTTGCTGAGGTCATCGGCGCCGCCGGTCGAGATTTCAGAGAACATCAGGCTTTCCGCGGCACGGCCGCCGAGCAGAACCGCGATCTTGTTCTCGAGCTCGTCTTTGCTCATCAGGAACCGGTCTTCGGTCGGACGCTGGATGGTATAGCCGAGGGCGCTGATCCCGCGCGGAATGATGGAGACCTTGTGAACGGGATCGGTGTTCGGCAGCGCCATCGCGACGATCGCGTGCCCCATTTCGTGATGGGCGATGACGGTCCGCTCGCGCGCGTTGAGGATGCGATTGCGCTTCTCCAGCCCGGCGATGATCCGTTCGATGGCCTGCGTGAAGTCCTCGAGCGTGATGGCATCGGCCTTGCGGCGCGTTGCCATCACTGCGGCTTCGTTGACCAGGTTGGCGAGGTCGGCGCCGGTAAATCCGGGCGTCAGCGCGGCGATCTCGCCGATGTCGACCGCGGGTGCTAATTTTACCTTGCGGATGTGAACCTTGAGGATGTCGGCGCGGCCCTTCTTGTCGGGACGATCGACCAGGACCTGACGGTCGAAGCGGCCGGCGCGGAGGAGGGCGGGGTCGAGGATCTCCGGCCGGTTGGTTGCGGCGAGAAGCACGATGCCGCTGCTTGGATCGAAGCCGTCGAGTTCCGCCAGCAGCTGGTTCAGCGTCTGCTCCTTTTCGTCATGGCCGCCGAGATTGAATGTGCCGCGGGCGCGCCCAAGCGCGTCGAGCTCGTCGATGAAGATGATGCACGGCGCATGGCCGCGCGCCTGCTCGAACAGGTCGCGCACACGCGCCGCACCGACGCCGACGAACATCTCGACGAATTCCGAGCCGCTGATCGAAAAGAACGGCACGCCGGCCTCGCCGGCCACGGCGCGCGCCAGCAGCGTTTTGCCGGTGCCGGGCGGCCCGACGAGCAGGATACCCTTGGGCACCCGGGCGCCGAGGCGGCCGTGGCTGTCCGGCGCCTTGAGAAAGCCGATGATTTCCGCCAGCTCTTCTTTCGCCTCGTCGACGCCGGCGACGTCGGCGAAGGTCACCTTGATGTCCTTCTCAACGTAGACTTTGGCGCGGCTCTTGCCGATCGACAGCAAGCCGCCGGCTTGGCGCTCCATCATCGGCCGGATGAGGAACATCCACAGGACGATGAAGCCGACGGTCGGCAGGATCCAGCTGATCAGGCTCTTGAACACGCCCGATCCCGGCATGCCGTAGAATTTGACATCATATTTGGACAGGTCGCGGGCGACGTCCTGGTCGACGCGCGAGGTCACGAACTGCGTCTTACCGCCGTCGGGCTGCTTGTAGGTGCCGACGATCTGCTCCTGGCCGACGCCGACCTCGGCGATCTTGCCCTGGGTCAGCAGCTCCTGGAACTCGGAATAGGGAATCGTCTCGGTGTGCTGCTGTTCGATCCACAAGTCGCGCAGCAGCACGACGCCGAGCAGCGCCAGGACGAAGTACCAGATATTGATCTTCGTGATGCGGTCCATGCCAGTCGCCCGAGCGGGATTCCGTCGCCGGAGCCGCCTAGCGGACGAGGCTGGTGATCAGGACCGGGTGGGGGGCCGTCACCGGCGCATCGGTATCGATGACGGTGCCGGCGATCAGCGCCGCCGCGAACAGCATCGCACACAGGACCTTGAGCGTGACCATGGATTCCTCGCCGTTTTCTGCGGACCAGGAAACCCTAATCCCGCCGCCAGCTCATTGATCTCGATCAATGGGCCGGGTCAGGACCGGGCGAGCTCCATGTCGTCCTTGGCCACCCACCGGTCCCCGAACTTGACATAGCCCTTCTTGACGGCGGACCACGCCACCCGATGGGCGATTTCCTCATGCCGCGGGTCGTGGCGGTAGCTCTGCCACGCATGGTTGAAGGCTTCGCGGTAGATCGTTTGCGCATGCGCCGGCAGATGCGAGCGCACGGCGTCCGGCAGGTCGGCATTCGCTGCATAAGGCATGGCGTTCTCCCTTCAGATCCAGTTCTTGTCTTAGAGGTGGTCCTTCTCGAACCCTTCGCAAGACAGCCCAAATTGGGCCAGACCTTCGGCGAGGTGGTCGGGGAGGAGGGGCCGCCCCAGCAGATACGCGGCGGTGTGGTCGGTATGCTCCTGGCGGGCGAGCTGGAGGGCGGCGCTCCACTCTTCGGGCCCAAAATCGCCGCGGCCGACCCACATCAGGGCGACCAGCGCGCACTGTTCGTCGACGTCGAGGTCGTCGATGAACGTCTTCAACTCCTCGAAGACCGGGTCGTCGGCATAGTTGGCGAGCACCTCGCGAAAGCCTTCATCGGACGGATTGGCGCCGTAGTCCTCCTCGACGACGTCCTCTTTGACGTCGAACTGCCGGGCTTTGACGATGAGCCGGCACACTTTGTCGGTGTCGATTTCCGGTCTGGCGAGTTCTTTGGCCATGGCGGTCTCCCTAGGATTGGCGGAGCGTTTGGGCGTTTCCAGTGAACGGCACGAATGCAACGGGAATGGTGTCGCGCCGCCGGACGGTGCCGTCTTGCGTCTTGGTGACGACAGTCAGGATCTGCTCATCGCCCGGTTCGCCGACCGGGATGACCATCTGCCCGCCGCGCTTGAGTTGGGCGACGAGAGGCGGGGGAACCTTCGGCGCAGCGGCCGTGACGATGATGCCGTCGAAGGGGGCGGCTTCCGGCCAGCCGAGCCCGCCGTCGCCGGTGCGGACCTCGACGTTGCTATAGGCCAGACGCTGCAACGTCATCCGCGCACGGGCGGCCAATTCGGGAACGACCTCGATGGTGAAGACGCGCTCGACAAGCTCGGCGAGGATCGCCGCCTGATACCCCGAGCCGGTGCCGATCTCGAGCACCCTGGACGAAGCGGTGAGATCCAACAGGTCAGTCATGATCGCGACGATGTAGGGCTGCGAGATGGTCTGGCCGTGCCCGATCGGCAACGCAGTATTCTCGTAGGCATACGGTTCGCTCGCGTCAGGCACGAACCGGTCGCGCGGGACTTTGGCGAGAGCCGCCATCAGCCGCGGCGATGGCGCCGTGCGTCCGGTCCATTTCGCGGTCAGGCCGTACTCGGCCACGATATCGTCGAGCAGTTCCTCGCGGGTCATCGTAGCGTCCTGTGACTGAACTCCCGTTTAGGGGGAGGGTTTCCGCTGCGTGCGCTGAAACGCATGGTCAGCGCGGTCCGACGCCGCCCTCGCGTCGTTGGCGGCGTCCTGGGCCGCCGCCGCCGCATCCTGCGCAGCCATGGCTCCTTTGCTGGCGGCATCGGCGGCGCGCTGTGCTGCAGCCTGGGCTTCAACGGACGCGGCCCGGGCTTGATCCGCCGCTTGACGGGCCGCGTCGAGGGCGGCACGGTCTTCGGCGCTCAAGCCGGTGCAGGCGCTGATCGCAATCAGCGGCAGGCCCGCCGCGAGAAACTTGGCGATCGGTCGCATGTCAGGGACTCCGTCCTGGGAGCATTGGAACGATGGCTCAGTATCGGGGCAGCCGTCCGGGCAGGCATTGACCTGCGTCAACCTGCCGGTTGATCGAGATCAAAGCGGATCTGCCTGTGCAGGCGTTTGATGGCGCCTATAAACCAGGAGACTCGTCCATGAAAGCCGCCGATGTGATGACCCCGAAGGTCGTGACCGTCCGCCCCGAAACCGCCGTCATTGACGCGATCAAGCTGATGCTGCAGGACCAGATCAGCGGTCTTCCGGTCGTGGACAAGAGCGGCGAGCTCAAGGGGATCGTCACCGAAGGCGATTTCCTGCGCCGCGCGGAGCTTGGCACCGAGCGCAAGCGCAAACGCTGGCTGGAATGGCTGATTGGGCCGGGCCTCGTCGACGAATATATTCATTCGCACGGCCGGAAGGTCGAGGACGTCATGACCCCGGACGTGCGCACCGTCGGCCCCGATGCGGCACTCGAGGACATCGTCAAGCTGATGGAGCGGCATCGCGTCAAGCGGGTTCCCGTCGTGGAGAACGGCAAGCTGATCGGCATCGTCAGCCGCGCCAACCTCTTGCGCGCCCTCGGTACGATCGCCGCCGATGCTCGCGTCTCGACGCGGTCGATCGCCAGCGACACCGTCATTCGCCGCAGCATTCTCGCCGAGATGCAGGCGCAGACCTGGGCTCCGATTGGCCGTATATCCGTCGTCGTCTGGGATGGGACCGTGCACTTTTGGGGCACGATCGGCGACGAGAATCAGCGGCGCGCCTTGCGCGTTCTCGCCGAGGGGATCCCTGGCGTCACTGATGTGCGCGATCACCTCGAATTCGTCGAGCCGCCGCCCGTCTACGCCAATTAGGCCTGCGGCGTCCCTGCGGCGGCGGCGATCCGCAGCGCCGTGAGGCGCTCGCCCGCTTCCGCCAGCGGGCCCGAGTTATCGATCACCACAAGACGAGGGTGGGCGATCCGGTAGGCGGACGCCCGCGTCAGCCGCTCGGCCATCGCTGCCGCGGCTTCGCGCCCGCGCGCCATGAGCCGCCGTCGGCGCTCCTCCGGCGAGGCATCGATGAGGACCGGCAGGCGGCAAAGTGGGCGCGTGAGCCGCTCACCACGACACTCAGGCCGGCAGCGAGCCAGAGATCGACCTCGACGCCGATGCCATAGCGCAGGCCGTGAGCCTCCCAGTCGAACAGGAGAGCCCCTTGCGACGGCGGAATTCGAATTCGGCCGCGCTGAGCGCGACGTGGTCCTCGTGCCCGGCTTCGGCCTGCCGCGTCACATAGCGATGGGCGATCGTCACGTCGTGCCGGCCGTCAATGCGGGCACGGGCGTAGCTTAGGACGGCATCCTTGCCGGCGCCGGACGGACCCATGAGGTAGATGAGGCGCGGATCGGTCATGGCCTGCCCCTTCATTTTCACCTAACAGGGCCCGCTCCGTTGATCCAGATCAATTCGCGGCGTGCCAAATCGCAGTGTAGTGGACGCCTGACAGGGAAGGGTGTCCATGAACGAGATGACGTCGACGATCGCACGGCGCTTGCGTGAGCGGGCGCAACATTGCCGCGAGCTGGCGCGCCGCGCCGTCTCGGTCGGACTAGCCGGAATGCTCGAATCCGTCGCCGCGGAGTACGATCGCGACGCGGCTCGGTTGGAAATCGCCTCGCTGCACTGACTGGCGCAATGCAGCCCGAACCGCCGCCACAAAAATCTCCGGCTGCACGACCAAATTCGGTCCCACATTCAACCCCAGGAGGAGCTTACCATGATCAGGCACCTATTCGCCGCGACGGCGCTGCTCGGTCTCATTCTCGCCGCGCAACCGACCCCGGCTGCGGCGCAAACCTCGGGCTCAACCGCCACCACCCAGCACAAGCCCGCGAAGGCCATGGCTCATCACGGCGCGATGTCGAAGAAGATGGGGCCCGGTCATCGCATGGACAATATCGCGGACAAGCTCAACGCCTGCCAGCAGAAGGCGCAGGCGGAGCGCAAGATGTGCATGGACCAGGCGACTGGCTCCTAATCGTCGCCTGGACTGCGCCGCACCCCGGTGCATTTCGCCAGCTCGTCAGCGAAGCCGACCTTCTGCGGCGCGTTGAGGGCGGAACCGTGCGGCGGCTGTCGTGGTGGTCGCGCCTTCTGGGCCAGCCGGACGCGCGCGCCCGTGATAACTCGCGAGGTCCTGTCCGTCGGGATACCGATGCCGCGGAAATCGCTGACCTGATGGAGAGTTGGCGCATCAAGCGCGTTCCGGCCGTGCGCGGCGGCAAGCTCGCCGGAATCGTCAGCCGATGGGATCTGCTGCGCGCGGTGAGCCGCGGCGCGGGCCAGCGGATCAGGAAGGGCCAGGATGGCGACATCCGCAACCGTCTGCGTCGGAAAATCGACGCAGCGCCGTGGCTCGGCTCCGGCCTCGTGAGCTTTGCCGTACGCAAAGGCAAGATCGAGCTGGCCGCTATCGTGCCCTCTGAAGCGCAGCGTCGCGCGCTCCGGGTCTTGGCGGAGAACCTGGTCGGCCTTCGCGCCGTAACGAACCGCCTGTCGATCATGCCGCGCGAGGTTTATTAGCCGGACAGGCCGCGGTTCGGGGCCTTATGGCGAAAGACCGAACCGCGCCGTTTCGCGGGGGGTGGCAAGACGGCCTTCGAGACGCAGCGCGTCATCGTCGTAGTCGTCCGCCAGGGCGCAAAGCTCGCCCGCAATTCCGTCCGAATTCGCCGTCGCCGCCAACGCGCGGCAGCGCGCGGCGCGCTGTCGTAGACGTAATGCCGTCAGCATCATCAGATCGGTCATCGCTGCCTCCCCGGCTTTTGCGATCCGTCAGTGTGATCGGCGCGCTCGAGGGCTTCGGCCCGTTGCGCCAGTTCGAACGCGTTTTCGGTGAGCC
>Ga0335070_10002005_pt1 | contig 23696 bp, 24 predicted proteins | sample Lox_Sample_13_FD_206722 | JGI IMG/M metagenome (GOLD analysis project Ga0335070, IMG submission 206722) | Soil microbial communities from Loxahatchee National Wildlife Refuge, Florida, United States - Lox_Sample_1.3 | ecosystem: Environmental > Terrestrial > Soil > Wetlands | place: USA...
AATTCGACTGGATGTTTGGCGCCTCGCCGCCAGAAGGAGCAAGCAATCTATGGAAGCCATTACCGGAGTATTTCAGACCAAAGCTGACGCAGAACAGGCCCTGAGAGAAGCACACGCAGCGGGCATCACCTCGGACAAGATCACGCTGCTAACGTCGGGGACCGCGGATCAGGTGGAGAAGGAAATGCAGTCGGTGCCGGTGGACACGACGGAACAGCCCGGGATGGGCAAGGCGATCGGGGCTCTGATCGGCGGCGGCGTGGGACTGACGGGCGGCTCGCTCCTGGTGGCGTTGATTCCAGGCGTGGGTCCGGTCACGGCGTTGGGGCTGTTGGGAGCGGCGATCCTTGGGGCAGCCGGAGCCACAGTGGGCGCGGTGGAGGGCGGCAGGGTAGAGGAAAACATGTCGAAAGGATTGCCGGAGGACGAAATCTTCGTGTACGAGGATGCGTTGCGGCAGGGGCGGAGCGTCGTGGTCGGGTTGGCAGACAACGAGAATGATGCGTCGACAATTCGCAGAGTGTTCAGCGCTCGCGGAGCTGAATCGGTGGATGCTGCCCGCGACCAGTGGTGGATTGGGCTGCGCAGCGCCGAAGAGAATCATTATCCGGGCAAAACTTTCAGCGAGGATGAGAAGTTCTACCGCATTGGATTTCAGGCCGCACTGCATGCCAGAACTCGCTGCATGGAATTCGACCAGGTTTCAGCCGAAATGGACGCGACTTTGGAAGACGTGGAGAAGCAGTATCCGGGAGAAAAAGTCGAGGAGCCCTTTACCCGCGGCTATCAGAGGGGGCGCGAGTACTACCAGAGGCTCTGCGATGAGAGCCAGAAAGCCGCCTAACTATCTCAAGGCTGGTAGTACAGATCTTCGATTGCCTTCTGCACTGTCGTAGACAGGGTCTGCAGATCGCGCATCGTCATGCCCACCGTGGAAATGGGCTGGCCGACGCGCATCTCCAGTGGGCGGCACTTGATGTGGTAAGTGTTCATGGGCAGCAATTCGTAGGTGCCGACCAGGGCAATTGGCACAACATCTACCTGGGCTTTGATGGCTAGGAAAAATCCACCGGCCTGAAACGGTTTAATTTCGCCGTCAGGGGTTCGGCCGCCTTCTGGGAAAATCACCAGAGGCAAGCCCGCCTTCAATCCTTTCAGCGCTGCGCGAATGCTGCTGATGGAGTGTGAGGGATTCTGCTGGTCGATGCAGATTTGTCCGGAACGCTTCAACTGCCAGCCCACCACCGGATACGCCAGAAGTTCTTTCTTGAATGCGATGCGGAACTGAAACGGCAGGTTGACGTAGAGTACCGGAATGTCGAGCGCCGAGGCATGCGTCGCGGCGTAGACGTGGGGTTTCGTGGTGTCGATCTTATCGAGACCGGTGACTTTCACCGGAGAAAAGATCGTCTTCATGATCAGCCACGACCACGCATACGAAAACCAGTGCAGGCGGCGGCCGTCGGAATCGAAGATGCCGCCGGGAATCGCTAGCAACCCCAGCACAAGGGTGTAGAGCCAGATCAGGGGATCGAGGATGAAATACGAGCGCAGGCGGCTCAGCCATCCGTGCTTGAGGCCGGGGATGGCGTGCGGACTCGTCCGCGCCGGAACGACAGTCTGCACGGTTTCCGGGCTGGGTGGAGCTTGATCGACCGATGAATTCACTTCGTGCACAACTCCATTTTAAAAGACGGGGCGGAATTCCCATGTTTCGCAAAAGCGGCGAAACATTGGGCATCCCATTTCGATTCTATTTGCTCTGCTCCAGCATTCGCATCGCTTCGCCTACCAGATAGATCGATCCTGTAACCACCATCAGACCGTGTGGTCCGGCAATTTCTTTCGCACGGTCAAGGGACTGTGGCACGTCAGCGACCGCTTCGATCTCGGTACTGGCGCGGCTGGCGGCTTGCTGGATCTCCTCCGGCGATGCCGAGCGGGGATTCTCCGGACGCGTCGCGATGACACGCTCGGCGATCGGGAACAGAATCTCCGTCATCTCTGAGATTGCCTTGTCGCGCATCGCTCCGAAAACGAAAACCAGCGGACGGTCGCCGTAGCGCTCTGAAAGGGCGGAGCGCAGCGCCCACGCTCCTGCCGGATTGTGCGCGACGTCGAGCACAATCTCAGGCCAGCCTCTGCTTGGCGGAAGAATCTCAAAGCGTCCCGGCCATTGCGTCCCACGGATGCCACGCTCGATCGATTCGGCCGTGATCGAGGCAAATCCCTTTCTGCTGACTTCCTCGGCTGCGGCAATCGCCAGAGCCACGTTGCGTAATTGATGCCGCCCGGTGAGCGGAGTTTCCACTTGAATTTCTTTTCCCATCACTTGCAACGGATAGCGGTAGACCGCGGCCTGGTGCTTGCCCGCGGCGAGATAGTCGAGACTCTTCGGCGAGACCGGCGGAACGTACTGGACCGCGCTGACGCCAACCGCTCCAAGGTCGAGAATCGTGTTTCCAATTACGTCATTCGCATCTGGCTGTTGCGGCAGCGTCACCACCACGCCGCCGGGACGGATGATGCCGACCTTCTCCCGTGCGATTTCGCCAACGGTGTTGCCCAAAAATTTCTGGTGGTCGAGGGAGATGTCGGTGATCACACTGACCAGCGGATCGACGACGTTAGTCGCGTCGAGGCGCCCGCCCATGCCCACTTCGAGGACGGCAATGTCAATGTGCCGAGACTCGAAGAATTCGAAGGCGATCGCCGTCATCATTTCGAAAAAGCTCGGATGCCAAGGCAGCTTTTCATCGTCCATCAGCCGCTGGACCCGCTGTTCTACCCTGTCGTGGAGCGCTTCGAACTCATCGTCGGAAATCGCAATTCCATCTCGCCGGATGCGCTCGTTGATCCGCACTAAGTGTGGAGACGTGTAAAGCCCTGTGTGAAGTCCAGAGGCAGTGAGAATCGCGGCCAGCGTCGCGGCGGTCGACCCCTTCCCGTTCGTTCCTGCAATTAATACGCTGGGGAACTTGCGTTCCGGATGCTCAAGCGCATTCAGCAGCACGCGCATGTGCGCCAGATCGAACTTGTGCGAGGGCGTCTGGGCCAGTTCATGGCCAAGCGCAAACATGCTCGCGACGGCGGTTTCGTAAGACATAGAGAAGGTGATGGATCGGCCCCGGACGAGCGACGCGGCATTGCCCGCGGAGTCCACGCCCAATCTCAATTCTAACGTGTGGGCGGTTCCAGATTCACGCGGCTGCGGGCGACATGAAGTCGAGCGCGCGGGCGATGTAGGGCTTGAGTTGCTTGCGGTGCACGACTGCATCCAGCATGCCGTGCTGCAGGAGAAACTCGCTGCGCTGGAATCCGGGTGGAAGTTTCTGCCGGATCGTCTGCTCGATCACGCGCGGACCGGCAAAACCGATCAGGGCTCCAGGCTCGGCAATGTTCAGGTCACCGAGCATGGCGAACGAAGCGGTGACGCCGCCGGTCGTGGGATCGGTCAGCAGAGAAATATAGGGGACTTTTTCTTTGTCGAGCCAAGCCAGCGCCGCGGAGATCTTAGCCAGTTGCATGAGGCTGATGACGCCCTCCATCATGCGGGCACCACCTGAGGCCGACACGATAATCAACGGAGTACGAGTCTTGCCTGCTCGCTCAATGGCTCGCGTGATGGCCTCTCCCACAACCGCGCCCATGCTTCCGCCGATAAACGAGTACTCCATTGCACTGACGACGACGGTGCGTCCCAGCAATTTGCCCTGAGCGTTGATGATGGCATCCTTCAGGCCCGTGTCTTTTTGTGCCACCTTCAAGCGCGAGGAATATGGCTTGAGGTCGACGAACTTGAGCGGGTCGGTGGAAGCGAGGTCGCCGTCGAAGGTTTCGTACTGATTGTCGTCGAGCAACTGGGCGAGACGAGTACGCGCGTCAATGCGGAAGTGCTTGTCGCACTTCGGGCAGACGTTCATGTTCTCTTCCAGATCCTTCTTCCAGATGATCTGGCGGCATTCGTCGCATTTGACCCAAAGACCCTCAGTCTTGACTCTCTTTTCGCCTGAGGTATCGAGTTCGGCGGATTCACGTTTAAACCAAGCCATAAGAATAGTTGCCAGTTGCCAGTTCTCGGTTCTCAGTCAAATCCGGAACCAAAGACGCACAACTAGTACTCAATTCCTCTCTGCGCCATCACGCCTTTTTCGTAGGCGTGTTTCACCTGGCGCATCTCTGTTACGGTGTCAGCGATCTCGACGATTGTCGGGTGGGCGTTACGGCCCGTCAAGATGACATGCACCATCTCCGGCTTCTTCTGGAGCGCGGTCACAACTTTGGCCGGATCGAGCATGCCGTAACTAATGGCGTAATTGATCTCGTCGAGCACCACCAGATCCCACTGGCCCGATTGAATCGCCTGCTCCGCTTCGGCCCAGGCATCTTCGACCATCTTCACGTCTTCGGGATCGGGCTTCTCCGTACCGACCTTCACGAAGCCGCGTCCCATTTGCTTCATGACGAACTTATCGCCGAAAGCCTGAACAGCGTCGAGTTCGCCGTAGTGCCACGAGCCTTTCAAGAACTGCAACATCAGCACGCGCATCCCCTGGCCCACGGCACGGAGCGCGGTCCCCATGGCTGCTGTGGTCTTGCCCTTTCCGGGACCGGTATTCACGATGATCAGACCACGCCGGATATCAGCCATGCTGGAAAATCGATTCTACTAGAACGGAGGCCGCGAGTCGCCTGCGCCGTGACTCAATTTGAGACAACCCACGCCCTCGAAATTAGTCCGAACAAGTTACGGATTTGTCCGGTCCTCTGCTTTGACAAACATCCACTGCCTGCTTTGTGGCATGCTTGATTCAATTCGCTCGGGAATTTTCACCGTTGGGAAATTTTCGATGGAACTTGCGCATCCAATGTTGCGTAAGTTCGGTCAGTCGGATCTCTGTCCCCTCGCACCCTGCGGAGGTCTCATCGTGATGAACAGATGTGCAGTGTTATGGTTGGCCCTGCTGCTGGCCGTGCCCGCTTTCTCCGCACAACACGTGGCCGTGCACCCGCGCACCAATGTGGATGCCTCGGCGGTGGAGCAGAACACCATCCGAGAGATCATCGACATGGAGCGCCAGGCGCGTGAAGCCAGCCTGCATCGCGATCCCGACTTTTCCCAGAAAACCCTCGCGGACGACTACGTGGCGATCACGCCCCTCGGTACTGTCACGACGAAGCAAGACACCGTTTCGGCCCGCAAGAGCGGTCAGCTTCGCTACGATTCCATCAACGTGAGCGACATGGTGGTCCGGCTTTATGGCGATACAGCTGTAGTCACCGCCCGCGCCGATGTGAAAGGACATCAACTCGGAGAAGACTTCAGCGGTCCCTACCGCTATACGCGCGTCTGGGTACGGCGCAATGGACACTGGCAGGCGGTAAGCTATCAGGCGACCGTCACGCAATAAAGACCATCTGAGATCGCAACTCAGTGATACTCTGTGCCCCTTGTAGTTCGATCGAAGCGCCAAATCAACTTTTTAAGGATTCACAGTCATGTTCATGATCCATCGAAAGCACAGCACCGGCGTGTGCGCAGTCGCTCTGTTCTGCAGTGTTCTGTCGCTGACTTCTTTAGCCCAGGATCAGAAACTCGCCCCCGAGAAGCAGGCAAAGATTGAGGCTGCTGTCTCGAAGTTTATGTCAACATCTCACGCGCCTGGAGTAGCCGTCGCCGTGGTTGAGAACGGGCAATACGAGTGGGCCTCGGGATTCGGCTTTGCCGATCTGGAAAACAACGTTCCCGCCAGCGAGCACACGCTATTCCGGCTGGGATCGCTTTCAAAGCCACTGTCGGCCGTGGGTGCGATGCAGTTGGTCGAGCACGGCAAGATCGACCTGGATGCGCCGGTGCAGAAATATTGTCCGGCGTTTCCGCAGAAGCAAGCGCCCATCACGACCCGGCAAGTGATGGGACACCTGGGCGGCATTCGCCACTACAAGCCGAATGCGCAAGAAGATCTGGAGACGGGAAACACGAAGCATTTCGACGACCCGATCCAGGGCGGCCTCGACTTTTTCAAGAATGATCCGCTGGTCTCCGCGCCGGGCAAGGAGTTTCACTACTCGACGCAGGGATACACGGTCGTCGGTTGCGTGATGGAAGGCGCCTCGGGCGCGAAGTATGTCGAGTATATGCAGAAGAACGTGCTCGCTCTTGCTGGCATGGAGCATACCCAGGTCGACAATCGCTTCACCATCATTCCCTATCGCACGCGGTTCTATTCGAAAACGGACTCCGGCACCGTGCAGAATGCCGACTTCCTGGATTCGAGCTACAAGATCCCGGGCGGCGGATGGATCTCTTCCGCTGAGGATATGGCACTGTTCGAAGTGGCGATCCTGAGCGACAAGCTCATCAAGCGATCGACGCGCGATTTGATGTGGACGCCTCTGAAACCGGCTGACGGCAAGCCGAATGGCTACGCGCTGGGATGGGGAACGTCGACTGAGAACGGCGTCGCCTTCGTTGGCCACAGCGGAGGCCAGCAAGGCACGAGCACCAACTTCATGATCGCTCCTGAGAAGAAAATGGGAGTAGTCGTCCTTGCGAATATGGACGACGTTGATTCGGGTTCGCTTGCGAAGGAGATGTTGAAAATCCTGCTCGGGCTCAGCAATGACGCGGAAAAGAAATAAGTCCGCAGTCAATGCCCCGAGTGGTAGGGATGGCCCTTCAGGATCGTGAAGGCGCGGTAGACCTGCTCCAGCAGCACCACACGCGCTAATTCGTGCGCGAGTGTCATCTTTCCCAACGAGATAGTCTGTTGCGCGGCAGATTTAGTTTCGGCGCTGAACCCGTCTGCGCCGCCGACCGCGAGCACCAAGGGTAGCGGATTGCTGTCCTGGTACTTGCCCAGAAATTCCGCGAACTGCTCCGAGGTGAATTCTTTTCCGCGCGAGTCGAGCAGAATCAGCGTGGACTTGCCGCTGGTCTTGGAACGCGAAGAGCGGCCGCATAGCTCCAGCAGAGAGGCCTCGTCCTTCAACGACACTCCCTCAATCGGCGCGTAGCGGGAAATGCGTTTGAGGTATTCGTCGGTGAGCGACTGGACCGCCGACTCCTTGGTCTTGCCGATCCAAGCAATCTTGATCTTCAAAAGGCGCGTCCTGGGCGTTTACCGGAGGCAAGCACGGGCCTACACCTTCGCCTTCTTCTTGCGCTTGGTTGGGGCGGAAGACCCGGCCTTCTTCTTGCTCTTGCGCGGGGGCGCAGGCGTCAAATCATCCGGCCCCATGCGCTTGGCCGTCTTCCAGAGCCGTTCCAGATCGTAGAACTTTCGCGCGTTCTCCGAGAACACGTGCACGACAAAGTCGACGTAGTCGACGAGCACCCACTCGGCCTGCTTGTATCCCTCAACGTGCGTGGGACGCAGCCCGGCCTGCTTCAGCTTTAACTCGACTTCATCGGCAATGGCCTGGACTTGCCGCGGATTCGTCCCGCTGCACAGCACGAAGTAATCGGTAAATGCTCCCGACCCTTTTTCCATTTCCAGGATGGTAAGCTCTTCGGCCTTCTTTTCCAGGCAAGCTTGGATGGCGGCGGAAACTTGCTTCTTCAGTTCGGTCTTTTTCATTCGGTGGCTGGTCGATTCCATGGTTGGCACGGGCTCCGTTCCAAGCCAGATTGGCTCGCGCCGGGCCCGACTGAACGCTTACTTGCTTTCCTTCTTCGCTTCCGCTGCGGCGCGCTTGCGCAATGCCGCCATGGTGGCCGGTGCCGGATTCATGCGCTTGCCGCTGCGCTGACGGCGCTTGGTTTTGGTGACGTAGTGATTCTGTGCCATGCGAAAAAATCTCCTGTGTCGCGGCGGTTCGGGTCGCCTGCCCTGATTGCTGAGTCTGTCCGGAAAAACACCGATCTTCTATGATAACCGTTCGTACGCGATTACAGTTTAAGTACGCGCGGATTTGTACAGCCCCATCTTCTTGATGTAGTCGGCTACGGCCGGGTCGAGAAATCTTCCCAGGGATTTGCCTTGCGCCAACGCGTCCCGTACCGCAGTGGCCGAGGCTGGCTGATTCAGGTTCCCCATCAGATGGATCGTCGCTCCCTTCAGCACCAGGTCCCCCGTGGCGGCCTGCTTCTGAAACGGCTTGGTGACTTCCGGGCGAGGACGCAGGCTTTCGGGCAGCGCGTTTGCCACATCCGCGAGAGAATATCCCGGGCGGCTGGCGACAATGAACTCGCACTCGCGAAACAGAGCCTCTGCCTGGTGCCATTTGGCAATGTCGGCAAAGGCGTCCATGCCGATCAGCAAGCACAGGGTGTCACTGGCCTTGAACGATTGTTTCATCCGCCGAACGGTATCGATTGTGTAGTTGGGCCGCGGTTCGGCGCCTTTGCGAATCGGCGTCGCATTTTCCTCGGGAGCCTCCAGCAGCGACGGAACGAACGCTTTCTCACTAGCGGTCGCCAGCGCCAGCATGGCGAAACGGTGCGCAAACGGAGCCAGTGGTTGGCGCTGTTTGTGTGGAGGAATGCTGGCCGGAACAAAACAGATGCGATGCAGTTTGTATTGCTCCATGGCCGCGTGGGCCAGCGCGAGATGGCCGCGATGCACGGGATCGAAGGTGCCGCCGAAGAGTCCGATATTCATGCTTGAGTGCCGGGGAACGTCCCGCATAGTCTGCAGACTTAAGCCTTCTGATGCAAGTCCACCTGTACCAGCCTTGTCCGGTCGGACCTATGCGGGTTCGTCCCAAGGGTCGCCCCTTGTATAGGGTGCCCTGCAATTCTGGATGAACTCCTGTAACTACCCTATTTCCCATTTTGGCACTAGCATGGTTACATGCGAGTAACCCTCCCCCTACTCCGCATTCCGCCCGACCGTGCCGCAGTTCTGCGCTACGGGGTTGCCGTTCTCAGTACCACGTTAGCTTTAATACCCACCTTGCTGCTGACGGACGTCTCGGAAAGCCGCCTGGCGTTGTTTGGCGTGGCCGTGATGGTCGCCGCCTGGTACGGAGGCTGGAAACCCGGCATCGTCGCCACCGCGTTTGCGCTCACCGTAAGCGCCTATTTTTCGCTGGTAGGGGAACATTCGCCGGCGCAATTGCAAAGCGCGCTGTTCCGATTAGCGCTGTTCTTCCTGCTGGCGACGTTGATTTGCTGGATGAACGCGGCCTTGCGCGCGGCCCAAGAAAGTCTTCTGCGTTCGGAATTGAATTTTCGTTCCCTGGTAACGAATGCGCCCTACGGCATCTGCCGCTGCGACTCGGCGGGAACAATTCTCGATGCCAATCCCGCATTCCTGGAAATGCTGGGCTACTCCTCGCCCGACGAGGTAATTGGCCAACACATCTTCAGTTTGTATTCGGAGAACGATCGCTGGTTTGATCTGGCGGACTATCTGCGATCGGCCGCACCGTTTAAGGGCTTGACGGCAGAATGGAAGCGGAAGAAGGGAACCACAACCGTGGTTCGCGTCTCCGGACGTTCCGTGACCAACGGCCGGGATCGCGGCACGGTCTTTGAACTGTTCACCGAAGACGTGACAGAACGCCGCGTTCTCGAAGAACAGCTTCGTCAGTCGCAGAAAATGGAAGCCGTGGGCCGCCTGGCAGGCGGCATCGCGCATGACTTCAACAACCTGCTCATGGTGATTTCGGGCTACTCGGAGTTTCTGCTGGAGCGTTTGGGAAACGAGCCGGCATTGCGCGGCCCGGCGCAGGAAATTGCCAGCGCTTCAGAACGAGCGTCGTCTCTCACACGGCAGCTTCTGGCCTTCAGCCGCAAGCAGATGCTGGCACCGCGCATCGTGAACCTTAATGACGTGGCCACCGAGAATTTGCGCATGCTGACGCGGATGATCGGCGAAGACATCGATCTCGTCATGATCCCCGGCCAAAGTCTGTGGTCCGTGCGCGCCGATGCCGGGCAGATTGAACAGGTCATCATGAACCTGGCGGTCAACGCACGCGACGCCATGCCCAGCGGCGGAAAGCTCACGATTGAAACCGCCAACGTCACGCTCGACGAGGAGTATGCGCGCTATCACGCGCCGCTGCGGCCCGGCGACTACGTCATGGTCTCGATCAGCGATACGGGTGCCGGCATGGACTCGGAAACGCAATCACACATCTTCGAGCCGTTCTTCACCACCAAGGGAACAAAAGGAACCGGCTTAGGCTTGTCGACCGTCTACGGCATTGTGAAGCAAAGCGGGGGATACATCTGGGTATCGAGCGAGGTCGGCAAAGGCACCGCATTCAAGATTTATCTGCCTCGCGTGGCTTCGACGGGAGAGACGGCGGTGCAAGTCGCCATGCCAGTCGAACTCAAGAAAGCGGAGCCGGGGACCGAGACTATTCTGCTGGTGGAGGACGAAGCCAACCTGCGTTATCTGGCGCGTCAATATCTGGAAAAGCAAGGGTACAAAGTGATCGAAGCCGCCGATGGCGCGGTGGCCATGCAGATCGCGGTTGCGCACGAAGCCGTCATCCACCTGCTGCTGACTGACGTCATCATGCCCGGCATGAACGGGCGCGAACTGGCGCAGCGCATCTCAGAGATTCGTCCCAACGTGAAAGTTCTCTACATGTCCGGCTACACAGAAAACGTGATCGGACACAACGGCACGCTGGAGCCAGGCGTACGCCTGCTGCAGAAGCCCTTTAACCTTCGCGACCTGCGCACCGCAGTGCGCGAAGTGCTCGATGCAAGACCAACTCCCCCGGAGGTCGCCATGTCCATGCAATCCACAGAAGCACACACGGCTCGCGCACGAGAAATTCCTCCCATGCGCGCGCAACGATTCCAACTGCACTTGCCGCTGCGTTATCGCCGTTTGGGCGAAACCATCTGGCACGTCGGCAAAACCGAAAACATCAGCCGCTCCGGCTTGCTCTTCGAGGCCGACGAGGCGTTGCAACCGAACTCGCAGCTCGAGATCAATCTGGTGCTCCCGGCTGAAATTGCCGGGCTCTCGGAGACGGAAGTCGTTTGCCGGGGCGAAGTGGTGCGTACGGTGGAGCCGGACGAGCGGACCATGCACCCTGCATTGGCGGCGCGCATTCTGCAATATCACTTCCAGCACGGCCCGCTGCCGCGGGCGTGATGTTGCGATGGGAACGACAAAGGCGGCCAGCGTGGCCGCCTTTTACTTTGGGCTAAACACTAACTACGAGGCTTCTTCTGCGGCCTTTGCCAGATCCTTCTCCCGCACCGCCTGTACCTGCTCGGCCATGGCATACTTCAACTCCTCGACGCCTTTGCCGGTCACAGCGGAGATCTCGTAGAGCTTCAACTTCCTTTTCTTGGCATATTTCTTCAGCGCCGCGAGTTTGTCTTTGTTCACGACGTCGATCTTGGACGCAACCATGATCATCGGCTTCTCTTCCAGATGCGCTCCGAAGCTGCCCAGTTCGTTCATGATCACTTCGACGTCTTTCACCACGTCGGGGCGGCCGCTCGCATCGGAGACATCGACGAGATGCACCAACAGGCGCGTACGCTCGATGTGTCGTAGGAACTGCGTGCCCAAGCCCGCGCCGGTGTGCGCACCCTCGATGAGGCCAGGGATATCGGCTACAACGAAACTGATTTCATTCTTTGCGTCGCCGACCGCAACGACTCCCAAATTCGGCTGCAGCGTGGTGAAGGGATAGTCCGCAATTTTGGGCCGCGCCGCCGAGATGCGCGAGATCAACGTCGACTTGCCCACGTTGGGATATCCGACCAGCCCCACATCCGCGAGCAGCTTCAACTCGAGTCGATAGACGTGCTCCTCGCCCGGCCTGCCCGCTTCGTGCTCGCGCGGCGCCTGGTGAACCGAGGTCGCAAAGCGCGCATTGCCGCGTCCGCCGCGACCTCCGCGCGCGATGACAAACTTCTGATCGGGGCCCGAGAAATCAAAAATCTTCTCGCCCGTCTCGTCGTCGTAGACAATCGTCCCGACTGGAACTTTCAGAAGAACATCCACGCCCTCGCGGCCAGTCTTGTTGGAACCCTCGCCGTGGCGTCCGCGCTCGGCCTGATATTCGGGATTGAAGCGGAAGTGCACGAGCGTGTTGTGACGCTCGCTCGACTCCATAAGGACATCGCCGCCCTTGCCACCGTCACCGCCCGAGGGACCGCCGCGGGGAACGAACTTCTCGCGCCGGAACGCCATACAGCCGTTTCCGCCGTCGCCCGCCTTCACCCGAATTTTGGCCTCATCGATAAACATTGGAATCAGTCGTAGGTCGTTCGTTGTTTGTCCTTGGTCGTTCGTCGAACCCTTGCAATCCCGATTCTCGTGATTCCTCGAACCAGACCAACACCGGGCCAAGCTAACGACCAAAGACGGACGACTAACGACTAAAAAGGAAATGCCTCGTCCATGAAGGCGAGGCAGTGATGCGGGCCTGAGATTCCCCGCGAATTATGATCGAGTGCCTACTTCGCTTCGACTGGCTTCAATTCCACCGGCTCGACCATCACGAACTTGCCCATGGAACCTTTGTCCATGAACTTGATGCGGCCCGTGATTTTAGCGAAGAGGGTGTCGTCTTTGCCGCGGCCTACGTTGAGTCCGGGCTTCACGCGCGTGCCCCGCTGCCGAACAATGATGGTGCCGCCGGGGACGACCTGCCCTCCGAATGCCTTGAATCCAAGCCGCTGAGCGTTTGAGTCGCGGCCGTTGCGTGATGTGCCTTGTCCTTTTTTATGCGCCATATAAACCAGTTCCCAGTGGCCAGTTGCCAGTTCTCAGTTAAGAGCTAGACGGGCTATTCGCCCCGCTCCCACCGACTACTTCTTCTTGCCGCCCTTTTTCGCAGCCTTTTTCGGAGATGCCTTCTTCTTGGCCTTTTTCGCCTTGGGCTCAGCGTGGTCTTCGGCCTCCGCCTTTACCTTCTTCGGCTTCGCTTCCTTCTTGGGCAGTTCGGGAGCCTTGAAGCTCTGCCCGCCAAAAGCGATCTCGGCAATGCGGACGGCAGTAAACGCCTGCCGGTGTCCGCGCAGTTTCTTGTACTGTTTCTTGCGCTTGTAATGGAAGACCAGGATCTTCGCGCCGCGGCCTTCCTCCATCACATCGCCCACGACGCGGGCGTCGGACTGAACACCCAACTGGCCTTCTTCGCCCGACACGGCGACTACCGGGAATTCCACCTGGCCGTCCGTGCCAGTGCCCAGCTTCTCCACTCGAATCACATCGCCGGGCGCCACCCGGTACTGCTTCCCACCGGCGCGGATAACCGCGTACATACCTGCCTCCGTAAAATGTCGTGAATTCAGCGCGTACCGGAACTTAAAACTACAAACCCTCGGCGCACACGGGCGCAATCAGGGAACGTGCTGAGCTTCCTATGCTTGCTGTGTTTTCCGCCGCGGCGCTTCAGCAGCCAAGGCAGGCGTCCCCAGAACGGGTCGCGAGTACAGGCAAACTCAACTATTTTATCGTGCGGTTGGAAGATCGGTCAAACAATTAGCGAGATCACCGCCCAAACATTCGGACGTCATCCTGACCGGAGCCGCATTTCAGGCGGAGGGAAGGATCTCCCGCTCCAATCAAACTGTGGGCCCATCGCTATGCCTCTCCCGGCGCCACACGGATTCAGATGATGACACTGCTTAGGTTTCCTCTTTCCATACATCTATGCGAAAATTTCGCCGGATTCCCCGGAGGAAAAAGAATGCTCAAGCGTCTCATTACCGTTTCTCTGTGCCTGATCGCCCTGAGTGCCGCTGCTCAAACCAAGAAGTCTCCTATGAAGAAGGCCACAGGGCCCGCCCCCGATAAAGCGTACCTGCAGAAGATTTGGGATGGCTGGTCCACCCTCGATACCGCCAATGTAGCCAAGTTCTATGCCACCGGCCCGCACACGTTCTTCGATATCGCTCCGCTAAAGTACAACAGCTGGGAGGAATACGAAAAAGGCGTGAAGGGAGTCGTCGCCGATTACAAGAGCGCCAAGTTCACTGTGAATGATGACGCCCAAATCCATGCTCACGGCGACCTGGTGTGGGCTACGGCCACCGTCGCCGAGCAAATGACCAAGAAAGACGGCAAGGTCGAGATGGGAAATTTCCGCTGGACCGTGGTCTTCGAAAACGAAGACGGCAAGTGGGTCATCGTGCACGAGCACGTGTCCGCCCCCATTGGGTAGAACCTGGGCCACGGATTTCCGCCGATCTTCACGGATCAATTCCTTTTCCACAATCCGTGGAGATCCGTGCAAATCCGTGGCCGAACCTGCTAGTAAGATTTCCAGAAGAAATAAATTGTCATTCCCGCGCCCACCAGCACGACGAATGCTCGGATCCATACTTGTGGGATTTTCTGCGCGTAGTGCGCACCTAAATATCCTCCCGCGATGCCGCCGACAATCATCACGATTCCCTGCTTCCAATAAATCGCGCGCGCCACAACAAACGTGACGACGGCGACACCGTTGATGACCGATCCCATCACGCTCTTGAGCGCGTTCATGGAGTGGATATCTGTCATGCCCAGCATCGCGAGCATGGCAAGCATGACGATGCCCATGCCACCGCCAAAATAGCCGCCGTACACGCCGACCACGAGTTGAAACAGCGTCGCTCCGGCCAGAGCGGCGCGGGTGGTTTCATGTTCGATCACCGAGCGGCGTCCGCCTGCGATCTTTCTCCCGAAAGCAAACAGCAAGGTCGCGCCCAGCGTGAGCCAGGGCAGCACGCGCATGAAGGTATGCGCTGGAGTCTTCAGTAGCAGGAATGCGCCGGCAAGCCCTCCTGACAGGCTGGCCGCCAGCAGGGGAATCATGACTCGCCGCGGCACGTCCAGGCGTTTGCGGTAGGCTCCGCCACTGGCCGCGGCGCCGGTCCACAAGGCGATCGTGTTGGTGGCGTTGGCGGGGATCGGCGGCACTCCGGTAAACAGCAGCGCCGGAAAGGCGATGAAGCTGCCGCCGCCGGCGACAGAATTCAACGCGCCCCCCAGCACTCCCGCAACGAAAAGCAAAATGGCGATCTCGAGAGTCAAGCAGTAGGTGTACCAGAAAATTGTCCCCTGCCGCCAACGTTTTAGGCACGGCTCCGTCTCATAGAACGGAGGTCGATCATGGGAAGATGGGGAATCTTGTTTCTTGCACTTCTATCCGCTCAAGGCGTGGCGCAGCAATCCACACCGGCGAATCCACCGAATCCGTGTGCGGCGCCTGAACAAAAACAACTGGAGTTCTGGGTGGGCGAATGGGACCTGACCTGGCCCGGAGCCAAGCCCAACGAGCTTGGCCATGGCACCAACAGTATCAAGCGGCTCTTGGATGGCTGTGTTGTGCAAGAAAACTTTTCCGGCGGCGATTCCATCCATCTCCGCGGCACCAGCGTTTCGACGTTCGACACAAGGGCAAACCGGTGGAAGCAAACCTGGGTCGACAACCAAGGAGGCTACCTCGACTTTGTCGGCGACTTCAAAGACGGTCAGATGATTCTGCAGCGCGAGGTCGTGCGCAACGGAACCAAAACCCTGCAGCGTATGGTCTACAAGAACATCAGCGCCAACGAATTCGACTGGAGTTGGGAGTCTTCCAACGACCAAGGCAAGACCTGGCAGGTGCAATGGCCGGTCCATTACAGGAGAAAGAACAGGGGCTAGGGCCGGAGATCGGGACAGGGTCGAGGGATTAGAGATCAGGGATCAGAGAGTCTCTGAGTGTTTTTCTTACCCTGACCCCAAGTCCCTGTCCCTGATCGCGGTTACGCCTGTAACCTGTACTATCGCGCGTCTTCTTGCAGAAACATCGCTCCTGCCTCAGGGTTAATATCAACCGAGGTGGGGGATATGAAATCTGTCGCATCCATTCTTTTTTCACTCGCACTCTATAGCGTGGCCTGGGGACAAGCGCAGCCTGCTCCCGCGAACAACCAGCAATCGATGCCCGGCATGGATATGTCGGGCCACGACATGTCGAACATGAAAGACATGCCGATGAAAGACGCGGCGAACGACAAAGAGGATCCGGACGCGAGCGCCCACGCCATGCACTCCATGGAGGGCCACATGGATATGGGCCCGCACATGAAGATGACCGTCCTGCGCCAGGCGAAGCCGGGCGATGCGGCGCGGGCGCAGCAAGTGGCCGAGCAGGCTCGCAAGACCGCTGAACAATACGCCGACTATCACAAGGCTCTGGCGGACGGCTTCAAGATTTTCCATCCCGAAGTTCCGCAGAAGATGTACCACTTCACCAATTACGGCTACGGCATGGAGGCGGCATTCCGTTTCAACCCCGATCATCCAACGTCGCTGCTCTACGAAAAACATGGCGACGATTACAAATTGATCGGTGTGATGTACACCGCGCCCAAGCGCTTTACCGAAGAACAACTCGACGAGCGCATTCCCCTAAGCGTGGCGCAGTGGCACCAACACGTAAACTTCTGTTTACCTCCGACGGACAAGCGCAAAGAAATGTTGGCGCCGCACCCGCAGTTTGGATTGCGCGGATCGATCACCACGCAAGAAGCCTGTGACGCTGCGGGCGGAACTTTTAAGCCGGTCATCTTCAACTGGATGGTGCACGTTTATCCGTTTGAAAAAGATCAGGCGAATATTTTCTCCGTCGAACGGCAGCACGGCGACGGCGACTGACACTTTTCGACATTTCTCCACGCAACGAAACACTCCTGTCGTGTTCCTACGATTGAGCGCGCCCGCGCGTGAATTCTTGCTACCGCGCTCTTCGTACAAACGTCCAATAGAGAAGAAAAAGAATAGTGCGGCGAAGGAAACTTCCCGCATGGTTCCTTCGTAGTACTAACGGTGGGCGGACGACTGGGGCAGAGGTGACCTCGGTCTACAACAAAGCTCATTCAACAGAGATTTGTAGCGGGGCTGGGGATTCTCTCACACTCGGTTTGGCGGCCCAGATGAGAAAACCCCCTGACGGCAACGCAGGCTTGTGGTCTGTGTGCGCAACCCCGGCGGCAGCATTGTAGGCGATTCGCGCCGAAACACAAGTGTTTTCTCGCGCCGGTCGCGAACCGGGGCCGCCCTAACCGATTCCCGACGTTACTCGGGAAAGAAAAAAGGAGCAGCCATGAAGTTCGCGACAATTTCCAAGAGTCTGGTTCTGGGGTCGGCTCTGCTGCTGGCCTCAAGCGCATTCGCACTCACCAAAGCCAATCTCCATCTGAACGATCCGACCCAGGTCAGCGGCACAACCCTGAAGCCGGGCGATTACAAGCTCGAGTGGGATGGCACCGGGCCGAGCGTGGAAGTAAATATTGTGCAGGGGAAGAAGACCGTGGCGAAAGTGTCCGCCAAGGTTGTCGACCTCAACACCGCAGCCCAAGCCGATGCCGCACTGACCACACGAAACAGTGATGGCAGCAAGACACTCACCGGCGCACGCTTCGACGGCAAGAAATTCGCCCTGGAACTGGGCGACGCCAGCGAAGCCATGCAGGCGGGGTCAAGCAAGTAAGACTGTGATTAGTGAACTGAGGGAGCGCAAGCAGCGCTCCCTTTTTTTTGCTAGTTCGGCGTGGAAAGAATGTCGTCGTAGTAGGCGATCACGGCACGCTTGGGCTTGGTCTTCAGACCCTTCAACGGCATTTTCTGATCCATCGACATGTTGCCCTTCATCCGTGCTCGTCCCAGGAAGTACATATTTCCGTCGGCCAATTCAAGATAGATCGGCACCAGCATCTTGAAGTGATCATCCACTCCGGACTGACTAAGCTTTACGTTGAAGACAACATCGCCATCTGCGCCGGTGTCGAACGACGCATCCAGTTTGTAGGTCGGCAACTGAGTTCCATAGACGTACTCATCGAAGAACCAGTCCAGCTTGTGATTGCCGTCCATATCCATTTCGGGCGTCATGTGTTTCTCCAGCGCGGCCTTGAAGTCCTCGGTGGTGGCAGCCTTGCCGGAGTAGGTTTTCACGAAGTCTTGCATCGTTTGCTTAAAGAGCTGGTCGCCGGTGCGATTGTCGCGCATCATCATGCGAACCATATGCAGGATGTAGGCGCCCTTGGGATAAATTAGGCGGCGAGTCACGTCGAATCCAGTGCGTGAGTTACTGGCGCGGTATCCCATGGTCAGAGGGCCAGCGTCAATGGCGCGAAAGCCCTGGGCGTTGCGCTCCAGTAAGAGTTCCCGCTCGTCATTCCAAAAAGTGATGAACTTCTTGGGATTCTTCTCGATCATCGAAAGGTATAGCGAGGCGGACATATCCGAGAAGCCCTCGCTCATCCACTGATCACGCCCGGAGCTGAACCCTACAGTGTGCCCCCACCATTGATGAGCTACTTCGTGCGGAGTCACGACCTTCCAGTAGCCTCGATCTCCGAAATCCATGCCAAGTTGGTGGCGCACAGTGGTGTCGAAGTAGTAGCAGATCGGAACCCACACCAGCTCTGGCCATGACTGGCCGTAATCGCAGGCCGTTTGCTGCGTGAGTTGGAGATGTTTGAACAACGAGGGACCAAAATAGTCGGTGTACAGCTGCACGGCAAGCTGCCCCTCGGCGAGGGCCTTTTTGTTCAGGCCCGTTGTTCCCATCGTGCCCAATGCCACTTCCGGCTGGTCGTGCAAGGCGCCAAATGCTCCGCCACCTGCGCCCGGCAGATCCCCTGAAGCGGCGTGTTGCAGCGACTGTACCCAATTGGGAGATTCCTGATTGGCGTAAGACTGGACGAGGTATTCCGGCTTCTCCAGTTTCGCTTCTTCCATCTTGAATTTGCCGAAGCTGAAGCCAGCCACCGTCTGCGGCGCTTCGCTCTTCCAGACACTCACGTTCTGGCCGCCTTCGTTTGTCTCGCTCACGCGGACCCCGGTGGCCGCGATTTGCATTCCTTTGGGAATCCGAAAGGTCATGTCATAACTTGTGTACTGACCGAAACCGGCGTCGTGTTGGTTCGGATACCAATTCATTCGGGCTACCGGGTAATAATTCCCTCCGCCCTCGTTGGTGACCGCTTCTTTGCCTTCGTATTCCACCGAGATGGAATACTTCTCGCCGTTCGACATCGCTCTGGGCAAAATGACCGCGAACTGCGCGTCTTCGTTTTTGTCTTCCTGAATGAACGACAAGGGCTGACCGTCCGCACCCTTCACGCTCTTTACGCGCAGTGTGTGGAACAAATTCAAAGGCACGACGCGGACCCCACTTTGTAGAGACACTATCTCTTCCGTGCTCTTGCCCACCAGGTTGGCGTTTTTTTCCAGGGTCGTGTCGAGAGTTTGATGCTCGATTCGTACGGTGTGCCCTAACTCCACTTTGTGCTCGGACATGGGAAAGGAAGCCCACTCGCCCGCTTTGTTGTCATCGTAAGTAGAGAAGTTCACCTGGTCGGTCCCATCGCGCGGATCGATCTCGTACAGTTCTTGCCCGTTGTAATGCTTGCCGTGGATGAATGCGGTGAAGTAGCCGCCCGGACCGGGACTCAGCACGTCTTCCAGCAGGCGGATTTCAAGGTTGTCCTTGAATTTGTGCCGCGTGGTGTGCTGCGAGTCTTTCAGGGGACCCGCATCGCAACCGCCGGACGCGGGGCTTCCACCCGCTTTAATCTCCTCGTAAGTGTTGTCGGTAAACCGCAACACGGTCTGCGTGAAGTTTTCGCTGAACTCATCTTCTTTGGTCAGCAGCTTCAGGGATTTCTTCTCGTTGTCGGTCGGAGGGTCAAGCACGAAATTCCCTTCGCCCGAGAACACGGCGCCCGTAACTTTCCCGTTCACCGGAGTGACGAAGCAGATCGTTCCGGAATGGAAATGAAACGATCCAGCATCGCGCTTCAAGGTGTAGTTGTTGACGCTGACCGCTTCGCTGCCCAGGCCCACATTGCGCAGCGCCTGATAATTCGGGTCGGCGTTTGGTCCGGCAGCATTCTGAGCAGACGCAGTAAGCAGGATCGACAGACTAATGGCGCCTACAGCCAGCGCGCGACACACGTGGCCTGATCGAAGACGAGAAAGCGGCATAGAGCCCTCCGGGGGGAAGGAACTTGTTATTATCCGTGGACTACGCGAAAAAGCAAGGGCCGGAATCACAGCATGTTACTTCGTATCCTCTGCCTTTTCTAACTGGGCATTCAGGTGTACGCTGCTGCCGGCGCTGATCTTCATCTTCCGTTCCCAGTCTTTGTAGCCGGCCTTCTTCACAACAACGGTGTGATCCCCTTCAGACACCTGAAGGTCGGAAGGAGCATTGCCGACGAAGCTGCCATCGATCTCGATGTCGGCGCCGGATGGATCGGACTCAAGCTGAAGCCTGGTGGACGTTGGACTTCCGACCGGCGCAGCAGGCACCGCTGAGGCGTCTTGCGTCGGCGGTGTCGTCTGGAACTTCGCGACATCCAACTTCATATCACCGTTCACGTATGCAGTAACTTCGGTGCCCTTGGGAATACTGATGTCCTTCCCGTGCATAAACAGAAAGAACGGTGCGGCCGGGAAAAAGACAAGACTGGTCGCCACCATACCGCCCACCATCGCGCCGGTATGGCCGCCACCTTTCAGATCCTTGACAGCACGGAGAGCTGCCTTCTCGCTGCTTATCAGTTTTACGTAATCGATATTGATATCAAGCTTTCCACCCCGCGCCATCCTCCGCTTCGCTTGTGCTTCGGTCACTGTTGCGAAAGCAAGTCCTCCTTTGGGGATGACCAGCGTGCCGTTCAGGCTGATATCTTCGAGCACTTCAAAATCAACCGTGTCACCCACGTGGGCATCGCCCGACGAGATCGTTCGGTTGATTCGCATCCGTACCGGAGTTCCGTCCTCGAGAACGAATCCTTTTGCGGAAGTGTAATTTGCCGAGGTCTGAGTTTTGTCTTCAGCAGGCGGCTTGCTCGTATCTTGCGACGGAGAATTCGTCTTACTTTGTGTTGTTGTAGTTTGAGCAAGTAGACACGAGGTCAGGAAGGCAAGAGTGGCCAGAACTCTAGCGAGTCTTTTCAAGATGTTTTCTCCGACGACAAACGTGGCGTTCGAAAAACTGGGAGCTTAAAACTGGTTATTATGCGCCACGAACAGAGGAAGGGAAAGCGCCAACCTTGGCTAGTCGCCGTGACTGAAATAACTAGCGCCCAGCCGCCAATCTCGTCGCCAGCCTCGCGGGTAGCTTCGCGCCGAAGATCTTGTCTTGCGCCGACTTCAAGTTATAGGGCGTGCGGTGGAAGTGTACGATTTGCTCGTCGGTGTCATAGAGAGCGAAGGCCGCGCGCCAGTCGCCATCGCGGGGCTGGCCAACCGATCCGGGATTGATCAGGTACCGCGCGTCCGGCTTCAACTGCAGTGCAACCGATTCCGGCTGTCCCACCGTCCGATACTCCGGACGAAACCCGTCCGCCGCTGAGCCGTTGGCAAAAAATCCGCCCTGCAAATGCGTGTGCCCGAAGAATGTCAGCGGCGCATTCAGGGTAATCAGCGGCGCCAGCGCATCTCCCAGCGACACGACGTATTCATCTTCATCATTCGGGGACCCGTGCACGAGTTGCACCTGCGGAAATTCGGGCAGCGAAACGGGTCCATGCGGCAACTCGCGCAGCCACTCCAGATTTTCCGGAGTGAGTTCATTGCGCGTCCAAATCGCAGCCGCCGCAGCCATAGGATTAAAGTCGTCCAGGTTCATGATGCCGGTGGCTGCTTTGTCGTGATTGCCGCGCACAAAGACTTTCCCCAGCGCGCGAGAGCGTTCCGTCACTTCGTTGGGGCTGGCGCCATAGCCAACAATGTCGCCGAGATTCACGATCATGTCATGCTGTGGCGCGACCGCCAGGCAGGCGTCCAGCGCTTCAACGTTGGCGTGAATGTCACTTAACAGCAGTATGCGCACAAGGTCCCAGTCATTGCAGGTAGATGAAGTGACAGATTATAGACCCGGGGACCCTGACTTGCCGGGATTTACCACCGGGCACCGCGCCCAGTGTCCTGCACTCACTTCGACCAGAGCAGGTGGCAACTCGGCGCAGCTTTTCACGCGGTAGTCGCAGCGCGGCTCGAAGGCGCAGCCCGCCGGCAGATTCTGCAACGGAGGTACCGTCCCTTCGATCGTTCGCAAGGGTTGGGATCGATCGGTGGCCAGATCCGGCACAGCATGCAGCAGTCCCCGCGTGTAGGGATGCGCGGCAGCCTGAAAGATATCCCGCTTTGCGCCCAGTTCCACCAGATTCCCCGCATACATCACGGCCACACGATCGGCAACCTGCGACACAACCGCGAGATCGTGCGAAATAAAGAGCATGGCCAGCCCAAACTTTGCCCGCAGGTCCGCGAGCAAAGCCAGAATCTGCGCCTGGATGGTCACGTCGAGCGCCGTGGTCGGCTCATCGGCAATCAGCAGCTTGGGACGATTCACAATCGCCATCGCAATCATGATGCGCTGCCGCATGCCTCCAGAAAGCTGGTGCGGATAATCCCGCGCCCGCACCGCCGGGTCGGGGATGGCCACGTCGTTCATGGCATCCACGGCGCGCTGCCATGCTTCTTTTTTCGAAACCGCGTGATGCGCCAGCACGGCCTCGGCGATCTGATCGCCCACGCGCATCACGGGATTGAGTGCCGTCATCGGCTCCTGAAAAATCATCCCAATCTGCGACCCACGCAGCAGGCGCATCGAGTCGTCCGAAAGTTCCCGCAGATTGCGCGGGCCGTGGCCGTTTTCGGAGAACAGAATCTGTCCGGAGACAATCGCCTGCGACGGCAATAGACGCATGATGGCTAGCGAAGTAATCGACTTACCCGACCCAGACTCGCCGACGAGTCCGAGCACTTCGCCGGGAGCGATAGAGAAATTTAGATCACGTACTGCGCTCAAAACTTCTGCAGCGACGGCCGCACCCGGCTTCGAAGCCTGCGGGAATGCAATGTTCAGATTCTGGATGTCGAGCAGCGCCGTCACAGACTTATCGTAGCAGCGGGGAGAACGAATCGCCCGTGGGAGATGAACCGTCAGTGCTGCAATTCGGGATTGGTGGCGTCATCCTGAACGGAGCCGCTTTTCAGGCGGAGTGAAGGATCTCCCGTACCTGTGCACTCGTGGAGCGGGAGATCCCTCCGCCCGCTGGTGAATGCGCGGTCGTTTGATTGCATAACGACGTTGGCTGATCGCAGCGAGTAGATTGGGTTGCGACAAACAAGACCAAGGCTCACTGAGAGGAGCCAACGTCATGCTGATTATAGGCTGTGATTTTCATCCTGGGTTTCAGCAGGTGGCGATCTTTGACAATCGAACGGGAGAAGTACAGGAGAAACGGTTGCAGCACCGGGGCGAGGCGGAGCAGTTTTACCGGTCGCTTTCGGGTCAGCCAGTTCTGGTAGGGATGGAAGCGTGTGGGCATTATCCGTGGTTCGAGCGGTTGCTGGCGGAGTGCGGACACCAGTTGTGGCTGGGCGATGCGGCCCAGGTGAGGGCCAGCGTGGTGCGCAAGCAGAAGACGGATCGGCGGGATGCGGAGCATCTGCTGACTCTGTTGCGCCAGGATCGGTTTCCGCGGATCTGGGTGCCGAGCCTGGAAGTGCGCGACGTGCGGCAGTTGCTGGTGCATCGGCACAAGCAGGTGCAGGCGCGGACGCGCACGAAGAACCAGCTGCAGGCCATGGCGCTGAGCTGTGGGGTGCAGAAGAAGCGCAAGCTGTGGACCAAGGCTGGGCGGGAAGAGTTGGAGAAGTTGGAACTATTGCCCTATGCGGCGGCGCGTCGGGGGCAGTTGCTGGAAACGCTGGACCAGTTGGAGCAGGAGATCGCGCAACTGGACCGGCAGGTGAATGAAGAAGTGAAGC
>Ga0335070_10002006_pt1 | contig 23692 bp, 24 predicted proteins | sample Lox_Sample_13_FD_206722 | JGI IMG/M metagenome (GOLD analysis project Ga0335070, IMG submission 206722) | Soil microbial communities from Loxahatchee National Wildlife Refuge, Florida, United States - Lox_Sample_1.3 | ecosystem: Environmental > Terrestrial > Soil > Wetlands | place: USA...
CGTGATGAGCGCGAAAAAGGCGAAGAGCCAGAGCCAGCTGGCTTGCGCGCCGGGGGCCGTAAGGTAGGCGGCGAGGGCCATCACCAGATACGACGCGGCGAGAAGGCCGTTGCCCAGCGCCATCTTGACCACGGTGCGGGGCTCCCTGCCGCGGGTCGCTTGTTGCGACCAGAAAGCAACGACCAATGGCGTGAAGGCGAATATCATGAACGGATTGAAGGCTTGAAACCAGGTCACCGGAATCTTCCAGGCAATGATTCCGGGTAGTAGTGCGCGATTGGTGAATTGCTCGGCCCAAAGATTGATGGTGTTTCCTTGTTGCTCGTACGTCGCCCAGAACAGCGTCGTCGGGATGCAGAGCAGGACGAGGGCGACGACGGCTCTCCAGTCCGCCGCCGTCAGAGGCTGCTTCGTTTCCGCGCCGGCGCGTGCGCGTTCGACCCGGTCCTTCGGCAATGTACGAAGCGCCGCAAGATAGATGAGCTGGCCGACGACCATGCCCACCCCGGCCGCGAAGAAGCCCCACTTGTATCCGAACGCTGGATCCTCCGCGAGGCTGCCGCAAATCAGCGGCGAGAAAAAAGCGCCGACGTTGATGCCGACATAGAAGATCGAATAGGCGCGATCGATCCGGCTATCGCCGGGTTTGTACAGATTTCCGACCTGCGTCGAGATGTTCGGCTTGAAGAAGCCGTTTCCCACGATGAGCAGTCCGAGCCCGACGAAAAGGAGACTCGGCTCCATGAGCGTGAATTCGGCAATCGCCATCGTCACACCGCCGACGATCACGCTCATCCGCTGACCCAGCCAGCGGTCCGCAATCATTCCGCCGAAGAACGGCGTGAGATAGACGAACGCGGTGTAGTTGCCGTAAATGATGGACGACAGCGGCTGCACGCCAAGGTCTTGGCCGCCGTTGAACACGGCTTCGAACAAATGCTTGATTGCGTGGTAGCCGAGGACATTTTCGACATGTCCGGGCAATAGCAGGAAATTCGTCAGATAGAGCACGAGAATTGCGCGCATGCCATAATAGGAAAAGCGCTCCCACATCTCGGTCGTGAACAGCCAGGTCAGGCCGCGCGGGTGACCGAAAAGCGTTTTTTCCGGCGTGGTGTCTGCCATGGCCATGCCTTCAACTCCCCCTGATGCGCGGCGGAGTGTGCCGAATGAAAGCCGCTACGGCAATTCGATGTAACGATCTTCCCGGCTGTAAGGCACGAAACCGAGGCGCTGATAGAGCGGCAGGGCGCGCGGATGGTCGAGCGTACAGGTATTGACTAACAGCTTCGTGATCGGATGCGTCCAGGCGTTGGCGCAGGCATGGTAAAGGAAGAAATAGCCCAGCCGCTTGCCGACCGCTTCAGGCATCAATCCGAAATAGGAGAGCTGGCCGACGCCGTCCTCGCGCATGTCGAGCTCGGCTAATCCCGCCGGATTTCCATCCGTATACAGCACATAGAGCTCTTCTTTGGGATCCTGAATAATGGCGGCCAGCGCCTCGTCCGAAAGTTTACGGCGGTCAACCCAGTAATAGGCGACCCCGACCGTATCGTAGAGATAGCGGTAGAAATGAACCGGCGGATTCAGCGCACGCATGATGGCGATCTTCCCGCGCGGGGTCGGCGGCGGCAAAGCGGCCGGCTTGTTCGCCATCTCGAGAAAGGTGACGACCATCGGGATGCGACGGTTCTGATCGGAAACCATCGTCAACCCGTCTCGATTGGAGCGTCGCTGGCGCCCCATTCCGACCAGGACCCGTCATAGAGCGACACGTCCTTCGCGCCCGCGACCGTCAGTGCAAGCATCTCGATCGCCGCAGTGATGCCCGATCCGCATGTGGTGACCGTCGGCTTGTGCAGGTCGACGCCGTGGGCCGCGAATACGGTCCGCAGGTCGTCGCGCGACTTCAGCGTTCCGTTCGGATGGACCAGCTCGGTGTACGGAACGTTTATGCTGGTCGGTATGTGGCCGCCCCGCACGCCGGCGCGTGGTTCGGGTTCGATCGCCTTGAAGCGCGGAATGCCGCGCGCGTCGACCACCTGATAGTGTCCGGTATCGAGGTTCTCGGTCATCTGCGCAAAGTCTTTGACGATCGCGTGGTCCTGGCGGGCTGTGAAGTGCCGCGCAAATGGGGCTGCGCTCATATCCTCCAGCGGCCGCCCCTCATTGCGCCATTTCGGCAGGCCTCCGTCGAGGACCACGACGTCGCTGTGTCCCATGGCCCGGAGCATCCACCAGGCGCGCGGCGCGGAATAGACGCCCGCGCTGTCGTAGACGACGATCAGATTGCCGTCACCCAGTCCGAGCTTGCGCATGCGGCTGGCGAATTTCGTCGCCGGAGCCAGCATGTGGAGCAGGGGGTTGTTCTCGTCCGACAAGTCGTCGATGTCGAAGAAGACGGCTCGCGGAATGTGCGCGGCGGCATATTCGGCGCGGGGATCGCGGTTTGCCTGCGGCAAGTACCAGGACGCGTCCGCGATCCGCACGTCGGGCGCGTTTATGCGGCCGGCGAGCCACTCGGTCGAGACGAGAGGAGTGTTTTCGGTCATCGTTCGAACGGCACGGTTATCGGGCGCCTGGCGGTTGCGAGCCAGGCCGGAACCGGCAGCCCCTTCGACCTCAGGAATTCGGGATTGAACAGTTTGCTTTGGTAGCGCGTGCCGTAATCGCAGAGCACCGTGACGATCGTGTGTCCTTTTCCCATTTCCCTCGCCATGCGGATGGCACCGGCGACGTTGATGCCCGTCGAGCCGCCCATGCACAAGCCTTCATGTTCGAGCAGGTCGAAAATAATGGGCAAGGCTTCCTCGTCGGAAATCTCGTAGGCGTCGTCGATCGGCGCGCCGTCCAGGTTCGCCGTGACCCGGCCCTGCCCGATCCCTTCGGTAATCGAGCTGCCATGGGCTTTCAGCTCGCCGGTTTTGATCCAGGAATAGATCGACGCGCCGAGAGGATCGGACGCGGCAATCCGGATATCCGCGCGATGTTTCTTAAGCGCGATCCCGACGCCCGCCAGCGTTCCTCCCGTGCCGATCGCGCATGTAAAGCCATCGATTCGACCGTTGGTCTGGCTCCAGATCTCAGGGCCGGTTCCCTCGATGTGGGCCTGCCGGTTGGCCACATTGTCGAACTGGTTCGCCCAGATCGCGCCGTTCGCTTCGGAACGCGCCAATTGCGCGGCAATCCGGCCGGAAATCTTCACGTAGTTGTTCGGGTCCTTGTAGGGAACGGCCGGTACTTCGATCAGTTGTGCGCCGAGCAACCGCAAGGCGTCCTTCTTCTCCTGACTCTGGGTATCCGGAATTACGATCACCGTCCTGAAGCCCAGCGCATTGCCGACGACGGCGAGTCCGATCCCCGTGTTGCCGGCAGTTCCCTCGACGATGACGCCGCCGGCACGGAGTTCGCCCCTGCGCATAGCGTCCGCGATGATGAAGAGCGCGGCACGGTCCTTGACGGACTGGCCCGGGTTCATGAATTCGGCCTTGCCGAGAATCTCGCAGCCCGTCAAATCGCTTGCACGATTGAGACGGATCAGCGGCGTGTTCCCGATCGCGTCAACCACGTCTTTTTTGATGTTCATCGGCCGGATCGAGTGAAAGGCCACGTGAACCTAATGGGGTGGAAACGCCGCTTCAAGGCGCAGAAAGGCTGCGATACGCCTCCAATGCCCGGGCGCGCGCAGCGGAAAGGTCGACGATCGGTTCGGGGTAGGATTTGACGCCTTTTCGCAGTTCGCTCGGAGCCGCCCATGGCTTGTGGATGAATTCGTCCGGCATGAGCTGGAGTTCCGGGACCCAACGTCGGACATACGCGCCGTGCGGGTCGAACTTTTCGCCCTGGAGCACCGGATTGAAAATCCGGAAAAACGGCGCCGCGTCGGTACCGCAACCGGCCACCCATTGCCAGCTTGCCGAGTTGTTCGCGAGGTCGGCGTCGACGAGCGTGTCCCAGAACCACTCGGCTCCGCGTCGCCAGTCGACGCCGAGCTGTTTGACCAGAAACGACGCCGCGATCATGCGGACTCGATTGTGCATCCAGCCGGTTGCCCACAATTCGCGCATTCCCGCATCGACGATCGGGAAGCCGGTTCGTCCGCGGGTCCAGCGCACGAATTTCTCGGCGTCGGACGACCAGGGGAAGGACGCGAACTTCGAATCGAGCGGCGCATGAGGCAGTTGCGGGTTGTAAAACAGAAGGTGATGCGAAAATTCGCGCCAGCCGATTTCCGAGAGGAATTTCTCCGCGCTTGACGACGGCGGCTGCGACGAGACCGCATGCCAGATCTGCCGCGGCGAAATCTCGCCGAAGTGCAGGTGAGGTGACAATCGCGACGTTGCCGCGGCGGCCGGCGCGTCGCGCGATCCCGCATACTCCGACAGACGCGCGAGGAACCCGGAAAGCTGAAATTGGGCGCTCGGCTCGCCCGGATGCCAGGCCGTGCGAAGGCCGCCAGACCAGTCGGGGTTGGACGGCGTCAAGTTCCAATCCGCCAGGCTTTCGCTCTCAATGGCAGCAATGGCCGATCTGAGACTTGTGGGCGCTGGAAGTGGCGGCGAGGGCTGCCACTGGGCGAACCCCGCCCGCCAATAGGGCGTGAAGACCTTGAACGGGGTGCCCGCCGCGGTCCTGACCTCCCACGGCTCGCGCAGCAGTGATCCGCCGAAACTCTCCGCGCCGATCCCCCGGGCCAGCAGAGCCGCCTTCAGTCTCTTGTCGCGCTCAATTGCGTAGGGTTCGTAGGCGCGGTTCCACACGACGGCCTTGGCGCCTATCTCGTCCGCGAGCCCGCAAACCACGGACTCCGCCCTACCGCGCCGCAGAACCAGCCTTCCACCAATTTCTTCGAGACTGTCGCCAAGCGATTGTAAGCTATGGTGAAGCCACCAGCGGGAAGCGCCGCCCGCCCGCCATATGCCGGGGGTTTCGTCGTCGAGAACGAACAGGGCGACAATCGGGCTACCGTCCGCTTGGGCGGCCGCCAGCGCCGGATTGTCGGCCAGGCGAAGGTCCTGCCGGAACCAACAGATCACGGGACTCATACGAAGTTATACGTCGTTTTGTCCGGCCGGATCACGCCGGGCTCGGGGCCGTCAAGCCGCGGCAGTCTGTACCGCTGACGGGTCCCGCAACTCGTACCCGCGCCCCCAAACTGTGGTGATGTAGTCGCGACCGTTCGTTGCCAGGTTGAGCTTCTTGCGCAATTTGCAGACGAACACGTCGACGATCTTCTCGTTCGGTTCGTCCATGCCCCCGTAAATCTGGTTGAGAATCACTTCTTTCGTCAGCGTCATGCCTTTGCGCAGCGACAGAAGCTCGAGCACTTCGTATTCCTTGGTCGTCAGCGCAATCTGCGCGCCGTCTACGGAGACCATCTTGGCATCGAGGTCGACCTCGATCTTGCCGGTCGTGATGACCGACCTCGCGTGCGAACGCGCGCGGCGGACAACGGCGCGCATGCGGGCAATCAACTCGTCGCGATGAAAAGGCTTGGTGAGGTAGTCGTCCGCGCCAAATCTGAGCGCATCGACTTTCGTCTCCTGGGCAGCAATTCCCGAGAGGACGAGCACCGGAGTCGCGACGCCGACGTCGCGCAGCGACCGAAGCACGTTCAGACCGGAAACGTCCGGGAGCTGCAGGTCGAGCACGACGATGTCGAAACTCCCCTCCGAAGCGAGGCGACGACCCTCTTCGCCCAGTTCGGCTGTCGTGACTGTGAAACCCTCCGTCTCGAGCATGCGTTTGATGCATTGTGCGACAACGGGTTCATCTTCGATAAGTAGAGCGTGCATCCGATTTTCCGCCTCTCGTTCCAGTCTCAAGCAACTGGGGTGCAGGAATATGCGCGCGTGCCGGCCGATCCGACATTGGGGAATTCCCATAAGGCCCATACAAAGCCGCCGGAATCTGCGGGTACTGCAGACCCCGACATTGTACCTAGGTCCAATCCCGAGCTGTCGGGCGTCGCAGCGGCGTGACAGCGTGCTGCGTGGCGAGTCCGCGGTGCGAAGCTTCGCGCGCGCGGCGGCCCTTCGAAATGCCAGCGAGGTGACTCATGGGCTTCAACGTCGGCCTGATCGCACGCGATGCGGATGTCGAAGCGGACGTCGCCGCGATCCTTAAGAAGACGTCGTTGACGGTTTGGACGTCTCGCTCGCCTGATGCGATTTGCGACAACGTCGCGCGACCGGGAACGCTGCTGCTGGCGGTAGCGCTGCCGGACCTGTCCGGGCTGGAACTGGTCGAGCGTCTGCGCGCGTTGCATGTGGACGTGCCTGCGATTTTGATCGGACCGCAGCCAAACGCCCTGCCGGCGAAAAGGCTGGCTGATGCCAGCGTGCTCGACGTTATTCCCCTACCGGTCGGGTCGCGCGACCTACTCAGTTGGATTGAGTGTGTGTGCGTGACCCGCCTCGTGTTGCACCGCGAGCAGCTCTTGAAATTGTCGCGGCCCGATCAGGCGCGGGATCTTCGCGTCGTGGTCTGAACCGTCCGCCGGTTGCGGATGGGGCTTCAGGCGCCGGCCATTCCGAACATCTGCATCGTTTCTAGCCATCTCTTGCGTTGCTCGCCCGAAATGGCGTGCACGCAGCCGATGAAGGTCGGCGACTCCAGGCGGACGCCGGGTATAGCCAGTCGTGCGATGTCGATCAGCGACTCCTTCTCGCCGCGATGCCCGGCGCGATGCGCGAAGGCCGGCATTTCCATGGTAACGATCATCCGCGCCGTTTGCAGACGATGGCGCTCCGGCTTCGCCTCTCGACTGCGAGCCGCCGCATGCAGCAGTTGCAGGAGTGGCGCTGGCGGCTGATCGCTCCAGAGCGGAAAGACGATGAGCAGGTGACCGGCCCAGCGGATCATTTCCAGCGCTTCCTGGACTTCCTCCACCGCGCTCTCACCCTTGCGGTGCGGACGTGCCAGGGGGAGTGCCAGGTTTCCGACGTCGATGCGTTTCGCTGGGCGGACCGATGCGGCAAGCCCGTCAGCGTAGGCGTCGCACAACGCGGCGCAAAACCTTTGTGGCCTGGGATCAGGATGTCCATTGATCACGAGCACGTTCCGGGACCTAGCCGGCGCGGTGGCGAGACGACGCGGCGTGATCCGCTCGCGCATGTGCGAAAACGAGCTGCCGATGGCCTCTCCGAGCATGGCGAGGCCGCGCGGTTTCGATGACGGCGTGTAGAGGCGGGTCGGTGCATCAAGCTGCATGATACGTGGTCTCCTTCTGGAACGCCCGGAAGCGCTCGAGATCGGTCACATCGCGAAAACAGACGAGGGTCGCCCCATTCGGCAAGCGCGTCGGAGCGAGCGAAATCAACCGGCCGTCGGACCTTGCGATGTTTCCCCACTCGCCGTAGCGCTCCGGACTTTGCGAAGCGATGGCGGATGAAACGATGTCCCAGATGTTGTCGCGCCCGAACCGCGACATGCACAGCGCGGCCAGTGCGGTGAAGTGCGGCGCATCCGCCAGTTCTTCGGCACTCAGATGCCAAAGTCTTGCAAAGGCCTGGTTGGATTGCGTCAGGCGGCCGTCGGTCTCAAAGATCGCGACGGGGTCTTCGATCGTGTCGAGCGTGACTTTCTGCACGGCCCCAAGCGTCGCAAGCGCGGCCTTGAGACTCAAAGTCTCGCTGACGTCCTCGAAGGTATAGAACGTGCCGCCCTGGAGATGCGGTCGGCCGACGACGCGAAGGCTGCGTCCGCTCGGCATATGCCAGAATTCTTCCGAAAGCTGCGCGCCGTTCGCCTTCGGTTCGAGCCGTTGCTTTTTCCACGCGGCAAAGTCGCGCTGTTCCGGCAGGAGACGCGACTCCCGCAGGCGGTCGAGAATTTCTTCGTGCGTAGGATGCGTGTCGAGCCAGTCCTGGGGAAAGCTCCACATCCGCGCAAAGCAGCGATTGTTGCCGGCCAGGTGCTGGTCGTTGTCGAAAACGGCGATCGCCAGGTCGATGCGGTCAAGCATGTTGGCGTTGGCGTCGGCGGCGATCTGCAACCGCCCTTCGGTCCGCACCGCATCCGTCACGTCGATGGCGGAAGCGGCGATGCTGGAGTCGGGCAAGCGCGACAGACTCATCGACAAGGCCCGCCTTTCGCCGCGCGCGGTCACATAGCGCCGGGCGTTGAGCACGTCCGTGCCGTCGCGCGCCGCGCTGGCAAGGTCGAATTCCGAGCGATCGAGCGCAACGTTGCCGCGAACCGCATCCGTGCCGGCGAGCGCGAGATAAGCCGCATTCGCCCAGCGCAGCTGCAGGTCGGGTCCGCGAACCCACACCGGAACGGGAAGCGCGCTCGCAAGCGCGCGGTAGTCGACCTCGGGGTCGTCGGCGAACAGATCGCGCAGATACAGCACGGAGCGGCCGCGCACCGGGCGTCCCGTCACCGCGATACGTCGGCCGGACGACGAGCGCACGGACATCTCGAACGGGGTCAGCGCGTGCAACAGTCCGCTCAGGGCGGCGGCCAAAACGGGCGCGTCGCGGCCGGCCAGGACGGTTTCGAGAAGGGAAGCGCCATTTCCATAGGTGAGAGGGGTCTTCAGGTCCTCACCCATGATCACGATCGACTGTCCGCTCTCTGCCATGACGGCGTCGCGCAACGCCAGGTCAGACCGTGTCGCCTCCCGGTTCGTGCGCAGGTCGATCTTGAAATTGCCGAGACGGGCATGCATCCACGCCGCCCAGATGCTGCATAGCGTTCCGATCACCGCGGTCGAGACTGCGAACGCGGCGACGGTAAAGTCGCTGCCCATGGGCTGGCGATGGTCCGCATCGGCGAGCGCCGGCATGAAGGCGTGTGCCAGCCAGAGCAGGGGCGACGCGATGAATGTTACGATTTGCGCGATCAAGTGCATGACGCCTATCCCTCAGGCATCAACGGCGATCGCGCGCAGCGCGCCGACGTCGTTGAGGATGAACTGGTGGGAATTGGGAACCGTGACGATGTTTTCATCGCGGAGAGCGGCAAGCGCCCGGCAAACGGTTTCGATCGTCATGCCGAGATAGTCGGCGATGTCGTTGCGGCTCATGGGAACATCGAGACGCTCGCCTGCCATCGCGTCTTCGCGGCCGGCCAGGCGCAGCAGGAAAGAGGCGACGCGCTGCTTCGCCGTATGCGCACCCAGAACGAAAGCCTGCTGCTCCGCGGCGCGAAGATTTGCGGTCAAAAGCGACACCAGGTGCGCGCGCACGGCCGGCGTGGACGCGACGAGACGATCGAAGCTGCTGCGCGCATAGCTCAGCAGGGTGACTGGCGTGACGGCCTCCGCCGTGAACGGGTGCGTGGTGCGTTCGTCGAAGCCGATCAGCTCGCCGGGCAGGACGAAGTCCGCGATGTGCCGGGTCCCATTCGCCGCGTGCCGGCACAGGCGGACGGTGCCGCTGATCACGCGGTAGACGCGCTCGGCGCGATCGCCTTCCTGAAACATGATCTCGTTCCGGCCGAAGTGCTGACGCGTGCTGGACGGATGCAACTGGCGCAGATACAGGGCGAGCGATGGCGCGCCCCGCTGATCGTCATCGATTTCGAGATGGACGGGACGGCCGGAGAAAACGTTCTGGGAGTGTGCGCGCGCGGCGCTGAGTGTCATAGGCATTTTTCTTCCCCACAATGTCGATGCGTTCTGCATCTGTCGAAAAGCTTCGTTAATCCGAGCACGGATCAACAGCCGGGAAATCTCCCTAAGCACTTTCGCGTGTGGACGTGATGAACGAAGGCGCTGCAGTCGCCGGACCTACTCCTCGAGCGTCTAATTCAGGCGCGGATTGCCGACGTCGCTTCGTTGATCGAGAGCGGATTTGACATTTGCCAATGCGCTTTTTGCGACGCGCGCGTTTTATCGAGCCGAAATCGCAACGGAACTATTCCGCCAGAGAGGTGTGCGAATGAACCTTCTCGATGCTGGTCAGGTTGCAGCCGGATGTGAATTTCGCATCGGTGCGGGCGTCCGGCGCATTGCCGGTGTGCGACAGCCGAAAGTCGTCGCACGACCGGGCGCGATCGCGGACTCGACGCGCAGGCGTCGCGGCGCGCGAAATTTCACGCCCGGCCCCTGGCGGGCACTCGATCCGGGCACGAACCAGATCGCGGGATGGGGCGTCTGGCGGCAGGGCGCGCGGCGCGCCGTCGTCCGTTCCAACCGGTGCGGCGAGACGCGTTGGACACGACCCCGTCGGTCGCACGGCGCGGACAGTATCGATAGCGGAATGCCGCGCGCGGGAGACGCATAAGCGCGATGCACGCTCCGACGAGGATCGCGCTGGCCCGGTCCGATCGCATTTTCACGCTCGCAATGATCGTGGTTCTTGTGCTGGTCAGTTCGACCGTCGGCGCGTCGATGATGCCGACCGGAGCGGTCGACAGATCGAAGACTGTGTGGATCGAGCGATGGCGCGATCGCTTGCTTCCGATACCGCAGGGCCCGACGACCGTCATCAGCGAAAGCGCGGGCCGCGACATGGTCGCTGCCGATCTGCTCACGGAACATCGATGCCTGTCGGAGGTGATGTACTATGAAGCGCGAGGCGAAGGCGACGAAGGCGAAAGAGCGGTCGCGGAAGTTGTCTTCCACCGGCTTGCGAGCGGGCGCTACGGCCGCACGATCTGCTCCGTCGTCTACGCGGGGGTCAGGCAGGCGGCGTGTCAGTTCTCTTTCGCCTGCGATGGCTCACGTCAGCGACCGAAGTCGCGGCGCGATTGGGAATATGCCGAAGAGCTCGCCGCAAAAATTCTGACAGGCGAGGTCATGCTGAGCGACGAAACCGCGGGTGCCGTCAACTACCACGCCGTCTACGTCCGCCCGCGTTGGGCGGAGTCCTTCACACTGACTGCGCTGATCGGCAAACATATGTTTTATCGGCGCCGTCAGGCTGATCCGGTCGGGACACTGGTCGCTTTGCGCGGACCGATCTGGTGACGGACAATAGCTACCTCAATTGCGCGCGCTCTGGTACGCGGCCTCGATCTGGGTCACGAGTTCATTGTCATCGAACGGTTTGCACAGTAGCGAAGACGCGCCGGCCGCGGCGATCCGGCCGGCAATATGATCGCCATTCGCCGTCATGACGATGACGGGCGCGGTGATGCCGAGGGCGCGAAGCCTTTCGAGCAATTCCAGTCCCGTCATTCCCGGCATATGCAAGTCCATGAGCACGCAGTCCGCCGCTCCCGCTTGTCCGCTCGCCAGATAGTCACCGGCCGATTCGAATGTCGCCGAGCGGATGCCGAACGATTCCAGAAGCACGCCGATGGAGTCGCGCACGCTGGCGTCATCGTCAACGATATGAACCATTTTGGGAGTGGGCATGACGACCGGCGCGCGCTTTCGAATCCGAATAAGGCGATCGTAGACGTGCGACCTTCTGTCCAAAATACGCAGAATTGCGTAGCAGTCGCAGTTACTGCGTCCCGGAACCGTTCGTTGTCGCGACAAACGTCGCGGTAGATGCGCGCGAGTGCGGCCGATCCGCAACACTCCGGAGCCACCCAACATTCATTGACTCTCGTCAATGTTCCGACAGGGCCGAGCACCTACTCCAAATTCGAAACTTCCGAGGCGAATTATCCATGCGTTTTGCAAAAACACTTCTGAGTGCGGCCGCGGTTCTGGTCATGGCCATTCCGGCTATGAGCGTTCCCGCGATGGCCGATGCCGGCGACATCCTCGTCCGCATCCGTGGCGTTGCCGTGATCCCGGACGTCAGCGACAATATCCCCGGCCTCAAGGCGGGCGCCGACGGCAATTTCATTCCCGAAATCGACGGCACCTATTTTCTCACCAACAATCTTGCGCTCGAGTTGATCGCCGGCACGACCAAGCACACGGTGAAGGCTGACCCCCTCGGTCAGCTCGGCACGGTGTGGCTGCTGCCGCCGACGCTCACTGCGCAATACCATTTCGTGCCGGAAGGCACGAGCTTCCGCCCCTATGTCGGCGCGGGCGTCAACTACACATTCATGTACAGCGCGCAGGACTCTGGAATCCTGCACGGCCCGCATGTCAGCTACGGCGACAATTTCGGCTGGGCGCTCCAGGCCGGTGCCGACATTCCGATCGGCTCGCAGGGCCTGTTCCTGAACGTCGACCTGAAGAAGATCTTCCTGTCGACCGAAGTGAAGATCGCCGGTGTTAAGGCTGGAAGCGCGGCACTCGATCCGTGGCTGGTCGGCGTCGGCGTGGGCATCAAGCTCTAAGTAGTAATACGGGTGGCGCTCTCTGCGCCATCCGACAGTATTGAGTTCGGCTTTCCGGCCGGTCGAGGCATAGTCGCCTTGTCCGGCCGGCCCGTCCGCCCGGACAAGGTCCGTCCTGTCTTCTGCGGCGCGTCGGAAGTCACCATTCGCGTTTCGAGTGCAGTCGTGAGGTTGGCGATCTCTTCATGCCTTGCTGTGCGTTGATCCTGTCGCTGCTTGCACAACCCCTCCTGGCGATTCCGGGAGTGCGGCAATATCTTGCGCGGCTGATGCCGGCAGACTGGAGTTGCTGCGAGCCTGCCGTTGTCGCAGCGCCGCGATCTTTGCTGATGCGCAGCAGGATTCTGATACCGCTGTTCGCCGTCGAATTCCTTCTCCTGAGTGTCGGCACCGCGGGCGCCGTGCAGATGTTCGAGAGCCCGGCGCTCACCAAGACCATGCTGCGGATTCCGATTTGTTCCGCCGTGATGCACGGCGCTTTGACCGTTTTTGCCCAACATTGATGCAGGTCAACATGCTCATCTCGCAGTTGCGAAAAACTCCGCCGGGATTCGAAACCTGCCTTCTTTGTGAGGGGACATGACTCTGGAACAGCGAACCGAACAGCACATCCAGAGTGGATGGCTCGCCTACTGCGCCGAGGCCCGGGATGTCGGACAGGATGTCCCCGCCGCGCGCAGCGAAAAGACGGACGACAAAAGAAATCTGAATGAGGGACGCAGCCTTGCAAACCGCGACTGAAAAACCACTTCGCCTGGACCTCATCGTAGTTCCAGTTTTGATCCTGCTCGGAATCGTCGCCTCGCTCATCGAGGCCGTCAGATCGCCGGACCCGCTCATGGTCATCCAGGCGTGGACGTTCCTCGCCTGCATGCTCGGAATCTCCGCGTTTCTCCTTCGTCGCTACGGCGGAGGGGCGCCGGCCGAAGAGAGCGGCACGTATGTCAACGACGTCGTCAAGGCAGGCGTCATAGCCTCGCTGTTCTGGGGCATCGCCGGCATGCTGGTCGGGGTGATCATCGCCTTGCAGCTCGCCTTTCCGCACTACTTTTATTTCTCCGACTTTCCGTTCACGAACTTCGGCCGTCTCAGGCCGCTGCACACCTCGGCGGTCGTCTTCGCGTTCGGCGGAAACGTCCTGATCTCGACCTCGTTCTACATCGTCCAAAGGACGTGCCACGCACGTCTCGCCGGAGGCGCGTTTGCCTGGTTCGTGTTCTGGGGCTTCCAGACCTTCATCGTGATGGCCGGCACCGGCTACTTGTTGGGCATAACTCAAGGCCGTGAGTATGCCGAGCCGGAATGGTATGCCGACATCTGGCTGACGATCGTGTGGGTCGTCTACCTGCTGGTGTTTCTCGGCACGATCTGGAAGCGGCGCGAAAAGCACATCTACGTCGCCAATTGGTTCTTCCTGTCCTTCATCGTGACGATTGCGATGCTGCACATCGTGAACAACCTGGCGATGCCGGTCTCGTTTCTTCAGACGAAGAGCTACTCCCTGTTCGCCGGGGTGCAGGACGCGTTGACCCAGTGGTGGTACGGCCACAACGCGGTCGGGTTCTTCCTGACCGCCGGCTTCCTCGCCATCATGTACTACTTCATCCCGAAGCGCGCGAACCGGCCGGTCTATTCCTACCGCCTGTCGATCGTTCATTTCTGGACGCTGATCTTCATCTACATCTGGGCCGGCCCGCATCATCTGCTGTACACGGCACTCCCGGAATGGACGCAGACGCTGGGCATGACCTTCTCGGTCATCCTGTGGATGCCGTCATGGGGCGGCATGATCAACGGCCTGATGACGCTCTCCGGCGCCTGGGACAAGCTGCGCACGGATCCGGTCCTGCGCATGCTCGTGGCGTCCGTCGCGTTCTACGGCATGTCGACCTTCGAAGGTCCGGTCATGTCGATCAAGACCGTCAACGCGCTGTCGCACTACACCGACTGGACGATCGGCCACGTGCACTCCGGTGCGCTGGGCTGGGTCGGCTTCGTCAGCTTCGGCGCGCTGTACTCGCTTGTTCCCTGGCTGTGGAAGAAAAAGGCTCTGTATTCGACCCGCCTTGTGGAGTGGCATTTCTGGGTCTCGACCTTGGGCATCGTCTTCTACATCACCTCGATGTGGGTCGCCGGAATTATGCAGGGTCTGATGTGGCGCGCCTATAACGACTTCGGTTTCCTCGAATATTCGTTCGTCGAAACCGTCGCGGCGAGCCATCCCTACTACATCATCCGCGCGTTCGGAGGGTTCCTCTACCTGACCGGTACGCTGATCATGGTCTATAACGTCTGGAAGACTATCCGCGGCGGCGAAGCAGCCGTCGAGGGTCAGGTCGCCCCGGACGCAACACTTACCGTTCAGGGGGCGTGAGATGAATCACACTACGCTTGAGCGCAACTCCATTCTCTTGGTCGTCTGCATCCTGATCGTGGTTGCGATCGGAGGCATCGTCGAGGTTGCGCCTTTATTCTTCGTCGAGAGCACGATCGAAAAAGTGCAGGGCATGCGCCCCTACACGCCGCTCGAGCTCGAGGGGCGCAACATCTACGTCCGCGAAGGCTGCTATCTCTGCCACAGTCAGATGATCCGTCCGCTGCGCGACGAAGTGGAACGCTATGGTCATTACAGCCTGGCGGCGGAGAGCATGTACGATCATCCGTTCCAGTGGGGCTCGAAGCGCATTGGTCCCGACCTGGCGCGCGTCGGAGGGAAATATTCGGATGAGTGGCAGCGTGCCCACTTGGCCGATCCACGTTCGGTGGTCCCGGAATCGGTCATGCCTCCATACGCTTTCCTGGCCAAAACGCCTCTCGACTATCGCGACATTCAGGACATCCTGAAAGCCAATCGCGCGGTCGGTGTGCCCTACACGAAGGAAATGATCGACAATGCCAAGGCCGATCTCGAGGCACAGGCGAACCCTGACTCTGATGACGCCGCGAAACTCGCCAAGCGCTATCCCAAGGCGCAGATCCGCGATTTCGACGGCAATCCGCAGATGATCAGCGAAGCGGATGCGCTGATTGCGTACCTGCAGATGCTGGGCACGCTCGTCGACTTCTCGACCTACAAGGCCGATGCGCCGGAAAACAAGAGATAAGCCATGGATGGAATAACCTACGAGCAGGTTCTTGCCTTCTCCCAAAGCTGGGGATCGGTCTACTTCCTGGTCATGTTCGCGGTCGTCTGCGTCTACGCGCTTTGGCCTTCGAACAAGCAGACCTTCAAGGAAGCGGCCAACATTCCACTCGAAGATGATGAGGTATCGCCGTGAGCGATAAGGAAAGAGACGCCCATTCGGGAACCGAGACCACGGGCCATGAGTGGGACGGCATCAAGGAATTGAACACGCCTCTGCCGCGCTGGTGGCTCGGAATCTTCTATGCGTGCATCGCCTGGGCGTTCGCCTATTGGGTGCTGATGCCGGCCTGGCCGCTCGCCAACGGTTATACGCACGGTCTGCTCAATCACTCGCAGCGCGAAGACGTTGCGGCGGCGGTGGGCGCGCTCAAGGCGCAACGCCACGCCAATGAGAGCAGGCTGGTGTCCGCAACGTTGCAGCAAATCCAGAACGATCCCGATCTGCAGCAGTTCGCGATGGCGGAAGGCCGCTCGCTGTTCGGCGACAATTGCGCGCCGTGTCACGGATCGGGCGGGCAGGGCGGACACGGCTATCCGAACCTGAACGATGACGTCTGGCTGTGGGGCGGCAAACTGGAGGACATCCAGCACACCATTACGGTCGGCGTGCGCTCGACGAGCCCGGACACGCGACAGTCGCAGATGCCGTCGTTCGGCCGCGACAAGATCCTGACCGAAGCCCAGATCGACGATCTCACGCAGTATGTCGTCTCGATCTCGGGTCGGCCGGCAGATCCGGCGGCCGTCAAGCGCGCGAAGCCGTTGTTCGCCGACAATTGTTCGGCGTGTCACGGGGCGGATGGCCATGGCAACCGCTCGATGGGCGCGCCGAACCTGACAGACAATGAATGGCTCTACGGGCCGACGCCTGCGGATATCCGCGATCAAATCTGGAACGGCCATGGCGGCGTGATGCCGACCTGGGCTGGCCGCTTGACGCCCGAAGAGATAAAGTCGCTGGCAGTTTATGTGCATAGCCTCGGCGGTGGAGAATAAGCGAGGGCGCAGCACGTCGCGCGGTGGACATGAATCAGATTAACTTGCTTGAGCGCGCCTCGATGGCAGACGAGGCCGCCCTGCGCAGCGATGCGCGCGCCACCAACTCCGCGGCGGCGCGGAAGTCGTACCAGGCGCGGATCCCCATCTACCCCAAGATGGTCCATGGCACCTATCGCAAGGTGAAATGGGCGCTGATGGCGGTGATGCTGGGCATCTACTACATCACGCCGTGGATACGCTGGGACCGCGGACCCGGTGCGCCGAACCAGGCCATACTCGTCGACGTCGCGCACGAGCGGATTTACTTCTTCTTCGTCGAGATCTGGCCACAGGAAGTCTACTACATCACCGGACTGTTGATCATTGCCGCCGTCGCCTTGTTCCTGGTCACGGCGCTGTTCGGCCGCCTGTGGTGCGGCTATGCCTGTCCGCAAACGGTGTGGACCGATCTCTTCATCTGGGTCGAGAACCTGGTGGAAGGCGATCGCAGCTCCCGCATGCGCCTCGCGGCGCAGCACTGGAGCGTGGCAAAGGTGGCGAAGCGTGGCAGCAAGCACGCGATCTGGATCGTGATCGCCATCGCGACGGGCGGCGCCTGGGTATTCTATTTTGCAGACGCGCCGACGCTGGCCAGCCAGTTTCTGCACGGCCAGGCGCCGCTTGTCGCGGTCGCGTCCGTCGGCGTGCTCGCGTTCACGACCTATTCGCTCGGCGGGCTAATGCGCGAGCAGGTTTGCACCTACATGTGCCCCTGGCCGCGAATCCAGGCCGCGATGACGGATAACGACGCACTCTCGGTCACATATCGCCGCGACCGGGGCGAGCCGCGCAAGCCCCACAAGAAGGGACAGGCCTGGGGCGCGACGAGCCATTGCATCGACTGCCACCAGTGCGTCGCGGCCTGTCCCATGGGCATCGACATCCGGGACGGTCTGCAGCTCGAGTGCATCAATTGCGCTTTGTGCATCGATGCGTGCGACGAGATCATGGACAGGGTAGGCCTGCCGCGCGGCTTGATCGCCTACGACACCGACGCCAATGTCGAGCGCCGTCTCAAGGGCGAGAAATCGGGCTTCAAATTCGTTCGTCCGCGCACGGTGCTCTATGCCGTCGTCCTGGCATTGGTCAGCGCGGTTATGCTCTACGGCCTGCTTGAGCGCTTTTCGATCGGGATCGACGCGCTCAAGGATCGCAATCCGCAGTTCGTGCGCCATGCCGACGGCGACGTCTTGAATGGCTATTCCGTCAAACTGCTCAACCATGCGGACCGGACCCGCACCTTCTTGATGACCGTCACCGGCGCGAAATTTTCGTCGGTCAAGGTGATCGGCGTAACGAACGCGACGATGCCGATCGCCATCCCGGTCGAACCCGATCGCGTTCGCGCGGTCCGTGTGTTGTTGACGGTCGCGAAAAAAGATCTGCAACCGGGCGGTCAGCCGGTCGAATTCCATTTGACCGATCCGGGCACGCACGAAACTGTGCAGTCCGAGTCGGTCTTTGTCAGCGGCGAGAACTGAGATGACGCGAACCTGGAACGGCTATCACATCCTGACGGCGCTGGTTGGCACCTTCGCCGTCGTGCTGGCGGTGAATGTATTCTTCATCGTCAAGGCATACTCGACGTTTACCGGCGAGGACGAGCAAAAGCCCTACATGCAGGGAGTCGAATACAACGAGACGCTTGCGCGGCATGCGTTGCAGGCGCAGCTGGGCTGGAAAGCGACGCTCGACGCAGCGCGGGACAATGCCTCTAACGTACGTGTATCCGTGCAGCTCACCGACAAGGGCGGGGCGCCGGTCAGTTCGGTAGACCTCACAGCCACGCTGAGGCATCCGTCCGACGAAGCCCGCGACCGCGAGCTTGCGCTCCATCGGGTGTCGGCCGGCGTTTACGAAGGCATGGCCAAAGGTATATCACCCGGCTTGTGGGACTTGGTCGTGAACGCGACGCACGCGCCCACGACGCCGTTTGAGGCCACCCGACGCGTATGGATACCCTGAAGCACCAGACCTCGGATTCGGTCGCCGGCGCAGCCGGTTTGAAACGCCGCGAGCGTCCGGCGAAGGACTTGACGGTCGAGCTGCTCGTTCAAGGCGCCCACTGCGCCAACTGCATCGCCAAGCTCGAGAAGGGCCTGTCGAAATTCGACGACGTCCGGCAGGTTCGATTCAATCTCTCAACCGGCAAGCTAACCGTACGCGGCGATAGCCTTCGGCCCATTGCGCTGATAACGCGTGTCGAGGCGCTCGGCTACAAGGCGTCGCCTTACAAGCCGTCCGAAGCGGTTTCGGCGGACGAAGAAGGCGAGCGTTTCCTGCTGCGGTGCCTCGCAATCGCCGGTTTCGGGGTCGCTTTCGTGGTGCCGCTGACCGATGCGACCCAGGCGGTCTGGCTGGGCGTGGCCGATATGGGGCCGGCGACGCGCACGATAATCAACTGGATCGTTGCGCTCATCGCCTGTCCGACCTCGCTGATCGCGGCGCGCCCGTTTTTCCGCTCGGCGCTGCGGGGCCTTTCCGCCGGCCGCGCCAACATGGACGTTCCGATCAGTCTCGCGATCGTCCTGTCTCTCGCGCTCAGCCTGTACCAGTCCGTCCTGCACAGCGCAGAGACATACTACGACGCGGCGGTCATGCTGACCTTCCTGCTCCTGATCGGGCGCTACCTCGATCTGCGCGTACGCCGGCGGGCAAGCGAGGCGGCGAGGCAGCTCGTCGCGATGCAGGCGGTCATGGTGCGCCGGATCGACGCCGACGGAGTGCTGCAAACGATCATGGCTGCGGATATCCGGCCCGGCGACCGCATCGTGCTTGCCGCGGGCGAACGCTCGCCCGTAGACGGCACCGTCGAATCGGATGGAGCCTCGATCGACACGTCGCTGGTGACCGGCGAGAGCGCGCCGGTCTCGCTCGCCCGCGGTCAGGCGTTGCACGCAGGCTCCATCGTGCTCGATCGGCCGCTCACGCTGCATGCCACGGCGGCCGTCGAGAATTCCCTGGTTGCCGACATCGCGCGCCTGATCGAAGCCGGCCAGCAGATCCGCAGCCGCTATGTTCGGCTCGCAGACCGGGCCGCCGCGGCCTATGTCCCGACCGTGCACATCACCGCTCTCGCGGTTTTCGTCGCCTGGTGGTTGTTCCTCCATGCGTCCTTCGCCACATCGATCACGAATGCGATCGCGGTGCTGATCGTGACGTGTCCCTGCGCGCTGGGGCTCGCGGCGCCTGCGGTCCAGATCGTCGCCACCGGCGCCTTGTTCAAGCGCGGGATCATCGTGAAATCCGGCGATGCCCTCGAGCGGCTCGCCGAAGCGGACGTCGCAGTATTTGACAAGACGGGTACGCTCACGACGGATCGCCAGGAACTAAGCAATCGCAACAGGCTAAACGAGGCGGATGTCCGCGATGCCGCCTTGCTCGCACGGGCCAGCCGGCATCCGCTTGCCCAGGCGATCGCGCGTGTGGCCGGTGCGGGGCCGGTCGCGGACGGAATTGGGGAAGAGGAAGGCGCAGGGCTCGAAGCGACCGTCGGCGGCGAGACATGGCGACTGGGCCGCGCCGATTGGGTGGGCGGTGCCATCGCAGAAGCGGCCTCGACGACGCTCTGGTTGCGGCGCGGTTCCAATGCGCCCGTCTGTTTCCAATTCGAGGCGCCACTTCGTCCGGATGCGCGGGAAACATTGAGCGAGCTCGCCAAGCGTCATATCAGCTCGCAAATCCTTTCGGGCGACCGGAGCGATGCCGTCGCCGCAATCGGCAACGCCCTTGGCGGGGTAAGCTGGAAGTCGGGCGTGGGACCGAGGGAAAAAGTCGACACGCTCAATGCGCTCAAAGCGGAAGGTCATCACGTCTTGATGGTCGGCGACGGCATCAATGACGCTGCAGCCTTGTCGCTCTCGCACGTCTCGATGTCGCCGGCGTCGGCCAGCGATGCGGCGCAATCCGCGGCCGACATTGTGTTCAATGGCGCTTCATTGAGCCCCGTGGTCGCCTCGGTCGATGTAGCGCGGCAGTCGCGCCGCCGCGTTCTCGAGAACTTTGCGGTGGCAACACTGTACAATCTCGTCGCGATCCCCCTGGCGGCCTGTGGTATCGTCACACCGCTGATTGCCGCGATCGCGATGGCCTCGTCTTCGCTCATCGTGACAGTGAACGCGCTGAGAATATTCGTTCCCCGCGCGGCGCATTAAAGGGCCGAAATGGGACTTATCCTTGCCGCTGCTTTCTTGATCGGCGTGTGCGCGCTGGCGGTTCTCCTGTGGGCCATGTCGAGCGGTCAGTATGACGATCCGGAAGGCGACGCAGCGCGCATCCTTCTCGACGACGACGAGGAGTAGTCGGCGTTAGACGGCCAAGGCGTGCCGCGCGGCCGTCGGATCGAGATATTGGTCGAATACGGCGCAGACGAGGCGTACGGCCGCCCGCTCGTCTGACGGCACGGAAATCTTCCAGCCGTCGAGCTTCACGAAGCCGAGTTTTTCCATTTCGTGCAGGCGCGCCATTTCCGGGGCGAACCGATCGCGCACGAGGTCATGCTGACGCGCGAATTGCACCAGATCGATTCCCAATCCGCACATGAGGCGTTCGATGATCGCTCGGCGGATCTTGTCTTCGGCCGTCAGTGCGACGCCGCGCGCGGTCGGCAGTGTGCCGGCATTGATCCGCTCTCGGTACGTCGGGACGTCCGCTTCGTTTTGCAGATAGCCCTGCGGCAGGCTACTGATCGCGGAGGCGCCGATGCCGATGAGGGCAGGCGCCGTGTCGGTCGTGTAGCCCTGGAAATTGCGGCTGAGCACGCCATTGCGGGCGGCGATCGCCATGGGATCGTCCGGCAACGCGAAATGGTCCAGCCCGATCGGCTCATAGCCGGCCGCGATGAGCGCGCTCTGCGCGTGGTCGAACTGCGAGATGCGCTCTTCGCTCGAGGGCAGGACCTTCTCATCGATCAGCGACATGTGCTTTTTCATGTGCGGCACGTGCGCGTACCCAAACACGGCGAACCGGTTCGGGCGGAGCGAGACCATCGCGGCGACTGTCCGTTCGAGATGCTCCACACTCTGATGCGGCAACCCGTACATGATGTCGACGTTCAGATTCCCGATGCCGGATGCGCGAAGTTTCTCGATGACGGCCTTGGTGACCTCGAAAGGCTGGATGCGATTGACTGCCTTCTGGACGACCGGATCGATGTCCTGAACCCCGATGCTCGCGCGGTTCACCCCCGCCTTCGCCATGGCGGCGATCATGACGTCGCTGAGGCCGCGAGGATCGATCTCGACGGCGAACTCGGCGTCGCGCGCAACCGGAAAACACTCGCGGATCTGTCCGGTGATGGCCGCGAAATCCTCCGGCCGCAGCATCGTGGGCGAGCCGCCGCCGAAGTGAATGTGGGTGACCGGGTGATCCGCGCCCGTGATCCCGGCGACACGGGCAAGGTCGGCGCGGATAAGCTCGAGATAGGCCGCTACGGGAGAATAGACGTTCACCACTCTCGTATGGCATCCGCAAAACCAGCAGAGCGTGTCGCAGAACGGTATGTGCACGTATAGCGACAGCGGCATCTTCGGCGGCAAGTCGCGGAGCCACTTTTCGCAAGTGTCCGCGTTCACCGCTGGCGTGAAATGTGGCGCGGTCGGGTAACTGGTGTACCGAGGAACTCGCGAGGCCAGCAGTTCTGCGCGTTGCATGTTTCCGTCTCGAAAATGCGGCCTCGTCCCAGGGGCAGGGAGGGACGAGGCCAAGTCAGAGGGCGGACTATTCGGCAGCCGCTTGGACTTGCGGCGTGCCGCCCTCCATAGCTTCAAGGACGCGGGGATCCTCGAAGATCGGTATGCCGGCCTGCTCATATTTTTTGCGGGCGGTCGGCGTGATCAGCCCGACGCGCGCGATCGCCGGCAGCATGAGGTCTTTGATGGAATGAATCTGGCCCGGCGGAAGCTCCTGTTCGATGCCCTGCGCAGTCGCTTCTTCGAGACCCGCGAAGAAGTCGCTCACGTCGATGCCCGAATTGTTCAGCACCTGCGCAAATCCTGGATCGAGCCTGCTCGCAAGACCCTGGTTGCCGCCCATCATGGTGGCTTGCACGATCAGATTGATGGCGTTGAACGTGAACTCCGCCAGCTCTTCGCGCGAGGCTTCGTCGAGCTTCGCGATCACCGGTCCAAGATAGGCATGACCGAACGAAACGTGCCGGGATTCGTCGCGCATCACGTTGAAAGTGATCTGCTTGAGCAGCGGACAGTTCGTGGTGTGGTACATGTTGTTGAACGCACCCAGCGCCAGACCCTCGACGATCATGTTCATGCCGATCATGACCTTTTCGAAGCGGTCGGACTTAAGCGTCGCGTCGATGAGCGCCTTGAGCCAAGGCGACATCGGATAGACCATCGCGATCTTCTCGCAATATTTCGCGTACACCTCGACGTGGCGGGCTTCGTCCATCGTCTGGGTTGCCGCGTACAGTTTGGCGTTCGAGTCCGGAACCGAGTGCGTGACGCACGCCGCGGTCATCAGCGCGCCCTGTTCGCCGTGCAGGAATTGCGACAGGAGCTGGGCGGTGGAATGCGCCGTAAAGGTCTCGCGCTGGCTTTTCGACAGCTTCTGGAAGAATGGCATCTTGTAGTAGGCGGATGAGCGATCGGCGATCAGCGGGCTCGACGGATCGACCTTGGTATCCCAAGGCAGGAGCTCGTCGGAGTCCCACTGGTTCTGCTTGGCGCGCTTGTAAAGGTCTTCGACTTTTCCCTTGCCGAGCGCGTAGTCGAACGTCCACGCGATCTCCATCGGATTGCGATAGAGGTCGTCGGGCGTCATCGTGACTTCCCAAGCGCCCTTCTTAACGATTTTCGGTTCCTGTCCCATCGTCATCTCCCGCGGAATCTGCCTGTCCGAGGAAAAGAATGACGTAGCCGTCAGAAACCCGAACTGATCCAAATCAATGGCAGAAAAATGGGGCGGCCGCGGCAAGGCCCAGGCGGCACGGCGCAGGAAAATTGGCCTGTTTTTCCGAGAGAATGGCTCCCCGGGCCGGATTCGAACCAGCGACCAACCGGTTAACAGCCGGTTGCTCTACCGCTGAGCTACCGAGGACCATGACGTGGACGGGGTGTCTAACCTGTCTGTCTCGCAATGGCTACACAAAAGTCTGCGCCAAAAAAGCCAGCATTCCCGGGCACGAAAGAAAAAGAGGCCGGGTGTTAGCCCGGCCCCAAGGCGTTGGGTAATGGTGGGGTGTCTTCAAGGGAAGACAAGGGCAGGTTGCTCCCGCAAGGTTAATAAAGCCTTAACGTGCACGGATTTGATGCAACCCGCCCGCGCGGGAGGTTGGAGGCCACGCCCGGACTTGAACCGGGG
>Ga0335070_10002007_pt1 | contig 23682 bp, 24 predicted proteins | sample Lox_Sample_13_FD_206722 | JGI IMG/M metagenome (GOLD analysis project Ga0335070, IMG submission 206722) | Soil microbial communities from Loxahatchee National Wildlife Refuge, Florida, United States - Lox_Sample_1.3 | ecosystem: Environmental > Terrestrial > Soil > Wetlands | place: USA...
CACGTCCGGCCGGGTGACGTTCAGTCCTTGCTCCAGGGCCGCGTGGCGGAGCCGGGTCTGCAGCTCGAGCCGGGCAGACTCACCTTGCAGCTTCGCGGCCTCGAGCGCAGCGAGCGGCTCGATGCTGGAGCGCGGCGGGTCGCCGGAGGTCCAGAGATCCGACCGGAGGGGCAGTGCCTCGCGCTCCTTCGCCGCCGACTCGAGATCACGCACCGCGCGGACGATCTCGTCCCCGCTCGGCAGCGACTCCATCGGACGCAGCGGATAGGGACGGGGCACGAATCGCCAGACGTCGGCCAGCTCGCGCTGCAGCTGCGAGAGGCGCAGCTCGGCGAGCCAGGACCAGGGGCAGAGCACGTCTTGGTACACCAGCACCTGACTCTGCTTGAGGGATCGGCTCATGCGTTGGATGGGGACCCGAACTGTAGAGAACGCAGCCGAGCGTCGACAACGGTGTCGTCGACGCCCCGTTGCAAAGCGTCCAGGCTGCCCTGATTGGTCACTGTGGAGTGCACACCCCGACTGAACTCCACGCTCGCCTGGATGGTCGCCACCAGGCTCAGAGCGCTCGAGGCGTCACGACATCCCGCGGTCTGGACAGTGCCAGCGCGCGGTCGACGATCGCCCCCGCCGCGTCCAGCCCGGTTGCACGCTCGAGCCCCTCGAAGCCGGGACTGGAGTTCACCTCCAGCAATGTCGGTCCGTCCTTCGTCTCGAGGAGATCCACGCCGGCCACCTCCAGCCCGACCACCGAGGCGGCCTGGAGCGCGGCCTCCACGTACGCCGGCTCGAGCTCGACCGGCCGCCCGCGTCCGCCGCGGTGGAGGTTGCTCCGGAATTCGCCCCGCTTGGCGCGCCGGCGCATCGCCCCGACCACCCGTCCGCCGACCACCAGCGCGCGGATGTCACGCCCGCGTGACTCGGCGACGAGCTCCTGGAGGACGATCTCCTGTCCGAGCCCCTGGAAGGTTTCGAGGATTCCCTGGAGCTCCGGGATTGTCGAGGCGAGCATCACGCCCACGCCCTGTGTACCGCGGAGCAGCTTCACGATGGCCGGCAGTCCGCCCACCTCGTCCCGGAGGCGGAGGACGTTGCTCGCGTCGCGCGCCATCACCGTCCGAGGAATCCGGAGCCCCGAACGGGCGAGCAGCTGCAGGCAACGCAGCTTGTCCCGGCTGCGGGCGATGGCCTGCGCGCCGTTCAGGGCCGGGACGCCCATCATCTCCAGCTGCTCGACGACCGCGAGGCCGTAGCCGGTGATGGAGGCGCCGATCCGGGGGATGACGACGTCCAGCCCGCGCAGCTCGACGCCCCGGAAGACCATCCGGGGCGCGCCCGAGGTGAGCACCAGGTTGCAGCGCAGGGTGTCCAGCACCAGCGGACGGTGGCCGCGCGCCCGGATGGCCTCCACCAGGCGCCCGGTGGAGTACAGCGAGCGCTTCCGGCTGAGGACGGCCACGACCCGGCGGTGCTCCGGCGCCGGTGGGCGGGCCGGCCGACGCTCCCGCGACTTCGGTCGCTGTTTCCTCGACGGGGCCACGGCGGGCCGCGGACCCTAGCACCGTTGGGGTGCGCGGTTTGCGCCGCGGGACGGAGGGTGCTAGCCGAGCGGACTTTCCCCTCTCGTCACGCCATGTCCGACGCCTCGGGCGACACCCGCTGGAAGCAAACCCTCAACCTGCCCCGGACCGAGTTCCCCATGAAGGGGAACCTCACCCAGCTCGAGCCGCGAATTCTCGCCCGCTGGGACGCCGAGGACACCTACCGGGCGCTGCTCCGGAAGAACGCCAGCGCGCCCCGCTTCGTGTTCCTCGACGGGCCCCCTTACGCCAACGGCGAGCTGCATGCCGGCCACGCGCTCAACCATGTCCTGAAGGACATCGTGGTGAAGTCGCGGAGCATGGCCGGGTTGCTCTGCGCGTTCCGGCCCGGCTGGGACTGTCACGGCCTTCCCATCGAGCAGGCGGTGGAGAAGCGCCTCCGTGACCGCAAGGTGGACCGGCGTGCCCTCTCGCGCGACGAGTTCCTCGAGGCCTGCCGCGCCTACGCCCTGGAGTACATCGGCATCCAGGCGGCGGTCCGGAAGCAGATGGGCAACTTCGCCCTGTGGGACGAGGCGTACCGCACGCTCGACTTCGCCTACGAGGCGCAGGAGCTCCGGGAGCTGGCCCGCATCGCCCGCCGCGGCCTCATCTACCGGCGCAAGAAGGCCGTGTACTGGTGCATCACCGACCAGACGGCGCTGGCCGAGGCCGAGGTCGAGTACGAGGACCACCGGAGCCCGTCGGTCTACGTGGCCTTCCGGACCGAGCCCGGCACCCCGGGGGTGATGCCGGAGCGACGCCGCGAGTCCATGGCCGACGCCTTCCCCGCGCTCCGGGGCCAGGCGGTGGATCTGGTCATCTGGACCACCACTCCGTGGACGCTGCCCGCCAACCTGGCCGTCGCGGTGCATCCGGGGCTGGAGTATGTCTTCTACGACCTCGGTCCGCGGGTCGTGGTCGTGGCCAAGGACCTGCTTCCGCGCGTCCTGGGGGAGATCGCCCCGGACCAGCTTGCGGTGAAGACGGTGGCGGCGGCCGGTGGCGAGGTGTCGGCGGCGTCGCTGGTCGAGCCGCGGCGCATCCTCGGGTACGCCACCGGGAGGGACCTGGAGGGCTTCGCCTACCGGCACCCGTTCGTGGACCGCCAGGGTGTGGTCGTGCTCGCCGAGCACGTCACGCTCGAGCAGGGCACCGGCCTGGTCCACACCGCGCCCGGGCACGGGCAGGAGGACTACGAGGTCGGCCTGCAGTACGGCCTCGACATCTACAATCCAGTCCGCGCCGATGGGCGGTACGACGACACGGTTCAGCCGCCCGAGCTGCGCGGAGTGAAGGTCTTCGACGCCAACCCCAAGGTGGTGCAGCTCCTGGTCGATCGGGGCGTGTTGCTCAACCGGGCGACGGACTCGGTCGAGCACAGCTACCCGCACTGCTGGCGCTGCCACAATCCGATCATCTTCCGCGCCACGCCCCAGTGGTTCATTGCCATGGACCGACCGCTCGACGCGACGGCGGGCCTCGACGCGACGCTGCGGGGGAAGGCGCTGAGCGAGATCGACCAGACGGTGCGTTGGGTGCCGGAGTGGGGCCGCTCGCGCATCCGCGGGATGGTGGAGAACCGGCCGGACTGGTGCATCAGCCGCCAGCGCACCTGGGGCGTGCCCATCCCGGTGCTCCTCTGCGAGGGGTGCGGTGAATCGGTGGTCAGCCCCGAGCTGATGGAGCGGGTGGCGGACGCGGTGGAGACGGAGGGCACCGGGGTCTGGTACTCGGCGCCCCTCGAGCGGTTTGCGCCTCCGGGCCTCCGGTGCGAGGCCTGCGGTGGAATGGCGCTCCGCAAGGAGACCGACATCCTGGACGTGTGGTTCGACTCGGCCTGCGCCTTTGCCGCGGTGAGCGAGCGGCATCCGGACATGGGCCTGCCTGGTGACCTGTACCTCGAAGGCTCCGACCAGCACCGCGGCTGGTTCCAGTCGAGCCTCCTGGTGGGCGTGGCCAGCCGCGGGCACGCCCCGTACCGCGAGGTGCTCACCGCCGGCTTCGTGGTCGACGGCGAGGGCCGGAAGATGTCCAAGTCCCTCGGCAACACGGTGAAGCCGGACAAGCTCATCCAGCAGTCGGGCGCGGAGATCGTCCGGCTGTGGGTGGCAGCGGCGGACTACCACGACGACGTCCGGCTTTCGGACGCCATCCTCCGCAACCTCTCCGAGGGGTACCGGAAGATTCGCAACACCCTCCGGTACGCGCTGAGCAACCTCTACGACTTCCAGCCGGAGAAGGATGCCGTGCCCGAGGCCGAGCTGTTGCCGCTCGACCGGTGGGCGCTCACCCGCCTCGACGAGGTGGTGGCCCGGGTGCGCCGCGCCTACGACGAGTACGAGTTCCACCTGGTCTACCACGCACTGGTCGACTTCTGCGGGAGCGACCTGAGCGCGGTGTACTTCGACATCTCGAAGGATCGGCTCTACACCTGGAAGGCAACGGGGCATGCCCGGCGGAGCGGGCAGACGGTGCTGCACCGGATCCTGCTCGACGTGACGCGGCTGCTCGCGCCGGTCACCTCGTTCACCGCCGAGGAGGTCTGGGAGTACCTGCCGGGCCGTCCGGCGCCGTCGGTCTTCCTCGCCGGGCTGCCCGAGTCGACGGGGCGGCGCGACCCGGTGCTGATGGAGACCTTCCAGCGGCTGTTCTCGGTGCGCTCCGCGGTGCAGCAGCAGCTCGAGGCGGGGCGGCGAGACAAGCTCATCGGCAGCTCGCTCGAGGCGCAGGTCGTCCTCCACGCCGACGCCGAGGGCCACGCGTTCCTCGCCCGGCACCTGCGCGAGCTTCCGCAGCTGCTCATCGTCAGCCAGGTCGCGCTCGAGGCCAGGCCGACCGAGCGCATGGTGCGGGCCACCGCGTTCCTTCCCGGCGCGGGCCATCTGGGCATCGAGGTGCGGAAGGCCGCCGGCGCCAAGTGCCCGCGGTGCTGGACCTACGCGCCCGAGGTCGCCGCCGGCGCCGAGGTGTGTCCGAAGTGCGAGGAGGCGCTCTCGTGACCGGTCCCGGGTTCGAGCAGGTGGCAGCGCCGGGGGCGCTGGCGCGCGATCCAGCCCTCGTCCGGAAGCTGGTCATCCTCTACGTGAGCGCGCTGGCCCTGGTCCTCGTCGACCAGTGGGTGAAGTACGAGATGGTGGCGGTCCTCACCACCCGCTTCGACGGACTGCCCACGGTTGGAGCCCGGCTCGGCGCTCTCTATGGCCCGGCCCCGGCTCCCGGCTGGGACGGTCTTCACTTCCGGCCCAAGCGGTCCATCGTGCTCAGCGAGAGCTTTCTGATGCTGCGCTACGCCGAGAACCCGGGTGCGGCGTTCGGCCTCTTCCGCAGGCTCCCGGCGGGAGCTCGGGGACCGCTGTTCCACCTGGTGTCCATCGGCGCGGTGGTGCTGATCACCCTCTACTACCTGCGGCTGCGGGGGGCGAAGGAGGAGCGCTGGGCGCTGATTGGCCTTCCGCTGGTGCTGGGTGGGGCGCTCGGGAACTGGGTGGACCGGCTGGCGCGCGGCTTCGTCATCGACTTCATCGAGGCGCACTGGAAGGACCTGTACACCTGGCCGTCCTTCAACGTGGCCGACAGCGCGATCGTGGTCGGGGTCATCCTCCTGCTCGTTGACGGGATGGTTCGCCGCGAGCGGAAGGCAGAGCCGGCGCCGTAGATGATAGGAGTTCGGCCGTGCTGCCCACGCTGATCCAGCTCCGGTTCGATACCCCGCTGTCCCAGGGGATCCTGTACCTGCTCGCCGTCCTGCTCCTCGGGTACGGAATCTGGGCCGGATGGCGGAACGCGCCCGGGTCGGTCGATCGGAAGACCGGCAAGGAGTTGCCGCCCACCCGGGAGCAGCAGACCCAGCGCGCCGTGATCTACGGCGTGCTCTTCGCGGTGCTCATCTACTTGGGGCTCCACTATGCGCTGCCGCCCACCGCCTTCCTCGGGGGCAAGGGCGAGGGCTTCCCGCTGCACACCTATGGGCTGATGCTGATGGCCGGGTTCGTGGCGGCGATCATGGTCTCAGCCCGGCTCGCCGAGCGTGAGTGGGGCGGCACCGAGGGGCTGAAGCGGCGCAACGACGTGATGGATCTGGCGGTGTGGGTGGTGGTCAGCGCCCTCGTCGGCTCGAAGATCCTCTTCATCGTGGTCACCCCCAGGGACTTCCGCGACGGGCTGGCCCATGCCTTCTCCGATCCGTCGCGGCTCGTCGGCGCGCTGGGCGGCGGGTTCGTCTTCTACGGTGGCTTCATTGGCGCGTCGGCGGCGGTGTGGTGGTTCTGCCGGAGCCGGAAACTCCCGTTCCTTCGCCTCGCCGACGTCATCGCTCCCACCGTTGCGCTCGGCCAGGGGTTCGGGCGGCTCGGTTGCTTCGCCGCGGGCTGTTGCTGGGGGAAGCCTGCCTCCATGCACCTGCCCTGGGGGGTCCGGTTCCCGGGCATCCCGAAGGCGCTGGACCTCTTCGGCCACCAGACCGCAGGAGCCATCGCCTGGGAGAGCCAAGCGCGCGACGTAGGCCGCTGGGTCATCGAGTCGACGGGGCAGGTGTTCGATCATCCGGTGCCGGGTGCGATCCAGGTCTCACAGTGGGTCGCCCAGCACGGGACGACGCTGCCCATTCACCCGACCCAGCTCTACGAGTCGCTGGCGCAGCTGCTCCTGTTCGTCGCCCTGATGATCGCCCGACGCTATCGCCGCTTCCACGGGCAGATCGTGGCGCTGTACCTCATCGGCTACTCCATCATCCGCACGACGGTGGAGCTGTTCCGGGGTGATTTCGAGCGCGGCACGCTCCACCAGCTCATCGAGCAGGTGCCGCTGGACGCCTGGTGGAACATCTCGACCAGCCAGCTCATCTCGCTGGTGATGTTCGCACTCGGGCTCACGCTCCTGGTCCGGCGCCCATTCGGGAGCCGCGAGCTGCCCTCGACGTCGGGCGCGCAGCCGGCCTGAGCGGGGGGGGGCCGAGCCCAGTCGAAATCCGCTGGGCGTGCGCCGCCCACCTGTGCCGACTTGCGCGGGGTCCCGGTGACTTGAAATCCTGGGATTGGCCATGCCTCCTCCGCCGAGCCCCGAGGACCGAACGAAGGCAGGCGCCGCCGCCGGGGCGGCGAGCTGGGCTGAGGTGGCGCAGGAGCTGGACGCGGTCGAGGTGCTCCTCAACGCGCTCCGGGGGACCTACGAGCAGTTCTTCCTGGGGATGGAGAAGCGCCCGCCGACAAAGGCGCACGAGCAGCTCAAGAAGCGGCTGGCGGCGCTGAAGACGGTGCCGACGCGGAATTCGGCGCTCTCCTTCCGGATCCAGTCGCTCCAGGCGAGCGCGGCCACCTACGAGCGGCTGTGGGCGCGGACCCTCCAGGAGATGGAGGACGGCACCTACCGGCGCGACGTGTTCAAGGCACGTCGTCGTCGGAAGAACTCCGCACCCGAGCTTTCCGCGGCTCGCCCGCCCGCGCCGGCGGCCCCCGCGAAGAACGAACCCGCCGCGCAGCCTGCAGCGCCGGCTGCACCGCCAGGGCCACGCGAACCAATGATGCACATCGCGGGGACGCCGCCGCCGGACCCGCTCTCGGAGAACCGCCTGCGGAGCGTGTACCGCGCGTACGTGGAGGCCAAGCGGCGCTGCAACGAGGACACGGAGCGGCTCTCCTTCGACGCGGTGGTCGCGAGCCTGAAGAAGCAGGTCCCCGAGCTGCTCCAGCGGCACAACGCGCGCGACGTCGAGTACCGGGTCTTCGTGAAGGACGGGAAGGCGATCCTCCGCGCGGTGCCGAAGGTCTGAGCAGCCCTGCGGGCCCGTCGAGCCCTGAGGCGACGGAGGCGAGTCTGAACTTCGCGCAGGTCGGTCCCCTCAGCACGCCGCGCTTTCCCTTGCCGGCCCAGCGGCAGCTCGAGGGGACCGACCTCAGCGCACCGAAGCCTTTAGCACCCCGGACTGAGCCGAGGCCGGATTCTGGCCGATTCTCGGACGTCAGCCCGCGTCAGGGCAGCCCGTCACCCGCGCTCGGCCCTCGGTGCAAGTGACTGGGCCCACGGGCAAAGGGTGCAGCGCGCCGCGTTGCGCACCTCGAATCGGGAACAGGGAGACCGGGTAACGAGGTGTCTGGCACGTCCGTAACGAGGTGTCTGGCACCTCGATGGGGGCACCTCGATGGGTCCTCCAAAGCACTCAGACAAGCGGCCGCCCGTCGTGCTGCCCGTCCACTGCGCAACTTTCGGCGTGAGATGAGTCACATGCCTGCCACCTCGAGGCACGAGGTGGGGTGCGCAGAGCCACTGTGGTCCTTAATTGCCTGCCAGGTCATGCGAACCGCCGTCCTCCTCGTGCTTGCCACCTCGTTTGCCTGCGGCGTCTCGCCCGCCGAGGAGCGGGCGCGGCGTGAGGCGCTGGTTGCCGAGGGCCGCGCGCTCGAGCTCGCTGCCGACGCCGTGGAGGCGCGCCTGCTCGCGGGCGAGACGCGGCTCGCCGTCTGGAGCGAGCTGGCCGTGCGGCGGACGCAGGTGGAAGAGGTCGCGTGCCGTGTGGGCGACGCACACTTCCAGGACATGGCCCGGCTCTTCGAGGAGCAGGCCGAGAGGGGCCGTGGAAAGCACCGCGCGCGCGGATGGGCCAGCGCGACCGACGTTCCGGCCGGCGTCGGCGGACCGCGCGTCCTGCTCCCGGATGTTCGCTGAAGACGCCCGCAGCGGATGTGGAGAACGGCGCAGGCTTCGTGCTCAAGTGCTGCCCGGTGCGACCTCGCCGCGTGGCCCAGGGTGCAATCCTTGCCGGTGCTCTCCTCCTGGGCTGTGATGGCGGCCCGTGCAAAGCGCTCGTGTCGGCCGTGGCTGGCCTCGACGGAGGTCAGGTTCGCTGCGTTCGGCCCGAGGACTGTCCGCTGAGCGGCACCGTCGCCATCTGCGCCGACACCGGAGAGCCGAACCTGCCCACACAGTCGTGCATCCGATGCGAACAGACGCTCTGCGTGAAGTACGCGTGCTCGCAGTAGCCGTCGCGGCGCTCGTCGGGTGTGCCGCCGGCTGCTCCCGCTCGGGGCCCGAGCACCTCGCAAGCGCGCGCGAGCTGGTGTACGCCCGAAAGCCGCAGGCCGCTCTCCACGAGTACCGCTCCGCGCTGGACGCGGTGGAGAAGTCGGACGGAGCCGATGCGGCGCGCATCCGGGCGGCGGCGCTCCGTGGCGCCGCGGACGTGTACTGGCTCGAGCTCCACGACGTGCCCAAGGCAGTCAGCGTCTACAAGGAGCTCGTGGCGCAGGCGCCGGACGCACCGGAGACGGCCGAGGCCCACGTGGTGCTCGCCGGGATCCTCGAGTCCAACTACCGGGACCTCCGCGGCGCCATCTCCGAGCTCACCGCGGCGCTGGCGCGCGATCCGCCGACGGCGCCGGATCTGCGGTACCAGGTCGCCAAGCTCTACTTCGAGCTCGGCGACTACCAGCAGTCCGAGCTCGAGGCTCGCACGTTGATCCAGAAGTTTCCCACCAGCCCGCTGGTGGACGATGGGTGGATGCTCGTCGGCCAGTCGCTCTCCATGCGCGAGGGGATGCGCGCCGAGGCGATGACGGCGTATGCGACGCTGGTCGAGAAGTTCCCCGCCTCGGAGCTCGTGCCACATGCGCTGTTCGAGCTGGGGAAGCTGCGCGGGGAGGCGGGCGACGACGCCGGTGCGATCCAGGCGTGGGTCCAGGCCCTCGAGCGGCACCCGGACCCACAGGTCGTCCAGAGCGCGATCGCGACCACACGGAAGCGGATCGCCGCAACCACCCCGCGGGCCGTCGGTGCGCGCGAGGCGTTCCAGCGCCCCGAGCCGCATCGCGTGGTGCAGGCGCGGACCTCGCTCGAGGCGGCCGGGGGCACGGCGGAGCAGGCCGCGCGCGAGCACGGGGACTGAGGGCGACGCTCCCGAGCTCGAGCGTCGGCTCGGCGGGTCGCCCTTCTGGGATTCCTGACGCCACGCTGTGCGAGCGTCGGATGGCCGGGGTCTGTTATGCGGGACCGGAGCCGTTCATCGACCTGATCCGGAGGACTCGCCCCTTGAAGCGACACCTGTCCCGCGTCTTCGTCGTCCTGCTCTCCTGCAGCTCCCTCACGGCCGCCGCCCAGAATGCGTCGTCCTCGGTGCCCCCCCAGGTGGCCGGGGCCGCCAAGACGCAGCTCACCTGGTACGGACACGCCGCCTTCAAGCTCGTCACCCCGTCCGGCAAGGTGATCCTGATCGACCCGTGGATCACCAACCCGCTCAACCCCAGCGGGAAGCAGGACCTGGCGGACCTCAAGAGCGTCGACCTGATGCTCATCTCGCACGGCCACTTCGACCACGTGGGCGACGCGGTGGAGATCGCGAAGCGGACCAAGGCGCGCCTGGTGACCAGCTTCGACCAGGCGCAGGCCTACGCCCGTTACCTCGGGTTCCCGGCGGACCACTTCGGCTTCGACTCGGTGGGCAACGTCGGCGGAATCCTGAGCTTCTTCGACGGCGAGGTGAAGGTCACCTTCGTCAACGCCATCCACGGCTCGACGCTCACCGCCAAGGAGAAGGGCGGGGACGTCCCGTATCCGGCAGGCAACCCGATGGGCTTCGTCATCGCCGTCCGGAACGGCCCGACCATCTACCACACGGGTGACACCGACGCGTTCACCGACATGCAGCTCTTGAAGTCGATGAAGATCACCCTGATGCTCGCCTGCATCGGGGATCACTTCACCATGGGCCCGGAGCGGGCGGCCGAGGCCGTCGCCCTCGCCCAGCCGGTGAAGGTGGCACCGATGCACTACGGCACCTTTCCCGTCCTGACCGGCACGCCGGCCGAGTTCGCGGCCGCACTCAAGGCCAAGGACCTCCTGCTGCGCTACCAGTCGCTGCAGCTCCACGAGACCCTGGATCTCTGATGAGCATCGAGCGGACCGGCAGTCAGCGCCTCTTCGACCGCGCCCGGCGGGTGATCCCCGGAGGCGTGAACTCGCCGGTTCGCGCCTTCCGAGGCGTGGGGGGCACGCCGGTCTTCTTCAAGGAGGGCCGCGGCGCCTGGCTCACCGACGTGGACGGCCATCGCTACGTGGACCACGTCGGCAGCTGGGGCCCGCTCATCCTCGGCCATGCCCATGCGCCCATCGTCGAGGCGGTCACCGCGGCGACCCACGCCGGGACCAGCTTCGGTGCTCCACACCCTGGCGAGGTGGAGCTGGCCGAGCTCATCTGCCAGCGCATGCCGGCGGTCGAGGAGGTGCGGCTCACCTCGTCCGGCACCGAGGCGACCTTGGCCGCCTTGCGGGTGGCTCGCGCGTACACCGGGCGCGAGGTGCTGGTGAAGTTCGAGGGCTGCTACCACGGCGCCGGCGACCCGTTCCTGGTCAAGTCGGGAAGCGGCGTGGAGACGCTCGGGCTCCCGGACTCTCCCGGGGTCCCGAAGGAGCTCGCGGCACTCACGCTCACCCTGCCCTTCAACGACCTCGCGGCCGCCCGGACGCTCTTCGCCCGGCGGGGGAAGGACATCGCCCTGGTCATCGTCGAGCCGGTGGTGGGGAACATGGGGGTGCTGATCCCCCGCGCCGGCTTCCTCGAGGGGTTGAGCGAGCTCTGCCGGGAGCACGGCGCGTTGCTCGTCTTCGACGAGGTGATGACCGGTTTCCGGCTGTCGAAGGGGGGCGCACAGGAGCTGTTCGGCCTCGCCCCTGACCTGACCTGCATGGGCAAGGTCATCGGGGGAGGCCTCCCCGTGGGCGCATACGGAGGTCGCCGGGCCATCATGGAGACCGTCGCCCCCGCCGGCCCCGTGTACCAGGCAGGCACCCTCTCTGGGAATCCGCTGGCGGTGGCCGCGGGGCTGGCTTGCCTCAGGGCGCTGGGCGAGCCTGGTGTCTACGACAAGCTGGAGAGCATCTCGCGCGGCCTCACCGACGGGCTGGTCGCCGAGGCCCGGGCGGCCGGCGTTCCGGTGACGCTGAACCGCGTCGGCAGCATGTGGACCCTCTTCTTCACCGAGGGGCCGGTGTTCGACTACCCGAGCGCCAAGCGCGCGGACACCAAGAGCTTCGGGACCTTCTTCCACGCGCTCCTGGATCGGGGGGTGTACCTGCCGCCGAGCCAGTTCGAGGCGGCCTTCGTCTCCCTGGCCATGGGCGAGCGCGAGGTCGAGCACACGCTCGCCGCCGCCCGGCACGCTTTCCGCGCGCTGTAGCCCGGTCGAGGTGCCCGGTCGAGGTGCCAGACACCTCGTTACCCCTCGCTCCAGGTCGGTGCGGGTCGCCGCGCGGCCGAGCGATAAGGGCCAGTCATCCTGCGCTGTTGCCTGGCCGGCCCCCCGGTGCTACACGCCCGCCGGTTCTTTGGAAGACGGGCGCAAAGACGAGGACGGGAGCGAGCTGAGCCCCGAGGCCCGCGCGCAGCGCGCGGCGGCGCCGTACATCAGCGCGGTCTGGCGGGTCGTGGGCGGAGTGCTGGTGGGTGCTGGGGCGGGCTGGTTCGCCGACGCCAAGCTCCACAGCTCCCCGTGGGGTCTCATCATCGGGCTGTTCCTCGGGATGGGCGTGGGCTTCTACGCGATGATCCAGGGCCTGAACTCGATGAACAAGCGATGAGGCTGGTCGCATTCATGGGCGCGCTGGTCCTAGTGGGCGCGGTGGGGTGGTGGGCGACGCGGACGCCGGCCACCCGGGCCGGCGTGGTGGCCTCGGTGGTGGCGAGCGCGGTGGTGCTGGTGGGGAAGTCGATCGCCGTCCGGCGGAGCATCCAGGTGGCGCTGGGCGCGAGCGTGGCGGGACTGATGTTGCGGCTCGGGGCGTGGTTCGGCGGGTACCGGTGGGTACGGGCGCATCACGAGGACGTGGGGGCCTACACCCTCGCGTTCTTCGGGCTGTTCGTGGTGGCCCTATGCCTGGAAATGACGTACGTGCTGGTCGCCGCGAGGGGCCAGCGGCGAGGAGTGACGTGATGCGGCGGTGGCTGTGGTGCGCAGTGCTGGCAGTGTCGATGGCCGCGAGGGCCCAGGAGGGTCACGCGCCGGAGCACGACGCCGCACCCCCCCACGCCAGGCACGTTCAGGTGGAGCACGAGGGGCCCGAGAAGGTCGACACCTCCACGTACATCCTCGAGCACGTGGCGGACTCGCCCGAGGTCGAGTTCCAGATCCCGCTCTCGGACAAGGTGATCGTCATCCATTTCCCGGTGTGGCGCATCCCGTTCAAGGCGGGAGCGTGCCCGGCGAACCCCGAGGAGCCAGCGAGCCTGCGCGCGGGGTGCCTGGACATCAGCATCACCAAGCACGCCTTCTGGATGTTCGTCGGCTCGATCCTCCTCGTGCTGATCTTCGCCTTCGGCGCGAACCGGAACGTCAAGCAGCCGGTGCCGCATGGGCCGCAGCAGAACCTGCTCGAGATGCTGGTGATCTTCGTCCGCAACGAGATCGCCATCCCCAACATCGGCAAGGAGGAAGGACCGCGCTACACCCCGTACCTCCTCTCGGTCTTCTTCTTCATCCTCACCCTGAACCTCCTGGGGCTGGTGCCCTGGGCGTCCACCGCCACCGGCAACCTGAGCGTGACCCTGGTGCTGGCGCTCTGCACCTTCGTCCTCACCCAGTTCGCCAGCATCAAGGCGGTGGGGCTCGGCGGCTACCTCAAGCACATGACCGGCGGGGCGCCGTGGTGGATCTGGCCGATCATGGTGCCGGTGGAGATCCTCGGGCTCTTCACCAAGCCCTTCGCCCTGATGCTTCGACTCTTCGCCAACATGCTGGCCGGGCACATCGTGCTCTTCAGCCTGCTGGGGCTGATCTTCATCATCGGGCACGTCGCGGTGTCGGTGGTGGCCGTGCCGTTCGCCATCTTCATCTACCTGCTCGAGCTCTTCGTCGCGTTCCTGCAGGCCTACATCTTCACCATGCTCTCGGCGCTCTTCATTGGGATGGGCGTGGCCATGGGGCACGAGCACGAGGAGCATCCCGAGGACCACGACGACGTCAAGGGCGTGCTCCACGGTGAACCCGAGCTGGCGGTGAACCCGGCCAATGCGGTGGGGTGAGTGAGTTCAAAGCACCCCGCGGCCGGATGCGGCCCGCGGGAGGTCGTCCAAAAGGGCATTCACGACCCCCCCACAAGCGGGTCCTGACGTCGAAAGTTCCAAACGTGAAGCCATGACCAACCTCGCATACTCGTTCCTCTCCGCGGGCATCGGCGCCGGCCTCTGCGTGCTGGGCGTCGGCCTCGGCATCGGCCGGCTCGCCGCCTCCGCGCTCGACGCCACCGGCCGTCAGCCGGCGGCCACCGGTGACATCCGGACCACCATGCTCATCGCCGCGGCGCTCATCGAGGGCGTCGGTCTGTTCGGCCTGGTGGTGAGCATCCTCCTGGCCACCAAGGTGGGCTGACCTCCCTCGTTCGAGGCCCGGGAGCTCCCGAAGGCGCTCCCGGGCCCCCTGACTCTCGAGAAACGCACATGCCCATCGTCCTCGCCGCCTCGAACCTCGTCGACGTCCGCCCTGGCCTCATCTTCTGGACGCTGGTCACCTTCTCCCTGGTGGCCCTGCTGCTCCGTCGCGTGGCCTGGGGCCCCATCCTCAGGGTGGTGGACGAGCGGGAGAAGTCGATCGCCGCGTCCATCGAGTCGGCCAAGCGGGAGCGGGCCGAGGCCGAGCGGCTCCTGGCCGAGCAGAAGGACGCCATCCAGAAGGCCCGCGCCGAGGCGGCGGAGATGATGCGGAAGAACGCCGAGGACGTGGAGAAGCTGCGCAAGGAGCTGGTGACCAAGGCCCGTGCCGAGGCCGAGGCCCAGAAGACCGATGCGATCCGGGAGATCGAGAACGAGCGCGCCCGGGCGGTCAACGACGTGAAGAATGTCGCCGCCGCTCTGGCGATCCAGATCACCGAGAAGCTCCTCAACAAGCACCTCGACGCCGAGACCCAGAAGGACCTGGCCAACCGGTACCTAGCCGAGGTCTCGCACACCGCCGCGGGCACCGGCCGCCCCGAGCCGAAGGTCTGATGATGAGCCGGCGTTAGAAGCACTCGTGGCACTCGGAATCGGCATCGTCGGATTGCCCAACGTGGGCAAGTCCACGCTCTTCAACGCGCTCTCGTCCGCCGGGGCGCAGGCGGCGAACTACCCGTTCTGCACCATCGAGCCGAACGTGGGCGTGGTTCCGGTGCCGGACGAGCGGCTGGACAAGCTCTCGGCGCTGGTGAAGCCCCAGAAGACCATCCCCACCTCGCTGGAGTTCGTGGACATCGCCGGCCTGGTGCGCGGAGCGAGCAAGGGCGAGGGTCTGGGCAACCAGTTCCTGGCCAACATCCGCCAGGTGGACGCAGTGCTGCACGTCCTCCGCTGCTTCGAGGACCCGAACGTCACCCACGTCGAGGGCGGCGTGGACCCGCAGCGCGACCGGGACATCGTGGACACCGAGCTCTGCCTCAAGGACCTCGAGACGGTGGAGAAGCGGCGCGAGCGGGCGCAGAAGACGGCCAAGGCGGGCGGCAAGGCCGGCGACGAGGCGAGAGCCGAGCTCGCGCTGCTGGACCGGGTGAAGGCCGGGCTCGACGCCGGCATCACCGTGCGTGCCCAGAGACTCTCGCCGGACGACCACAAGCAACTCCGAGACCTCTTCCTCCTGACCGACAAGCCGGTGCTGTACGTGGCGAACATCGGCGAGTCGCAGCTCGGCAAGGAGGACACCGATCCGCACGTCGCCGCGGTCCGCGCGCTGGCGAAGGCGGAGGGGGCGGAGATGGTCGCGCTGGCCGCGGGCATCGAGGCGGAGATCCAGCAGCTCCCCCCCGAGGAGCGGCCGGGATTCCTCACCTCGGTGGGACTGTCCGAGCCGGGGCTCCACAAGGTGGTGCGCGCCGGCTACCGGATGCTGGGGCTGCAGACCTTCTTCACCGTCGGCGAGCAGGAGTGCCGCGCCTGGACTTTTCACAGGGGCGCCAAGGCGCCCGCTGCGGCGGGTGTCATCCACTCAGACTTCGAGCGCGGGTTCATCAAGGCCGAGGTGTTCGGCTGGGAGGACCTGATCCGCCTGGGCAGCGAGTCGGCGGTCCGGGAAAAGGGCCTGCTCCGCATCGAGGGCAAGGACTACGTGGTCCGGGACGGCGACTGCATGCACTTCCGCTTCAACGTGTGAGGTGCCCGAGGGGGAGGCCCTCTCTCCGACGGCGGTTGGCCCGGACCTCCGGCCCATCGACCACTTCGGCAAACCGGAGGCGCCCTCGTGGCGTGGCGTCGGTTGGGGCGTGCCCAGACGGTCGTGGGGGCGCGACTGACCCGGTTGGCTGAAGGCGGACGCTCGTTTCCTGTGCTCGCCAGCCGCCCGCCTCGGCTCCTACAGTCCGCCGCGGTGGCGCCCCCCGACAGGCTCTGGCTCAGGCGCGCGTTCGCCAGCCTCCTCGGTCAGATTGGTCCCGAGACGGACCAGATGATCCTCCGCGCTCGCGCGTCCGGCGAGCGCTGGGTGGCGGGGGTGCGGCTCGTCCTCGTCGGCGGACTGAGCGCGCTGGTCCTCGCTCTCGCGCCGCCCCAGGGATGGCAGCAGCTGTCGATGCTGCTGGTCGGCGGTGTCCTCTACTCGGTGCTCCTGGCCTTGCTCGCCTTCCGGGTGCTGAAGGGCTGGGTGCCGTGGCTCAGCTGTGCCGCGGACGTGACCCTCACCACCGCGGCGATGCTCTTCGTGTTCCTGGAGGGCGGGCCCGACGCAGCGACACACACCCGGACATTCTACGAGCTGTACTTCCTGGTCATCATGAGCGCGGGCCTCCGCTACGACTGGCGGCTCTGCCTCTGGACCGCGGTGCTGTCCATCGCCGAATACGCCGTGCTGATTGGCCTCGCCTCGGGGCCCCTGGGCCTCGAGGACACCGCCCACGGCGGGTTCGCCTGGGCGACGCGGACGGTGCACTTCCTCCTGCTCGGCCTGGGGGGGATCATCATGGCCGCGGTGGCACAGCGGGCGAAGTGGCTCCGGCTGATGGTGGGCGTGGATCACCTGACGGGGCTCTCGCAGCGGGCGCCGTTCGTCGAGCGGGTCGACGAGGAGCTGGCCCGGGCGCGGCGCCGGGGCGCTCCGCTGAGCGTGGCCATCCTCGACGTGGACGGGTTCAAGGCCTTCAACGATGCCTACGGCCACCTGGCGGGTGACCGGGCGTTGCAGCTGGTGGCGACGCGGCTCCGGTCCTCGGTGCGCAAGAGCGACCTGGTCTCCCGTTTCGGAGGCGAGGAGTTCGTGGTGGCCTTCCCCGAGACCGAGGTGCAGCAGGCCCGCCTCCGGGTGGAGCACATCCGGACCGAGCTGGCGCGGGTCAGCATCCAGGTCGGCCGCGAGCAGCGCCAGGTGACGGTGAGCGCCGGTGTGGGGAGCTGGCCCGCGGACGGCGAGACGTTCGACGCGGTGCTGGCGCTGGCGGACACCCGGCTCCTCGAGGCCAAGCGGCGCGGGAAGAACCAGGTGGTTGCACCCGAGAGCCCACTCGTCGAGCCGCCGTCATCGCCCGACCCGTCGCCCGGGACCTCGCCGGAACCGGTCAGCTGATGGGCACCAATCGTGTGATGCTGGCGGATGCCGCCCTGGTGTTCGAGGGGGAGCAGTTGCGCCTGGGCGCCCCCGAGGGCAGACCTATGCCTCCATGAGCGTGAAGACCGATCTGGAGCACCTGGGACTCCTGGCGAAGGGCGCCCACATCCCGCCCGAAGCACACGCCCTCACCGCGCTATGCGACGCAGGCGTGCTCGAGGGCGGGCTGAGCATCGCACTCGATCTGCGGCCCGACGAGCTCATCGGCCCTCTGTGCGAGCGCATCGGGGGAGGCGCCCGGGTCCTCAAGGTCCTCGACGTCCGGGAGGATCCGGAGGTCGCGCTCATCGTCGACGCCGGCCGCGGCGAGGAGAGCTGGGACGTCCGGGATGCGCGCGACCTCGTCGAGCGGTGCAACGACGAGTTCCGGGACGACGGCGAGGCGCGGGCGGTGGCGGTGCTCGGCGAGTGGGAGGATTCACTTCAGCTCTGGTGCATCCCCAAGCGCGCGCTGTCCGCCCTGCTGCGCGCGCCGTTCTTCCAGGCGGAGAACCGAGCCCGGCTCTCCGCCCTGGTTCCGGCTGCTAACCGCGGACTTCGATGATCGGCGAGACCAGCTCGCCTCGCCCGTGCCGGGCGATGTCCTGGTGCGCCTGGGCCGCCTCGGCGAACAGCGCGGCCGCCCCGAGCACGTAGAAGAGTGCGAGGGTCGCGAGCAGGAGCGGCAACGCGACGAAGGCGAATCGCTTTTCCGAGATGATCGAGTTCATGACTGCTCTTCCGTTCCTTCCCTCACCGGCGGCACTCACCGCCGCCGTGCCCTGGAGACGACCACCGTCTCCTGCGATTGCCTCGGGCCCGGGAAGGGTTCCTTTCCGGCCAGTTACCTGCTCGGCGAAACGAGCCCGCGCATGCAGGAAGGGCCTGTACCCGTTAGCCCTCCTCCCCACTGTATGAGCCCACGTCGCCGGTCCGGTTTCCTCGTACCCTTCCTCACCGCGCTGGCGCTGTTCGCGCTCCTCCACGCGTACGTTGCACGGCGACTCTTCGTGGATCCGGTGCTTTCCCTCCCGATCACCATCGCCGGGTGCGGGCTGCTCGCGCTGCTGGTGGTGCTGGTGCCGGTGGGCTTCCTGTTCAGCCGCCGGGACCGCGGCTGGCCGAGCCGGGTCTTCCCACCGCTGGCCGTCGGCTGGCTGGGCGCCTCGGGTGTCCTGCTCACGGTCACCGTCATGACGGATCTGGGACGGCTGTTCTACCGGCTCCTACACCGGTGGCCGGACGCCGCGGCGGCGCTGTACCAGGCCCGGGCGCAGGCGGTGCTCATCGCCCTCGGCACGGCGCTGCTCGTTCCGTTCGCCATCTGGACCGCGCGGGGGCGGCTGGTCCTGAGCCAGGTGCGTGTCCCGCTGGCACACCTCGCGCCGGGGGTGGCCGGGCTCCGCATCGTGCAGATCAGCGACCTCCACATCGGCGACCGTCTCGGCGAGGACTTCCTCCGCCGAGTGGTGGACCGGGTCAACGCGCTCCGTCCCGACGTGGTGGCCATCACCGGAGACCTGGTGGACGGGCCGGCCCACATCGTGGAGCAGGCGCTGAGGCCACTCGCGGATCTGGATGCGCCCCACGGGGTGTACTTCGTCACCGGCAACCACGAGTACTACTGGGGCGGGCGCGAGTCGGTGCGGATGGTCGAGCAGCTGGGGCTCACCGTGCTGCACAACGAGCACCGCGTCGTCGAGCGCGGTGGCGGCAGGCTGGTCATCGGCGGAATGCCCGACCTGCACGGGGGCCGATTCCTCGCCGATCACCAGAGCCGCCCCGAGCTGGTCTTCGCTGGCGCCCCCGAGGGAGTGCCCAGAGTCCTGCTCGCCCACCAGCCCCGGGCGGTCACCGGAGCCGCGCCGCACGGGGTGGACCTCCAGCTCTCCGGCCATACCCATGGTGGGCAGATCTTTCCCTTCCACCTCTTCGTGCGTCTGCAGCAGCCCGTCGTCCGCGGGCTCCGCAAGCTGCTCGGCGTCTGGGTCTATGCCCACCGCGGGACGGGCTTCTGGGGCCCGCCGATGCGGCTCTTCTCCACGCCGGAGATCGCGGAGATCACGCTCACCCCCGCGGGTTGACCGGGGCCTCCAGCGCGCAGTCAGTGCGCGTCGACGGGGCCCGCCGGGCATCACGAAGGCGCTACGCCCGTGGACGGGGAGTGGATGTTGCGCGCCGGGAAGCCCGTCCCCGGGGTGAAGCGAGCTGTGCGGCCTTGAGCAGCGCGGCGATCATCGGCGTGGCGCTCGCCTTTCCCTTCCCGGCCAGCGCGTAGGCCACGCCGTGGTCGGGCGAGGTCCGGGGCACCGGAAGCCCGAGGGTCACGTTCACCGTCCGCTCGAAGTCCAGCGCCTTGGCCACCACCAGGGCCTGGTCGTGGAACATGGCCAGCACCACGTCCGCGGGCATGTGGTCGGGACGGGCGAACAGGCCATCGGCCGGCCACGGCCCGGTGCAGTCCACGCCCCGCCTGCGGGCCAGCGCGATGGCCGGGGCGATCGTCCGGATCTCCTCGTCCCCGAGGAGCCCACCCTCGCCGGCGTGCGGATTCAGCCCGCAGACGGCGATGCGCGGCCGCCGCCCCAGGACGGGCTGGAGCGACGCCGAGAGCAGCTGCAGCTGCGCCGCCAGCCGGCTCTTCTCGAGCGACCTCGGCAGGTCGCGGATGGCCACGTGGTTGGTCGCCAGCGCCACCTTCACCCGCGGTCCGTCCATCAGCATCAGCACCTCGCGGCCGAACGCCTCGGCGAGCAGCTCGGTGTGGCCCATGAAGCGCACGCCGGCGCGGGTGATCTGCTCCTTCGACACTGGCGCGGTGCACAGGGCGTCGACCTCGCCCCGGAGCGCCGAATCCACCGCGGCGGTCACGTACGCGAGCTGGGCCTTGCCTCCGTTGGTCGTCGGCTTCCCGGGAGCGCGGTCCCTGGCCGGGAGCTCGGTGACCGCGACCCGGGCGGGGCCCTCGGGCGAGAGCGCGGTCCCGGGAGCCACCACCGGCAGCCTCCGGAGGGTGGCGCGCCGCTCGAACGTTGGCCCGTCGCCGAACACCACGGGCACCAGCGCGCGCCGTACGGCCGGATCGGCCAGGGCCCGGTCCACCACCTCCGGACCGATGCCGGAGGGATCTCCGAGCGAGATGCCGACCCGCGGGCGGCCGGCCGCGGGCAGAGGGCTCAGATCTTCTTCTCCACCACCGCGGCGTTGCGGAGCGTCTCCATGTACTGCGACGTCAGCCGCTCGGCCTGCTGCCGGCGGAGACGCTCCTCGATCTCCGGACGGAGCTCGGCCAGCGGCTTCATCCCCAGCTTGCGGATCTCCTCCAGCTTCAGCACGTGCCAGCCGAACTGGGTCCGCACCGGGTCGGAGACGTCGCCGGTCTTGAGGTTGAAGGCCACCCGCTCGAACTCCGGCACCATGGTGCCGCGCTTGAAGAAGCCCAGGTCGCCGCCATCGGAGGAGCTGCTCCCCTCGCTGCGCTTCTTCGCCAGCCCGGCGAAGTCCACCCCCGGCTGGCGTGCCTCCTCGGCGACCGCCGAGGCCTTGCGCCGGCCCTGCTCCACCTGGGCCTGGGAGGCGTTGCGGGGGACGGCGATCAGGATGTGCCGGACGTGGACCTCGTAGTCCTCGCCCTCGGCGCGGGTCATCCGGTCGTACTCCGTCTGCACGTCGGCCTCGGAGACCTTCACGTTCTTCCGGACCTTCTCGCTGATGAGCTTGTAGCGGCCGATCTGCTTGCGCATCTGCTCCCGGTACTCGGCCATGCTGAAGCCCTCACGGAGCACCGCCTGCTGGAGCTGGTCGTCGGTGAGGTTGTAGCTCTTCTTCACCTCGTCGACGGCCGCGTCGACCTCCTTGTCGCCGATGGTGACCTTGAGCTCCCGGAGCTCGTTGTCCACGAGCTTCTCGTCGATCATCGTGTCCAGCGTCTTCTTCAGGGCGGCGGCGCGCCTCTGCGCTCGGTCGGGCCCGGTGAACTCTTGGTCGACCCTGGCCAGCTCGGGGGCGGCGCGCTTCTCGACCTCGGAGAGGGTGACGACGTCGTTGTTCACCACCGCGGCCACCCGGTCGACCAGCTCGGCGCGGGCCAGCGGAGCACCCAGCATCAGGAGGCCGGTGAGCCCGGCCCGGAACGAACGCCTCATCGGGGAGTCTCCTGAGCCTGTCCTGCCGGCGCATGGGGGACCACCTGCGCCACCAGGGGATCGTTGATGCGGATGGTCGCCCTCGCGCGGAGCTGGTTGACGAACTCGGTCTGGGCTTGCTCCTGCTTGCCCCGCAGGAGCCGCCGCTCGACCTCGGCCCGGACGGCCGTGAGGTCCTTCTTCCGGGCGGGCCGGCGCTCGAGGACCTTGAAGACGTGGAACCCGTAGTCGGTGGTGACCACGTCGGAGATCTGCCCTGGCCCGAGCGAGAAAGCCACCTCGTCGAACTGGGGCGGCATCACCCCGCGCTGGAACCAGCCGAGGTCCCCCCCGTCCTTGGCGTCGGCGGAGAGGGAGCGCTCGCGGGCCAGGTCGGCGAACTTCGCCCCCTCGCGCAGCCGGGCGCGGATCTCCTTGGCCTGGTCGAGCTCCTTCACCACGATCTGCGCTGCGTGCACTTGCTCCGGCTCGTGGAGCAGCTCGGGATGGGCGTCCAGCTCGGTGCGGATCTCCTCCTCGGTGACCGCCACCCGGGGGTAGACCAGCTCGTGGAAGAGCCGCTCCTGGACCAGCTGGGCCCGGAGATCTGCCCGGAGCTCCTCCAGGGTCTGCTGGCGCTGGACGAGCAGCGCCTCGAACTCCTCCGGAGGCCAGTCGGCGCGCATGCGCTGGAGCCGCTGCTCCACGTCGGCCGGGGGAATCTCCAGGCCCCGCGTTGCCGCCTCCTGGACGAAGAGCAACCGGTCCACCCGCGTCTGGAGCACGGTCCGCCGGAGCGCGGCGAGCTGGTCCGGAGCTGGCGCGCTGTTTCCATCGGGCAGCTCGAGAGAACGGCCCAGCTCCCGCTCGAATTCCGCCCGGGTGAGGACCTGTCCATTGACCCAGGCCACCGGGGCGGCGCTCGGGTCCTCGGGGGGTCGGTGATGGCAGGCGGCGGCCAGCAGCAACAACGCCGCCGCGCCGGACAGAGGGCCCCGGCTCATCTCGTCGGCGGGGGCACGGTCGGCGGAGGCCCCCCGCTCGGCGGATGGCCGGGCCCGCCAGGCATCGCGCCGGGCATTCCGCCCATCCCCGGATGCCCCATGCCAGGCATCGGTGGGGCCGGAGTGGAGATCTTCGCCAGGGCCGCCTCGTCGAGCGTGTAGTTCGACTCGGTCTTCAGCCGCTTCATCAGCTCGTCGCTGGCCGCGGTGCGCCGCTCGCTGAACAGGCGGTTGCGGATCTGCGCCTTCACCTCATCGAGCGGGACCGTGTGGGCCGGCAGGCGTGCCTTGAGACGAAGCAGGTGAAAGCCCTTCTCGGTCGTCACCACCGGCGAGATCTCCCCGGTGGCCTGGAGCCCCTTGGCAGCCTGGGCCACCTCGGAGCCGTAGCGGGCCTCGAGGTCGCCGAGGGGCATGGGCCGGAGGTCCCCTCCGAGCTGCTTGGTGAGCGCGTCGTCCGAGCTGGCCCTCACCAGTGCGGCGAAACCCTGCTCGTCGTCCGGCTTCAGCGCGCGGGCCTTGCCCCGGAGCTTCTCCGCCTCGGCAGCGCGGGCCTTGCGTCTGGCGGCGTCCTTGGCGTCGGCGGCGAGGAAGAGGTCCTGCACCTGGACCGTCTCCGGCCGCTGGTAGTCCGCCTGGTGGTTCTCGTACCAGGCCTTCACCTCGTCGTCGGTCGGCTGGCCGCTCTTCTCGAGCTGCTGCTGGAGGACCTTCTGGGCCAGCGTCTTCTTGAAGATCTCGATGACCTCGGGGTCGTTCTGCAGCCCCTGGCGGACGCCCTCCCGGGCGAGCAGCTCGACCCGGACCAGGCCCTCCACGTACTCCTTCCGGGCTGCGGCGCCCTGCAGGCGCATCCGGACCATTGGCGGGAGGCTGGACAGCTGGCGGTTCACGTCCTCCACGGTCACCGCCCCACCCTTGAACGTGGCGAGGGGCGTCCCCCCCTTGTTCCTGGGCGCGAGGTCGATGGTGACGCGGTCGGCGGAACCGCCCTTCTGACAGGCGAGGAGGGCGAGGACGGCGAGAGAGGACAGGAGGAAACGGGCCATGGGCGGCCCGGTGCCGTAGCATGGGCCCACCCGGGCTGACCAGCCTGCTCCGCCCCGCGATGCACGACTGGTACGTGTACATGCTCCGCTGCCGCGACGGCTCGCTGTACACCGGCGCCACCAACGACCTCGAGGCGCGCCTGGCCGTGCACCGGAGAGGGCGGGGCGCTGCGTACACCCGGAGCCGCCTGCCCGTGCGCCTGGTCTACGCCGAGCCCGCGGCGAACCGAAGCGCAGCCCTCAAGCGCGAGTGGGCGCTCAAACGGCTGACACGGCCGGAGAAGGTCGCGCTGCTCAGGCGGCGGCCGGGGGCGGCGCGGGGGCGGGCGGCTCGACCTTTCGCTTCCGCCCCCCCCCGAGCACCACCGCGAGCACGGCGAACACCACCGCGCCGGTGAGCG
>Ga0335070_10002008_pt1 | contig 23681 bp, 27 predicted proteins | sample Lox_Sample_13_FD_206722 | JGI IMG/M metagenome (GOLD analysis project Ga0335070, IMG submission 206722) | Soil microbial communities from Loxahatchee National Wildlife Refuge, Florida, United States - Lox_Sample_1.3 | ecosystem: Environmental > Terrestrial > Soil > Wetlands | place: USA...
AAAAACACACTGCACTTCGGCCCGGGACAGAGCCCCTACGTCCTGCTGCCAGTAATCCCGGCGGTTGCGGGCAAAGCTGCGGCGAAACCGGCGCGGCGCGGCGCGAAATCGTCCCTCGCCAAGAAGAGCGCGAGGAAGAAAAAAGCACCGAAGCGGGCGGTAAACGCGAAACGCAGCGCGAAGAAGAAAGCCCAACGGTCGACGCGGCGACCGCGACGACGCTGATCGCTCGCAGGCGATCCAACACAAGAACCGGGCCTGATGGTCTATGGACAGGCCCCTCGGGCCCGGGATATTCTGCGTTCAATTATAAAGCGATAAATAGCGTCACACCTCCGCGGTGCCGGCGCTACACGCGGCAAATTCACTATCTGACAGGGGAGGCGCGGCAATGACCAAGCTGAAGCGTAGGACGGTTCTCAAGGGGATGGCCGCGGCCGGTGCCGGCCTGGCGTTTGGCGCACCCGCGATCGCCCAGGCCGGGCCGATCCGCCTCGGGTTCTTGACCGTGAAGACCGGCCCCCTCGCTTCGGGCGGGATCCAGATGGAGCAAGGCCTGACCCTGTTCCTGAAGGATCACGGCTACAAGCTCGGCGGCCGCCAGGTCGAGGTGTTCACCGGCGACACCGGCGGCTCGCCCGCCGTGACCCGCACCAAGCTCCAGGAGATGGTCGAGCGCGACAAGATCCATTGCATGATCGGGCCGCTCGACACGGCTTCGGCGCTCGCCGTCGACGACTACATCCGCTCGGCCGAGCTGCCGACGATGAGCGTCGCCGCCGCCGAGAATATGACCCAGCGCAACCCGAACCCGTGGTTCGTGCGCGGCACCTCGACCTCGGCGCAATGCGCCTACGCCGCCGCCGACTACGCGGTGAAGGATCTCAAATGGAAGCGCATGGGCACGATCGCCGACGACATCGCCTACGGGCATGAGATGTGCGCGGGATTCCAGCGCGTCGCGGAGGAGAGCGGCGCCAAGATCGTGCAGAAGCTGTGGCCGCCGCTGGTCTCGCCCGACTACGGCACCTACATCGCCCAGCTCAAGACCAACCTCGACGGCCTGTTCATCGGCTTCGCCGGCTCGAACGGCTACAAGTGGGTGCATCAGCTCACCGAGTACGGTCTCGCGAGCAAGGTGAAGATGATCGGCGGCATGACCGCGATCGACGAGTCGCTGTTCAAGGCGATGGGCGACGAGGCGCTCGGTCTGGTGTCCGCCTGCTGGTACTCGGCCGCGATCGACACGCCGACCAACAAGAAGTTCGTTGCCGAGATGAACAAGGAATACGGCGCCGATCCGGGCTTTTATGCCGCGGCGACCAACGTCGAGGGCGCGGTGCTCGAGGCCGCGGTCAAGGCGGTCGACGGCAAGGTCGAGGACAAGCCCGCGTTCATGAAAGCGCTCCGCGCCACCAACGTCGCGGACACTGTGCGCGGGCCGGTCAAGTTCGACGACCTCGGCAACATCATCGGCAACGTCTACATCCGCAAGGTCGAGAAGAAGGACGGCAAGCTTTGGAACACGGTCGTGAAGACCTATCCGAACGTCAGCCAGTTCTGGACCTACAATGAAAAAGAGTTCCTCGCCCAGCCGGTCTATTCGCGCGACTACCCGCCGGCGAAGAATCTCGAGTAACACTTTCGTGGCGGGGAGCGTTGCACCGGCAGCGCTCCCCGCTTCGTTTTCTGCCTCTCTTACGCCGTCTCGCGCTCCATGCAGTTCTGGGTGATCCAGACCCTCAACAGCGTCGCCCTGGGCGGGCTGTTGTTCCTGCTCTCCTCCGGGTTCTCGCTGATCTTCGGGCTCATGCGCATGCCCAATCTCGCGCATGGCGCGTTCTTCATGCTCGGCGCCTATCTCGGCGTCACCGCCATGACGGCAAGCGGCCTGACCCTGTGGTGGGGCGTGCTGGCCGGCGGCATCGCGGTCGCCGTGTTCGGCGGCTTCCTCGAACGCTTCATCCTGCGGGCGCTGGCCGGCAACGAGCAGGGGCAGGTCCTGGTGACGCTCGGGGTCTCGTTCATCGTCGCCGATATCTGCCTCTTGACCTGGGGCGGCGATCCGGTTCCGATCCCGGCGCCCTTGGCCTTGCGGCGGCCGATCTTCTTCGAGGGTCTCGCCTTCCCGACCTACCGGCTGGTCGTGCTCGGCCTCGCCGTCGTCGTCGCCGTGCTGCTGCACCTGCTGATCAACCGCACCCGGCTGGGTGCCATGATCCGCGCCGGCGTCGACGACATGCAGATGGCGCGCGGCATCGGCATCCCGGTCTCGCTGCTGTTCACGGTCGTGTTTTGCCTCGGTGCGGCGCTGGCGGGCGCCGGCGGCGTGATCGGCGGCCCGATCATGGGCGCCTACCCGGGTCTCGACGCCGACATGCTGCCGCTGGCGCTCGTCGTGGTGATCCTCGGCGGAGTGGGCAGCCTGCTCGGCGCGTTCGTCGGCAGCCTGATCATCGGCTTCATCTACAATTTCGGCACGGCGCTGTTCCCCGACCTCGCCTACGTGATCCTGTTCCTGCCGATGGTGCTGGTGCTGGTGTTCCTGCCACAGGGCCTGTTCGGCCGCACGTTGCGATGAGCGGCGGACCCCGATGAACCGCATCGCCACGACCGTCGTCGCCGCTGCGCTGCTGCTGGTCCTGCCCTGGGTCGCCGGCAACGACTTCTACATCAATCTCGCCTCGCAGATCCTGATCTACGCGATCTTCGCGTTGAGCCTGAACCTGCTGGTCGGCTTCGGCGGCATGACGTCGCTCGGCCACGCCGCGTATCTCGGCATCGCCGCCTATGCTTGCGCCTGGTTCGTGACCCACGCCGGCTTGGGCCAATTGCCGGCCGCCATCCTCGCCCTCCTCCTCACCACGCTCACCGCCGCGGTGTTCGGTGTGCTGTCCTTGCGGGCGACCGGCCTCGGCTTCCTCATGATCACTCTTGCGCTCGGCCAGATCGTCTGGGGCATGGCCTATCGCTGGACGGACCTCACCGGCGGCGACAACGGCATGAAGTTGGGCGCCCGCCCGGCGCCGTTCGGCATCGACATCGCGCAGCCGGTTCCATTCTACTATTTCTCGGCCATCGCCTTCGCGCTGTCGTTCTTCTGCCTGTGGCGGGTGGCGCACTCGCCGTTCGGTGCAAGCCTGCAAGGATCGCGCGACCAGCCGCGCCGCATGCGCATGCTCGGCCACCACGTGTGGATGATCCAGTTCGCCGCTTTCGTCATGGCAGGGTTCTGGGCCGGCATCGCCGGCCTCATGTACGTCTATTACAACCAGTTCGTCAGTCCGAACGTGCTGGCGCTGCAGCAATCGGCCGAAGTCCTGCTGATGAGCATCCTCGGCGGCGCCAGCGCCTTCTCGGGCCCGATCGTCGGCGCGGTCATCATCACGTTGGTGAAGAATGTGGTCAGTTCGTACGTCGAGCGCTGGAACACGCTGCTCGGCGCGATCTTCGTCATCACGGTTATCTTCATGCCCGAAGGGCTGGTGCCCGGCTGCCGGCGGTTGTGGCGCCGCTTCCGCGGAACCGGATTGGCCAAGCCGGCGGCGGCGAAAATCGAGGCCAAGAGCCCATGACTGGTCCGGCACTCCAGATCGTGGGCCTCGCGAAGCGCTTCGGCGGCCTGCCGGCGATCCAGGACGTCTCGCTCGAAGTCATGCCCGGCGAGCGCCGCCTGATCATCGGTCCGAACGGCGCCGGCAAGACGACGTTGTTCAACCTGATCACCGGTGATCTCAAGCCCGACACCGGCTCGGTGCGGCTGTTCGGGCAGGAATTGCTGGAGCTGCCGACGCAGGACCGCATTCATCTCGGCCTCGCCCGCACCTATCAGATCCTGACCCTCTTCCCGCGCGAGACCCTGGTCCACAACGTCGTGCTGGCGCTGCTCGGCCTGTCGCCGACGCGCTGGAACGCCTGGCAGGCGCTCACCGGCTACCAGGCGTTCTACGACACCGCCCGCGCGGCATTGGCGCGGGTCGGCCTCGCTGACAGCGCCGAGCGGATCGTGACCGAGACCTCGTACGGCGAGCGGCGCCGGCTCGAGCTCGCGATGGCGCTGGCGCAGCAGCCGAAGATCCTGCTGCTCGACGAGCCGCTCGCCGGCCTGTCGCAGGAGGAGCGCCAATCGATCCAGGCGCTGCTCGCCACGATCCCGCGCGAGGTCACGATCGTCATGATCGAGCACGACATGGACGTGGCGCTGGCGTTTGCCGAGCGCATCACCGTGCTGCATTACGGCCAGGTAATCGTCGAAGGTACCCGCACCGAGGTCGTGAACGACCCGCGCACCAAGGAGGTCTACCTTGGCCACTGAAGCGCTCCAGCTCGGCGGCATCGAGGCCTATTACGGCGACAGCCACGTCCTGCACGGCGTCGGCTTCACCTTGCAGGCGGGGCGTCTCCTGGCCCTGCTCGGCCGCAACGGCGCCGGCAAGACCACCTGCCTCAACACGGTCATCGGCTTCCTTCGCCCGCGCCGCGGCGATATCCGGCTGTTCGGCGAACCGATCGCAAATCTGGCACCCGAGCGCATCGCGCGCAAAGGCGTCGGCCTCGTGCCGCAAGGCCGCCGCGTCTTCCGCAATCTCTCCGTCGAGGAGAACCTCGAGGTCGCGAGACGCCCCGCCGACGGCGGCGGCACGCCGTGGTCCTTGGAGCGGGTCTACGAGACCTTTCCCCGCCTGCGCGAGCGCCGCTCGCAGGCCGCCGGCCTCTTGTCCGGCGGCGAGCAGCAGATGCTGGCCATCGGTCGGGCGCTCATGGGCAACCCACGGGTGGTGCTGATGGACGAGCCGTCGGAAGGCCTGGCGCCGCAGATCGTGCACGAGGTCGAGCGCATCATCGCCCGCCTCAAGGCCGACGGTCTCTCGATCGTCCTGGTCGAACAGAACATCAAGATGTCGCTCGCCGTCGCCGACGACGTCGTCCTCCTCAACACCGGCCGGGTGGTCTACGAAGGCGGCGTCGCCGGCGTCCAGAACGATCAGAAGCTGATCGCCCAGCACCTCGGCGTCTTCTAATCTTTCGTCAAAGCAAAAAGGAACTTCCGTCATGATGTTCACCTGCGCCCCCGCCGGCCGCCGTGCCGGCAGCGCCCTCGCGATGTCTCGTGCCCGGCTGGTCAAGAAGCCCGGCAAGGCCAAGAGCCTCAAGGTGGACATCCACTGCCATTACAACAATCCCGACGCCGAGGCGATGCTGGCGCATCTCAGTCCGATCCAGCACGAGCCGCTGTTCAAGTTCTCCGACGCGCCGACCCGCGAGGTGAACAAGAAGCAGGCCGAGAACCTGGTGCCGAAGCTGTCAACCATCGAGGTGCGGCTCAAGGACATGGACAAGATGGGGGTCGACATCCAGGCGGTGTCGCCCTCGCCCAACCAGTACTTCTACTGGACCGAGCCCGAGCTCGGCCGCGACGTCGCGCGCAAGATCAACGACCGGCTGGCGGAAATCGTCGGCAAATGGCCGGACCGGTTCGTCGCTATGGGAACCGTGCCCCTGCAGAACGCCGACATGGCGGTCGCCGAGCTCGAGCGCTGCGTCAAGCAGCTCGGCCTGCGCGGCATCGAGATGGGCACCAACGTCAACGGAATGAACCTGACCGACGAGCGCCTCGGCCTCGACAAGGTGTTCGCCAAGGTGCAGGAGCTCGACTGCGTCATCTTCCTGCATCCGGGTGGCTTCACCCATGCCGACCGGCTGACCCATCACTATTTCAACAACGTCATCGGCAATCCGCTGGAGACCACGATTGCCGTCAGCCACCTGATCTTCGACGGCGTCCTCGACCGCTATCCGAAGCTGAAGTTCGTGGCCCCGCACGGCGGCGGGTTCCTGGCGTTCTATCCCGCGCGCATGGACCACGCCCACGGCGCCCGTTCCGACTGCCGGCAGGTGATCAAGAAGAAGCCGACCTCGTATCTGAAGAAGTTCCACTTCGACACCATCACCCACTCGCGCGAGATGCTGCGCACCCTGATCGACACCTACGGCGCCGACCATGTGCTGCTCGGCACCGACTATCCCTACGACATGGGCGTCGAGCGGCCGGTGCAGTTCATCGACGGCGTGCCGAAGCTCAGCCGCGATGACAAGGCCAAGATCATGGGCGGCACCGCCGCGCGGCTGCTCAAGATCAAGCGCTAGTGGATCGGCAAAACACGCTTTGATTATCACCCCGGATTCGCGCGCAAAATGCAAAACGGTCCGGCAAGGCCCTGATCGCACGCCCGAATAATGTCTACCAGGCGTTTTGCGTGCGGGCTTTTCGCGAACGGCATGCAAAACGCTTTTGCGAACGATTTCAGAGGCGAAGCCGGGTTGCCGCTTTTTTTGCGCGCGACTCAACCGGTGGGGTGCACCCTAAGTCCCCACCACCGCCTCGACCTCGATCAGGAATTCCTCCTTCACCAGCCGGTCGACCATCAGCAGCGTGTTCGGCGGATAAAGGCTGCCCTTGAACAGCTTCGGGAACAGCGCCTTGCGCTCGGCCATGAACGGCTCGATGTCCTGCGAGTGCACCAGGTAGGTTGTGAACTTGATCACCTGGTTGTAGTCGCAGTCCATGCCTTTCAGCACGTCGCCGAGATTGGCGAAGACCTGCCGGAACTGTTTCTTGAAGTCGCCTTTGCCGACCACCTCGCCCTTGGGCCCGACCGCAAGCTGGCCGGCGACGAACAGCAATGTGCCGCCGGTCACCCCGCCGACATGTGAATAGAGCCCCTGGGCGGGTGCCGCGCCCTGCGGATTTTCGTACCAGACCTTCGCTTTTGCCACGTATCCCTCCCGGTTTTACCTTAAGGATCTGCCGCGCATTCATATCGCGTCCCGCCCCGGATGCTAAAGTGATTACCGTCACAAAACCGAAACGGACCCCGGAGCAAGATGCGGCCGGGAATGCAGGCCGAAGGGTCCGGGCTGGGGGGTGCGCCATGAACGACGTCGGGGATCTCACACGGCCGAGCACGCCGGCGGGAGCGGCCGTCCGGGTCAAGCACTTCCGCCAGATCCTCCTCTGGCCGGTCTATCTCATGCCGTTGGAGGATGGCGGCGACATCCCGGACTACTGGGCCGACATCACGGCCGAGAACCCCGACAATCCGTGGCGCGAAGTCGCCGACGAATTCACCGGCGACCCGACCCAGTTCCAGGAGCGGCATTACAACGAGTTCGTGGCGTTCCTGCCGCCGGTGCAGCGCTTCCTCTATGGCCAGGGGCTCGGCAAGGCGGTGCGGTCCGGCTACGGCGAGAGCCCGATCCGGGTGATGCGCCGCTGCGACATCGACAAGGTCCGGGTGACCCTGTCGAAGAATTCGCCCCCCCTGACTCTGAACATCGCGCATCTCGACCTGTATCTGTTCTTCGACATCGACGTCGCGATGCTGGCGCTCGAGGTCTACGCCGACGACCTGCCCCTCTCGGTGGCGCAGGAGCTGATGTTCCAGCTCGGCCGCGCCTATCCAGCGGCGTGGGAGGCGGACGGCAGTGCCCGTCATTGTCCGTGGCGCGTGGAGTGGCTCTCGGCCGCCGGCGACGTGCTCTCGACGTCCGATTACGAGCAGCGCCAGAAATATCTGACATTCGTCTGCCAGCATCGCGGGCCGTGCGTCGCAACGCACTGGGAGTACGCGATGCGCCCGCTGGTGCTGAATCATACGGACCAGAAGGGCCTGATCCGCTATCGCCAGCTTGAATATTATCGCATGCCGGTCATGGCCTTTCTCGCGCTGGAGGCGCCGGAGCGGCTGACGCGCGCTGATTACGTCCGCCTGACGCTCGCCAGCGGCCCCGGCGACAGCGATAAGCTTCCCTTCGACGAGAAGCACTACGCCGATTTCGAAACAAAGCACTGCTATGACAGTTTCCGCGAGGTCAGCGACGGTCAGGACCGCTCCGGCACGCGCTATCTCGCCAGCGGCCATGCCTTCGTCGCCATCGGCAACGGCACCAATCCGTCGTTCACCAATCTCGAGCACGGCTATCTCGCCCGCTTCCGGCACCAGCACTTTCTGCTGTTCCTGATCGCGCACTTCCATCGCGCCGCGCTCCTGATGTTCTCCGACCAGCTGGCTGCGGCGGTGAACCGGCTCGACATCAGCAACCCGGAGGCCGTCGCCGCCTTCCGCTACCGCATCCGCCAGGCGCTCGAGACCTTTCTGCGCTTCACCCATCGCTACTGGTTCACCGAGGTCAGCGATCAGGCGCAGAGCCGCGACCTGTTCGCGTTGTGTCGGCGGCATCTCGGCATCGACCAGCTATACGGCGAGGTCCGGCACGAGGTGCAGGACATGAGCTCTTACCTCGAGACCGAGGCGGCGCGGCGTCAGAACGAGACGATGGTCCGGCTCACCGTCGTCACCACGTTCGGGCTGATCGGCACGGTCGCGACCGGCGTGCTCGGCATGAACCTGTTCGCCCTGGCCGAAGAACCGGTCTTGGTGCGGATTCTCGCGTTCATTTTGGTCGTCATCCCGACCACGCTGATCACGCTCTACACGGTGCGGATCTCGCGCCGGCTTTCGGAATTTTTCGACGCACTCTCCAACCGGTCGGGCGCCTTGAGCGCGACGTGGCGCGCGCTGCGGCGGATCTGGTAGCGGCACGCCGGCTTGCCGGCTCCTTGACCACACTCTAGGCTGATCGGCATCAGATGCCGACGCTCCGTCTTCCGATTTCATCACGCAAACTGGCGTCCTATGCGACGCAGCCGCGGCGGGAATTTCCGGCGGCGAAGCCGCCGTTCAGCCGCATCGCCTATGCCGCGGCGCAGCGCCTTCGAGGGCGGCAAGACGCTGCTGGTCCTCGATACGGCGAACGGCGCGGCCGAGCGCCTCTACATCCGCAATGGCTGGCAACGCTGCGGCCAAATCCCGGGCTACGCGCTGTGGCCTGACGGCGCGCCCTGCGCAACGGCGATTTTCTTCAAGGCGCTGCGCGCCTGAACCCGGCCGCCGGCCCAGGCGCGCCGGGCGTCCCGCGGCTAACGGGCGGGATCCTTCATCGCGGCAGGAGCAACGGCGAACGTTTCGACCGCGGCCGTAGTATTACCCGCTCCGCCGTCGCCGCCGCCGGGCTATAGCAGGCGGGCGTCGGCTCCGGGCAATCCGGGAACGGCGGGGGCGATGTTTCCGAAACCGAGGTGAAGATGACGGCGTTCTACGGCTGGCGCGTGGTCGCGGTTGCGTTTGTGCTGGCCGCGTTCGGTTGGGGCTTCGGTTTCTACGGTCCGCCTATCTTCCTTGAGGCGGTGCAGACGGCGACCGGGTGGCCGCTGTCCTTCGTGTCGACCGCTGTGACCCTCCATTTCCTGATCGGCGCGGTCGTCGTCGCCAACCTGCCCCGGCTGCACCTGCGCCATGGCCTGCCCGCAGTGACCGGCGCCGGGACCACGCTCCTGGCGATCGGGGTGTACGGCTGGGCTGCGGCGACGTCTCATTGGCAGCTGCTCGCTGCGGCGCTCGCCAGCGGCGCGGGTTGGGGCGCCATGGGCGCTGCCGCGGTGAACGCCTTCGTCTCGCCGTGGTTCGTCCGCGACCGTCCGGCGGCCCTCTCGATGGCTTACAACGGCGCCAGCGTCGGCGGGGTTGTGTTCGCGCCGCTGTGGGTCGCCGCCATCGCGGCGTTCGGCTTCACCGCCGCCGCAGCGGTGATCGGGGTCCTGGTCGTCGCCGCGACATGGATCTTGGCGCTCACGGTGCTGTCCCGAACGCCGGAGGCGATGGGCCTGGCGGCAGACGGCCTACGGCCGCAGGGAGCAGCCACGGTAAAGCCGTCCGAGACAGGTTCGGCCGCGCTCTCGCGCTCGGCCGGACCGCCTTGGCGGAACGTGCAATTCCTCACTCTGGCCGGCGGCATGGCGATCGGTCTGTTCGCCCAGATCGGTCTCATTGCGCACCTGTTCTCGCTGCTGCTGCCGGGGCTCGGACCGCAACAAGCCGGCCTCGCCATGGCGCTGGCGACCGCTGCCGCGATCGGCGGACGCACCCTGGTCGGCTGGCTGATGCCGCCGCGGGCAGATCGCCGCCTCGTCGCCTGCGTGAGCTACATCGTGCAGATCGCCGGAGCGGCCGCGTTCATCGCCGCCGCCGGTCGGAGCGTGCCGCTGCTTTATCTCGGAGTCATTCTCTTCGGTGCCGGCATCGGCAACGCGACGTCGCTGCCGCCGCTCATCGCGCAAAGCGAGTTCACGCGCGCCGATGTACCGCGCGTCGTGGCGCTTGTCGTCGCCATCTCGCAGGCGTCGTACGCGTTCGCGCCGGCGGCTTTCGGCATGATCCGCGAGTGGGCGGCAGCGCCGGGCTCCGGTGCAGCGGGCGCGGATGCCCCGCTGGTCTTCGTCGCCGCTGCCGCCCTGCAAGCGCTCGCGATCTCATCCTTCGCCGCCGGACGGCGACGCAAGGCCGTGCGGCGTAGCTAGGACGCCGTACTAGCGGGCGAGGTCTTCCATCGCCGCCGCGACCATACCGGTGCCGGCGGCAACCATCAGGATGTCGGACGCGACGCGCACATATTTGTAGCCGACCGGTGGCGGCGTCAGCTGAACCACCAGTTGCGGCGGCAGCTCATAGGTGACCACCGCGGGCGGCAGCGGCGAGCCGACCACCCAGACCCTGGGCCCCGGCGGCACGCAGGCATCGCCGCGGCGGGCGAGGCCGGGCGGGCAATGCCCCTCGTGCCCGTAATAGTCGACGAAATAGCTGTGGACGCTGACCCGGTCGTGATCCTGGAAATGGTGCTCGTGGCGTTCATGCTCGGCGCGCGCCTCGTGGCGCTCGCGTTCGCCGCGCGGGGGCCCGCGGTCATGGTCTTCATGACCGCGGCCGCGCTCATCGTCGCGGTCGTGCCCGCGGTCGCCGGGCGGATCGGCCCAGGCGGCGGACATCGTTAATGCGGGGATTGCAGGTAAGCCGGTGGTTCCGAGCGCCAGCATGAGACCGGCGATCACCAGACGCGAGACGGGTTGCATTTATCCTCTCCAAATGCCGCTGCCCCGCCCCGACAGGCGATCAATATGGCACATTTCACGCCTGTGTTAAGCCGCGCCCCAAAAATGTCACCGCCCGGAAATGTCAGCGCGCGTCGGTCAGTCGGGCACCATGACGGCGCGGCGGTTCTTGGACCAGGCGTCCTCGGTCGAGCCAATGACCGCCGGACGCTCCTTGCCGTAGCTGACGACCGAGACGCGCCGCGCATCCACGCCCAGCGAGACCAGATAACTGCGGGCCGCCTCGGCGCGGCGCTCGCCGAGGGCGAGATTGAATTCGCGCGTCCCGCGCTCGTCGCAATGCCCTTCGATGGTCACCCGCGCGTTCGGATACTGCTCGAGCCAGCCTGCCCATTTCTGGACCAGGGTGCGCCCCTCCGGCTTCAGATCCGCCTGCTGATAATCGAAAAAGACGCGATCGCCGATCGCTTCCAGGCGCGAAAGCGCATCGCCGCCGACCGTCTGCGACCCGATTCCGGTTTGCGAGCTTTGCTGCCCCTGGCCGCCGGTGCCGCTGGTGCCTGTCTCATCCGAAGCGCAGCCAGCGACGAGCAGCGTCCCAGCCACCGCCAAGATCAACCGATGCCGATGAACGAACATAGGAAAGCCTCCCCGACAGATGAACGACGCCTGAAGCTCGCAGCCTAACGTGACGCGATTGTGGCCGGCGTAAGGAAAAGCGGCGGCGGCAGCTTACAACCGCCTGTCAGATACACGGGGGGTGACGCGGCGGCCATCGCTTTCTCGCAAACTTGCCGGTTGCTATGCTGGCTGCGCTCGGCATTCCTTCGCGGAACGGCCTGTTCCGCCCGGAACAAGGTGGATGCGAGCTAGGGAGGTTCCCATGCGGTCAGTCACGATGGCCTTTGTCCTGGGCGTGGCCCTTTTGCTGGGATTGGGGGCGAGCGTCATCCCCTTCAGCGCGGCGCGCGCCCAAAGCGATCAGGACCTGAAGAACGCCGGCAAGAACCCGGCCGAAATCCTCACCTACGGGATGAGCTATGGCCAGCAGCGCTTCAGCCCGCTGAAACAGATCAACCGGCAAACGATCAAGCGGCTGGTGCCCGCCTGGTCCTACAGCTTCGCGAACAACACCGGCGAGGAGTCGCAGCCGCTGATCAAGGACGGCGTGATGTAAGTCACCAGCCATGACAAGACCGTGGCCCTCGACCCGCTCACCGGACGGGAAATCTGGAAGACCCTGATCGAGTATCCGCCGGAGACGACGCGCGTCGTGTGCTGCGGGATCGTCAACCGGGGTGCGGCCATCTATCAGGGCAAGCTCTTCCGCACCACGCTCGACGCGCACGTCATCGCGCTCGATCTCAAGACCGGCAAGGAGTTGTGGAACGTCACCTCGGCCGACCCCAAGGAAGGCTATGCGATGACCGGGGCGCCGCTCGTCGCGAACGGCGTGGTCATCAACGGCATGGCCGGCGCCGAGTTCGGCAGCCGCGGCTTCATCGAAGGCCACGATCCTGAGACCGGAAAGATGCTGTGGCGCTGGTACACGGTGCCGCGCCCGGGTGAGCCGGGCGCCGACACCTGGCCCGACAACGCCGCCCAAGCGAGCGGCGGCAGCACCTGGACCACCGGCTCCTACGATCCCGAGCTCGATCTCGTCTTCTGGGGCATCGGCAATCCGGCGCCGTGGAACCCGCTGCTGCGCAAGGGCGACGATCTCTATACCAACTCGATCGTGGCCCTGCGGCCGAAGACGGGCCAACTCGTGTGGCACTATCAAATGTCGCCGAACGACCCGTTCGACCACGACGGCGTCAATGCGGTCGTGCAGGCCGAGATCAAGGTCGCCGGCAAGCCGCGCAAGGTGGTGATGCAGGCGGGCCGCAACGGCTTTTTCTATGTGCTCGATCGCGCGACCGGCAGGCTGATCGCGGGCAATGCCTACGTGAAGGTCACCTGGGCGAGCGGCATCGATGCGGAGACCGGGCGTCCGGTGTGGACCGAGCCGACCAAGCAGATCATCAACGGTCCCGCCAAGATCACCACCTATCCGAACATCTCCGGCGGCACGAACTGGTTCCCGATGTCGTACAGTCCGCTCACCAAGCTGGCTTACGTCAACACGATCAATATCGGCATGACCTATGAGCCGGATCCCGTCGAGACGATCAAGGACCTGAAGCCGGGCGATCCGCACTACGGGGTGAAGCGGGCGAACATCTTCGACGATCCCGAGCATCGCGGTTTCCTCAAGGCGATCGATCCGCTGACCGGCAAGAGCAAGTGGGAGCTCGGCTTCAAGAGCCCGAACTGGGCCGCGACGTTGGCGACCGCCGGCGGTCTCGTGTTCACGGGCACGCTGACGGGCGAGTTCATCGCCGTCGATGCGGACTCAGGCAAGCTCCTGTGGAAGTTCCAGACGCCGTCCGGAATCATCGGGCAGCCGGTGACGTGGGAACGCGACGGCAGGCAATACGTGACGGTCACCAGCGGTATCGGCGGCGTCTACGCCGCCAAGACTCCCGATCCGAACCTGAAGAACGTGCCGGCCGGCGGCTCGCTGTGGACGTTCAAGCTGTTCGAGGAGTGATCGCGGGACAGCCGCGCCGGCAGATGGGCGGAGGACGGATATGGCGATCGGTCCTCTCCATCGCCGCCGGGCTGCTCGCTTCGGCGGCGCCGTTTCTGCCTGTATTCGCAGAAGACGCCGCCGACGCGGGCGAGCGCGTCTATGCCAACCGCTGCGCCACCTGCCATGGCGAAGAGCTGCAGAATAACTCGAACGGGCTGACGTTCGATCTGCGGCGGCTGAAGGCGAACGAGCACGAGCGCTTCGTCAATTCCGTGCTCAACGGCAAGAACCGTATGCCGCCGTGGAAGGGCGTCCTCAGCGACGCGCAGGTCGAACAGCTCTGGGCCTATATCCGCGCCAACGCCAGCACGCCCTGATCCCACGCATGGCCCCACATCCTACCTTCTGACCGGTTCATCCGGCGACGCAAATCCGGTAGCCTGACTGGATCGTCACGACGATTGCGGGCACGGGACGTCCTTACCGGACGCCGACGGCGCTCCTCGGGGAGGACCATGCGGCGGCCAGCGCGAAAAAAGGCCGGCCCGGCAGCAGCCGGACCGGCCTTCCGATCGTCGGGGTTGCTTCGGCTTACGCGGCGCGTTCCGTCATCGCCTGGCGAGAGCGGGGCTAGCTGGCGAGCTTGCGCTGCTCCGCGGCACGGCTTCGCTCGATCCAGCCCCGCAGGTTGGCGGCGAGCCGACGGTCTCCGGTGAAAACAAGGCGCTCGGCGCCAAGGGCGCCAGCGATGCTTTCCACCCCCATCCAGATCGCGGTCATGGTGCGGAGGTCCGCCGAGACATAGAGGTCGACGTCGAATCCCGGATCGACCGAACAGAGGTCAACGCCGGAACCTGGCTCCACGAGCAGCCACCATGTCCGCTCGGCCGCGGGCAGCTTCGGATAACGGAACTGGATCACGCGGCGGCGCTCCGGCATCGGCGTCGGGTCGAGCTTGCGGCGGATGTCCCACATCAACAGCGACGGGTCGAGTTGCTTCAAGGACAGCTCGGTATCGACCCAGCGCCCGCCCCAAGCCGCCATCGCCGTGATCACCGGCTCCAGCTCGCGACCGGCCGGGGTGAGGCGATACTCGAATACGCCGGGCTCCGCCGGCAGGGGCATGCGCGAAATGATGCCCGCCGTCTCGAGCTCCTTCAGGCGGCGCGACAGCAGCGCCGGCGACATGCGCGGAACGCCCCGCCGCAGGTCGTTGAACCGCGTCGAACCGGCGATGAATTCGCGCAGCAGCACGACCGTCCAGCGCGTGCAAAGGATTTCCGCGGCCATGGCCAGCGGACAGAACTGCCTGTAGCTCCCCTGTGTCACGCAATCCTCCCGCAATCAGGGCCACAGCCTAAGACAGGCCGGCGCCGGATTCCAGTACAGTTTCTGTATCTAGCCGATTCACTTGTTGAACTAGCCACGACGGCCCGGATCGCGGAAAGGTAATGCCCGGCTGCGGGGGAACAGTCGCGGCCGCTCGCCTTCATGGGCAGGCGAGGGCCTGACCCGTCCAACCGCCCTGACAGGAGAACCAGCATGCTTACATCCGCCACGGCCACCCAACAGCGAGCCCCTGCGCCGCTCGATCTCGGTGCCATCAAGAGCCGTCAGCAGACGGCGTGGGCGTCGGGCGACTATGCGGTCATCGGGACCACGTTGCAGATCGTCGGCGAGCACCTGTGCGAAGCCCTCGATCTCCGCGCCGGGTCGAAGGTGCTCGATGTCGCAGCCGGCAACGGCAATATCAGTCTCGCCGCAGCGCGCCGCTGGTGCGATGTCGTCGCGACAGATTACGTGCCGGCCCTGCTCGACCGCGCCCGAGAACGCGCCGCCGCCGAACGGCTGGCGATCGAATTCCGGGAGGCCGACGCGGAAGCACTGCCGTTCGCGGACGGCAGCTTCGATGTGGTGGTCTCGACCTTCGGCGTGATGTTCACGGCCGACCACGGACGCGCCGCCCGCGAGCTGCTTCGTGTCTGCAAGCCCGGGGGCAAGATCGGGCTGGCCAACTGGACGCCGGAGGGCTTCATCGGTCAGGTCTTCAAGGCGATCGGCAAGCAGATGCCGCCCCCGGCCGGCGCCAAATCGCCGCTGCTCTGGGGCACGCAGGCGGGTTTGGCCGAACTGTTCGGCTCGCACGCCACGATCGAAACTTCGGCGCGGGATTTCGTGTTCCGTTATCGCTCGCCCGAGGATTGGCTTGAGGTGTTCCGGACCTATTACGGGCCGCTGCACAAGACGTTCGCGGCCCTCGAGCCGGCGGCGCAGAGGGTGCTGGAGCGCGACCTCATCGGGCTCATTGCGGAGTCGAACCGGGCCAAGGACGGCTCCATGGTGGTTCCCGGCGAATATCTCGAGGTCGTGATCACGCGCCGCTGAGTTTTAAGTCGCGGCAATAAAAAAGGCCGGCCCGGCGGATGCCGGACCGGCCCTCTTATCTACGAGCCGTTGCTTACTCGGCGGCTTGCGCGACCGGCTTGGCCGCGGTGTAGGTGACCGTGAGCTCGCCCACGCCGTCGATATGGCCGTCGAGGCGGTCGCCCGCCTTGCACGGGCCGACGCCCGCCGGCGTGCCGTTCATGATGATGTCGCCGGGCGCGAGCGTCACGTAATTGGAGAGATACGCGATCGTCTCCTCGACGCGCCAGATCTGCTGGTTGAGGTCGCCCTGCTGCTTGGTCTGGCCGTTGACCTTGACCCAGATCGCACCCTTGCTCGGATGGCCGATCTTCGCCGCCGGCTGGACGGCCGAGACGGGGCAGGACTCATCGAAGCTCTTGCCCATCTCCCACGGACGCTGCAGCTTCTTCGCGTCCGTCTGCAGGTCGCGCCGGGTCATGTCGAGACCGACCGCGTAGCCGAACACATGGCTCAGCGCCTTCTCGACCGGGATGTTGACGCCGCCGGTGCCGATGCACACGACCAGCTCGATCTCGTGGTGCAGGTCCTTCGTCATCGGCGGATAGGCGATCGCGGCGTTGTTCTGGATGATCGCGTCGGTCGGCTTCTGGAAGAAGAACGGCGGCTCGCGGTTCGGGTCATGGCCCAGTTCGCGCGCGTGATCGGCGTAGTTGCGGCCGACGCACCAGATGCGGCGGACCGGGAACACGGCGTCGGTGCCGACGACCGGGATGAACGCCTGCTTCGGCGGGGTGATGACGTATTTCATGGAATTGTCCTTTGGCGGCGGCGGAAAGCTCGAAAATCGGCCGTAAAATACAGGCAGAACGGGTTCGAATAAAGAGACGGTTTTCCGTGCCGGGACTGGCCTTGGTCCTTGCGGATTGGCATGCTTAACAAGCGGTAAATACAGCCAGGGAGTGGAACATGCCGGCCTATTGGTGCGCCCGTTCGCGGATTTTCGATGCCGAGAAATACAAGCGCTACACCGACCGGGTGCCCGAGATCATGCAGGTGCACCACGGCCGTGTGCTGGCGCGCGGCGGCCGCTACGAGATCCTCGAAGGCGCGAAGCTCTTCACGCGCTTTGTCGTGATTGAATTTCCCACCTTCGACGCCGCGGTCGGCTGCTTCAAATCGCGCGAATACCAGGACGCCGCCGCCCATCGCCGCGCCGGCGGCGGCGAGGTCGAATTGACGATTGTCGAGGGCGGCGACGCCACGAAATGAATGGTTCGATATGGCGAGCCGGTTTCGGGCGAAGCAATCCCGGGCGAGCGTCGGACTGGATTGCTTCGCTACGCTCGCCATGACGATATAATCGAACGGTACCTTCCTGGGAGCGCCTCATGCCCGTGAGCCATCTCGAACATTTCCTGCTTCAGTGCGCCGATATCGAAGCGACCGCCGCATGGTACGTGCGCGTGCTGGGCCTGCGCGACGGCTGGCACCCGGATTTCAAAATCCCGGTGAAATGGCTCTACGCCGGCGACAAGGACATCATTCACGTCACCGAAGGCGGTGCCAAGGTCAGCGAGAACCGCATGCGCTATCTCGGCCAGCAGTCGCAGGCGCTCTCGGGAACCGGCGTGATCGATCATGTCGCCTTCCGCTGCACGGGCTTGAAGGAGATGATGGCGCATCTCAAGCGCGAAGGCGTGAAATTCAATACCCGCCGCGTCGACGACCAGGGCCTGTTCCAGATCTTCCTCTTCGATCCCAACGAAGTGAAGGTCGAGCTCAACTATGACGGCGCCGAGGCGGCGGGCGTCGAGCCCGAGCTCACGGCCGCGAACCTGCCCGGCTGACTTGGGACTCAGGCCTTCGACATGGCGTTTCCTGCCCGCGATCAGCTGAAGATCTGCTTCGCGCACGCCGCCTACCAGTTGCGCGAGCGCTTCGCTGCGCGCAACACGGGCATCGGCAGCGTCGAGGTGCGCGCGCGCGAGGACCTCGACGGCGCGATCGCCGACGCCGACGTCCTGGTGATCTCCGGTCTCTGGCACAACGCGCTGCTCGAGATCGCACCCAAGCTGCGGTTCATCCAGTCGATCGGCGCCGGCACCGACCAGTTCCCGCGCGACCTGCTGCGCGCCCGCGGCATCCGGCTCGCGAGCGCCCAGGGGGTGAACGAAGTCGCCGTCGCCGAGCACGCGATGGCGCTGATCCTGGCGCTGGCGCGCCAGCTGCCGCAGGCGCGCGACAACCAGCGCCAGCACCACTGGCGGAAGATGATCGCCGAGATCGCCAAGCGCGAGGACGAGCTCGCGGGGAAGACGTTGCTGATCATTGGTCTGGGGCGGATCGGCGGGCGGCTGGCGCGCCTCGCCACGGCGTTCGACCTGCGGGTGATCGGGGTCAGGCGCGATCCGGCCGGCGGGCGCAACGGCGCCGATGCCGTGCATGCGACGGCCGAGCTGGCAAAGCTCCTGCCGCAGGCCGACATCGTCGCGCTCACCTGCCCGCTGACGCCGGAGACGACCGGCATCATCAGCCGGCAGGCTCTGGGGCTGATGAAACCGTCGGCGGTCCTCGTCAACGTCGCGCGCGGTCGTTGCGTGGACGAGACGGCGCTGATCGACGCGCTGACGCAGCGACGAATCGCCGCGGCGGCGCTCGATTGCGTCGCCGAGGAGCCGCTGCCGTCGGCGTCGCCACTGTGGGACATGGACAACGTCTTCCTCACGCCGCACACCGCCGGCGAGACCCAGCGCTACGAGGAGAACGTCCTCGACATCATGCTGGAGAATCTCGATCGCCTCTGGCGCGGCGAGACGGCGCTGAAGAACCAGGTGGTGTGAGGCGCTGGTTTCCTCCGTCATGCCGGCGGAAGCCGGCATCCAGTCGTGACACTTGCACTGGACCCCGGCTTTCGCCGGGGTGACGAATGGGTCAGACCCGCCGTGGGCGCGTTCTATTGCGCTTTCCGCAGGTGCGGGAACTTCTCGGTCAGCAGCGATCCCGGGTAATAGGTCGGCCGGAACGCGGGGTGGGCGCGGATCGCGTCGAACCAGCGCTGAACCCGCGGCAGGTCGGCCCAGTCGGAGTCACGGCCGAGATCCGCCATGCGCACGATCGCCGGCATCGCCATGACGTCGGCGAGCGAAATGTCGCGGCCGAGCAGCCACGGCCCGCCGCTCTTGCCGATCTCGGCGTCCATGCGCTCGTAGGTGCGGCGCAGCCGCCCCAGCGCCGCGTCCATCTCGGCCTTCGGAAATCCGGTCCGCCCCATGGCGAGCATGAACTCGCGGCGGAGCGGCTTCGATTCCGCGAAGGCCAGGAACTCCGCCTCGCTCATCGCCGCGAAGCGGGGCAGGAAAGCGAGATTGAAGGTCGGCACGCGGACCGCCGCGGCCGGCATCTCGTCCATGAAATGCATCAGCGAGCGCATATGCGCCCGCTTCACCGGATCCTCCGGCGTGAAGTGCGCCGGCTCGGGAATCACCTCGTCGAGATATTCGGCGATGACGGAGGAGTCGATGATGATCCGGCCGTCGTGGTCGAGGGTCGGCACGACGCCGTTCGGATTGAGCGCCAGGTATTCGGGCTTCAGCTGGTCACCGGCGAGGAGGTCGAGCTTCTTCTCCTCGAACCGGAGGCCTTTGGCGTTGAGGACGAAGCGCACCCGCTGACTGCAGGTCGACTGCGGCGCGTTGTGGAGGACGAATGTCATTTCTCACCCCTGCGTTTCAGCGTTTCAGCTCTCGAGAATGTGGACCTTGTCGGCGGCACCGTCGAACAGGCCGACCATCCGGGCGCGCCAGGCATGGACCGGGTCGTCCGGCTTCAGCAGCGGAAAGCGGCTGACGCTGCGCGCCCACTGGAACGGCCCGAACGTGACATAGTCCGCCCAGCCCGGCGCATCGCCGCTCAGGAACGGAGTACGGCCGAGCGACACGCGGAGCGGCTGCAGCGTGCGCCGGAACTCTTCGACACGCGTGTCCCGGTCCCTGGTCACCTCTTCGAGAGTCATGGCGAATCGCTGCTCGCGGCTTTGGCGGAAATAGTCCTTATCCTTCTCGTGCAGGACGTTGAAGATGTCCGACAGGATCAGCCGGATCGCGCCCAAAGTGACGACGGACACGGCCCAGTTGGTGACGAAATGCGCGAGCGCCCGGCCGCGCAGCCCACCGAACAGCGACGGCCGGTCGGGATAAACATCCTCGAGATACTCGGCGATCACCCATTTCTCGACGACGGTGCGGCCGCCATCGACCAGTACCGGCACGGCACCCTGGCCCGAGAACGCAATTCGATCCTTCTCGGTGAATCGCCAAGGCACCGCTTCGAAGCGCAGGCCCTTGTGCAGGAGCGCCATATGCACCGGCCAGCAATTCGGGCTGAAACGGCAGTCGTCGCGGGCGCCGGCCAGATCGTAGAGGCGAATCATCGGCAGTTCAGGCCTCACCGCGCGCCGGAAGATTGCGCTCGGCCGCAATGTCGAGACCGCGCAGCATCTGGTCCATAGGCGGCCGGCCCCAGGGTGCATTGGCCACCGCCGTGTAGAAGAGCGTCTGGTCCGGCCTGACCAGGAACAGGCCCGGCTCGGTGAATTCCGGCGGCTCCGCCTCGCGGATCGACCGCGAGATGAAGAGACCCCAGTCGCGCGCGACGGCAATGGGCAGGCCGTAGCCGATGCGCAGCGACTTCAGGCCCCATTCGGTCCGCGCCTGCTCCGCCCGCTCGCGGCTGTCCGCGCTCAAGGCCAGAACCTCGACCCCGCGCCTCTCGAGCTCCGGCAGCTTGCTCTCGATCTCGCCGAGATAGGCCCGGCAGACCGGACAATGGAGGCCGCGATAGACCACGAGCATCGTGAACCGCGGCGGCTTGGCCTCGCTCAGCCGCCAGCGGCCGCCATCCAGCAGCGCGATATCGAGCTCGGGCGTCTTCTCCCGGGGCTTGGGCGCCATGAGCCTGCTCCTTGGGTCAGCGGACGTTCGCCGCCGTCTGGCCGAACAGGATCTTGCGCGACTGTTCGTCGTTGACCGAGGGCGTGGTGTTGATCGCTTTACCCTTCTCGTAGGCCCGCTTCGTCGCCGGCCGCGCCGCGATCGCGTCAAGCCAGCGCTTCATATGCGGGAAGTCGGCGATGTTCTGGCCCTGGCGTTCCCACAAGGTCGCCCAGGGATAGCTCGCCATATCGGCGATCGAATAGGCGCCGGCGAGGAACTCGCGGTCGGCCAGGCGCTTGTTCAGGACGCCATAAAGCCGGTTGGTCTCCTTGACGTAGCGGTCGATCGCGTAGGGGATCTTCTCCGGCGCGTATTGCGAGAAGTGGTGGTTCTGGCCGGCCATCGGTCCGAGGCCGCCCATCTGCCAGAACAGCCACTGCAGCACCTCGACCCGGCCGTTGAGGTCGGTGGGGATGAAGCGGCCGAATTTTTCCGCCAGGTACAGAAGAATGGCTCCGGACTCGAACACCGAGATCGGCCCTTTGCCCGACTTCGGCGCGTGATCGACCATGGCCGGGATGCGGTTGTTGGGCGAGATGCGGAGGAACTCGGGCTGGAACTGCTCGCCCTTGCTGATGTTCACCGGCTTGATCGTGTAGGGGATGCCCGCCTCTTCAGCGAACAGCAGCACCTTGTAGCCGTTGGGCGTGGTCCAGAAATAGAAGTCGTGCATGCCACCGTCGCTCATGATCGTGCCTTTCTCGTGCAATTCCGCACCGGTTAGTCCATAACGAAGTCAGAAATCAGCCCGCAATCGCGCGCAAAATTCCAGCCGCGATGTCGTCGAGGACGGCGCGGTCCGGATTGGCCTTGCCGACGAGGCGCAGACCTTGCAGCGCCGACACCAGGAAGCGCGCGAGCGCCGCCGGATCGGCCGAGGGCGCCAGCTCGCCGCGGCGCTTGGCCTCGATCAGCGCCTCGCGGAAAATCGTCTCGTTGCGCGCGAGACTGCGGCGCACCCGCGCGATCGCCTCGCGGTCGCCGCGCTCCAGCTCGGCCGCGCAGTTGCCGAGAAAGCAGCCTTTTCGTCCAGGACCGGCCACGATCTGGTCGATGAAGCCGTCGAGGATCCTGCGCAGGCCGGCGCGAATGGGCCGGTTCGCCAGCGCCGCGAGAAACCGCGCGACGCCCCGGTCGGAATAGAGGTCGATCGACTGCAGCAGCAGGTCGCGCTTGTCGCCGAAGGCGGCATAGAGGCTGGAGCGGCTGAGGCCGGTCGCCTCGCAGAGGTCGTCCAGCGACGTCGCCTCGTAGCCCTTGGCCCAGAAGGCGTTCATCGCGCGGTCAAGCGCGGCATCGGCATCGAATTCGCGGGGGCGGGCCATCCCTATTCTGTACCATTCAGTCCAGAACTGCGCAAGAGCGGCCCGGGGCCGGATGCCCTTGGCCGTCCCTGGCTTACAGCTTCAACAGCCTCGCTGCGGTCTTCCCGACCAGCTGCTCGCGCTCGTCGGCGGAGATCGCCGTCAGCCGTTCGGCGTTGTCGACCGGCCGGTCGTATCCCATGTCGAAGCAATAATCGCTGCCGATGGTCACGCGGTCGGCGCCGACCAGGCGGATCAGATCGGTGAGGATCTGGTCGTTGTGGCTGATCGTGTCGTAGGTGAAACGGCGCAAGTAGGCGCTCGCCGGCTGCTTCATGTGCTTGAGCTCCGGCCGCACCTTGACGCCGCGGTCGAGGCGGCCGATCAGCCACGGGAAGGTGCCGCCGGCATGCGGCAGCAGCACCTCGAGCTTCGGAAAGGCGTCGAGCACGCCGCCGAAGATGAGGTGCGCGGCGGCGACACCACTCTCGTACGGATTGCCGAGCAGGTTGCGCAGATAATATTTCTTCGTGCGGTCGGGACCGATGGTATCGACGGGATGCAGCATCAGCGGCCAGCCAAGCTCTTCGATCTTGGCGTACACCGGCCAGAACGACTTCTCGTCGAGGTCGGTGCCGTTGACGTTCGTCGCCATGTAGACCGCGCGGATGCCGGGCAGCTTGGCCGCGCGCTCGAGCTCTTTCAGCGCCAGGTCCGGCGCCTGCATCGGCAGCATGGCGGCACCCAGGAAATGGCCGGGGTGCTTCTGGTGCGCGCGCGACGCCGCGTCGTTGTAGGCCTGCGACAGCGCAAGACCGAATGCCGCCGGCGCCCAATAGACCATCGGCGAGGTCAACGACAGCACGTGCATGTCGACTCGCGCCTCACCCATCGCCTTGAGCCGCAGGTCGAGATCGATGAAGGCGGGCGCGAACGTCTGCACCATCTTCTCGGTGATGAAGGTCGGGTGGCCTTTGTCGTTGCGGCCGAGCTTGGCGCCGTTGCGCTCGCCCTCCTTCTCGATCAGCTTCACCCATTCCTGGGGGAACCAGTGCGCATGGGTGTCGATGGTGAGACCGCGTTTTTCGGATGCCATTCCTCGTACTCCTTGGTGACTGTCGGCGCTTCAGTCGGCTGTGGCGCCGGATTCCTTGACGACGGCGGACCACTTCGTGGTCTCCGATGCCATGAAGCTTTGGAACTCCTCAGGCGACTTGCTGAGCAGCACATCCATGCCGCCGGTCAGCAGCCGATTATGGACATCCTCGTTCTTCATCGTCTGGGTGAAGACCGTGAACAGCTTCTGCACGATCTCTTTCGGCGTGCCCGCCGGCACCGTTATGCCTTGCCAGGAGCTGCTGACGCTGTCCGAGAAGCCGGATTCGACCATCGTCGGCACGTCGGGCAGGCCCGGAATGCGCCGGCGCGACGAGACGGCCAGCGCCCGGATCAGGCCCGACTTGACGTGCTCGATCGCCGACGACGTGGTCGTGAACATG
>Ga0335070_10002010_pt1 | contig 23673 bp, 22 predicted proteins | sample Lox_Sample_13_FD_206722 | JGI IMG/M metagenome (GOLD analysis project Ga0335070, IMG submission 206722) | Soil microbial communities from Loxahatchee National Wildlife Refuge, Florida, United States - Lox_Sample_1.3 | ecosystem: Environmental > Terrestrial > Soil > Wetlands | place: USA...
TTGACGCCTGCCTCGACCCCCGGCCCGACCTTGAGCGCCTTGACCTTGGCCGCGAGCTTCTCGGCGAAGGCGTCGTAGACCTTGTCCTGGACCAGGATGCGGTTGGCGCACACGCAGGTCTGGCCGGCGTTGCGGTACTTGGACATCATCGCGCCCTCGACCGCGGCGTCGAGGTCGGCGTCGTCGAACACCAGGAACGGCGCGTTGCCGCCCAGCTCGAGCGAAACCTTCTTGATCGTCTCGGCGCTCTGGCGCATCAGCACGCGGCCGATCTCGGTGGAACCGGTGAAGGTGATCTTGCGCACGATCGGGTTGCCGGTGAGTTCCGCGCCGATCTCCTTGGCACTGCCGGTGAGCACGCTCAGCACGCCCTTGGGCACTCCGGCGCGCTGGGCCAGCTCGGCCATCGCGAACGCGGAGTACGGAGTCTGCGTGGCCGGCTTCACCACCATCGTACAGCCCGCCGCGAGCGCCGGGCCGGCCTTACGCGTGATCATCGCCGCCGGGAAATTCCACGGCGTGATCGCGCCGCACACGCCGATCGGCTGCTTGATGACGACGATGCGCTTGTCGGCCTGATGCGGCGGGATCACATCGCCGTAGATGCGCTTGCCTTCCTCCGCGAACCACTCGATGAAGGACGCCGCGTAGGCGATTTCCCCCTTCGCCTCCGGCAGCGGCTTGCCCTGCTCGGTGGTCATGATCAGCGCGAGATCGTCCTGGTTGGCCATCATCAGGTCGAACCACCTGCGCAGGATCGCAGCGCGCTCCTTGGCCGTCTTCGCGCGCCAGGCCGGTAGTGCACGGTCCGCGGCCTCGATCGCGCGCCGGGTCTCGGCGGCGCCCATCCTGGGAACAGTCCCGATCACGCCGCCGGTCGCCGGGTTGGTCACCGGGATGGTGTCGCGGCCGTCGGCGTCGACCCACGCTCCGTCGATATGGGCCTGTTCGCGGAACAGGCTGGCGTCCTTGAGCTGCATGCGGAACTGCTTGGGATCTGCGGGCGCGTTCATGTGACACCTCCGGTAGCGCGGATTCGATCCGACGATTCTACCCAAGGCCGCGATGCTGCGCCCGAGGCCGAGGACCCCCTGTATCGTCGCCGCCGATGACCATCGAGCGACGCTTGCTCCGCTGCGGGGTTTGCCAGGCGAAAGAGCGGACTAGAACGTCCCCGGGTACGCGCCCCCGTCGATGAGGAAGTTCTGCCCGGTGATGTAGCTCGCGTGCGCCGAGCACACGTAGGCGCACAGCGCACCGAACTCGTCGGGATTGCCGAAGCGGCCGGCCGGGACCGTCTTCATGCGCTCTGCGCGCACCTCCTCCAGCTTCTTGCCGGTGGCGTCGGCCATCGCCTTGCTGCGCTTGGTCAGCGTCTCGGTCTCGAACATGCCCGGCAGGATGTTGTTGATGGTCACATTGTGCACGATGGTTTTGCGCGCCAGCCCGGCGACGAAGCCGGTCAGCCCGCTGCGGGCCCCGTTGGACAGCGCCAGGATATCGATCGGCGCCTTCACGGCGCTGGAGGTGATGTTGACGATCCGGCCGAACTTGCGCGCGATCATGCCGTCCACGGTGGCCTTGATCAGCTCGATCGGCGTGATCATGTTGGCGTCGACCGCCTTGATCCAGTCGTCGCGCGTGAACTGACGGAAATCACCGGCCGGCGGGCCGCCGGCGTTGTTCACCAGGATGTCGGGGTTGGGGCAGGCAGCCAGCGCGGCCGCGCGGCCTTCCAGGGTGGTGATGTCGGCCGCCACCGCGGTCACTTTCACGCCGGTGGCGCGCCGGATCTCCTCGGCGGTGGCGTTCAGCGCATCGGCGCCTCGCGCCAGCAGCGTGACATCGACACCCTCGCGCGCCAGTGCCATGGCGCAGCCCTTGCCCAACCCCTTGCTTGCGGCGCATACCAGCGCGGCGCGTCCCTTGATCCCCAAGTCCATCGACAGGCTCCCCTCGTGTGCGTTTGTCTCCCGCGCCCGGTTGTCGCGCACTGAAGACAACGCGGCTTCGCGCCGCTAATCGTGACCGATCGGGCCGTACTTTGCAAACCGGCGCCGGGGAAAGCGGTTGCTATAATCGCGCGCTGCGCCATGACCAGAGCTGGAAGACTCTCGATCCGAATCGCCGGCCCATGGCTGCTGCCGCTGCTCGCGTTGAGCGCGCTTGGCGGATGCGCGACGGCCCACGACCCGCGCGATCCGCTCGAGCCGATGAACCGCGCCATTTATAAGTTCAACGACGCGGTAGACAAGGTGGCGGTGAAGCCCGTCGCGAAGGGCTATGTCAAGGTCGTTCCGCCGCCCATACGCATGGGTATCACCAACTTCTTCGGCAACTTCCGCGACGTCACTACGGCGGCGAACGGGCTGCTGCAAGGCAAGTTCAAGCAGGCCGCCTCCGATGCCGGCCGGGTCGGCGTCAACACCACCATGGGACTGTTGGGGGTCTTCGAAGTCGCGACCCGGTTGGGGTTCCCGAAGCATGAGGAGGACTTCGGCCAGACGCTAGGCTACTGGGGCGTCAAAGACGGCCCGTACCTCGTGCTGCCCTTCCTCGGGCCGAGCAACCTCCGCGACGCGCTGGGCTTGATTCCGGACTTCTGGTTGACGGATCCGCAGTTCTACGTCTTCCACGATGCGCCAGGCAGTTGGATTTCGCTCGGAGTGCGCTACATCAACGCCCGCGCCAACCTGCTCGAGGTCGAGAAGGTGTTCCGCGAAGCCGCCTTCGACGAGTATTCGTTCCTGCGCGATGCCTACCTGCAACGCCGCCGCAACTTGATCTTCGATGGCAGCCTCCCTGAGGGCGAGACCCCACGCGGCCCCAAGCGCAAGACGCTCAAGGAAATGGAGGAAGAACTCGAGCTCGATTCCCCGCCGGCCGCAGGCGACGCCAAGCCGGACCGGTAACCCGCGCAACCGGCTGTAACGGCCACCGCGTATAATGGATCCGATGGTGGTTCGAGCACGCGCTCAGTACGCAACTTGGCGAGTTCCACCGCGTGCAGGCGACCACGAACGGTACCTCTGATGCAGGAAGGATCTTCATGGCTATTCATGCGCCGCACCGCCCGATCCTGCACGCATTGGTAGCCGCCGCGGCGCTCGCGTGGTCGACCGTATCCCACCCCGCTCGCGACGTGCCGCCACCACCACCGATCCCGGCGGAAGATGCCCCGCGCGCCCGGCCGGCCGCTCCCGCTCCCGCGCCCGGTGCGGCGCAACGCGATTGCGCAGGCTGCGGCGTGATCCGCGTGATCCGCGAAGTCACCCGCGAAAAGAAGGCAGGCTATCAGCTGCCACCGTATGTAGGCTCGCAGCAGTACCGCGACACGCGGCCGGACTCTCCGGCGGTGATGGGTCCAATGGTCGGCATGACCTTCGGGCGAGGGGGCGAGAACCGCAGCTATGTCGGCGCCATGGGCAGCCCCAGGACGCAGGCGCGCGAGATGGAGATCATGTACGAAGTGACGGTACGCTTCGACGATGGGCGCTTCGGGCTGTACGAGCTTGCCGATCGCGACAACCTCCACGTCGACGACCGTGTACGCGCCGTCAACGGCACGCTGGAGCTCGCTCCAAAGTAGGCGCTACCCGGGAGGCGCTGCACACAGCCGCCAGCAGCGGTGGATGCGGCGGTTGCGGAAGTCCTCCGGCACGGTGAGGTGGGAAATCTCCTCCGCGGCGAGCCCGGCCGTGCGCGCCGGATCGAAGCGGAAGCTTTGCAGGTTGGTGGAAAAGTACAGCCTGCCGCCGGGCGCCAGCACGCGCACGCATCCGGCGATCAGTTCGGGGTAGTCGCGCTGGATGTCGAGCACCCCGCTCATGGCCTTCGAGGTGGAAAATGCCGGCGGGTCGAGCACGATCAGGTCGAAGCGCTTCGCCTCCGCCGCAGCCTGCGGCAGCCAGCGCCGAACGTCCGCCCGCAGCAGCTGGTGGTGCGTGAGGTCGACGCTGTTCAGCTCGAGGTTGCGGCGCGCCCAGTCCAGGTAGGTGTTGGACAGATCCACGCTGGACGTGGACGCCGCGCCCGCGGTAGCCGCGTACACGGTGAAGCTGCCGGTGTAGCAGAACAGGTTGAGCATGCGCTTGCCGCAGGCCTCGGCCGCGACCAGCGCGCGGGTGTTTCGGTGATCGAGGAACAGCCCGGTGTCGAGGTAGGCCTCGAGGTTGACGATGAAGCGCCGGCCGCCCTCCTTGACGATCAGGTCGCGCCCGCGCTCGCCGGTCTTCTCATGCTGTTGCTGGGCGCGCCGCTGCGCCCGCCGCTTGAGCACGACATGCGCCGGCTCGAGCTGCAAGGCCTCTGCAACCACCTGCCGCAACGCGTCGTCCTGGCCGGGCTGGCCGTCGGGCGCGCCCGCCCGCTCATAGGCCTGCAGGTGCGCCCACGCGCCATAGACATCGACTGCATAGGCGAACTCCGGGATGTCGCGGTCATAGACCCGATAGCAGGCAATCGACAGGCGCCGCGCCCACTTGCGCAGGTGCCGCGCGTTCTTGCGCACACGGTTCGCGAATGCCGCCCATGCGGGCGCGCTCGCATCCGGGCCACCGCTCGCCGATCCTGCCTGCGCCATTTGGATTGCAGTCTCGGGCACGCGCGTCGCGCGCCGCCCGCCGGCCGCTCAGTTGAGCCGTGCCGCCGTACGGCGCAGCTCGATCACTTGGGCGCGCACCTCGTCGGCGTCCTCCGTGTCGGGAGCCAGCTCCAGATAGCGCTCCAGATCCTCGAGCGCGGCGCGGAAGCACTCGAGCTTCAGATAGGTCTGGCCGCGGTCACGCACCTCGCCCGGATCGCGCGGCGATACGGCGCAGATCCAGTCGATGGTGACCAGAGCGCGGGCATACTCGTGGCAGCGCAGATAGATCGCCTTCAGGTTGCGCAGCATCCGCGCCAGGATCTCGCGGTTGTTGGCCGACACCAGCATCCCCGCGACGATGGCGCGCGACACCTCGCCACCGCGCACCTCCCGTAACCGGTCCTGCAGATCCTGCAAGCTCAGCGAGATGCCGCCGCAATATGGGTCAAGGATAGCCGTACCGTCATCGAGCTTGCACTTGACCAGGAAATGCCCGGGGAAGGACACCCCATGCAGTTGCAGCCCGATGCGGCGCCCCACTTCCATGTACAGGATCGAAAGTGTGATCGGGATGCCTACCCGGCGCTCGAGCACGTCGTTGAGAAAGCTGTTGCGTGGATCGAAGTAGTTCTCCACATTGGGCGAGAAGCCCTGCTGCTCGAACAGGAAGCGGTTGAGCGCCAGGATGCGCTGCGCCCCGCTGCTGTCCTCGGGAACCTGGGCGCGCAGACGGCGGGCCAGATCGTCGATGCGCGCGCGGCAGGCCGGCACGTCCAGATCGGGATACGCGCTTTGCGCGATCAGCAGCGCGCCTTCGGCGAGGTCGATCTCCTCGTCAGCCCCGGATACCAGTTGCCGGAATCGCAGCGCCGGATCGGCGGGGCTGCCGGGCAGCAATGCCTACTCCGGCTTGGAGACCGCCGGCGGGCGAAACAGTGCTGCCACCTCTTTGCGCCGCACCGCGGTGCTGGGAGGTCGACCCGGATGCCGCAGCGGAGTCGCCGTGCGGGTTTCGCTCAGCAGCGCGCCGCAGCTGCCTTCTACCGCGGGGCGCTCGCGCGCAGGTGCGGACACCGGCCGGGGTACAGGGGTACGTGGCGCCGGCTCGGCCCCTGGCAGAGGTAGGAACGGAATCTTGGTCTTGATCAGGCGCTCGATGCTCGCGAGCGACTCCTGCTCCTCGTAGGAGACCAGCGAGATCGCATCGCCCGGCTGGCCCGCGCGCCCGGTGCGGCCGATCCGATGGATGTAGTCCTCGGGGTTGGGCGGCAGCTCGTAGTTGACCACGTGCGGCAGCTGCTCGATGTCCAGGCCGCGTGCCGCGATGTCGGTCGCAACCAGCACTTGCAGCTTGCCCTCCTTGAAATCGCTCAGCGCTTGCATGCGCTCGCCCTGGGTCTTGTCGCTGTGCAGGGCCGCGCAGCTGAAACCGTCGCGCTCGAGCGATCGCGACAGCCGGTTCGCCGACAGCTTGGTGCTGGTGAAGACCAGTACCTGGCGGATGTCCAGGGTGCGGATCAGGCGCTCCAGCAGCTCGCGCTTGCGCAGCGTGTCCACCTTGTACGCCGAGTGCGTCACCAGCTCGGTGACCGTGTTCTGTCGCGCCACCTGGATGCGCGCTGGATTTTTCAGGATCTGCTCGGCGAGCTTCTTGATGTCGTCCGGGAAGGTGGCGGAGAACATCAGGTTCTGCCGCTGGGCAGGCAGCAGGCCGATGATGCGCTTGATGTCGGGCATGAAACCCATATCCAGCATGCGGTCGGCTTCGTCCAGCACCAGGATTTGCACCTGGCCCAGGTTCACCGTGCGTTGGTGGACGTGGTCGAGCAACCGGCCCGGTGTGGCGACCAGGATCTCCACCCCCGCCTGCAGCTCCTTCATCTGCGGGTCGATCGACACCCCGCCGTACACCACCGCCGCCCGCAGCGCGACGTGCTTTCCATAGGCCTTGAAGCTCTCCCAGACCTGCGCGGCCAGCTCGCGCGTGGGCGCGAGGATGAGCGCGCGCACTGGGTGACGTGCGGGCGACACGCTGGTGTTGGCATTGGGTTGGAGGCGATTCAGGATCGGCAAGGCGAATGCGGCTGTCTTGCCGGTGCCGGTCTGGGCACCGGCCAGCACATCCTGCCCGGAGAGCCCGGGGGGAATGGCCTGCTGCTGAACGGGGGTGGCCTCGGTATAGCCCTGCTCCGCGACGGCGCGGAGCAACTCGGCCGACAGGCCGAGTTCACTGAACTGCATGCGAGAACGGCTCCTGCAACTGAAAGGGGCGCCCGCGGGCGGCGTCTGCGGCCGTGAAGGCCGGCGCCGCAACATGGGCGGGCGACATCATACTCCATTGAAAGGCTTGCCAGAAGGGCAAAGCGGGGCGATGGCGCCGGACGGGGGGCGGCAGCCGCCAAACGGATCCGCTAGGGCACGGTGCAGCGACGGGTAAGGGTCGCTCTCCTTCCTTGGGGGAAGAGCAAGAGGATCATCCCGTAGAACAAGCGCAACTCGGCACCGCGGGAGCGTCAAAATCCCTCAAGAGCTGTGCGATCCGGACGCTTACAGATCGAGCGCTCCCTCCCCATCGGGAAACCGGAGCGTTGCCTGCACCCGACAAGGAATCCCCATGTCCCGGATCATCGCATTCATTCGAGTACTGCCTCAGCCCCGCGGTCGGACACTGCTCGCAGTGCTGATGTCGGTCGCGACGCTCGGCACCGCCGTCGCGGCACCCGCCATGCTCGGTGGCGCCATCCCGGGCCCGCTGCCCATCTTTCCGCCCGACAACTGGTGGAACACGGATATCTCGAGCGCGCCGGTCGATCCCGCGTCAGCGAGCTACATCAGTTTCATCGGAGCCGCAAAAACGCTGCACCCGGACTTCGGCGGTGACGTCGCACCCGGGAGCACGCAGGTGTACGGCTTCCCCTACGCCGTCGTCGACAGCACGGTGACGCCGCGCGCTGTGCAGTTCCAATATGCCGACGAGAGCGACGGTGTCGACCACACCACGAATCAAAGCATCCCGTTCTACCCGATTCCGGACGAGGCAATTACTCAGGCGCATTGGGTCGAGGGCGGAGACCCGGGTAACGTCGACTTGCGCAGCAGCGGTGACCGCCACTTGCTCATCGTCGATGGCGACCGGCGCTATTTGTACGAGCTGTACAACGTGTTCTACGACGGCAGCACGTGGCACGCAGGCTCCGGCGCGTTCTTCAACCTGAACACGAACGATCGGCGTCCGGAGGGTTGGACGTCGGCCGACGCCGCCGGGCTGGCGATTCTGCCGGGGCTGGTACGCTACGACGAAGTCTTCGGCCCCGGCGAAATCGGTCACGCGTTGCGCGTGACGGTGCGTGCGACAAACGGCTATGTGTATCCGGCGTCTCATCGCGCAGGCTCGACGGCCGGTGCGTTGCCGATGGGTGCACGGCTTCGGCTGAAGGCGAGCCGAGACCTCTCCGCGTTTACGCCGGAGGTGCAGAAGATCTTCCGTGCGATGCAGAGATACGGCCTGATCGTGGCAGACAACGGATCGGACCTGTACGTGAGCGGCACCTACGACACTCGCTGGAACAACGACGTGCTGAACCCCGCCTTTCGTGCATTGACGGCGAGCGACTTCGAGGTGATCCAACTCGGCTTTCGACCGCTGGCCGCGCCGACCAACCTGCACATCCTCGGTAACTGAGCTACGAGGCTCGCGCCAATGAGGCGGGTACGCCGGCTCGCCGCAGCCACGCGAGGAGCGCAAGCCCCACTAACCAATTCCACCGCGCATCCGGCTCCGGCACCGCGCTGACCCAGAGCAGCGACTCGCCCGGCGTGGCGCTCGCGACCGTCGCGTCGATCCAGCCGCGGTAGGCGGCGGGCTGCACGAAGGCCGAGCCGACGGGATTGCCCCTCGCATCCTGCAGCAGGGCCGAGGACAGGCCGAGCAGCGTGCTGCTGTCGGAGACATTGCCGGCGAACAGGCCGCCGCCGCTGTCGCTGCCTTGGACGTGTACCGAGGCGTCGATGCTCAAGAGCCAGTTCACATCGACCGTGGCCTGCGGCTTTGCCGGGTCGGGAGCGTAGGTCTGGGCAAACTGGGTGATCGTGGTGAAGGCATATCCCCGCGGGCCGGGCGTGGCGTTGGCCGTGCTGACGATGGTCGCCGCGGTCGGGATCGGCAGCGGCAGCGACATATCCCAAGGCAGCGACGCATCGATCGGCATGAAGGGCGCCCCCGACGACGGGTCAGGAGCGAGTTCCATCAGCGCTAAATCGTTGGCCGGAAACGCCGCACCGGGCGCGAGGAACGTTTGCACGACGTTCCGTGTCCCATACCCGTTGCTGTAGGCGCTCCCCGCGGCGATGACGTCGTGGGAGACGGTGAGCACCCAATCGGGCGCCACCTGTACGCCTACGCCGACGGCCGCGAACGTCGTCGTGGACGTCGAACCGGTGATGGCCGAACTCGGATCGGCGGCCAGGGCCAGTGCCGCGGCAAGAGCGTATCCGGCACCGCGGTATGCAGAAGTGAACGACATAACAAGTGACTCGCGCCCCAGAAACGCTCCGCGGATCGGCCCACGGAAGCCAGCACTCGGGGCAAGACTCTAAGATGGCAGCAGCGGAAAGGTCAAGCTGCGCCTGTCTCCGGAGATCCAGCGCCTGCGGACTTTTGCTAGATACTTAACAATCCCATCCATCGGGCCGTGATCGCTTGCCTCGTCGCTGATGGCCTCAAGTCGGCCCGTGGCGGTGGTTCGCGGGCCTCTGCTATAGCAGGTTGTGCTCACGCTAATCTCATGCGCCCTCGGGTGGTCGGCCGCACCAGGCGCAAGCACCCAGCCGCCGTCCCGCTGGCAGCTGGCCCTAGCACCCGGCATTGGCTCGCTTTCGCAGTTACCTGGGAGGCGCTGTCATTGCGGCGCCAACGGCGGTCGTGCTGCAGCCCCGGGAGCCGCGTTTGATGGCGATCGGCTGCCCGAGTTGCTCTCCTACTCCTGGGAAGCCGATGGTCGAGGCGACAACAGCCGCCTCGAGGCAACCGGCCCGGTCCGTCGTGGCTACTGCTTCTTCTCGGTCAACGCCTTCACCAACTGGCCGAGCTCCTGGAGCGCCTGTGCATCCTCCGCGCTCACCTGCTCCGAGCCCTTGCAGCGCGGATCGGTTCTTTGCAGCGCCCCGAACATCGCTTTGGTCACTGGGATGGGATCGCAGCCATGCTCGGTCTCACAGATGAAATCGAATTCCGGCCGAGCCTTGACGTGGCAGGTGAAGCAGTTCAACCCGAAGCGATTGTTGACCTCGGCGAAGCCGCGCGTGTAGATCTTCGAGCCGTTCTTGTCCACGTCGATCCAGAAGAACTCCCAGTCGCGCGTGACCGGGCTGTAGCCCTTCTGCTGCTTGATCATCACCTCATTGGGCATGAGTTGCACCACCGAGCCCTCGGGATAATCGCCCGTGCCCGCGGTCGCCACTGCCACGGTTTCGGCCAGGTTACCAAGCAGATTGTCTACGTAGAAATGCCGCACTTTGGTCATCTCGGTGATGCATTTGAACGACTGGTCGGTGACGTTGACCTTGGGCTCGTCGCTGCTGCCGTCCCCAGCGTGCATGCCAAGCAGGAGCGCCAGCGCAGCACCCCACGCGACGCAGCCTCGTCTGCTTCGACGCGCGGTTTGAGCGCTTCCGGGAGCGGGCATCCGGGACTCCGATTCGGCGGTTAACCCTCGCGCGCTCATGGTTTTCTTCTCCTGTTTGTGTCGTTGTGGTCAGGGAGAACGACCGTACCACGCTGAGCTGGAGCGCTCAAGCTGATCGGGAAATCTCTCCCGGTGAGCTCTAGCCCAGTTCTCTAAGCGGTGGCGCTCGTTCTCGCGCCCGCGCAGTTGGGCTCACCAGAAAGGCCCGGTCGATACCGATTGGTGTAAATTAGGCTTCGACCCGTGGCCAGTCGGTTCCGGCCCACGGAACTCAAGGGCACTGCCGATGGCCCGTGGCGGGACCCCTGAGTTGCCAACCCCGTCGCAGGCATACTCTTCTCCGCACGGATGCTCGCAGCATGAGCCCGTGCGGAATCTGGCACAACCCGTTTGAATCGCGCCCGATTTGCCGAGGCGCGCGTACGCAATGAAGCTCTCCGAGTGCACGGAAGCGGAACAACGCGAGCTTGCCGCGCTGGAGCCGCGCATTGGACATGTGCATCTGCGGCAGCGCCTCGGACTCGAGGGCGATTACGAAGCCCATATCTTTCGGCGGGGAACGCATTTCTTTCATCTGGAGAACTGGTATTCGGTGCATACCCTGCTGCGCCTCGCCCTTTCGCTCGTGGGCCTGCACGGTCGCGGACGACGCAACGCGCTGCGTATCCAACTGCGCCGGCAGGACGTGGCGCTTGCCAGCCTCCCGGCTGCCTTCGACGGCTACACGCTGCTGCAGCTGAGCGACTTGCACCTGGACATGAGCGACTCGCACCTCGCGCAACTGATCCGACGCGTGCAGGGCCTGGAGTACGACCTATGCGTGCTCACGGGCGATTTCCGGTTCCGCACTTTCGGGCCCTACACACCCGCGCTCGACGCGCTCGCGAAACTGCGCCCACACTTGCGCCGACCGACCTACGCGGTGCTCGGCAACCACGACACGATCCGCATGGTCCCGCGCATGGAGGCGCTCGATATCCGCGTGCTGATGAACGAGTCGGTACGTATCGAGCGCGCGAACGACGCCGTCTACCTCGCCGGCATCGACGATGCGCACTATTTCCGCACCCACAACTTCCACCGGGCTGCGCACGACATCCCGGCCGACGCGTGCGCCGTCCTCTTGTCGCACACGCCCGAGCCCTATCGGCATGCGGCCCATGCCGGCTTCAGCTTGATGCTCTGTGGTCATACGCACGGCGGACAGATCTGTTTGCCGGGCGGCATGCCCATCATCACCGACTCGGATGCGCCGCGCGCCTACGCGAAAGGTGCCTGGCGGTATCGCACTCTGACCGGCTACACGTCAGTCGGCTGCGGATCGTCCATCGTCGATGTGCGGCTGAACTGCCTGCCCGAGGTGACATTGCACCGGCTGCGCCAGGCGCAGCCGGAATGAGGCACCGAGGAAGCAGCTGTCGCCTGCGGCTCAATAAGGCTTGTCGCGGATGCCCAGCCAGTAGAACAGCCGTGCGAACGGGATTTCGAGGGCGAAGAACACCAGCGTGATCCCGATGATCTGACGGATCGAGAGATCGAGGGGACCTTGCACCGCCAGCATAGGAAGCAGGGCCTCCGGGATCTGATCGAGCCCCATTGCCTGAGCACTCGAGGCAACGCCCAGTCTGCGTTTGATGAAGCTCGACAGGGTGTCTCCCACCATCGCCGCGACGCCGATGAGCGCGCCAAGGCCAACCGGGATGCCGAGCGCCGGCGCCGCCAGGGCGCTCGCCACGATCGCCGCGATCGTGCCGCGCACGGTCTTGGAGGGACCGAGCAGCGGCCGTCCGTCGAAGAAGTGCAAGCCTCCATCGAGCGGCATGCTCCAGCGCGGATCGACCAGCCGCTTGGCGAGGATGGGCGACCCGTTCGCCACAGCGAGCAGCAACAATAGCCGAAAGCTCAACCAGAGTCCGTCCATTGCGCGGATCCTAGTATCCGGCCGAGGCGGCACGAAGTATCCAGCCGCGGCAGCGAAGCCCCGGCGTGAGCCGTTCACCCATTACGCCCTCCCCTGTGACTCGGACCAACTTCTCCCCCGAGCCGCAACATGTTGAGGATGGACGGCGGGCCCGAGCCCGCCCTACCAATCCACTATCGTCCCGTCCGGTAGCACCGCATGCGTCGCGTGCAGCACCTCCTGCTCGAACGGGTGCTTCGCCGCGACCTCCTCGTCGACCTCGACGCCCAACCCGGGCCGGTCCGGCACCTGCCAGTGCCCGTCCTGCAGCCGGATCGGGCCGTCGACGACTTCCTGATACCACGGCACCACGCCGGACATCTCCTCCTGGATGACAAAGTTCGGCGTGGCGATGTCGAAGTGCAGCGCCGCCACCCCGGCTAGCGGGCCGAGCGGGTTGTGCGGAGCGATGCCCACGCCTACGGTATCCGCCATTGCGGCGATCTTGCGCCCTTCGCAGAAGCCGCCGACATGGCACAGGTCGGGCTGGGCGATATTGATCGCGCGGCGCGAGAACAGGGCCTCGAACTCCTTGCGGTCGACCAGTCGTTCGCCGGTGGCGATCGGCACCGGCGATTTGTCCAGGATCAGCCGCATCCCGTCGGCATCCCCCGGTTGGATCGGCTCCTCGACGAACAGCGGCCGGTACGGCGCGAGCGCGTGGACATACTGCAGCGCTACACTGGTTGAGGCGCAGCGGCCGTGGAAGTCGATCATGATCTCGACCTCGTCGCCCACCGCCTCGCGCAACGCCCGCATCATCTGCCCGACATGGTCGAGCTCGTGCGGAGAAGCCGTGTAATGGGTGTACGGGATGAACACCACCTTGAGCGCGCGGTAGCCGCGCGCGATCACCTCCAGCGCCCGGTCCACCACGGCGTTCTTCTCCAGGCTCTCGTAGACGTACACCATGTCGCCGAAACCGAGGTGGGTATAGACCTTGATCCGGTCGCGGGTCTTGCCGCCGAGCAGCCGCCACACCGGGACGTTCAACTCCTTGCCCCAGATGTCCCATAGCGCCATCTCGATGCCGCTGATCGCGGTGTTGCCAATGACGCCCAGGCGCCAGAACGAGTGTTTGGTCAGGATGCGCACGTTCTGCTCGATGTCGCGCGGGTCGCGCCCCAGCACCAGCGGCGTTAGATCCTCCACCGCCCCGACCACCGCCCGCGTCTTCCACTCGAGCGTCGCTTCGCCCCATCCGTACAGGCCCGGCTGATCGGTCTCCACGCGCACGAACACCCAGTTGCGCATCCGGGCATTGCAGATGACAGTCCTGATCGCGGTGATCTTCATGGCTGGGCTCCAGCGCGGGTAACGGCAAGAACAGTCTAGCAGGCGGCTCTGCACCAGGTATCTTCCCTCTCCATGAGGGGAGAGGGAGAGCAGCTCAAAGCGCGCCCCGGCGACCTATAATGTGCTCCGCACCCCGTCGTCCGGAGCAACAGCAACGTGTCATCCTCGTCCGCCCCAGCGGAGGCTGTGACCTCAGCCCGATCCTGCGATGTCGTCGTGATCGGCGGCGGGCCGGCCGGCTCCACAGCTGCGGCGCTGCTCGCCCAACGCGGCCGCCACGTCGTCCTGCTGGAGAAATCCGCTCACCCGCGCTTCCACATCGGCGAATCCCTACTGCCGCTCAACCTGCCGCTGTTCGACCGCCTCGGGGTGCGCGAGGAGATCGAAGCCATCGGCATGCGCAAGTACGGCGTCGAGTTCAACTCGCCGACCCACGATGCGCCCGTGACGCTGGACTTCGCCGACGCCTGGGACAAGCACTTCCCCTACGCCTATCAGGTGCGCCGCTCGGTATTCGACGAGGTGCTGTTCCGCAACGCGCTGCGCAAGGGTGCGGAGGGATACGAGAACACCCGCGTAAGCGCGGTGGAATTCGACGCGCATGGCCCCGGCGCGCTGGTGCGCGCAAAGGGGCCGGACGGCTTGCTGCGCGCCTGGAAGACGCGCTTCGTGGTCGACGCTTCGGGCCGCGACACGCTCCTGGCCAACCAGTTCAAGCTGAAGGTGCGCAACCGGCGGCATAACAGCGCGGCGATCTTCGGGCATTTCACCGGCGCGCAGCGCCTGCTCGGCGCGGCCGAGGGCAACATCAGCATCTTCTGGTTCGACCACGGCTGGTTCTGGTTCATCCCGCTGTCGGACGGCACCACCAGCGTGGGCGCGGTGTGCTGGCCCTACTACCTCAACTCGCGCAAGACCGACGTGACGCGCTTTCTGATGGACACCATCGCGCTGTGCCCGATGCTCGCCCGCAGACTGGAAGGTGCGCGGCTTGTCGAACCCGCGACTGCGACGGGCAACTACTCCTACGCGGCGCGTCGCAGCTTCGGGCATCACTACCTGATGCTCGGCGATGCCTTCGCTTTCATCGATCCGGTGTTCTCCTCCGGCGTGTTCCTAGCGATGAACAGCGCATTCGTCGGCGCCGAGACGGTGGAAACCTGCCTGGACCGGCCGGCCGAGGCAGCGCGCACGCTGCGTCGCTTCGATCACTTGATGCGCAAGGGGCCGCAGGTGTTCTCCTGGTTCATCTACCGCGTCACCACCCCCGCCATGCGCGAGCTGTTCATGCAGCCGCGCAACGTGCTGCGAGTGAAAGAGGGGCTGCTCGCCGTTCTGGCGGGGGACATCTTCCGGGGTACGCCGATCGGGCCGAGCGTAATGGCGTTCAAGGCGATCTATTACCTGAGCTGCCTGTTCGACTGGCAGCGCACCTGGCGCGCATGGAAGCGGCGGCGCCTGATCGTCCGCGACACATTTCGGGAGCACGGTGCCGCTTGAGGTCACGGATCGCTCTGCGCCGGCCCGCCCGGGCCCGCTGCGCACTCCGCTCGCACTGCTGCAAGCGGCCTACGCGCGCGTGGCGTTCTGGAGCATGACCACGCTGTTCTGTGCAATCTCGCTGGGCTGGAGCTCGCTCGCCGCGCTGCTCTACCCGGTTCTGCCCACCGACGTGGGACGGCGCGTAGGGCGGTACGGGGTAACGTACTGCTTCCGCTTCTACCTGGGCTGCCTGCAAGCGACCGGCCTGGCCCGGTGCGATTTGCAGGCGCTCGATGCGCTGCGCGCGGAGCCAGGGTTGGTAATCGCACCGAACCACCCCGCGCTGATCGACGTGGTGCTGATCACTTCTCGTCTGCCGCGGGTGACTTGCATCATGAAAGCCGAGCTGTGGGACAGTCCCCTGCTGGGCGGCAGCGCGCGGCTCGCGCGCTACATCCGCAACGACTCGCCCGTCAGCCTGGTAAAGCGCGCCGCGCGAGAGGTCAGGCAAGGCAGCCAACTGCTCGTGTTCCCGGAAGGCACACGTACCGTCAAGACGCCGGTCAACCCGTTCAAGAGCGGGTTCGCGCTTATCGCCAAGCATGCGGGCGCGCCGGTGCAGACGGTGTTCATCGAAACCAACTCCGGCTACCTCGGAAAGGGCTGGCCCCTCTACCGCATGCCGGCGTTTCCGCTCCACTACCGCGTGCGGCTCGGTCGGCGCTTCACCGTCGATGGCGATGTCAAGGCTTTCACCGCGCGGTTGGAGGCGTACTTCGCCGAGGAGCTCGCAGGCGGAGCCGTGAGCGGGCAACCCGCCACAGCAGCGGGCCGCGCAGTGCCCCAACGCTGACGCTGCCCCTTCAGGTCGTGCCGGCGGGCAACGTGACGCAGCGCAGCCCGTGGGCCTGCAGCGCCTCCAGCACGCGTGGCAACACCTCCAACACCACTGCCGCGCCCGACTCGGTCCGAGCGGCGTGCCCATCGTGCAGCAGCAAGATGTCGCCGGCATCCAGGCGCCGCAGCAGGCGGCGCGCCACCTTCAGCGGGTCCCGCGTCACCGTATCGAAGCCGCGCCGCGTCCAGCTGGCGAGCCGTAGCCCGAGGCGCGCGAGCACCGGGTCGAGCAACGGGTTGCGCAAGCCCGCCGGCGCGCGGAAGAAGCAAGGCGCCTGCCCGGTGATCTGCGCCAGCGTCTCCTGCGCCGCCGCGATCTCTCGCTCGAAGCCGCGCATGCCGAGGAAAGCGAAGCCATGCGAGTGGCACTGCGTGTGGTTCTCCACCGAGTGCCCGCGCCGGACGATCTCGCGACACAGCTCGGCATACGCACGTGCGCGCTCGCCTATGCAGAAGAAGCTCGCCTTCGCCCCCCGACGGTCCAGCAGGTCGAGCACCCGCGGCGTGACTTCGGGGTCCGGTCCGTCGTCGATGGTCAGTGCCACTTCGCGGCGCGCGACCGCCGCCGGCGGCAGACGCAGCAGGTTGGGGCCCAGCAGACGGCTGCGCGGCCACAGCCCTGCCGCCGTGAGCAGCGCGTGGTTGGCGAGCACCGCTCCGGCGACCGCCGGCCAATGAGCGGGCGCGAGAACGAGCGCCGCCGCCGCGCCGGCGTGCAAGCCCGCGGAGGCGACGATGGCTGGCGCCGGTCGCCAGCGACGTGCACCGTCGGGCGCGAACTGCGCGCGTGGGGATCTCATGGACTGCGGCGCCGGAACGCTCGCTGGAACGCTCGCACTCCAGTGATCACCGAGACGTGCCGGAACCAAGGGAAGCGCACGCGACGCACACCATACTCGATGGCGAACATCGCGCCCACGCAAGGCAGCGTGAGCAGGTTCACGAACGTCGACCACGCCAGCCGCGGCGCGAGGGCATACAGCAGGATCGCGCACGTCCCCATGGCGACGAAGAACAACGCCCACGCTAGGGTAACCACTCGCGTATAGCGATCGATGGGTGGCGGCAGTTCCCCATGGACGCTGCGCGCCAGCCGCGTCACCAGCGGCTCCCGCCCTCGCGCGAGCGTGCGGCCGAACAAGGCCGCGAGCGCCGCCTGGATGGCGACGTATTGTCCGAGATAGATCGCGCTCAGATCCAGTCCCCCTCCCGGCCAGAGCAGCAACGGGCATGCCGCCAGCAGCGCGGCGGCGAAGATGGCGGGCAGCCGCCACCGGGTACTCCACGCGAGCGCCAGAATCGAACCGACGAGCGGCAGGAGCGCGACTGCTGCCGCCGCCCGCGTCGGTTGGCCGCGCGACATAACTGCGTGGGCCAGGATCGCATAGGCTGCAACGGCGACTGCAGCGGCCGCGCCCGGCAAGATCGAACCCAGCCCCGGACGCGTCGCGCTCATCGATCGCTTCGGGCCCGTCGCATCCGCAAGATCACGCCCATCCGGCATCCACGATGAAGTTCTGAGCTGTGCACCCGCGGCTATCGTCGGCGGCGAGGAACAGCACCATGCGGGCGATATCGTCTGGCTGCAGGCGGATCTTGAGGCACTGGTTGCGATCCAGGTCCCGCTCGCCCTCTGGGGTCACCCAGAGGTTGAGCTGGCGCTCGGTCATCACCCAGCCTGGCGAGATGGTGTTCACGCGAATGCCGGACGGCCCCAGATCGTTGGCCAGGCTGCGCGTCATGCCGTGCACCGCGGCCTTGCTGGTGGTATAGGCCGGCATGCCGCCGGCTTTGATCATCCAGCTCACCGAGCCGAAGTTCACGATGGAGCCGCCGCCGCGCCGTCTCATCTGCTCCACCACCGCCTGCGCCGCGAAGAATTGATGCCGCAGGTTCACCGCTACCCGCTCGTCCCAGTATTCGACGGTGACTTCCTCGATGCGGTGGCGATCGTCGCGCGCGGCATTGTTGACCAGCACCGCGATGTCTCCGATGCGGCTTTGCACCTGCGCGACCGCGCTGCGCAGCGCGTCGACGTCGCGCACATCGCAAGGCAGGAACAGCGGGCTGTGCGTGCCAGCGCCGTCGAGCTTGGCGCACAAAGCGAGGCTGGCCGCCTGATCGATGTCGACGAACCCCACGCGCGCGCCTTGCGCCACGAACGCCTGCACGATCGCGGCGCCGATGCCGGAGCCGCCGCCGGTGACGAACACGGGCCGCTCCCGCAGGCTGGGATAGCTCGCGTACTCGACGCTGGACACCGCGGGCGCCTCAGCCATCGGGAAGCACTAGGTCGCGATAAGCGTGCCACGTCGCGTGGCCGATCAGGGGCAGCAGCACCACCAGCCCGAGCGTGAGTGTGGCGAAGCCGATTGCAACCAGCACCACGATGATCGCGGCCCACAGGACCATCGGCGCGAAGTTCGACCGCAGCGCGTTGAAGCTGCCGATCATCGCGGTGAGCGTGTCCATCTTGCCCCGGTCCAGCAGCATCGGCAGCGACACCACACTGGTAGCGAACACCAGCAGGGCGAAGCCGGCGCCCGCGGCCAGATAGGCGAACAGGAAGAACAGCCCGTTATCCGAGGTTAAGATGTCGTGCAAGAGCGATTGTACAGTGAGCACCCCGCCCTCGAAGAACAACGCCACCACCACCACCGACACGCGGATCCACACCGCCATGAGCAGCGCCAGGATCACGGCATAGAAGCCGATCGCGGGGAGGTTCTCCTTCCAGGCGGTGAGCGTCGCAGACAAGGGCACACGCTCGCCGCGCTCGCGCCGGCGGCTGATGTCGTACAAGCCCATGGCGAGAAACGGCCCGACCAGCAGGAACCCGGTCACCAAAGCCAGCTCGTAGGCGGCATGGCCGACAAAGGCCACCAGCACAGCGCCCATGACTGCGAGCACTACGCCATAGAACAGACTCGCTACCGGAACCGCGCACAAGTCCGCCCAGCCCTTGCGCAACCAGTTCCACGGCGCGCGCTGGTCGATGCTGCGGATGCGCGGAAGGCCACCACCCTCCGGCTGCTCGAGTTCCTGCTGACTCATCGGCTCCCCTTCCCCGCTCGCGCCGGTGGCTGGTCGGGACCACTTCGGGCGGTTCGCAGATAAAGCGAACGCTAATCTGCTTCGGCATGCGAAGCAAGCGCCGCGCGCAACGGCCTGTTCGGCAGCGCTGCGCAACCGGCGCTGCGTCCACGGCCACCGGCCGGTGTTCGCAGTGCGCCGGCAGCCGGTCAATGCGCGTTTTGACGAGCTCCGGCCGGCGCCCTGGCTCGGTCTTCCGCTCAAAGCTTGATTCGGCATTGCGTACCTGCCCGGCCCCTGAGCCGTACAATGTCGCGGTCATGTACCTTCTGGCCCACGTCGCGCTGCCCCTGCTGATCATGCTGGCGATGGCCGTCGTCGGCCTCGAGCTCACGACGGCGGACTTCCGCCGGGTGCTGCACTATCCGACCCAGGTCGCCGCCTGCCTGATCGGGCAAGTCCTGTTCCTGCCGCTGATCGGGGCGGCTCTGATCCTGCTGCTGCGGCCGCAGCCGGCGATCGCCGGCGGGCTCATCCTGGTCGCCGCTGCGCCGCAGGCGATCATCTCGAACTATTTCTGCCTGCTCGCGCGCGCCGACATCGCGCTCTCGGTGACGCTCACCGCCACTTCCACGCTGCTGGCAGTGGCTTCGACTCCCCTGGTTACAGGCTGGGGCTTCGACCTGCTGATGGAGCCGCAGGCCGGCGTTGCTCTGCCCGCTGCGGGCGTCGTGCAGCAGGTGGTGACCGGCCTGCTGCTGCCTGTGGCCGCGGGAATGGTAGTGCGCCGCTATGCGCCGGGCTTCGTCCAGCGCCATCGCTCCCGGCTCAAGGTCCTGAGCCTGATCGCAATGGCCGCCTGGTTGCTCATCGTGCTGGTCAGCCAGGCGGACACGATCGAGCGCAACTTCGGGCCGATCGTGTCGGCGGCGGTGCTGTTCACCGCGCTGGCGGCGGCGCTCGGCTTGGCCGTGGCGAAGGCGCTGCGCTGGCCACGCGTGGACGTCGTGACCGCCACGGTGGGCTTCCCGGCACGCAGCCTGAGCGTAGCCACGCTGATCGCGGTCAACGTGCTCGGACGCCTGGAGTTCCTCTCCTTCGCGGTGGTCTTCTTCCTCGCGCAGGCGGCGGTGCTGGTGCCCGTCATCCTGCTCACGCGTCCGTCGAGCGCACCGGCCTGATACAACGCAGCCGGGTCAGGCCGCGCGCCGCTACCGCGCCATGCGAGAGCACGCTCCCGGCTTCGGTAGCGAGGCCGGCCGCGCAACTGAAGAACGGCGTCCACCTGACATCGGTGAACGGGGTCAGCAGAATCTCCCCTGGCTGCATCGCCCCGGCCTCTTCCAGTGTGCGCGCCACCCTTGCCCGGCCCACCGCGACGCCCTGCACCCCCAGTACGGTCTCGTATTGGCCGGCGTAGGACGCCTCCGCACTGTCTTCGGCGAGCGCGGAAGAACGTACCGCGACCGGCCCAAACCCAGCGCGCACGCGTCGGCGCCGCTGTGGTAGCGTTAGCCAGCAGCCATGCCAGCGGCTTCTCGATTGCAGGCCAGTTCACACAGCATCCTCCATACGGCGAACCCCATGACCCGACCCGGCCTCCCCGGCACCCGCGGCCGCAAACGCGTTTACCTGATGCGGCATGGCGAGGTGAGCTATCACCGCCCCGACGGCCGCACCGAGTTTTCCACTGAGGTCACGTTGACGCCGGAGGGCGAAGAGCAGGCGCGACTGATGCACCGGCTGCTCGCGCCCGCGCCGTTCGACCTGGGCGTACATACCGGGCTGACCCGCACGCGCCAGACTGCGGAGCTGGTGCTCTCGGGTCGCAACGTACCGCTGGAGCAGGTAAGCGAGCTGCGTGAGATGCAGGCCGGCTCGATCGACCACCTCAGCGACGAGCGCATCGATGCCGAGTTCACCTATGGGATGGAACGCGCGGCGCAGCCGGGCGCAGGGTTCCCCGGAGGAGAAAGCTTCGCCGACTTCCAGGCGCGCATCGTCCCGGCCTTCGAGGCGCTGCTGCTGCGGTCGGACTGGACCACCGCCCTGGTGGTCGGCCACGGCGGCACCAACGCGGTGATTCTCGCGTGGGTGACGCGTGGCGGCCTTGCCGGTCTGTCCGCCTTCGAGCAGGACGCCGGCTGCGTGAACATCGTCGACGTGGACGTGGTGGACGGGGAGATCCTGCGCCGGATGCTGCGCGCAGTGAACCTCACGCCCTACAACCTCGCCAAGCACGAGCACTACCTGACGGTCGCCGAGCGCATCGTCGCGGCACGGCGCACGCTGCGCCGGCCGCACGAGGGTTAAGCGGACCTCCCCCGTAGCCTCACCTCAGGCTCCATCAAGGCGGAGGGAATCGAGCTATCAGATCCCCAGCGGCCCGCCGTCCAGCCGCCGGATCGCCAGCGTGGCCGAGCGCGGTCGCCCGCCGAGCGGCCCGTCGGGCCAGGCGCTGATCGCTTTGGGATTGCTCGGGTCGCTGCGTTCGCCCGGCGTCTCGCCCGGATGCTGAATGTTGACGAACATGGTGCGCCCGTCCGGTGTCTGGATCGCGCCGGTGATCTCGCATCCGCGCGGGCCGGTCAGGAAGCGGCGCACCTCACCGGTGAGCGGATCCGCGCACAGCATCGCGTTGTTCCCCATGACCGTGTAATCGCCTTTGTACATCGCGGTGGGCGAGATGTCGGTGTCGATCCACAGCCGGCCGCTGGCGTCGATCCACAAGCCGTCTGGGCTGCCGAAGATGTCGCCCTGGATGGTGCCGCGCTTGTTCGGGTCCGGGTTGGCGGGATCGCCGCACTGGATGAACACATCCCATTCGAAGGTGGTGGCCGCAGCATCCCCGCCGCTCTCGCGCCAGCGGATGATGTGGCCGAAGATGTTGTCGGCGCGCGGATTGGCCGCGTCTACCGGCGGGTTCGCGCTTCCTGCCGGGGTGCTGCCGTCGGCAGCGTTGTGCGTGGTGCCGCCACGCGACTTGTTGTTGGTGAGCGAGCAGTAGACCTCGCCGGTGTGCGGATGCACGGCGATCCACTCCGGCCGATCCATCATCGTGGCGCCCACCCGGTCGCCCGCCTGTCGGGTATGGATCAGCACCTCGGCCTGATTGCCGAAGCCGTTGGCGGGCGTCAAGCCGTTGCGCCCGAAGGTAAGCGCGACCCAGCTACCGGTTCCGTCCGCGTGGAACTGCGCCGCATACAGCGTCCCCTCGTCCAGCAGGTTGCGGTTGCGCGCCGGGACCGCCGGATCGAATGGCTCGCGCGAGACGAACTTGTAGATGTATTCGTTGCGCTGGTCGTCGCCCGAATAGATCACGACCCGCCGGTCGCGCGCCAGGGTGTGCACCGCGCCCTCGTGGCTGAACCGGCCAAGCGCGGTGCGCTTCACCGGCGTGGACTGCGGGTCGAAGGGATCGATCTCGACGATCCAGCCGAAGCGGTTGAGCTCGTTGGGATGCGCCTGCGCGTCGAAGCGGGGGTCGTGCTCCTCCCAGCGGTAGCGATAGCCCTTGTCGGTGACGCCATAGCGGCGTTGCTCCACCGGAATGCTGCCTGCGTTGACGAAGTAGGCGTAGAAGTTCTCTTCGCAGGTCAGGTAAGTGCCCCACGGTGTAGTTCCGTGCGAGCAGTTGTTGATCGTGCCGAGCACGCGCCTGCCCTCGGGGTCGTCCGCCGTGCGCATCCACGGATGCCCCGCGGCCGGGCCGGCGATACGCATCGGTGTGTAGGCGGTAATGCGCCGCCCGAAACGCGAAGGCCGCACCAACTCCCAGCTCCCATCCGCGCGTTGCCGGATCTCGACCACCGATACGCCATGCGCCGCCTGGCACTTGCGCACCTTGTCAGCACTCCAGGTCTTCATCCCGTCGGGGTGCAGCAGGCCATCGTCGGCATACTCGTGGTTGACTACGAGCAGCCCGCGATTGGCTCCGCCCGCGGCGGGTGGCAGCGGAAAGAAATGCATGCCATCGTGATGCATGCCCGCTTGCAGCGCCTGCTCCGCTGCAGTGTTGCTCGCGTCCTGCTGAAACGCGGGGCCATCCGAAACCGGGTCGCCCCATGCGTACAGCACCTGCGCGACATAGCCTTCTGGCACGTGCACCGCATCATCGAGGGCGACCGGCACGCTCTTGAAGCCGATCGCCGGACGTCCGGCCGCACCCGCCTGCGAGGCGGTTGGCAACCCGAGAAATGCCGCCGCGGCGCAGCCGAGGCTGGCCTGCAGAAGGCGGCGCCGCTGCAGGTTCGCTTCGAGTACCTCGGCGAAACCGGGGTGAATGCAGGGGTTGGAAACGAGATCGTCGGGATCGTGCACGAATCAGCTCCGACAGCGTTGCGAAGCAGGGAACACTACAGGAAAACGGCCCATCGCAGCCTGACTTTAGCCGCGCGTCAAGCATTCAGGCCTGAGCAGTGGCCTTGTCCTTCTTCTCCAGCTCCTCCCAGCGCTCGAGCGCAGCCATCAGCTCGTCCTCGATCTGGGCGTAGCGCGCCTTGACCGCGCCCACCGTATCTGAGGCGCGATAGAAGTCGGGCTCGCTCATGCGCCGGGCAAGCTCGCTTTGCTCTGTCTCGAGGGCCGCGATCCGGCCGGGCAGCTGCTTCAACTCCTGCTGCTCCTTCCAGGTCAGCCTGGGTGCGCGGGCTGGCTTGGCGGGGGCCGGCTTTCTCTCGGGCTCGGCGGTGCGCGCCGGCGCCTCCGCGCGCGCCGCGAGCACACGCACCCACTCC
>Ga0335070_10002011_pt1 | contig 23672 bp, 15 predicted proteins | sample Lox_Sample_13_FD_206722 | JGI IMG/M metagenome (GOLD analysis project Ga0335070, IMG submission 206722) | Soil microbial communities from Loxahatchee National Wildlife Refuge, Florida, United States - Lox_Sample_1.3 | ecosystem: Environmental > Terrestrial > Soil > Wetlands | place: USA...
CCGTGGTCGGGAGCGCGGCGCAGCTCCTCGTCCAGCTCCCGCGCACGCTGCGCCTCGCCGGACGCCTCCCGCTCGGGGTGGGAGCGCGCGACCCCGCGGTGCAGAGCGTGTTCCGGAACTTCACGCCGGCCTTCGTGAGCCGCGGGGTGCTGCAGATCAGCGCCTACGTCGACCAGGTCCTGGCCAGCCTGCTTCCGCTCGGCGCCGTGGCCGCGCTCGGCTACGCGCAGACGCTCTACACGCTCCCGGTCAGCCTGTTCGGCATGTCGATCACGGCCGCGGAGCTCCCGTTCATGTCGAGCGCGCTCGGCAGCGAGGACGAGATCGCGCGCGAGCTGCGCGCCCGCCTCGAGGCTGCGATGCGGCGCGTGGCGTTCTTCATCGTCCCCTCCGCGATGGCCTTCGCCGCGCTCGGCGACGTGATCACCGCGGCGGTCTACCAGACGGGTCGATTCGGCGCGGACGACGTGAGGTACGTCTGGGGCATCCTGGCCGGCTCCGCCGTCGGACTGCTCGCGTCGACGCTCGCCCGGCTCTTCGCGGCGACGTACTACGCGCTGCGCGACACCCGGACCCCCCTGCGCTTCGCCTGCGTGCGGCTGGCGGCGACGCTGGCGCTCGGCGTCCTCTTCGCCTTCGAGGTGCCGCCGCTCCTCGGCCTCGCACCGCGCTGGGGCGCGGCGGGGCTCACGCTCTCCGCCGGGCTCGCGGGCTGGCTCGAGCTCGCGCTGCTGCGGCGCGCGCTCGGCCGCCGAATCGGTCGAGCTCATCTCCCACTCGGGCTCCTGGGGAAGCTCTGGGCAGCGGCGGTGGTCGCCGCCGCCGTGGGTCGCGCGCTCGAGCACGCCCTGCCGGCGGCGCATCCCGTGATCACCGCGGCCGCGGTGCTGACGCCCTTCGCCGCGCTCTACGTGACGGCCACCTTCGCGCTCGGCGTTCCCGAGGCGCGCGCTCTCTGGGCGCGGACGCTCTCGCGCGTGGCCGGCGGCCGTGCCTGAGACGTCCGGGTGGGAGTTCTGGATCGACCGCGGCGGCACCTTCACCGACGTGATCGGGCGCGCCCCCGACGGCCGCCTGCACACCGCGAAGCTGCTCTCCTCGGACGGCGCGCCGGAGCTCGGCATCCGACGCATCGTCGAGGCCGTGCTCGGCTCCAACGCGACTCTGCCGCCGTGCGCGGTCAAGCTCGGCACGACGGTCGCCACCAACGCGCTGCTCGAGCGCCGCGGCAGCCGGGTGCTCCTCGTCGCGAACCGCGGGCTGGCGGACGTCTTCCGCATCGGGACGCAGCAGCGTCCCGACCTCTTCGCGCTGCGCATCGAGAGGCCGGAGCCGCTGCACGCGGGTGCGGTCGAGGCGGCCGGGCGGGTCGCCGCGGACGGGAGCGAGCTCGAGGCCGGCGACGATGCGGCGCTGCGATCCGCCCTCGAGGACGCTCGCGCCGCCGGGTTCGATTCGGTCGCCGCGGTCGCGATCCACGGCTACGCGCATCCGGAGGGCGAGGCGCGCTGGGCCGCGCTGGCGCGCGCCTGCGGGTTCCCGCACGCCGTCGCCTCGCACGAGCTGGCGCGCGAGATCGGGCTCCTGGCGCGGGGCGAGACCGCGATCGCCGACGCGTACCTCACGCCGCTCCTCCGGCGCCACGTCGCTGCGCTCGAGCGCGCGCTCCCCGCCGCTCGGCTCCGATTCATGCAGTCGACGGGCGGGCTCACCGATGGCCCGCGCTTCCGCGGTCCGACGGCGCTCCTCTCGGGCCCGGCGGGCGGCGTGGTCGGTGCGGCGGCGGTCGCGCGCGCGGCGGGCTGCCGGCACGCGATCGGGTTCGACATGGGTGGCACCTCGACCGACGTCTCGCTGCTGGTCCACGGCGAGGTCGAGCGCGCGTTCGAGACGGAGGTCGCGGGCATCCGCGTGCGCGCGCCGATGCTCCGCGTCCACAGCGTGGCGGCGGGCGGAGGCTCGCTCTGCCGCTTCGATGGGATCGGCCTGGTGGTCGGGCCGGCGAGCGCGGGCGCCGAGCCCGGCCCGCTCTGCTACGGCGATCCGGCGGCCCGCGAGCTCACACTCACCGACGCCAACTTCTTCCTGGGCCGCCTCCCTCCCGATCGCTTCCCGATCGCGCTCCACGCGGCGCCGGTCGAGCGCGCCCTGGACGCGCTGCGCGGCGAGCTCGAGCGGGCGGGACACGCGATGGGTCGCGACGAGCTGGCCGCGGGCTTCCTCGAGGTCGCCAACGCCGCGATGGCCCGCGCCATCGAGTCGGTGTCGGTGGCGAGCGGCATCGACCCTCGCGGCTGTGCGCTGGTCAGCTTCGGCGGCGCCGGCGGGCAGCACGCCTGCCAGGTGGCACGCGCCCTCGGCATCCGCCGCGTGCTGCTGCATCCGCTGGCGGGCCTGCTCTCGGCCTACGGGATCGGCGTCGCGCCGCCGAGCTGGGACGGACAGCGCGACGCCGGCCGCTCGCCGCTCGCCGACGGCGGGCGCGTCCCGGCGGCGATCGACGCGCAGCTCGACGCCCTGGCCGAGGAGGGACGCGCGGCGCTCGCGGCCGAAGGCGTCGCTCCGGTCCGCCTGCGCGCGCGCCGCCGGCTCGACCTCCTCTACGCCGGCACCGACTGCGCGCTCGCCGTCGAGGCTCCTGCCGACGGCGACTGGGCGACCGCCTTCACCGCCGCGCACCTCTCCCGCTACGGCTACACCCGCCCCGGTCGCCCCATCGAGATCGCCACCGCCCGCGTCCAGGTCACCGCCGCCGAAGGACCACCTCCTGTCCCGTCCCCTCCGGAGCACCCCGATCGAGTGGATCATCCCCCGCAAGCGCCCGAAGGGCGCGCGCAGCGAGCCGAAGGCGAGCGAAGTTCATCAGGACGCGCTTCAGCTCAGCAACTCCGCCCGACCCGCGCCTGGTTCCCGGGCGTCGGCCGCGTCGACGCGCCGGTGCTCCGGCGCGAGGCGCTCGCGGTTGGCGTCGCGCTCGATGGACCGGCGATCGTGCTCGAGGAAACCGGCACGATCGCGATCGATCCGGGCTTCCGGGCCCGCCTGGGTGCCGACGGCGTGCTCGAGCTCGAGGACCTCGAGGGGGCGGGCGGAGCTCCGCGCGAACCGCGCGCGGACCCGGTGCGGCTCGCCGTGCTCGGCGGTCGCTTCATGTCGATCGCGGAGCAGATGGGGGCCGTGCTCCGAAACACGGCGGTGTCGACCAACATCAAGGAGCGGCTCGACTACTCGTGCGCGGTCTTCGACGCCGCCGGTGGGCTCGTCGCCAATGCGCCGCACATCCCCGTGCACCTCGGCGCGATGCAGGAGACCGTGCGCGCGCTCGGCGCCGCGTTCCCGGAGCTCGCCGCGGGCGACGTGCTCGCGACGAACGATCCCTTCCGCGGCGGGTCGCACCTACCCGACGTCACCGTGGTGACGCCGGTCTTCGCCGGTGGCTCCGCGCCGGCCTTCTTCGTCGGGAGCCGCGGCCACCACGCGGATCTCGGCGGCCGGAGCCCCGGCTCGATGCCGCCCGACTCGAGCTCGCTCGCCGAGGAGGGCGTCGTGATCCCGCCCTTGCGCATCGTGAGCGGCGGCCGCTTCGACGAGGCGGGCGTGCGCGCGCGGCTCGCCGCGGGGCCGTGGCCGGCGCGCCACCCGGACGACAACGTCGCGGACCTGGAGGCGATGATCGCCGCCAATCGCGCCGGTGCGGTGCGCCTCGAGGCGCTCGTCGCGGAGCTCGGGCTCGAGCCCGTCGCCGCCGCGATGCGCGAGCTCCAGGCCGCGGCCGCGGCCAAGGTGCGGCGCGAGATCGCGCGGCTTCCGGAGGGCGATCACCGCTTCGCGGACCGGCTCGACGACGGCACGCCGATCGCCGTCCGGGTCCACGTGCGCGGCGGCGCCATGGCGATCGACTTCGCGGGCACGGGCGCGGCGCCGCGGGGCAACCTGAATGCTCCGCGCGCCGTCGTCCTCGCCGCGGTGCTCTACGTGCTGCGCACCCTGGTCGCCGAGGGGATCCCGCTGAACGGGGGTTGCTTGGAGCCGGTTGCCCTCCGGCTCCCCACTGGCTCGCTGCTCGATCCCCCGCCCGGCGCGGCCGTGGCCGGCGGCAACGTCGAGACCTCGCAGCGCATCGTCGACATCCTGCTGGGCGCGCTCGGGCTCGCGGCCGCGAGCCAGGGGACGATGAACAACGTGGCCTTCGGCGACGAGCGCTTCGGCTACTACGAGACGATCGGCGGCGGCGCGGGGGCGGGGCCTGGCTTCGACGGCGCGAGCGGCGTGCACGTGCACATGACGAACACGCGGATCACCGACCCCGAGGTCCTCGAGGTGCGCCTTCCGGTGCGCCTCCTCGAGTTCGCGATCCGGCGCGGGAGCGGCGGCGCCGGGCGCTGGCGTGGCGGCGACGGCCTCGTGCGCCGCTACGAGTTCCTCGCTCCGGTCACGGTGTCACTGCTGGCGGAGCGGCGCACCATCGGTCCGTTCGGGCTGGCGGGGGGAGGGCCGGGGGCACCGGGCCGGCACACGGTCGAGCGCCGCGGCGGCGCTCTCGAGGCCCTGGGCGGCAAGGCGAGCGTACGGCTCGTGCCCGGCGATCGATTGCACGTCGAGACCCCGGGCGGCGGCGGCTACGGAGAGCGAGAAAGCATCGAGCCGGCTTGAAGCCGTGGGCTCGGCGCCCTAGTTTGCATCCGGGCGCGTAGCTCAATTGGCAGAGCAAGGGACTCTTAATCCCTAGGTTCGGGGTTCGACTCCCCGCGCGCTCACGCCGGGGTGGCGGAACTGGCAGACGCGGTGGCCTTAGGAGCCACCGTCCGAGAGGACGTGCAGGTTCGAGTCCTGTCCCCGGCACCGGCTTCCGCGCCCCTCCGCCACGAGCGTGGGGCGCATCCCATCCGACAGAGGACCCGATGACGGCCGAATCCGCGAGCGCAGGCGAGCTCCACGTGGAGGCCCGCGAGGACGGGCCGGTCGCGCGCCGGCTCGAGGTGCGCGTTCCCGCGGCGCGCGTGGCGGCGGCCTTCGCGCGCGCCTATCGCGAGATCGGAAAGACGGCCCGGGTGCGCGGGTTCCGGCCCGGGCGGACTCCCGTCTCCGTGCTCCGCCGGCTCTACGGCGCTGCGGTGGCCGAGGACGTCGAGCGGGCCCTGGTGGCGGAGACGCTCCCGGCGGCCCTCGAGCAGAGCAGCATCGTGCCGGTCTCGGATCCCTCGGTCGACGCGGACCACCCCGAGGAGTCCGCTCCCTTCGTCTACCGCGCGCGGATCGAGGTGAAGCCGAGCTTCGCGCTCGGCGACGTGAAGGGGCTCCCCGCGAAGCGCATCTCGGCCGCCGTCGGCGAGGAGGACGTGGAGCGCGAGCTCGAGGCGCTCCGCCAGCGCCACGCTCCGCTGATCGAGGAGCCCGAGGCGACTCCGACCGCCAACGGCCACCTCGTGACGCTCGACTACACCGGCCGAATCGGCGGCCAGATGTTCGAGGGCGGCAGCGCCCGCGACCTGACCGTGGAGCTCGGCTCGGGCCGGCTGCCGCCGGGCTTCGAGGAGCAGCTCGCCGGCGCGCGCGCCGGCGAGGAGCGCACCGTCCGGGTGCGCTTCCCGGACGACTTCGCCAACCCGGCGCTCGCTGGGCAGGAGGCCGAGTTCGCGGTGCGCGTCGTCTCCGTGCGTCGCCGCGAGCTGCCAGCGCTCGACGACGAGTTCGCCAAGGACCTCGGCGACTTCGAGTCGCTCGCGCAGGTGCGTGCGCGGATCCGGGAGAGCCTCGAGCGCGCGCGCGAGCAGCGCGCGCGCTCGGAGCTGCGCCGAACGCTCCTCGACGCGCTGATCGAGCGCGTGCCGTTCGAGGTTCCGAGCGGGCTGGTGCACGAGCGCCTCCACCGGCGCCTGCACTCGGCGCGCCACGAGCTCGAAGAGCGCTCGCTGCGCCGCGATCTGCTCGAGCGCCAGCTCGCGCACTGGGAGGAGGAGTGGCGGCCCGCGATCGAGCGGGAGGTGCGCGAGGAGTGGCTGCTGCAGGAGGTCGCTCGCGAGCAGGGCTTCGCGGTCGACGATCCGGACGTCGAGCGCCACCTCGCGAAGCTCGCGGAGGAGCAGGGGAGCGACGCGGCCCGCCTGCTCAAGGCGTATCGCCAGGCGGGCGCGCTCGAGGCTGTGCGGGAGCGGCTGCTGGAGGACAAGGCCGTTGAATTCCTGCTCGCCGAGGCTAAGGTCGAGGACGCCGCCGGCCCCTGAGGGTCGCGGTCCCAGCCCCCCGGCGAGCGCGCGACCCGACCTGAGGAGCCTCGGAAGGCTCCGCCGTGGTGTCTGTGATCGCGGAACGTGCGGAGAGCGGAGCGACCGATGCCTCTGATCCCGATGGTGATCGAGCAGAGCCCGCGCGGCGAGCGCGCGTACGACATCTACTCGCGGCTGCTGAAGGAGCGGATCATCTTCCTGGGCAGCCCGATCGACGACGACGTCGCCAACCTGATCATCGCCCAGCTCCTCTTCCTCGAGGCCGAAGACCCGGAGAAGACGGTCCATCTCTACATCAACTCACCCGGGGGGTCGGTGACTGCGGGTCTCGCCATCTACGATACGATGCAGTACGTGCGTCCCCAGGTGGCCACGATCTGCCTCGGCCAGGCCGCCTCGATGGCTGCCTGGCTGCTCGCCGCGGGCTCGCCGGGCAAGCGCATGGGCCTCCCCAACTCCCGCATCATGATCCACCAGCCGATGGGCGGATTTCAGGGGCAGGCAACCGACGTCGACATCCAGGCGCGGGAGATCCTGAAGCTGCGCCAGCGCATGAACGAGATCCTCGCGGGACACGTCGGCAAGTCGGTCGAGCAGATCGCCAAGGACACGGAGCGCGACTACTATCTGTCGGGGGAAGAGGCCCTCGCGTACGGAGTCATCGACCAGGTGGTGGCGCGCCGCGCGCTGCCGACCGAGGAGGTGATTCGGGCGGCCGGAGGCAAGCGATCGTGAAGAAGCGGGACGACAACGCGAACCTGTCCTGTTCCTTCTGCGGCAAGAGTCAGCGCGAGGTCAAGAAGCTGATCGCCGGGCCGACGGTCTACATCTGCGACGAGTGCATCGAGCTCTGCAACGACATCATCGCGGAGGAGTACGGGCGCGAGGAGGTCGCGGCCGACGCCTCCAAGGTGCCCAAGCCCCGCGACATCAAGAAGATCCTCGACGACTACGTGATCGGTCAGGACCGCGCCAAGAAGATCCTCTCGGTCGCCGTCCACAACCACTACCGCCGCATCGAGAGCCAGGGCTTCGTCGGCGACGTCGAGCTCCAGAAGTCGAACATCCTGCTGCTCGGGCCGACCGGCTCCGGCAAGACGCTGCTCGCCCAGACGCTGGCCAAGATCCTCGACGTGCCCTTCACGATCGCGGACGCGACCACACTCACCGAGGCGGGCTACGTCGGCGAGGACGTCGAGAACATCATCCTGAATCTGCTGCAGGCGGCCAACTACGACGTCGAGCGCGCGCAGCGGGGCATCGTCTACATCGACGAGATCGACAAGATCGCCCGCAAGAGCGAGAACCCCTCGATCACGCGGGACGTGTCGGGCGAGGGCGTGCAGCAGGCGCTGCTCAAGATCATCGAGGGCACCACCGCCAACGTGCCGCCCAAGGGCGGGCGCAAGCACCCGCAGCAGGAGTTCCTGCAGATCGACACCACCAACATCCTCTTCATCTGCGGCGGCGCGTTCTGCGGGCTCGAGAAGATCATCGAGCAGCGCGTCGGCGTGAAGGGGATGGGCTTCGGCGCCGCGGTCGCCGGCGTCGAGGGCAAGAAGCGCCTCGGCGAGGTGCTGCGCGAGTGCCAGCCCGAGGATCTCCTGAAGTTCGGGATGATCCCCGAGTTCGTGGGCCGGCTGCCGGTGATCGCGACGCTCGAGGAGCTCGACGAGCGCGCGCTGGTGTCGATCCTGACGGAGCCGCGCAACGCGCTGGTCAAGCAGTACCAGAAGCTCTTCGAGTTCGAGGACGTCCGCCTGCGCTTCAGCGACGGTGCGCTGCAGGCGATGGCGCGCCAGGCGCTGGTGCGGAAGTCGGGGGCGCGCGGCCTGCGCGCGATCCTCGAGTCGATCATGCTCGAGCTGATGTACGACATCCCCTCGCGCGACGACGTCGAGGAGTGCGTCGTGTCCGAGGAGGTGGTCGAGCAGGGCGCCGAACCGCTCCTGGTGCTGAAGCACGAGGCCGAGTCGGCCTAGTCCATGGTGTTCTTCAAGGACGACGAAGACCCCGCGAAGCGCCCGCGCTCGCGCCGGGTGCTTCCGCTGCTTCCTCTGCGCGACATCGTCGTGTTCCCGCACATGGTGGTGCCGCTCTTCGTCGGGCGCCCCAAGTCGATCGCAGCGCTGGAGGACGCCGGCGCGGCCGGCGGCCGCGAGCTCCTGCTCGCGGCGCAGCGCCAGATGGCGCTCGACGACCCGAGCGCCGGCGACATCTACGAGGTGGGCAGCACCGGCGTGATCCTGCAGCACCTGCGGCTTCCGGACGGCACGGTGCGCGTGCTGGTCGAGGGCCGGCAGCGGGCGCGCATCGCCGAGTTCACCCAGAGCGAGCCGTTCTTCGCCTGCGCGATCGAGCCGATCGAGGAGGTCGAGGCCAGCGGCGTGGAGGCCGAGGCGCTGATGCGCTCGGTGCGCACGGCCTTCGAGAAGTACGTGAAGCTGAACCGCAAGGTGCCGCCGGAGATCCTCACCGCGGTCGGCCAGATCCGCGGCCCCGGGCGGCTCGCCGACACAGTGGCGGCGCAGCTCTCCCTCAAGATCGAGGAGCGCCAGCGCCTGCTCGAGATCGAGGCCACCGCCGAGCGACTCGAAGAGGTGTATGGCCTCATGCAGGCCGAGATCGAGGTGCTCGAGGTCGAGGGCAAGATCCGCTCGCGCGTGAAGAAGCAGATGGAGCGCTCGCAGAAGGAGTACTACCTCAACGAGCAGATGCGGGCGATCCAGAAGGAGCTCGGCGAGCGGGACGAGTTCAAGAACGAGATCCAGGAGCTGGAGGCGGCGCTCGCCAAGAAGCGCCTGCCGAAGGAGACGCTGGCGCGCGCGAAGAAGGAGATCCGCAAGCTCAAGATGATGTCGCCGATGAGCGCCGAGGCGACCGTGGTGCGCAACTACGTCGACTGGATCCTGGCGCTGCCCTGGAACGAGTACAAGGACGAGAAGAAGGACATCGTCGAGGCCGAGCGCGTGCTCGACGAGGACCACTACGGGCTCGAGAAGCCGAAGGAGCGCATCCTCGAGTACCTCGCGGTGCAGACCCTGGTGCAGCGCATCAAGGGTCCGATCCTGTGCTTCGTCGGGCCGCCCGGGGTCGGCAAGACCTCGCTCGGCAAGTCGATCGCCCGCGCCACCGGCCGCGACTTCGTGCGCGTCTCGCTCGGCGGCGTGCGCGACGAGGCCGAGATCCGCGGCCACCGCCGCACCTACATTGGCGCGCTGCCCGGCAAGGTGATCCAGAGCCTGCGCAAGGCGGGCTCGAGCAACCCGGTGTTCCTGCTCGACGAAGTCGACAAGATGTCGATGGACTTCCGCGGCGACCCGTCGGCCGCGCTGCTCGAGGTGCTGGACCCGGAGCAGAACCACACCTTCGGCGACCACTACCTCGATCTCGACTACGACCTGTCGCGGGTGATGTTCATCTGCACCGCCAACGTGCTGCACCAGATCCCGAGGCCGCTGCAGGACCGCATGGAGATCATCCAGCTCCCCGGCTACATCGAGTCGGAGAAGCTGCAGATCGCCCGGAACTTCCTGGTGCCGAAGGTGATCGAGGCGAACGGGCTCAAGCCCGAGCACGTCGAGTTCACCGACGCGGGCCTGCTCGAGGCGATCCGCCACTACACGCGCGAGGCGGGCGTGCGCAACCTGGAGCGCGAGATCGCGTCGATCTGCCGCAAGGTCGCGCGCGACGTGGTGAAGGAGGGCGTCGAGAACGCGCGCCGCCGCCGCATCACGCCGCCGGTCGTGCGCAAGCTGCTCGGCGTGGCGAAGTACCGCTACGGCAAGAAGGAGCTCGGCGATCGGATCGGCGTGTGCACCGGGCTCGCCTACACGGACACGGGCGGCGAGCTGCTGCAGACCGAGGTTTCGGTCACGCCGGGCAAGGGCAAGCTCCAGATCACCGGCCGGCTCGGCGAGGTGATGCAGGAGTCGGCGAACGCGGCGATGTCCTACGTGCGCTCGCGGGCCAAGCAGCTCGGCCTGGCACGCGACTTCTACTCGAAGGTCGACATCCACGTGCACGTGCCGGAAGGCGCGACGCCGAAGGACGGGCCGTCGGCCGGCATCACGATCGCCACCACCATCGCGTCGGCGCTGACCCGCGTGCCGATCCGCGCCAACGTGGCGATGACGGGCGAGATCACGCTGCGCGGGCGGGTGCTGCCGATCGGCGGGCTCAAGGAGAAGCTGATCGCGGCGCACCGCGGCGGCATCGACACCGTGATCATCCCGCGCGAGAACGAGAAGGACCTGAAGGAGATCCCGCCCGACGTGCTGCGCGGCATCCGGGTCGTGATGGTGGAGCACATGGACGAGGTGCTGGCGCAGGCGCTCGCCGTCGAGGACGCCGGCCGCTTCCTGCGCGAAGGGGATCACGCCATCGAGGAGATCTACGAGGTACCGGCCGAGGCGACGCCCTCGGACGAGATCCCCAGTCCGGTCGGCGTCAACTGACGAGGCGATGCGATCGCCAGCATCGGCCAGCGCTCGCGGAGCGAGCGCGCGCAGCGAGCCGAAGGCGAGCGAAGTCAACAGACGGGCGCGTAGCTCAGCTGGGAGAGCACCTGGTTTACACCCAGGGGGTCGGCGGTTCGATCCCGTCCGCGCCCACCAAGGAAGTCGGGTAGCGAGCGTTGGCGACCCCGTTCGATCCGTCCTACACGACGCGACTCGAGCCCAAGTCGATCACGCTGCTGCGCCTCGGCTACTCCTTCGAGCAGTTCGCGCGCGATGCGGTGGCCGGGCTGGTGGTCGCCGTGGTGGCGCTGCCGCTGGCGATCGCGCTCGCGATCGCGTCGGGCGTGAAGCCCGAGCAGGGCCTGTACACGGCGATCGTCGGGGGCTTCCTGATCTCGGCGCTCGGCGGGAGCCGGGTCCAGATCGGCGGTCCCACCGGCGCCTTCATCGTGCTCGTCTACGGGGTCGTGCAGCAGCACGGGTACGCGGGGCTGGCGATCGCGACGATGATGGCCGGCGTCCTCCTGATCGTGATGGGCATGGCGCGGCTCGGGTCGGTGATCCAGTTCGTGCCGTATCCGGTGACCGTCGGCTTCACCTCCGGCATCGCGCTCCTGATCGCCGTCTCGCAGGGGCGCGATCTTCTCGGGCTGCAGATGGACGTGGTGCCCGCCGCCTTCCTCGAGAAGCTCAGGGCCTACGGCGGCGCGCTCGCGACCTGGAACCCGTGGGCAGTCGCGGTGGCGCTGGGCTCGCTGGCGATCGTCCAGCTCTGGCCGCGGCTCAGCCACCGCATCCCCGGTCCGTTCGTGGCGCTGCTCGGCGCGACGGCGCTGGTGCAGGGCCTGCACCTTCCCGTCGACACGATCGCGACCCGCTTCGGCGCCGTCCCGCACGGGCTGCCCGCGCCGTCGATCCCGCTGATCGATGCCGCCGCGGTGCGCGATCTCGCGGGGAGCGCGCTGGCGATCGCGCTGCTTGCGGCCATCGAGTCGCTCCTCTCTGCAGTCGTCGCCGACGGCATGCTCGGCACCCGGCACCGGCCGAACATGGAGCTCGTGGCGCAGGGCGTCGCCAACCTCGTGTCGCCGATCTTCGGCGGGATCCCCGCCACTGGTGCGATCGCGCGCACGGCGACGAACGTGCGGAGCGGCGGTCGCACGCCGGTCGCCGGCATGATCCACGCGCTCGCCCTGCTCGCGATCCTGCTCTTCTTCGGAAAGTGGGCCGAGTGGATCCCGATCCCGGCGCTCGCCGGCATCCTGCTCGTGATCGCGTGGAACATGAGCGAGTGGCGGCGCTTCGTGCAGCTCTTCCGGATGCCGCGAAGCGACGTGCTCGTGCTGCTGACCACCTTCCTGCTCACGGTGCTCGTCGATCTCACGGTGGCGCTGCAGACCGGGATCGTGCTCGCGGCGCTGCTCTTCATGCGGCGGATGGCCACGCTGTCCCAGGCCGGCTACGTGACGCGGATGCTCTCGGAGGAGGACGACCCGAACGATCCCCTCGCCATCGCGCGCCGCGAGGTGCCGCCGGGTGTCGAGGTCTTCGAGGTGCAGGGAGCGCTCTTCTTCGGCGCGGCGACCAAGTTCCGCGACTCGATCCAGCAGGTCGAAGCACCGGCGCGGGTCCTGATCGTGCGCCTGCGCAGCGTGATCGCGATCGACGCGAGCGGGCTCCACGAGCTCGAGCAGCTCTGTGCCGACAGCGCGCGCGGCGGGACCCGCATCGTCCTCTCGGGTGTCCACGCGCAGCCGCTGGTCGCGCTCGAGCGGAGCGGCCTGCTCGAGCGGATCGGCGCCGAGAACGTCTGCCCCGACATCGACGCCGCACTCGCTCGCGCGCGCGCGCTGGTGCACGCCCCGGCCTGATCGGCTTCGTCCCGCGCGGTCCGCGGATCGGGGCCTGCCCGGCGTTCTGGTGGGACCCGTGGGACGATCCTCCGGTCGGGCCGCCAGCGCCGGGATGACGCGGGGGCTCCCCTCTGCGATACACTCGAAATTTCGCTGAGGAGGATCCCCCGATGAGCCAGATCCCGCCGGCCGGGACGCCGGCCAAGGAGTTCTTCGAGCGCTTCGTGCCCGAGGCGTTCGCTGCCAACCCGATTCCGGACGACGCCAAGCAGGTCGACGTGATGCTCGGCGTACGTCTCGAGGGCGACGGCGGCGGCGAGTGGCGCTTCCATCTGAAGCAGGGCGAGCTCCAGGTCGCTCCGGGCGCGACGGAGGACGCCGCCTTCACCGTGATCCAGAGCGTCGTCGACTGGCGCGGCGCGCTCTGGGAGGGGCGCGGCGGCCCGGTCGGCCGGCTGTCGCAGACGATCTTCCAGTCCGGCGCGGGTGGCGGGGCCTCGGGTGGCGCGAGCGCGCCGAGCGTGCTCGGCACGCTGAACGCGCTCCAGGCTCTGCGCGGCGTGATCAAGATGGTGGTGATGGGCGACAAGGGCGGCGACTGGGCGGTCGCGGTCAAGCTCGGTCCGGGCCCCGTGCCGGCGCAGCCCACCACGACCGTGTCGATCACGGCCGACGATGCCGCCGCGCTCGAGCGCGGCGAGCTCGATCCGATGCAGGCCTTCATGGCGGGCCGGATCCAGGTGGCCGGCGACATCTCGCTGCTGATGCAGATGCAGGCCGCGCAGATGCAGGCCGCCGCCTCACAGCCCGGCAAGGCGTGATCGTTTTGCGGGTCGGGCCGAAGTCGGCTAACCCCTGCGGCCGCGATCGAGCCGGGAGCGCGGGGCGGTAGTTCAACTGGTTAGAGCGCCGGCCTGTCACGTCGGAGGTTGCGGGTTCGAGTCCCGTCCGCCCCGCCACCCGCGCCGCGGCACGCAGTACCCTTGTCGAGAGCCGGCGCATCCCAGAAGCTCGGGTCCGTGAGCGCCGCCTGGATCGTCGATGTCGGCGACGCCGACTTCGAGCGCGAGGTGGTCGAGCGCTCGCGCACGACGCCCGTGGTGGTCGACTTCTGGGCGCCGTGGTGCGGGCCCTGCCGGGTGCTCGGGCCGCTGCTCGAGCGGCTCGCGGATCAGCACCGCGGCGCGTTCGTCCTGGCGCGCGTCGACGTCGATCGAAACCCCGCTCTCGCGCAGGCCTTCCAGGTCCGCAGCATCCCCGCGGTGAAGGCGTTTCGCGATGCGGCGCTCGTCGCGGAGTTCGAGGGCGCCCAGCCCGAGAGCGTGCTGCGGCGCTTCGTCGAGGCGCTGCTTCCGAGCGATGCCGATCGCGCCGCGCAGGCCGGCGAGGCGGCTGCCGCGGCGGGCGATCCCACCCGCGCGGAGGAGCGCTTTCGCGCGGCGCTGGCCCTCGACCCTCGCCATCCGGGAGCCAGCTTGGGCCTTGGCCGCCTCCACGCGGCGCGCGGCGAGGCGGAGCAGGCGCTCGAGTGCCTGGACGGGATCGGGCCCGGCACCCCGGCGTCGGCGGAGGCCGCTCGCCTGGCCGCGTCGCTGCGGACCGGGCAGGCGGGAGGGGGCGACGAGGGCGAGCTCCGCCGCCGTGTCGAGGCGGACCCTGGCGACGCCGCCGCGCGCGTGGAGCTAGGCCGGCTCCTCGCCGCGCGCGGGCAGCACGAGGCCGCTCTCGAGGCGCTGCTCGAGGCCATCCGCCGAGACCCCCATCATGCGGACGACGCCGCGCGGCGCGCCATGCTGGATCTCTTCGAGATCCTGGGGCCCGAGCACCCGCTCACCCAGCGCTACCGCCCCGCGCTCGCCCGCGTCCTGTTCCGCTAGCAATCCGTCCCTCGCATCGTACTCCGGCAAGTCGCGCCTCCGTCCGGTCGATACGGAGGGGGAAGCCACCCGCGAGACGCCATGGCGACCATCCTCGTGATCGACGACTCCGGCTCGGCGCGCGCGGCGATCCGCCAGGCGCTCGAGGCGTCCGGACGCGTCGACCGCATCCTCGAGGCCGGCGACGGCCTGATCGGCCTGCGCCTCCTCCTGGCCGAGGAGATCGACGCCGCGATCTGCGACCTCGAGATGCCGGGCCTCGACGGCGAGAAGCTGCTCGCTGCGCGGCGCTGCCGACCCGGCGGCGAGGAGATCCCCTTCCTGTTCCTGACCGGGAGCCGCGATCCGGAGCGCCTGGTGCGGCTTCTGCGCAGCGGCGCCAGCGACACCATCCCGAAGCCCTTCCATCCCGCGGAGCTGATCGCGCGCCTCGAGCTGCAGCTCCGGCTGCGCCGCCTGCAGTCGGAGCTGCGCGAGAAGAACGCGACGCTCGCGCGGCTCTCCACCACCGACGCGGTGACCGAGCTGCGCTCGCGCCGCTACGTGGGCGAGCTGCTCGCCATCGAGGTGCTGCGCGCCACCCGCTATCGCACGCCGTTGTCGGTGCTGATGGCCGACCTCGATCACTTCAAGCGCATCAACGACGTGCATGGGCACCGCGCAGGCGATGTCGTGCTGGCCGGTGTCGGCGCGGCGATCCGGGGAGCCCTCCGCGCGACCGACGCTGCCGGCCGCTACGGCGGCGAGGAGATCCTGATCGTCCTCCCGCAGACCGACCTCGAAGGCGCGCGCGTGCTGGCCGAACGCCTGCGGCTCGCGGTCGAGCAGGCCGAGTTCGAGATCGGCGGCGCGAGCGTCTCGATCACCGTGAGCGTCGGCGTCGCGTCACTCGGCGGCGACGTGCGAAGCGCCGACGACCTCGTCGAGGCGGCCGACGGTGCCCTCTACGGGGCCAAGGCGGCGGGTCGCAACCGGGTGGTGCTGGCGCGCGCGCTTCCGGGAGTCGATACTCCTCCAGCCAGTCGGACGCCCGAACGCGCCGTCGGGAGGAAGAGATGAGCGAGCCCGAGCGGGAGGAGACGCCGGAGACCGAGCCGGAGGGCGAGGAGGTCCCGCGCAACCCGTTCGACAACCCGCTGTTCCTTCCGGTGCTGCTCTTCGGGCTGGCGCTCTGGTTCGGCTACGACGGCTGGATCAACCAGGACCCGAAGATGCTCGAGCATCTGGCTTTCAACCGCTACGGCTTCGGCTTCCTGGTGGTCGCCTTCGTCTGGTCCGCGATCCGCGCGCGCGCGGAGCTGCGGGCGGCCGCCGAGGCGAAGAAGACACAGTAGCTCAGGCCTTCGGCGCGCTGCGCCTCCGGCGCCACTCCGCCAGACGCCGCGCGATCGCCGCCTCGGCGCCCTCCTCGGTCGGCTCGTAGAATCGCGCATCGCCGAGCGCCGCCGGAAGATTCGGGTCCGCGACGAAGCGCTCCGGCTCGCCGTGCGGGTAGCGGTAGTCGCGCCCGTAGCCGAGCTCGCGCAGAAGCGGCGTCGGTGCGTTGCGCAGGTGGAGCGGGACGGGCAGCGAGCCGTGCTCGCGAGCCGCCTCGCCGGCGCGCTCGATCGCCCGGTAGGACGCGTTGCTCTTCGGCGCGCAGGCGAGGAAGGTCACCGCCTGCCCGAGGTTGATGCGCGCCTCGGGCATCCCGATGCGCTCGACGGCCTGGTACGCGGCGACCGCGAGCGCGAGCGCCGCCGGCTCGGCATTCCCTACGTCCTCGGACGCGAAGACCACCATGCGGCGCGCGAGGAAGCGCGGATCCTCGCCGGCCTCGAGCATGCGCGCCGCCCAGTAGAGCGCGGCGTCGGGGTCGCTCGCGCGCAGGCTCTTGATGAACGCCGACACCACGTTGTAGTGCTCCTCGCGATCGCGATCGTGGAGCAGCACGCGGCGGCCTGCGGCCTGCTGGACGATCTCGGCGCTGAGCACGCCGCGGCCGGCCGCGAGGCTGGCCGCGGCCTCCAGCAGTCCGAGTGCGCGGCGCGCGTCGCCGTCCGCGAGCTCGGCCAGGAGCGCCACCGCACCCGGATCGGCGCGAAGGTCGGAGCTGCCGAGCCCGTGCTCGGCATCGGCGAGCGCGCGCTCGAGCAGCGTCTCGATCGCATCGCGCCCGAGCGGCGCGAGCACGTACACGCGGCAGCGAGAGAGCAGCGGCGCGATCACCTCGAACGAGGGGTTCTCGGTGGTCGCACCGATGAGCGTCACCGTCCCGGCCTCGACATGGGGGAGGAGCGCGTCCTGCTGCGCGCGGTTGAAGCGATGGATCTCGTCGAGGAAGAGCGCCGTGCGGCGGCCGGCCGCAGCCTCGCGCGCGGCGCGCTCGACCACGGCGCGCACCTCCTTCACGCCGGCATGGACGGCCGAGAGCGCCACGAGGACCGTGCGCTTCGGGTCCCCGGCCAGGAGCGCCGCGAGCGTGGTCTTCCCGCAGCCTGGCGGGCCCCACAGGATGAGCGAGGGCAGCGCGCCCGAGTCGACCAGCACGCGGAGCGGCGCTCCGGGGCCGATCAGCGCGTCCTGACCCACCACCTCGTCGAAGGTGCGCGGTCGCATGCGGTCGGCGAGGGGAGGGCGCGCGGCGCGCGCGCTCCGGCGCGGCGGCTCGAAGAGCTCGAGGGAATCGTCGTCCGAGGACACGCCCCGATGCTAGCTTCCCTCCCACCCCGGAAGGCGGCAGCATGGCGATCCGGACCGTCGGAGTGGCGATCAAGCCGGGCGTGCCCCGGGCGGCCGTGGCCGCGCGCGATCTCGCGAAGTGGCTCGATCAGCGCGGCGTCGCGACGCTCTTCGATCCCGACGCCGCCACGGCCGTGGGGCAGCCGGCGGCTTCGCGCGCCGAGCTCGTGCGGCGCGCCGACCTGATCGTGGTGCTCGGCGGCGACGGCACCTTGCTCGCGGTGGCGCGGGCGGTCGAGGATCACCCCGTTCCCATCCTCGGCATCAACCTCGGGACGCTCGGCTTCCTCGCCGAGGTCTCGGTCGACGAGATGGAGCGCGCGCTCGGTCGCGCGCTGGCGGGCGAGCTTCGCATCGAGGAGCGCATGCGGCTCGACGTCGAGCACGCCCGCGGAGGCGCGGTGCTCCGCCGCTATCGCGCGTTGAACGATGCCGTCATCACCAACCGCGGCGCGCTGGCGCGCATCATCGACCTCGAGACGCACGCCGACGGCCAGCCCGTCACGACCTATCACGCCGACGGGCTGATCGTCGCGACGCCCACCGGCTCGACGGCCTACTCGCTGTCGGCGGGCGGCCCGATCCTGCTGCCGGGCGTGCAGTCGTTCCTGCTGACGCCGATCTGCCCGCACACGCTGACGCAGCGGCCGCTGGTGCTGCCGGACTCGGCGCACCTCGAGGTGGTGGTCCACGCGCTGGGCGGCGAGGTGCAGCTCACCGTCGACGGGCAGCACGGCGATCGCCTGGAGGACGGCGACCGCGTGCGCGTGCAGCGCTCCGCGCACCCCGCCCACCTCCTGGTGGCGCCCCTGCGCAGCCGCTTCGAGGTGCTGCGCAACAAGCTTCGCTGGGGCGAGCGTTGATCGAGACGCTGCGGATCGCGGATCTCGCCGTGGTCGAGAGCGCCGAGCTCGAGTTCGGACCGGGCCTGAACGTGCTGACGGGCGAGACCGGCGCGGGAAAGTCGATCGTGCTCGGCGCGCTCGCCCTGCTGGCCGGAGCGCGCGCGGCCGGCGACGCCGTGCGCGAAGGCGCCGAGGAGGCGCGCGTCGAGGCCGTGTTCCGCACCGCGGGGCTTCCCGATCTCGAGGCGGAGCTCGCCGCGCGCGGGCTCGCGACGGACGACCACGAGCTGGTGGTGTCGCGCAGCGTGAGCCGCACCGGGCGCAGCCGCGCGCAGGTCGGCGGTCGACTCGTTCCGGTGTCGGTGCTCGCCGAGCTGTTTGCCGGCCGGCTCGAGATTTCGAGCCAGCACGAGTCTCAGGCGCTGCGGCGCGCCGAGAGCCACGGCCGGCTGCTCGACGCTTTCGGGGGCCTCGAGGCCGTGCGCGCGCGCGTCGAGCAGGGCCATGCCGCTCTGCGCGCGCTGCGTGCGGAGCGCGAGCGGCTCGAGGCGGACACCGAGGAGCGCGCCCGCCGCCGCGACTTCCTCGCCTTCCAGCTCGGCGAGATCGACGCGGCGCGGCTCGCCCCGGGCGAGCTCGACGCGCTGCCCGCCGAGCATGCGCGGCTCGCGCACGCCGAGGCGCTGCGCGCCGCGGCGGCGAGCGCCGCGGCGCGGCTCTCGGGCGATGCGGCGCAGGCGGATGCGCCGGGAGCCTGCGACCTGGTCGGGGGCGCCGCTCGCGAGCTCGAGCCGCTGCTGCGGATCGACCCGGCGCTGGCGGCGCTCGCCGAGCGGCTGCGCGCAGCGGCGAGCGAGCTCGCCGATGCGGCGCGCGATCTCGAGCGCTACGCGGACGGCGTCGACGTCGATCCCTCGCGGCGCGCGGCGGTGGAGGAGCGCCTCGCCGAGCTCGAGCGGCTGCGGCGCAAGTACGGGCGCGGCGAGGCGGAGATCGCCGCCCAGCGAGAGCGGCTGGCCGCCGAGCTGGACGCGATCGCCGGCAGCGACGACCGCGGCCGCGAGCTCGCGGCGCGCGAGGTCGAGCGCGCCTCGCAGCTTGCGGCCGACGCCGCGGAGCTGTCGCAGGGCCGGCGCGCGGCCGCGGGCCACCTCGCCGGCGAGGTGGAGGGCGCGCTCGCCGGGCTCGCGCTGCCCGGTGCGCGCCTGGTGGTGGGCCTCGAGCCCGTCCTCGCCCCGGACGGCCTTCCGTGCGGCGCGACCGGCGCCGAGCAGGTCGAGCTGCTCTTCTCCGCGGACCGCGGCGGAAGCCCGCGGCCGCTGCGCAAGGTGGCGTCGGGGGGCGAGCTGTCGCGCCTCTTCCTCGCGCTCAAGAATGCACTGCGCCGGAGCGAGGCCGGCATGGTGCTGGTGTTCGACGAGGTCGACGCCGGAATCGGCGGACACACGGCAGACCGCGTGGGCGCCGTGCTGGCGGAGCTCGCCGCCGACCACCAGGTGCTCTGCATCACGCACCTGCCGCAGATCGCCGCCCAGGCCGCGACGCATCTGCGCGTCGAGAAGAGCGCGCGCGACGGCCGCGCAGGGACTCGGGTGGTGCAGCTCGCCGCCGCGCAGCGCGTCGAGGAGCTGGCGCGTATGGCGGGGGGCGCCGCCGTCACCGAGGCGACGCGCCGGCATGCCCGCGAGCTGCTGCGCGGCGGCCGCAGGAGCCGTGGGACCGAGCGGGCCGTCACCCCGCCGGGCGAGCGGTCGCCGCGATAAAGCCCGCGCCGCGGCGCTCCGAAGAGCCACGCGGGCGCGAGCGCCCGTGGAGGAGCCATGGAGCCCTCGAATCCGGCCGCTCCCGAGCGCGCCGCCGGTCGGCCGGTGCCCCCGGGCGCACAGATCCGCGTCATGGCGGGCTTCTTCGAGGGCCTCGAGCTCCCGATCGACCGCGAGTGGCTCGTGATCGGGCGCGGCAAGAGCGCGGAGATCATGATCGCCGAGCCGACCATCTCGCGCGCGCACGCCGCAATCGGCTACGACGGCGGCGGCTTCTTCGTACAGGACCTGCGCAGCACCAACGGGACGCTGGTGAACGGCGAGCGCCGCGAGCGCGCGTCGCTCCGCGACCACGACGAGATCCAGATCGGACGGCTCCACCTCCTCGTGCGGCTGCCCGCGCTCGAGAACGGCGACGCGGCGAGCCGCTGAGCGCGCCGCGCGCGCTTTGCCCCGCCCGGAGCCGTTCCCTACCTTCCCCGAACCCGCCCCCGGAGCCCATCCGCACCTCGATGTTCCAAGCCGTCGCACGCAAGATCTTCGGGACCCAGAACGATCGCGAGCTCAAGCGCATCGTGCCGATCGTGGAGCGCGTCTGCGCGCTCGAGCCCGAGACGGCGAAGCTCTCGGACGCGGCGCTCGCGGCTCGCACCGCGTCGTTCCGGCAGCGGCTCGAGAACGGGGAGCCGCTCGACGACCTGCTCCCCGAGGCGTTCGCGACCGTCCGCGAGGCCGCCAAGCGCACGCTCGGGCAGCGCCACTACGACGTCCAGCTCGTCGGCGGCGTGGTGCTGCACGAGGGCACCATCGCCGAGATGAAGACCGGTGAGGGCAAGACGCTGGTCGCGACGCTGCCCGCCTACCTGAATGCGCTCGGTGGGCGCGGGGTCCACATCGTCACCGTGAACGACTACCTGGCGCGGCGCGACGCCGAGTGGATGGGCCAGGTGCACCGTTTCCTCGGGCTCTCGGTCGGCGTGATCGTGCACGACCTCGACGACGCCCAACGCCAGGCCTCGTACGCGGCCGACATCACCTATGGCACCAACAACGAGTACGGCTTCGACTACCTGCGCGACAACATGAAGCGCGCGCTCGCCTACTGCGTGCAGCGCGAGCTGCACTACGCGATCGTCGACGAGGTCGACTCGATCCTGATCGATGAGGCGCGGACGCCTCTCATCATCTCCGGTCCCTCGGAGGAGAACACGCAGCTCTACGGGGTCGCCGACCGCGTGGTGCGCCAGCTCAAGGCCGGAACCAAGGGCGATCCCATGAAGGGGATCGAGGAGACCGGGGAGTTCTGGTTCGACGAGAAGGACCACGTGGCGGCGCTGACCGAGGAGGGCGTGCATCGGGTTGAGCAGCTCCTGCGCATCGCGAACCTCTACGACCCCGAGATGCTGCCCGTGAACCACGCGGTCAACCAGGCGCTGATCGCCCACGCGCTCAAGAAGCTCGACGTGGACTACGTGGTCAAGCAGGGCGAGAGCGGCAAGCCCGAGGTGGTGATCGTCGACGAGTTCACCGGCCGGCTGATGCCGGGCCGGCGCTGGTCCGACGGCCTGCACCAGGCGGTCGAGGCGAAGGAGGGGATCCCGATCCAGAGCGAGAACCAGACGCTCGCCTCGATCACCTTCCAGAACTACTTCCGCATGTACGAGAAGCTCTCGGGCATGACCGGCACCGCCGACACCGAGGCGCCCGAGTTCGCCAAGATCTACGACCTCGACGTGACCGTGATCCCGCCGAACCGGCCGATGATCCGCGACGACCTCGCCGACCAGATCTACAAGACCAAGGGCGAGAAGTTCGACGCGGTCGTCGAGGACATCAAGCAGCGCCACGAGAAGGGCCAGCCGATCCTGGTCGGCACCATCGCGATCGAGACCTCGGAGATGTTCTCCGGCAAGCTCAAGCGCGCCGGGATCCGCCACAACGTGCTGAACGCCAAGCAGCACGAGCGCGAGGCCGAGATCGTCGCGCAGGCCGGCGCCCGGGGCGCCGTGACGATCTCGACCAACATGGCCGGCCGCGGCACGGACATCCTGCTCGGGGGCAATCCCGAGTACCTCGCGCTCGCCAAGTGCGGGCACGATCGGGCGCACCCGGAATTCGCGAAGTGGCAGGCGCACTTCGAGGCGAAGTGTGCGACGGAGCGCGAGGAGGTGGTGGCCGCGGGCGGGCTCCACATCATCGGTACGGAGCGCCACGAGAGCCGCCGCATCGACAACCAGCTCCGCGGGCGCTCCGGCCGGCAGGGTGATCCCGGCTCGAGCCGCTTCTACCTCTCGCTCGAGGACGACCTGCTGCGGCTCTTCGGGTCCGAGCGCATCCAGGGCTGGATGGAGCGCCTCGGCCTGGAGGAGGGCGAGGCGATCGAGCACCGCTTCGTGACGCGCGCCATCGAGAACGCCCAGAAGAAGGTGGAGGCGCGCAACTTCGACGTCCGCAAGCACCTGCTCGACTACGACGACGTGATGAACAAGCAGCGCCAGGCCTTCTACGGCCGGCGCCGCACCGCGCTCGCCAGCGAAGAGGTCCATGACGAGGTGCTGGAGATGGTCGAGGGCGTGCTCGTCGGGATCCTCGACGCGCACTGGCCCGAGAAGGGCGATCCGGAGCCCGAGCAGCTCGCCGCGCTCGCGCGCGCCGTCGAGGTGCAGTTCGGCGCCGCCTTCGACCCGCGCCAGCCGCCGTTCGCGACGGAGGGCGGCGCGCTCGTCGAGAAGGACGCGCTCGGGCGCGCGATCCACGAGCGCCTGCTGGCGATCCTCGACGAGAAGGAGCGCCGCTGGGAGGAGCTGCGCGAGCGCTACCCGACCGTCGGGCTGATCTCGCATCGACAGCTCGAGCGCGACGTCCTGCTGCGCACGCTCGACCGCCTGTGGAAGGATCACCTGTACTCGATGGACTCGCTGCGCGACGGCATCCGCTTCCGCGGCTACGCGCAGCGCGATCCCAAGGTCGAGTACGCGCGCGAGGGCTTCGCGCTGTTCGAGGACATGAACGACCGCATCGACGCGCAGGCGAGCGAGGAGATCTTCAAGGTCTGGATCGACGAGCAGCGCCTGGCCGCCGCTGCGGGGCCCGCCACGCCGCCGCCCGCCGCGGGCGATGCGGCACAGCCTGCCGCCGCGCCGCAGGCGCGCCCGGCCGCCGCGTCCCCGCGCGCGGCCCCGCTCGGCGCTCCCCCGCGGCCGGCAGGACCTCCGCCCCGCCCGAGCGGCGCCGCAGCGCCCTCGAGCAAGGTCGGCCGCAACGATCCGTGCCCGTGCGGAAGCGGCAAGAAGTACAAGCGTTGCTGCGGCGCGTAGGTTGATCGCCCACCCGAGCGCCTCGCGATCCGCCGCCGTGCCCGGCTTCCGGGCCGCCGGCGTGCGCTGCGGCATCAAGCGGCAGGGACTCGATCTCGCGCTCATCGCGAGCGACGGCCCTGCGGCGGCGGCGGGCGTCTTCACGCGCTCGAGCGTGGTCGGCGCGCCGGTGGAGCTCTCGCGCGAGCGGGTGCGCAGCGGACGCGCGCGCGTCATCGTGGCCAACAGCGGCGTCTCGAACGTGGCGATGGGTGCGCGCGGCCGCGCCGACGCCCGCGCCATGACCGCGGCGGCTGCGCGCGCCCTCGGCTGCCGGCCGGAGGAGGTGCTGGTCGCGTCGACGGGCGTGATCGGGCACCCCCTCCCGATCGCGCGCATCCGCGCGGGCCTGCCGCGCGCGGTGCGTTCACTGCGCGGTGACGGCCTCGGCGCCGCGGCGCGCGCGATCATGACCACCGACACGATCCCGAAGGTCGCGGTGTTGCACACGCGCATCGACGGGCGCCGCGTCACGCTCGCCGGGATCGCCAAGGGCTCTGGGATGATCGAGCCCAACCTGGCGACGATGCTCTCGTTCCTCTTGACCGACGCGGCCGTGGCGCCACCGCT
>Ga0335070_10002012_pt1 | contig 23663 bp, 22 predicted proteins | sample Lox_Sample_13_FD_206722 | JGI IMG/M metagenome (GOLD analysis project Ga0335070, IMG submission 206722) | Soil microbial communities from Loxahatchee National Wildlife Refuge, Florida, United States - Lox_Sample_1.3 | ecosystem: Environmental > Terrestrial > Soil > Wetlands | place: USA...
TTGGCCCGGTCCTCGTCGGTGAAGCCCTGCGGCCACACGTAGCCGCGGTCCTCGGTGTTCCGCATGCCGACCGGCCAGATGACGTCGAGGTGGCGGTTCTCCAGCACGCCCCCCTTCCAGAACGCGAGCATCCCGTCCCGGTTGTTGAACCAGTCGTACTCCGGCCGCACGCCGCGCTCGGCGGCGAGGTTGAAGCGGGTGAGGCCGAACGGGTTCGAGACCAGGATGTCGTAGTGGTGCGAGGTGTAGTAGAGGCCCCAGTCGCTCGCCAGCTCCTGCACCTCGTAGCGGCGGTGCACCCGGGTGTACGGCGCCACCATGTTCATCCGGAGCCGCAGCGCCGTCTCGAAGAACCGCTTGTACCAGTCGAGCGGCACGTCGCCGAGCTGGTCGGGGTAGCCCTGCGCGTTGAACGGCCGGGGCAGGATGTCCTCGTCGTCGTGGAAGAAGCCGCGGTACTTGAAGGTCGGCGGCCCCTGCATCCAGCGCACGGCCTTCAGCACCAGCGGGTCGTGGTGCTCGGGCAGGTAGCCGGTCCACAGGTACAGCGGGTCGATGCCCAGCCGCTCCGAGAGCGTGTACGCCGCGAACGCGGTGCCGCGCGGATTGGAGCCCACCAGCCACACGGTCTTCGGCGCCGTCACGATGCGGTAGGCCTCCCACTGGCCGGCCATCCCGCGCACGTCCACGTCCCTGGGGAGCGGCACGGACCCGAGAGTCGCCATCCGGATGGCGACGCGCCCGGCGGTCGGGGCCGCCACGATCGGCGGCCGCCAGCCGCTGATCTTCTCGATGTCGCCGGCCAGGAAGGTCGCGGCCTGCCGGACGTTGAGCGGCTCGTCCGGCGACAGCACGATCTCGGCGCCGCTGCCGCCGCCGGCCAGCACGACGTCGCCGGCCGCCGCGGGTCCGGCCTGGACCCAGCTGCCGCGCACCGGGCCCGACCAGGGCGCGGGAGCGGCAGGGGCGGCGGTCTGGGCGGCAAGGGTCGTGGTGAAGGAGAGAACGGCGATTGACAGCAGGGAGACCACGGACATCCGGCGCTGGCTCATGGCTCGCTCGCGACTGGAGGATTCGCCTGGCCCGGCACCGCGGCGCCCGCGGCCGGGCCACGGACCGAGTGATAAAGTCACAAGACGTCTACAACTTCCCGCCCGGCGGCGGCGGGCGCAACCCCGAATCCCGCGGCGCCGCGAGGCCATTCCCGGCGCGGGCCGGGAGCCGCCGGCGCGGCCCGGCGCGCCGGCTCAGCACTCGATCACGACCTTGATGCCCTCCCGGCGCTGCGCCACCGCGAAGGCGCGGCCCACCTCCGCCAGCGGGAAGCGGTGCGTGACCTGCGAGCGCACGTCCACCCGTCCGCTCTCGACCAGCGCGATGGTGCGCGGGTAGGTGTGCCTCATCCGGTGCACGACGCGGATGGCGAGGTCCTTGCGGCGGGCGACGGACGCCGGGAACGACGTGCGGTCCTCGCACGGGATCCCGATCAGGATCGCGCGGCCGCCGGGTCGCGCCGCGGCGATCGCGGCCTCCACCGCGCCGGGCTCCCCGGAGGCGTCGAAGGTCACGTCCACCCCGCGGCCGCCCGTCGCCCGCAGGATCGCGTCCGCCTCGCGGCCGCCGGCCGCCTCCAGCGCGGTCGCGCCGAAGCGGCGCGCGGCCTCCAGGCGGTGCGGCAGCGCCGCGAGGTCGGTGGCGAAGATGCGGGCGGCCCCCGCCGCGCGGGCGATCTGGATCACCGACAGGCCGATGGTGCCGCAGCCGAAGACGCCGACGGTCATGCCCGGCTTCACCTCGCCCAGGTCCGCGGCGTACAGCGCCACGCCCAGGGGCTCGAGCATCGCGCCGTCGCTGTCCGAGAGCGCCGCCGGCAGCGGCACCAGGCAGCGCTCCGGCCAGGCGACGTAGCCGCGGAGCGCGCCGTCCTGCGGCGCGTGGCCGGCGAACCGGAGGTTCGCGCAGAGGTTGACCTCGCCCCGCTCGCAGTACTCGCACCGGCCGCAGGTCTGCGCCGGGTCGATGGCGACCCGCTCGCCCGTCCGGGCGCCGCTCTCGATCACGCCCGCGCACTCGTGGCCGAGGACCAGGGGCGCCGCGATGCGGTCGTCGCCGATCCGCCCCTCCTGCCACCAGTGGACGTCCGAGCCGCACACCCCGACGGCCGTCACGCGCACCAGCGCCTCGCCGGGGCCCGGGCTGGGCACCGGCTCGTCGTGGAGCCGCAGATCGCCGGCCCCGTGAATGCGTGCCACCTGCATGGGGGATCCTCGTCGAAGGGTCGCGCGCCGGCCTGCCGCCGCGCCCGGCCGCGGGTCGTCGCCCCCTATCGTAGCCCTTCCGCAATCGATGTCAAACACCGTATCGTTGCGCGGCGCCGACGGGGCGCCATGGCCCGGGAGGGGACGCGGTGGGCGAGCGGTTCGAAACCATCATCCTGATCGGCCGCCCGGCGGCCGGGAAGAGCGAAGTCATCGACTACCTCAGGCAGACGGGCGAGGCCGACCGCGCGCGGCGGTTCCGCGTCGGCCCGCTGGTCGAGTTCGACGACTTCCCCTTCGTGTGGGAGACCTTCGAGATCGACGACCTGCTCGAGCGGGTCGGCGAGCCGCGCGTCTTCACCACCCGGGACTACTTCTTCAAGAGCGAGCGGCTCTGGGACCTGTTCATCGAGCGGATCAACCTCGAGTTCCGGAAGGCGCTGGCCCGCGATCCCGCGTTCACGACGACGCACACCGCCCTGGTGGAGTTCTCCCGCGGCGGCGAGCGCGGGTTCGCCGAGGCGTTCGGACGGCTGAGCGACGAGATCCTGGGCCGCGCGGGCATCGTCTACATCAACGTCTCCTACCAGGAGTCGGTGCGGAAGAACCGGCGGCGCTTCGATCCCTCCCGGGCGGACTCGATCCTCTACCATTCGCTCCCGGACGCGAAGATGGAGCGCTACTACCAGACCAACGACTGGGAGCGGCTGTCCGCGGGACGGAAGACCGGCCGGATCCGGGTCCGCGGCTTCGACGTGCCGTTCGCGGTGTTCGACAACGAGCCGGAGCGGACCGACGATCCCGCCAGGCTCGGTCCGGCGCTGGAGGACGTGTTCGGCCGGCTGTGGGCCCAGATGCACGCCGCGGCCGCGAGCTAGGAGAGCCGTCCGATGCCCAACCCGATGGGGCACAGCCGCGCGTACCGCAACCGGAGGTTCCTGAACTGGTTCCCGCTCGGCCTCACGTACGCGACCTTCTACATGGGCCGCTACAACCTGAACGTGTCCTCGTCCGCGCTCATGGAGCACTTCCACCTGGACAAGGCGCAGTTCGGGACGATCGCGACGGCGGGGTTCTGGACCTACGCGCTCTCCGTGATCGTGAACGGCCCGCTGTCCGACCGGATCGGGGGCAAGAAGGCGATCCTCATCGGCGCCGCCGGCACCGCCGCGCTGAACCTGGTCATCGGCCTGCTGTTCCTGGCCGGATGGCAGACCAAGATCGTGGTCGGGATGTCGCTGCTGTTCGCCGTCAGCCAGTACTTCCAGTCGTACGGCGCGATGTCCATCGTGAAGGCGAACGCGCCGTGGTTCCACGTGAAGGAGCGCGGGGTGTTCGGCGGGATCTTCGGCGTGATGATCTCGAGCGGCTACCTGCTCGCCCTTGGCGTGGGCGGGTGGATCCTGGCGCACTTCGCCTGGTACTGGGTGTTCCTGATCCCGGCGGCGGCCATCGGCGCGATGGCGGTGGTGGATGCGGTCCTGGTCAAGAACACGCCGGCCGAGGCCGGCTTCCCGAACCTCGACACCGGGGACGCCACGGCGCACGACCCCGATCGCGACCAGCCCGTGGACTGGCACCATCTCGCGACGCGCGTCTTCACGAACCCCATCATCGTCACCCTGGCCGTCGCGGAGTTCTGCACGGGCTTCGTCCGGCAGGGGCTCATGCTGTGGTTCGTGCCGTTCCTCAAGGAGGTGCACCACGTCGCCCCGGGAACGCGCCTGTTCGACGTCGCGTCGCTCGGCGTCACGGCCGGCGGCGTCGTGGGCGCCCTCCTGGCCGGCTACCTGTCGGACCGCGTGTTCGGGTCCCGGCGCCCGCCGGTCGCGCTGGTCTTCTACCTCGCCCAGATCGCGAGCCTGTTCGTCCTCGGGCGCGCCGCGGCGCCGGCCCTGGCCGCCTTCATGATCGGGTTCACGTGCATCTGGATCTTCGGCGTGCACGGGATGCTCACCGGCACGGCCTCGATGGACTTCGGCGGGTCGAAGGGTGCGGCCACCGTGGCCGGCCTCCTCGACGGCGTGCAGTACCTCGCCTCCGGGCTCACCGGCTTCCTGCTGGGCCACTTCCTCGACGCCTGGGGCTGGAGCGTCTGGACCTGGATGATCATGCCGTTCTCGCTCGTCGGCGCGCTGCTGATGACGCGACTGTGGAACGAGACGCCGCTCAAGGCGCGCGCGGCGCGTTGACCGCGCCCGCGTGGCGGACGGGCCGGCGCGGCGAGTGCGAGGAGCGGTGGCTCGAAGAGCGGCACCCCTCGTACGCCGCCTGCCGCCGGCGGAGGCGCGAGCTCATCTCGCTCGTGTACTGAAGCGGCGCGCCGTTCTCCGGACCGGCAGCCGGCCCGCCGCCGGAGATGGCCCCGGCGCTCGAGGATCGGGGGCCGCTGGACACCCGACCCGACCCATGTCAGTATTCGCGCTTCCCAAAACCCGGAGCAGCAGCGATGAAAGCCTCCGCCTACGCGCTGGCGACCGCCTTGTGCGCGGTGCCGGCCCTGGCCGCAGCCCAGAACCCGGTGTCCGACGCCTACCGTGCCCAGACGGAGCGGGCGACGCGGATCATCACCGCCGCGCTCGAGTCGTTCCCGGCGGACAAGTGGACGTACAGCCCGACGCCGGCGCAGATGTCGGTCCGGGCGATCGCGGTGCACCTGGTGGAAGAGGGCAACTACTGGCTCTGCTCGCACGCGACCGGCGTGGCCGAGCCGCAGCGCACCAAGGTGGACACCATGTCGTCGAAGGAAACCCTGCTGACGGCGCTGCGCGCGAGCTTCGACTTCTGCAAGAGCTCGGCGGCGAACCTGTCGGACGCGACGCTCGCCGACTCCGTGGAGTCGTTCGGGCCGCGGAAGACCACGCGCGCCAACATGGTCCTCATCACCGTGGGCGACTGGGCGGACCACTACAGCCAGCTGGCGAACTACATGCGGCTGAACAACATGGTGCCGCCGACCGCGCGCCGGGGGCAGATGTAGAAGCGGGGTGCAGGGTGCAGGGTGTAGGCGCGCCTTCCACGCCCTGCACCCTCACACCCCGCACCCACCACGCGTTTCGCCGTGCGGCCGACGAGGTTCCCCGCGTGAAACCGAGGTTCTTCCCCAGCGCGTCGGCGTTCCGTCGCTGGCTCGACGCCCATCATGCCTCTTCTCCCGAGCTCCTCGTCGGCTTCTACAAGGTCACGAGCGGCAGGGCCTCGATCACCTACGCCGAGGCGCTGGACGCCGCCCTGTGCTTCGGCTGGATCGACGGCGTCCGGACCGGACGCGACGCGGCGAGCTACACCATCCGCTTCACGCCGCGCCGGCCGGGCAGCATCTGGAGCCGGGTGAACCTGCGCCACGTCCGCCGTCTCACCGCGGCGGGGCTCATGGCGCCCGCGGGACTCGAGGCGTTCCGGGAACGGAACCGCGCCAGGAGCGGGCTGTACTCGTTCGAGAACCGCCCGCGCGCCCTCGCGCCCGCGTACGCCCGGACGTTCAAGGCGAACCGCCGCGCGTGGGCGTGGTTCGCGGCCCAGGCGCCGTGGTACCGGCGGACGACGGCCTTCTGGGTGATGAGCGCCAGGAAGGAGGAGACGCGGCTCCGCCGCCTCGCCGCCCTGATCGCCAGCTCCGCCAGGGGCTCGAAGGTGCCGCAGCTGATCCCGACCGCGAAGGAGCGCCGCGCGGCGCGCGCGTAGCGCCATACCGTAGTCCTCCACTCGCTTTTGGGGCGGCCGCGCTCTTGTCCGCCGGCGCGCTCGCCCACACCTTGCCCGCAGCGCAGCCGCCCGCGCGGACCCGCGCGCCGACCTCGCCTCTGGTGGAGGCTTCCGACATGACGCTCCCGCTGATCCGGACCAGCATCGGCCCCGCGGCCGCGCTCCTGCTCGCGACCGCGTGCGTATCGCTCGACGACAACACCACCGGCCCCGGCTCGGTGAACACCCCGGTGGTCGGGGCCGCCGGACAGGGCGTCTCGTTCACCGTGTCCGCGCGCGGCTTCACCTTCGACCAGACCTACGCCGGTCCCACGGCCGGCGACTCGCTCGCGGTCGGTCTGGTGGTGTCGGCCTACGGGGGCGGCAGCGCGCTGGTCGAGATCGTCGACGGGAACGCCGCGAAACAGCTGTCGCTGCCGGTCACGGGGAACCTGGTGCAGGGACAGACCACCGAGGTGCACGGCACGCCGCCGTACTCGGTGCACGTGAAGTTCACCAACTTCACCGGCGTGTTCGTGCTCGGCGTCGGGGTGTGACCGCGGCCGCGGCGCGCCGGCCCGCCGCACCCGGCTCCGGGCGCGGTCCAGGGCGGGTCGCCTTTCCGAGCCGAAGGCCCTAGATTGCCTCCACAGGCCCGCGCCGGGTTCCGGCGCGGGCCGTTTCTCCCTCACACAGCACGAGTCTCGATCCGGAGTCGCGCATGCGCTCGCCACGCACCGACGGGCCCGGGGTGTCGTCCACGGCCGCGACGACGGACCCCGGCATCCAGGTCAGGGGTCCGGTCGCGCCGGAGCACGCCGCGGTCCTGAGCGACGGCGCGCTGCAGTTCGTCGCGACCCTCGCCCGCAGGTTCGACGCCCGCCGCCGCGAGCTGCTGGCCGCGCGGAAGGCCCGCCAGCTCGAGATCCAGGACGGCCGGATGCCGGACTTCCTCGACGCGACGCGACAGGTGCGGGCGAGAGAGTGGACCGTGGCGCCGATCCCCGCCGACCTCGCCGACCGCCGGGTCGAGATCACCGGCCCGGTGGACCGGAAGATGATCATCAACGCGCTGAACTCCGGCGCGCGCGTGTACATGGCGGACTTCGAGGACGCGCACTCGCCCACCTGGGCGAACACGCTCGACGGGCAGGTCAACCTGCGCGACGCGGTCCGCGGCACCATCGCCTTCACCAGCCCCGAGGGGAAGCGGTACGGACTCGCCGAGCGCGTCGCCACGCTGGTGGTGCGCCCGCGCGGCTGGCACCTGGTCGAGAAGCACCTCGTGGTGGACGGCCAGCCCGTCTCCGGCTCGCTGTTCGACTTCGGGCTCTACTTCTACCACAACGCCGCCGCGCTGATCGCCAAGGGCACCGGGCCGTACTTCTACCTGCCCAAGATGGAGAGCCACGCGGAGGCGCGCCTCTGGAACGACGTGTTCGTGGCGGCGCAGGACGCGCTCGGCATTCCGCGCGGGACGATCCGCGCCACGGTGCTGATCGAGACCATCCTCGCCGCGTTCGAGACCGACGAGATCCTGTGGGAGCTGCGCGACCACTCGGCGGGGCTCAACTGCGGACGGTGGGACTACATCTTCAGCTTCATCAAGAAGTTCCGGCACCGCCCCGACTTCGTGCTGCCCGACCGCGCCTCGGTCGGGATGGACCGGCCGTTCCTCCATGCCTACGTGCAGCTGGTCATCCGCTCCTGCCACCGCCGCGGCATCCACGCCATGGGCGGGATGGCGGCCCAGGTGCCGATCAAGAACGACCCGGCCGCCAACGCGGCCGCGCTGGAGAAGGTCCGCCAGGACAAGCTGCGGGAGGTGAAGGCGGGCCACGACGGCACGTGGGTCGCGCACCCCGGCCTCGTGCCGATCGCGCTCGAAGCGTTCGACGCCGGCATGCCGCAGCCCAACCAGATCGGGCGGCGGCTCGACGACGTGACCGTGCCGGCGGCCGACCTGCTGGCCGTGCCGCCGGGCGAGATCACCGAGCGGGGCCTGCGGACCAACGTGGACGTCGGCATCCAGTACCTCGAGGCCTGGCTGCGCGGCACCGGGTGCGTGCCGATCTACAACCTGATGGAGGACGCCGCCACCGCCGAGATCTCGCGCACCCAGGTGTGGCAGTGGGTGCGGCACGGCGCGAGGCTCGCCGACGGGCGGCGCGTCACGCCCGAGCTGGTGCGCGCCACCATCGCCGAGGAGCTGGAGAAGATCCGCGGCCTGGTGGGCGCGGCGCGCTTCGACGCCGGCAAGTTCGATCTCGCCTCGCGGCTGTTCGACCAGATGATGACGGGCGGCGAGTTCGCGGAGTTCCTGACGCTCGTCGCCTACGACCACCTCGACTGACCGGGGATCGCATGGACAAGACCGCGTTCGTCCAGAAGCTGCAGCACCGCTGGGCCACCGACCCGCGCTGGGCCGGCATCACGCGGCCGTACACGGCGGAGGACGTCTGGCGGCTCCGCGGCACCGTGGAGATCGAGCACTCCCTCGCCCGCCAGGGTGCGGCGCGGCTGTGGCGGCTCCTGGGCGAGCCCGGGTGCGTCGCCGCGCTGTCGGCCATGACCGGCAACCAGGCCGTGCAGGAGGTGCGCGCCGGTCTCAAGGCGGTCTACCTCAGCGGCTGGCAGGTGGCGGGCGACATGAACGACGCCGCCCAGACCTACCCGGACCAGAGCCTCTACCCCTCGGGCAGCGTGCCCAACCTGATCCGGCGCCTCAACAACGCGCTGATCCGCGCCGACCAGATCCACCACCTGGGCGGCGACGACTCCATCCACTGGATGGCCCCCATCGTGGCGGACGCCGAGGCCGGCTTCGGCGGCGCGCCGCACGCCTTCGAGCTGATGAAGGCGATGATCGAGGCGGGCGCGGCCGGCGTGCACTTCGAGGACCAGCTCTCGTCGGTGAAGAAGTGCGGGCACCTCGGGGGCAAGGTCGTGGTGCCCACCCGGGAGTTCGTCGCCAAGCTGGTGGCGGCGCGGCTCGCGGCCGACGTGTGCGGCGTGGACACGCTCCTGATCGCGCGCACCGACGCGCTCTCGGCCAACATCCTCGCCAACGACATCGACCCCTACGACCGCCCGTTCCTCACCGGCGAGCGGACCCACGAGGGGTTCCACTACGTGCGCTGCGGCCTGGAGGCCGCGGTGGCGCGCGGCCGCGCCTACGCGCCGTACGCCGACATGATCTGGTGCGAGACCGCCACCCCGGACGTGGGCGAGGCGCGCGAGTTCGCCGCCGGCGTCCACGAGCAGTTCCCGGGCAAGCCGCTCGCCTACAACTGCTCGCCGTCGTTCAACTGGAAGAAGCACCTCACGCCGGAGCAGATCGAGGGCTTCCGCGAGGAGCTGGCGGCGATGGGCTACAAGTTCCAGTTCGTCACCCTGTCCGCCTTCCACGCCAACAACCTCGCCATGTTCACGCTCGCGGCCGAATACCGCGACCGCGGGATGGCGGGCTACGCCGCGCTCCAGTCGCGCGAGTTCGACGCCGAGCGCGAGGGCTACGAGGCCCTCAAGCACCAGTCGTTCGTCGGCGCCGGCTACTTCGACGAGATCACGACGCTGGTGACGGGCGGCCTGTCGTCCACGCTGGCGATGGAGGGCTCGACCGAGGCCGCGCAGTTCACCGAGGTGGTCCACCCCAGGCACCGCGTGCCCGGCACCCGCGTGACGCCCCCCCCCTCGAGCCGCGTCTAGGTGCCGGAACAGAGCGCGACGGCGATGACGGGCGATGGCTCCGCGGCCGGGCCGGCGTTCCCGATGCGCCCCATCGGGATCGTCCGCTCCCCGTACGCCGACGTCACCCAGGTGCCCAGGGGTCCGGGCGCGAAACACGAGGCGGAGGGGGTGCTCGAGATCGAGCCGGAGCTCGAGCCGGGCCTCGCCGACATCGAGGGCTTCAGCCACCTCTACGTGCTGTGGGTCTTCGACCGGGCCGATCCGCCGAGCCTCGTGGCCACGCCGCCGACCGACGACCGGCCGCACGGCGTGTTCTCCACCCGCTCGCCCGCGCGGCCCAACCCGATCGGCCTGACGGTGGTCCGGCTGCTCAGGCGCGAGGGGCGTCGCCTCCTCGTGCACGGCGTGGACATGCTCGACAAGACGCCGATCCTGGACATCAAGCCGTATCTGTCGAGTGTGCCCGCGGCCGAGATCAGGCGGGGCTGGATGGAGGAGGCCGAGCGGCGGAGGGGCCGGGGGTCTGGGGACTCAAGGGCCCCCAACCCCTCTTGACACGAGAGCATAAATAGCGATATTACTATGTCGCTATGATTGGCTGAGGATTCGAACCGTTCGAGGAGACCGTGCCCGCCTACGACTACCGCTGCCAGGACTGTGGCACCCGATTCGAAGTCCGGATGTCGATGGCCGCCTACGCGGAGGGCGCGAAGCCGCGGTGTGACGCCTGCGGCTCGCCCCGCGTCGAGCGCGCCTTCACTGCGGTCAGCGTGCTGACGGGGAGCCGCGGGTCGACCTCGCCGGCGGGCGCGGCGTGCGGCGGCGGCACTCGCAGCGGGTTCAGCTGAGCGAGTTGAGTGGCCGCCCCGTGGGGGCGGATGACCGTGCGGATGGAAAGCGAGCGGGGGCAGCGCATGGCTGCCCCCGCTCCTCGTTCAACCGGACCTTCCGGCGGCTCCGGCCGCCGGCTCAGCGCACGATCACCGTGGACGTGCCGTGCACCCCCTCGCTGGTGGCGGTGAGCGTCACGGTGCCGCTGTGGGCCCCCCTGAGCAGGATCCAGTTGTACGCCGCCTGCGTCACCGACACGATGCTCGGGTCGCTCACGGTCCAGGTGACGCTCCGGCCGGTGAGGATCTGACCCTGCGCGTTGTACGGGTTCGCGATGGCGCCCGCGCTGTCACCCACCGAGATGGTCTGGTTGACCGGCGAGATGGTGAGGCTCGCCACGGGGCCCGAAGGCACACCGCCGCCGCCGCACGTGGTGTCCGCGCTGGTGCTGTCGCAGCCGCCCCCGCCCCCGCCGCCGCCGCCCGTGCCGGTGGTGTCGTAGGCGAGCACCAGGTTGACCTGCGTCGTGCCCCCGGCCGTGACCTGCACGGCCCAGGCCCGGGCGTGGATCGCGGGCATGCCCGGGTCCTGCGCGAGCACGGTGTAGTCGCCCGGCGGCAGGAACCCGACCACGTACCGCCCCTGGGCGTCGGTGTGCGCCGTGCCCAGCGGCAGCGCGGTCGGCATCCATCCCTGCGGCGGCTCCTCGGGGATCGGCCACACGGAGATCGCCGCGTTCACTTCGGGCAGCGTCTCGCCCTCGATGGACGACGCGGTCGCCTGCCCGGCGATGGAGCCGGTCGCGGCCTCGTTGACCGCCCGGATCCACGGGACGAAGTAGAAGCCGCCGGCCCCGTCGTCCATGAACGTGCGCCCGACGTCGAAGTCGAGGACGATGTGCGCGCCCGAACTGGTGATGGTCAGCGGCGGCGCCACCAGCGCGTACAACGCGAGGTCGCCGGAGATCGGCCAGTGCACGTTCGCCGTCGAGCCGTCCGTGCGCACCACGCTCGAGCGCGCGGTGTTGATCACGACCTTCACGGCCGCGTAGCGGTCCGCGGGCGGGTCGGACTCGCCCAGCAGCGCGGCGTTGCCGCCCTCGAAATCGAGCAGGTTGAAGGTCCGCTCGGGCGTCGCGATGGTCACCCAGGCCTGCGGATTCACGCCGGAGGTGTCGGTCGAGGCCGACGCCTCGATGCGCGCCACGTAGACGTTCACGGCCGAAACCGTGCCGTATGGGAACGGCGAGTCGGTCAGGTACACGCGGGTGCGGCCGCTGCCGCCGCCCGTCGTCGAGTCGCTGCACGCGATGGCCGCGAGCGAGGCCGCGGCGAGGATGAGGCGCTTCATGTCGTTCGCTCCGGGATAATGAGGATGTGCTCTTCCCTGGAACGATCCAGCCCCGCCCATTCTGTCACGGCGCGGCCCTGAGATCCAGCACCCAGCGTTCGCCCGGCCGCGCGGGCCCCAGCGTGCGCACGGCGGCCTCCCCGATGGCGACGGAGATCCGGCCGAGGGAGGCTGGCACGCGCACGACGTAGCTGGCCGTGGCGCCGGAGTCGTTGACGATCCGCAGGCCGTGGGGCAGGACGACCAGCTCGGCGCCGCCCGTGCCGCCGCCGACGGCCGCGCTGGCCACCGCGCGCTCCGTGGTCTCCACGGTGAGCGTGCCGGTCGCCTGCGCCCGCACCACCTGCAGAACGAAGGACCCCGCGCCCGGGCTGAAGGTCACCGCGCCGGCCCCCGCCGCCGGGCTCCCGGCCGCCGGCGAGCCCGCCGCCGGCCGGGTCGCGGCCCACAGCGCCCGTGCCGCCTGGACGATCCACGCGCGAACCGGCGGGACGCCGACGGCGGCCAGCGCGAACAGGGCGATGGCGGCCGCCGCCCGCCAGCGCCGCACCGTCCGCCGGCGCTCGGCCCGCGCGATCCGCTCCGCGGGGAACGCGAGGACCGGCACCGGCGGATCCGTCGCGCGCAGCAGCGCGCTCAGGCGCCGCGCCCGCCCGGTCCCGAGATCCGACTGGTCCTGGCTCACCGCCCGTCCTCCTCGTCGAGATCCAGCAGCCGCGCCAGCTTCTCCAGCGCGCGCGCGATCATCGTGCCCACCGACCCGGTCGTGGTTCCCACCGCCGCGGCGATCTCGCGGTGCGCGAACCCCTCCTCGCGCATCAGCAGCACCGCGCGCTCCTTCGGCCCGAGCGCCGCCAGCGCCGCGCGCACGCGGCGCCGGTTCTCCGCCCGCTCCAGCGCCGCCCCGGGGTCCGGCGGCGGATCGCCGAGGGGCTGCCGGTCGGGCCGGTCCCGCACCAGCGCCAGCCGCCGCCTGGCCCCCCGCATCGCGTCGAGCGCGATCGTCGTGGCCACCCGGAACAGCCAGCCCCGGAGCTGCGAATCGTCGGCCGGAGGCCGCACGGCCAGGCGCACGAACGCATCCTGGACCACGTCCTCCGCCAGGTCGGGATCGCCGGTGAACCGGGCCGCATAGCGGTACAGCTCCTCGTGGTGTCGCGCGAACAGCTCCTCGAGCTGCATCGCGTCAGAACGCCACGCGCACACCAGCCAGCGGGAGGAACGGCACCCCGCGGTCGAATCGGTCGCACACCCCGCCGCCGATCGGCACCAGGAGCGGCGGCCGGCCCGCGGTGCACGACCCCACGCTCCCGGTGTAGGTGATCGCGTTGGCGCGGTTCAGCACGTTGCGCAGCTGGGCGAACGCGCCGATCTGCACCCGTCCGACCGTCCGCGACCAGTCCACCAGCAGGTCCAGCGCGGCGTAGTTGGCGCCACGCGCCCCGTCCGGGGACTCGATGTAGACGGCCGCCGTGTCGGTGATCTGGCAGGTGGCGCACGGCCCGAGGAGGAAGCGCGAGAACGGCGCTCCCGTGGCCCAGGTGGCCGCCGCGCCGAGGCGCAACGCGCCGCTCACGCGCACCATGCCCGTCAGGTCCACCACGTGACGCCGGTCGGCGGGGGACGGATAGCGGTACCACACCGGGAACATCGCGGACTGGGCCGTGATGAGTGACTGGCCGTAGGTGTAGGAGCCCGAGAACGTCCACCGCCCCGCGAGCCGCCGGACCGACAACTCCACGCCGCGCGCGTCGTTCGCCGCGCTCACCAGGATCGGGCGGTCCCGCGTCAGCGGCCCCGGCCCCGGCTCGGGCACGGCCACGCCGGTCGTGTGGCGCGCGTAGCCGTTCACCGCCGCGACCCAGGTGCCGCCGAGCCGCGCTTCGACGCCGGCGGTCGCGATGTCCGCGCGCAGCGCCGGGATCGTGTCGCCGGCCAGCAGCCACACGTCCGTCAGGTAGAGGTCGGGCCCGATGCTCGGCCCCGCCGGCGCGAGCGCCTGGGTGTACTGCCACGACCGCTCGGCGGCGGCGGTGAAGGTCAGCGGGAGTCCCCCCGGCTCGACGCGCACGGCGAGCTTGGGCGCCAGGCCTGCGGGGCCCGCGTTGAGCAGCGCCCGGTGCGTCTCGAAGCGTACGCCGGCCTCGACGGTCACGTGATCGCCGAGCTGCTGGCGCCGCTCGGCCCAAGCCGCGAAGCCGTTCAGGCTCCGCTCCATGAGCAGCGTGTCGGTCAGCACGACCACCGGGTACGGGCGCGGGAACTGGCCGGCGTAGTGCTGCTGGAGCGCCGAGAACTGGACGCCGATCGTCCACTGGCCACCCGCCGCGGGGCCCGGCGGCGTGAACTCGGCCGACCCCGTCAGCACCGACACCCCGTTCCGCGTCGGGCCGTGCGACGGCACGTCGGTCGTCGTGGTCTCCGGGGCCACGATGGGCTGGATCGTGCCCGCGAACCGGCTTCCGCCCAGCGTGTAGCGGGCGCGCCAGCCGGCGAGCGGCGCGAGCAGGGTCACGCGGCCGAGCTGGTTGCCCCAGGTGCCGGCCGTGGGCCGGAGCAGCTGCCGCACCTGCCCGTGGACGCCGTCCTCCTCCACCAACCCGCTCGCCTCGAGCGCGTAGCCGCGGCCGAGGTCCGCGTTGAACCGGGCGGTGAGATCGTAGAAGTCGTACGGGATCCAGGTACCCGTGTCCGAGCCGAGCGCTTCGGCGAGCCGGGTGGCGAGGTCGGCCCAGGAGCGCCGCGCGGCCACCGTCAGTCCCAACCGCCCGTCGCTCGCGCCCCAATCGCCGGCGGCGTGGGCGCTCACCACCGACAGCTCGCCGAGGCCGCGCATCCCCGGCGCCGCGGCGCGGGACTCGATGTCCACGACGCCCGCCGCCCCCTCCCCCAGCGACAGCGACCGCGCGCCCGGCAGGAAGGCGGTGACGCCGACCGCGTCGGGGTTCACGCCGGCGAACAGCCCCACCGCGTGGACGGGATTGAATAGCGGCAGGCCGTCGAAGTACACGCGGGTCTGGCTCCACGGCGCGCCCCGAGTCCAGATCCCCGCCGTGTAGTCGTCGCGCGCCGAGACCCCCGGCAGCCGCTGCAGCGCCCGGAACAGGTCGGTCTCGCCCAGCGTCACCGCCTCGACGACGTTGGCGTGCGTGAGGACCGTCGCGTCCCCCTCCAGGTACCGCTCGCGACGAAACGCCTCGGCGTCGAGCGATCCGCGGCTCCGTTCTTCCGCGGCGTCCCGGTGGCGGCCGTACGGATCGGCGGTCGCCGCCCGGGTCTCGATCGGCTCGAGCCGGATCGGGTTCACCACCAGCCCCACCGACAGCCGGAACGGGCTGCCGCGCGCGAGATCGATCGTGACCTGCGCCGGGTGGTAGCCGAGCTGCCGGACCAGCAGATGGTAGGTGCCGGCCGGCAGACCGCTGAACCGGTAGGCGCCCGAGTCGTCGGTGACCGCCGTGAGTGCCCTCGCGAACCGGGCGCCGTCCTGCCGCGTCACCAGGGTGGCGCCGGCCGCGGCCTCCAGCACGGCGACCGCGCCCACGAGGGGCTGGCCGGTCTCCGCCGCCAGCACGGTGCCCGACACCGAGCCGTCGTCCGGGCGCGGCCCGCCGGCCACCTGCGCCTCGAGCGGCGTGGCGCACGCCACAACGGCCAGTGCCAGGGCGACCGGCTTCAAAGCGGTCCTTGGAAGGCGTCGGACATACGGACGAACGATCGGGGAGGCCGGTTTCTGACCCGGGCGGGGGCGCGCGGGGGGGGGCCCGCGGCGAGCGGGCCGGGCTACCGCCGCGCCACGTTCACCGCGTCCAGCAGCAGCGGGGGCACGAGCCGGCTCCCGCCGAGCCACTTCGCCGCGCTCCCGATCATCCGGATGCGCTTCAGCAGCTCGTAGGCGTTGCCGGCCACCGCGGCGTCCTTGACCCGCCCGGTGATCTCGCCGCCGTCCACGCGGTAGGCGAGGGCCACCGGGTGGCTGAACGCGCCGCTGATGACGTTGCCCTGCCCGACCCCGATCAGCTCGTCCACCACCAGGCCGTGGCCCATCTCCTCGAGCAGGGCCGCCTCGTCGGCCCGGCCCGGCTTGATGACGAGGTTGGAGAAGCTGATCCCCGGCTTCCCGAACGTGGTCCGCCGCCCGTGGCCGGTGGACGTCGCGCCGGCCCGCGCCGCGGTCTCGAGGTCGTACACGAAGGCGCGCAGGGTGCCGCGCTCGATCAGCGGCAGCCGCGCGGAGGGCATGCCCTCGTCGTCCGCCGGCCGGCTCCCGACGCGGCTCGAGAGCAGCGGCTCGTCCGCGACCTCGAAGGCCGGGTCGAACAGCGCCTCGCCGAGCTTGCCGCCCAGGGGCGAGATGCCCTGCAGCACGGTCTTGCCGGACAGCGCCTGGTGCAGCGGCAGCAGCAGTGCCGCGGAGCCGTGGGGCGTGAACAGCACGGGCAGCTTGCCCTCGGGCGGCTCGACGATCCGCTCGCCCTGCTCGATGCGGCGGGCGATGCTCCCCGCGATCGCGTCCAGCTCCGCCTCGCTGGGGATGCCCGAGGACGCGACGTCGTCCCAGGCCATCAGCACGTCGTCGTCCTTGACGCGGGTCACCTCGGCCCCGACGGCGACGGCGGTGGCGCGGCTGGTGAACGTCTGGCCGGCGGAATTGGCGAAGCTGCTGGTTTCGACGTAGCGATCCACCGCGGCGGTGACCTGCCAGCCGGGCCGCTTCAGCCGCTCCACCACCCGGCGGCCGAGCGCCGCCAGGTGGTCGACGCCGAGGGCCGCGGCCTGGTCGTCGAACACCGACACCGCCGGCAGCCGCGAGGGCCCCGGAAAGGCGAGCGCGGTCTCCTCGCCCTGCTCGGCCGAGGCCTCGGCCCGCCGCAGCAGGTCGTCCAGGGCTTCGTCGCGGGCGAGGTCGGTGCTGCCCGCGATGCCGACCCTGCCGCGGCACACGCCGCGGAAGCTGAGGCCGGCCTCCTGGTGCTGGGCGGTCTCCTTGAGTCGGCCCGACTCGAACTTCAGGCTGAGCTGCCGCTCGTCCCGCAACAGCAGGTCGAAGCCCTCGAACCGGCCGGCCCGCTTGGCGAGCTGGAGCACGCGCTCGATCATGGGCCCGTAAGGTACCTCCCCGACGGCGACTTCCGCACCGGCCTTCGGCCGGATACCGTTCGCGTCATGACCGACGGCCTCGAGCGCTGCGCCTGGATCGGCTCCGACCTGATGCGCGAGTATCACGACACGGAGTGGGGCGTGCCGCTCCACGACGACCGCAAGCTGTTCGAGTTCCTGGTGCTCGAGGGCATGCAGGCCGGCCTGTCGTGGAGCACCATCCTCAACAAGCGCGAGAACTACCGCCGCGCGTTCGACGGGTTCGACCCGGAGAAGATCGCGCGCTACGACGGGAAGAAGGTCGCATCGCTGCTCAAGGACGCCGGGATCATCCGCAACCGGCAGAAGATCGCGGCGGCGGTGAAGAACGCGCGGGCGTTCCTCGAGGTGCAGGAGGAGTTCGGCTCGTTCGACGCGTACTCGTGGCGGTTCGTGGGCGGACACCCGCGCCTCAACCACCGGCGGGCGCTGCGCTCGCTCCCGGCCCGCACCCGCGAATCGGACAAGTTCAGCGCCGACCTCGTGGCGCGCGGCTTCAGCTTCGTCGGGCCGACGGTCGTGTACGCGCACATGCAGGCTACCGGGATGGTGAACGACCACCTGGTGAGCTGCTTCCGGTGGGCCGAGGTGCAGCGGTGAGACCCGAGGGCCGGGAACCCAGCTCCCATCGAACAGCGAGGACCACATGACGATGCATCCGACGTTCGCCCGCAGCGCCGCCGCGGCGGCGCTCGCCTCCGTGCTGCTCGCGGCCTCGTGTGGAAGCAAGGAAGGGGCGGGCGGCGGCCAGGCCGCCGCGAACCCCGCACCGTCCGGCGGTGCGGCCCCGGCCGCGAGCGCCGCGGCTCCCGCCGCAGCCGCGCCCGCGGCGGCGACCGGCGCCCCGCAGGGCCAGCAGGTCTACCAGCGCTGCGCCGTGTGCCACCAGGCCACCGGCCTGGGGATGGCCGGATCCTTCCCGCCGCTGGCGGGCTCGGAGTGGGCGACGACAGCCAGCCCGGCGGTAGCGATCCGCGTCGTGCTGCACGGGCTGAGCGGGCCGGTCACGGTGAAAGGACAGAAGTTCGCGAACATGATGCCCGCCTACGGCACCGGGCAGCCGCTGTCGGACGCGGAGGTGGCGGCCGTGCTGACCTACGTGCGCAGCAGCTGGGGCAACCGCGCGAGCGCGGTGACGGCGGAGCAGGTGGCGAAGGAGCGGACGGCCACGGCGTCGCACACGGCGGCCTGGACCGCGGCGGAGCTGCAGGGGCTGCTGAAGTAGAGGGCGCGCCGAGGCAGACGGCCAAGGGGGCTACGGGCCCGGCTGCGGCCGGGCCCGTGCTTCTCCGACATACCCCGCCGCCACGCCGCCCACGACCATCAGCAGGCCGAGCCAGCCGAGCGCCGTGAGGTGCTGGGACAGCAAGACGAGCGCCAGCAGCGTGCCCACCACCGGCTCGATGGTGGCGGCGACCGCGGTGGGCGCGGCCTCGATGCGCTTGGCGCCGGAGAAGAAGAACAGGTTGGCGAGGATGACCGTCCCCGCCACCAGGGCCAGGAGATACACCCAGCCGCCCGTCGTCGCCGGCGCGACCGGCGTCCGGCCCGCGAGCGGCAGGATGATGCCCAGGAGCAGCGTGCCGCCCGCGATCTCCAGCAGCAGTATCCGGAACACGCCGTAGCGCGGCGCGGCGTAGCGCGCCAGGAGCGTCGTGCCCGCGTAGCTCGCCGCGGCCAGCAGGCCGCCGGCCACGCCGAGGGCGAGGCGCGGCGTCTCGACGCCCGCGACGTGGGCGCCGTGCGGCCCGCCCAGCACGGCGAGCACCGCGCCCGCGCCCACCACCACCGCGAGCAGCAGCTTCGAGGCGGTCAGCCGCTCCTTCAGGAGCGGCCACGCCAGCAGCGCGACCAGGGTCGGCGCCGTGTAGAGCAGCGCCGCGGCGCTCGCCACGCCGGCGCCGGCGATGGCGAACTGGTAGGCTACCTCGAACAGCGCGACCAGCGCGCCGCCCCCAAGCCCGACGAGCAGCACCCCGCGCCGGTCCACCGTGAGCAGGTCGCGGCGGAACAGCGCCGCGTAGAGGAGCAGGGCCGCGGTCCCGATCAGCACCCGCCAGAAGCCGATGCCGGTGATCGCCTCGCCCTCGGCGTACAGCGCGGTCGAGAGCGGCCCGGTGGTGCCCCACAGCGCGCCGGCGCCGAGGGCGAAGGCATAGCCGGCGACGCGACGGCCGCGGGCCGCGGGCCCCGCGGCCGGGCCGCTCAGCCCGCCACCTCGCCGCCCACCAGCAGCTCCGCGAACCGGACGTGCGGCGCGCCCTCGGTCACCGGCAGCGGCGACTGGCCGCCCTTGCCGCACCCGCCGCCGGTCTTGTTGAAGCGGAAGTCGCCCGCCAGCGCGTCGATGCTCTGCAGCGACTTGAAGAGGTTGCCGCCCAGCACCACGTCCTTCACCATCTCCGCGACCTTGCCGTCGCGGATCATGAAGCCGTGCGCGGCGGAGAACGAGAAGTTCTCAAGGAACGTCTGGCCGCCGATCCAGTCCACGGCGTACACGCCGAGCTTCACGTCGGCGATCAGGTCCTCGAAGCTGCCGCCGCCGCCCTCGATGTAGGTGTTGGTCATCCGCACGATGGGCGGGAACCGGAAGCTGATCGCCCGCGCGTTGCCGGTGGGCTGCTCCCCCATCTTCGCCGCGGTCTCGCGCGAGTGCAGCCGCCCGACCAGGATGCCGCGCTCGATCAGCCTGGTGTCGCGGGTCGGCGTGCCCTCGTCGTCGTAGGGCAGCGTGCCCCTGAGCCCGGCGGCGCTGCCGTCGTCGCCGATGTTCACCAGGTCGCTGCCGAACCGGCGGCCGAGCGTCATCATCTCCCGCGCCTGCGGGTTCTCGTAGACGAAGTCCGCCTCGGACAGGTGGCCGAACGCCTCGTGCACGAACACGCCCGCCAGCCGGGGATCGAGCACCACCGGGTAGGTGCCGCCCTTGACGCGCGGGGCCGCGAGCAGCTTCACCGCCATCTGGGCCGCGTGCCGGAACATCTCCTCGCGCCCCTGGATGCTGCGCCAGCCCGACCGCAGGGCGACGCCGTCGTGGTAGCGCTCGATGGTGTCGCCGTCCCGCGCGGTGGCCAGTCCCGACACGCCGATCTCCGGGCGCACCTCGTGGAGCCAGGTCCCCTCGCTGGTGGCGAAGTACCACTCGGTCCGCTCGTCGGCGTAGCCGGACTGGGTGTCGGCGATCTTCGGCGAGACCTCGAGCATCGCGCCGTTGAGCCCCTCGAGGTAGCGCCGCTTCTCGGCCAGCGGGATCTCGAACGGGTCGCCGTCGATCTCCGGCACCACCTCGTCCACCCGCGGCTCGACGGGCGCGAGCCGGATCGGCTCGTCGAGCACCACGGCGCGCGAGGCCGCCTCCGCGGCCGCGACCGATGCCGGCAGGTCCGCCAGGCTGGTGAAGGTCGCCACGCCCCAGCCGCACCCCCGGTGCAGCACCCGCACGCAGCCGCCGGCGTCCACGCTCTCGGCGGCCACCTCGAGGCGGCGGCCCCGGAACGCGACGCGGCTGGTGCGGCGCCGCTCGAACCGCACCTCGGCGTACCCGGCGCGCGTGCGCTTCAGCGCCTCCGTCAGCCGGTCGCGCATCCCGTCGGCCCCGCTCACGGGGCCGGCTTCCGGACCGGGAGGCCCGCCTCGGCGAGCGCGGCCTCGTAGTCGGGACGCACCACCAGCTGGCCGTCGGCGATCACCCACCGGTCCCACGGCAGGATGATGAACGCGTCGGTCTGCAGGGCGTGGTAGTCGGGCTTGTAGTCGCCGCACCGGAACGACACCGCGGTCCGGAGGGCGGCCGCCCCTTCCTCCTTCATCACCGACGCCGCCAGCCGCATCGTGTCGCCCGAATCGCAGGTCTCGTCCACCAGCAGCACCGTGCGCTTCCGCGGGCTCAGGGTGGGACGCGACACCAGGGCGGGCGCCTCGCCCTCGTGCTGGCGGGTGGCGGTGATCGACGCGAAGTCGCAGCGGAGGATGCTGGCGATCACCGCGCCCGGGATCACGCCGGCCCGCGCGATGCCGACCACCAGGTCGGGCTGGTAGTCGCGGGAGACCTTCAGCGCCAGGCCGCGGCACAGCTCGCCGAAGAACGGCCAGTCGACTTCCATGACGGCGCGGGACGGTGGGGCCTTGGTTGAGCGAGGCATGCGGCCTGCTGGGTGTAGGGTGTCAGGGCGTGTGGGTGTAGGGTGCAGGGTCGGGAGCCGCGGCGCAACCCGGGCCCGGAGTCGTTTCCGACTCCAGGGACCGCGACCGGCAGGCTGGCCGTTGCCGGGCGCTTGGCCGATTACTATCTTGCCGCTCCATGGGTCTCTTCCGGCGTCTCTTGGGCGGCCGGGGTGCAGACGACCGGTCGATCAAGCCGCAGCGCCTGGACTACCTCAACGAAGCCCTGGCCCTCGAGCGCCAGGGCGACTACGACGCGGCCATCACCAGCTACCGGCTCGCGCTGCGCGATCACCCGCGCGAGCCCCGCATCCTGCAGAACCTGGCGATCGCCCTGAGCCGCACCGGCAACAGCGAGGACGCGATCCGCCACTACCGTCTGGCCCTCGAGGGGGACGCCACCCTGGCGGGCGCGCACTACGGCCTGGCCTTCCTGCTGCTCAAGCGCGGCGACCTGGACGGCGCGGCGGCGCACCTCAAGGCGTTCCTCGGCAACCCGCCCCGCGGCGTCGACGCGCAGAAGTGGATCGGTCACGCGGAGCGGGCGCTCCGCGACCTCGAGGCGTCCGGGCCCAGCGAGCGCTCCGCGGGACTGGAAGGAGCCTGACCATCCGCCGCCACGCCACGCCGCTGGTGGCGTGCGTCCTCACCGTGCTGGGAGCCGGCTGCCAGGGCTACACCACCGACTTCTCGACGCCCGTCGCCGTCGCGATCGTCACCACCCGGGTGCCGCCCCTGCGGCTCGAGGAGGACGACACCCTCCGGGTCGGCGTGCTCGTGCTCGACCGCGCCGGCGATTCGGTGCCGGGCGCCCACGCGCGGATGATCTCGCTCGACCCCGACACCGTCGCGGTGGACAGCACCAGCTTCGCCATCACCGCCGTGCACCCGGGCACCGGGCGGGTGATCGCGCTGGCGGGCAACCTCCAGTCGGCCCCGCTGACCATCACCGTGCTGCGGGCCCCCGACTCGCTGGGCGCGACGAGTCCCGTGGTGGACACCGTCCCCGCGGCCGACTCGACGATCACGCTCTCGGCCAGGCTGTTCGACCTGCACAGCGACTCCGTGCCCCAGGGGCTCAACTGGGGCTCGATCGGCGACACCGTGTTCTTCGCCATCGTGTACCCGCCGTTCGACAGCCTCGCGGTCGCCACGGTCAGGCTCGGCAACGACTCCCTCGCGGCCGCGGTCGTGACCGGCGCCACGGGCCCGGGCACAGCGTCGGTGGTGGTGCGGCGCAAGGGCCCACCGTCGCAGCCCGATTCCGTGGTAGTGCAGGCCACGGCGCACCGCGCGAAGGGCCCGGCGCTCCGGGGCTCGCCCGTCCAGTTCGTCGTGCGCTTCCAGTAAGGGAGGGCCCGTGTCCGCTCCCCAGCCAGGCACGCTGACGCGGCTGTTCTACGACGCGGTGGAGCGTCACGGCCACAAGCCCAAGGCGGTGGCCTGCAAGCCCGCGGGCGGCCCGTGGCGGTCGCTCACCCACCGGGAGGTCGCGCAGCGCGTGCTCCGCGCCGGGCTCGCGCTCCGGCGGCTCGGCGTCCGCCGCGGCGACCGCGTGGCGATCCTGTCCGAGAACCGCCCCGGCTGGCTGGTCGCCGACTTCGCCTGCCTGTGCGTGGGCGCGAGCGACGTCCCCCTCTACCCGACCCTGCCCGCGCGCCAGCTCGACTACATCCTCAAGGACTCGGGGGCGATCGCGATCTTCGTCTCGACGGCGCCCCAACTGGCCAAGATCCAGGAGCTCCGGGGCGAGCTGCCGGCGCTGCAGCACGTGATCGCCATGGACCCCGACGCCAGGGGGCCGGGCGTGATCGGGCTGGCCGAGCTGTACGCGATGGGCGCCGAGGTCGAGTCCGAGGCCGAGGCCGCGCGGTTCAAGGCCGAGGCCCTCACCGCCGCGCCGGACGACGTGGCGACGATCATCTACACCTCGGGGACGACCGGCGACCCCAAGGGCGTGATGCTGACCCACGACAACATCTGGTCGAACGTGACCAGCGCGCTCGAGTCGTTCTTCGTCGGTCCCGAGGACTCGACGCTGAGCTTCCTGCCGCTGTCGCACATCTTCGAGCGGATGGCCGGCCACTACCTGATGTTCCACGCCGGCGCGACGATCCACTACGCCGAGAGCATCGACACGGTCCCCGCGAACCTCATGGAGGTCGGGCCGACCATCGTCACCTCGGTGCCGCGGCTGTACGAGAAGATGTACGCGCGGGTGCTCGAGAACGCGCTCGCGGGCGGGCCGATCAAGCGGCGGATCTTCTTCTGGGCGAAGGACACGGGCGAGCGGTGGGCCGACCACGTGCTCGCGGGGGAGCGGCCCCCGACCCTGCTCGGCCAGCAGTACGCGCTGGCGCAGCGGCTGGTGTTCTCCAAGCTCAAGACGCGCACCGGCGGCCACCTCCGGTTCTTCGTCTCCGGCGGGGCCCCGCTGCCGCCGGACATCGCGAAGTTCTTCTTCGCGGCCGGTCTGCCGATCCTCGAGGGCTACGGCCTCACCGAGACCTCGCCGGTGATCTGCGTGAATCTCCTGGAGCGGCCCCGCAT